>Ga0209723_1000249_pt1 | contig 106999 bp, 70 predicted proteins | sample BiotimSIPDNA_2_FD_185750 | JGI IMG/M metagenome (GOLD analysis project Ga0209723, IMG submission 185750) | Anaerobic biogas reactor microbial communites from Washington, USA - Biogas_R2 time_0 SIP DNA (SPAdes) (version 2) | ecosystem: Engineered > Bioreactor > Anaerobic > Unclassified | place... | reverse complement strand
CTCTCCACCCCCGCACAACTTCTCAGCCGCCGCCTCCCAAGGCCCCCTAACTGACCGCCTCCGCCACGCACCCGTTGCAAACGACACAGGGTAGCGGAAAATAAGGTTAAACGAGTGTTGCACAATGACAACTGTTTCGTCGAAACGCTCTGACGCAGCGATCTTCAAGCATCCGATACGAAAGCCCCGCCCATGTCACACACTCCCCGTGTCGCTCTGCTGATGGGAAGCTCGCGTTCTTACGAACGAGGTCTCATTCACGGAATCGCCAAATACTCCGCTCTCCACGGCCCCTGGCACTTCTACCGCGACATCCCGTCCGTCGCCGGTGGACGCCAACTGTCGATCCGGGCCCTCAAGGATTGGTCACCCGACGGGCTTATTCTTCGCGAACAGAGGAACATGGACGCCGTCCTCGATCTCGGTTTGCCCATCGTGATCTCCCCTTCTCAGCGGACAATTCCCGGCTATGCAAACATCCGCAGCAACGACGATCGGATCGGGCGGTTGGGCGCCGAGCATCTGATCGACTGCGGCCTGCGGCATTTCGCCTACTGCGGCATGGACCCCATTTTCGTCTGGTCCCGAGGCCGCCGCGACGGCTTCTGCCGCCGGATTGCCGAGATTGGCTTGGAGGTCCACTGCTACGATCCGCCTCACAAGGCTCGGCAATTCGCCTGGTCACGGGAACGTCGCCACATGGTCGCCTGGTTGCGATCTCTGCCCAGGCCGCTGGGGTTGATGGTCTGCAGCGATGATCACTGTCTGTGTGTCATTGAAGCCTGCTCGCTGGCCGATCGCCGGATCCCCGACGACGTGGCGTTGGTGAGCGTCGGCGACGATGAAATGATTTGCGATCTCACCTTTCCGCCCTTGTCGAGCGTCGCCATGGCAACATCCCGCGGCGGATACACGGCCGCCGAGAACCTCGCCCGGCAAATGACGGGCTGTAAGGAAACCCCGGATGTCTTGATCGAGCCGACGGGCGTCGTGCGGCGCAGCTCGTCCGATATTGTCGCTCTCGACGACCGCGAGATCGTAGGCGCCATTCGTTTCATTCAGCAGAACGCCGGACGCCCCTTGTCGGTCGCCGACGTGGTCGGGGCAACGTCGCTGTCGCGCAGAGCCCTCTACGACCGGTTCGCCCGAGCCACTGGACGATGCGTCTCCGAGTACATTCGGGGCGTCCGTGCCGCCCGGGCAGCCCGGCTCCTGCTCGAGACCGCCGCCCCCGTAGCCCAGATCGCCGCCACCCTGCAATTCCCCGACGAGAAGAATTTCGCTCGCTTCTTCCGCCGAGAAAGGGGCCTCAGCCCTCGCGAGTACCGCAACCGGCGGGGCGATCGGCACTCGCCCTGAACCCACGGGAAGACTGACATGCACCGGCGCCCGGTTTCACGCCACTTCGCGGACACGAGAGAAGTCGGTAGAATCGTCTCTGGCAGCGAGTGCCGCACGACTTGACTCAAACCCTGCTTCTTCCACGTACCAAGAATCGAAGGGAGGCTGGCGATGATCGGGGCAGTTTGGAGACGGAGGGCACCAAGCGGCGTGCTTTGGACCTTGGCGGGGGCGATTCTCATTTCGTGGGTCGCCGACACCGCCGTCGCGCAGCAGACCGACCAGGCGCGGCGGCGCCAATTCGTGGAGGGTCTGCTGCAGACGCTGATCGATTCGCAGCTTCCGCCCCGGCAGCCGCCGCCGCCGGTTCCCCCGCCGGCTCCTCCGCTCCGCCCACCGTCGAAGCTCGCCGAAGTCCGCACGGAATTGGATGCGTTCGCCTCCGAATCGCGCGAGCTTCTCAACGCTCTGCAGGCCGACTGGTCGCGGGCCGAGCCGGTCGGTCCGTTGATCGGCGAAACGGCCAAGATACACCATGCCGCCTCGGCCGTGGCCGGAAAGTATCGCCAGTCTCCTCTGTTCGACCTCGCGCCCATCGCCCAGGACTACGGCCTGATCAATCGGGACTGGCGCATCCTGGCCTATCGCATTCAGCAGATCCGTAACCTGAGCCGAAGAGCCTCCGACCTTGTCGGTTCGCTGAACGCTCACGATCAGCGGCTCTGCCGGCTGCTCGAGGTCCAGCCGCAGTTGGACGTTCCATCCCTCGTCCGCCAAACCGCCGCCCTGCTCGTCGACCTCCAGAACCTGGCCGACGATCTGCAGTCCGACCTGCCCCCCTCACCCGAGAAGAGCCGGTTGACGACACTGTGCCGGCAGGCTCAGCAAGGGGCGGGCGAAACGGCCGAGGCCGTTTCCGGCGGCGCGGCGCACGACGTGATCCAGGAAGCGTACAAGAAGTTCCGCACCGAGTGGAGCGCGCTCGTGGCCGCACTTCGCCCTGTCGATAACCGCTACGTCCAACGAACGGTCCGCCGCGTGTGGCAGAGCGATCGGGTCATTCACGAGTTGCTGTGGATCCCGTACGAGACCGATCGTGCGCACACGATCTACATGGCCCAGGTGCTGCAGGGCCACATCGACACGCTCTACGACACCGTCTCGCTCGAGGACCTCATCGACCTGCCGCCCGCCCGGCAGGTCCTTCCCATCGCCGGCGAGTTCTACGGACTCTGCGAATACTTCATTCTCTGCGCCGAGGGCAAGAACAGCCTCGACGACCTGGCCAAGGCCTATTGGGATCTCGACGCGGCCTGGCCCGGGTTTTCGGACTGCTTCGCTTCCGCCAAGTCGCCCGAGGTGCACCACACGCTGACCGAGATCGAGCAATCGATGTCTGCGCTTCGGCAACTTCTGGGGATCCCGCCCGCGATCGACTGGGAACTGGCCCGGCAACGCAGTTCCCGGCTGGAGTATCTGGCCCACGCCCTGGAGCGCAGCCTGGAATCGACCGCACAGTCGTCCGGCAAATACCCGAGTCACGTGCGCAGCCGGATCACCTCGGCCGCCAACAGGAGCCGGGGCTTCTGCACTTCGTGCAGAGATCTCAACGCCAAGATCGTCGCCAAAACCAGTCCCAAACAGCTCGGTCCGGAGTGTACGGCGTTGGCGCAGGCCTGGGCTCTCGTCCAAAAGGACATGATCTCCGTTTTTCGCGAGGAAGACGTTTTCAGTTCCACCGCCGAAGTCGCCAAGACCCTCGTCGAACTCCAAACCACATTCACTCCGTAGTGCGTCAGAAAACTATGTAGGTACCGGGCGCCGCACGGTTCCTGAAGCTGCCAGAAACATACCACTTCAAGGTACCGTGCAGCGCCCGGTGCCTACTGCTCACTGCTCATGGCTGAAGGCCCACTGCAACTCGAATCCCACCTGGCCCGCTTCCGGCTTTCGGGCTTTCGGCCGGGTCAGGAAGAGGTCATCCGCACCGTCGTCGAGGGGCGCGATTGTCTGTGCGTGATGCCGACGGGCGGGGGAAAGAGTCTCTGCTACCAGTTGCCGGCCCTGGTTCTCGACGGCCTTACGGTGGTCGTGTCGCCGCTTATCGCGTTGATGAAGGACCAGGTCGACCAATTGCGCAAACTCGACCTGCCGGTCACCTTCATCAACAGCAGTCTTTCGCCCGACGAGCAGAATGCGCGGTTGCAGGCGGTCGCGGCGGGCCAGGTCAAGATGGTCTACGCCGTACCCGAGCGATTCCGCAGCCCCCGGTTTCTGGAGGCCGTGCGCGCTGCGGGCTTGCGGCTGCTGGCCGTCGATGAGGCCCACTGCATCAGCCAATGGGGGCACGACTTCCGCCCCGATTACGCCCGGCTGGGCCATTTTCGCGAGGTGCTGGGCAATCCGCCGACCATCGCGCTAACGGCGACGGCCACCGCCGACGTCCGCCGCGACATCATTGAGCAGCTCAAACTCCGCGAGCCGGAGACGTTCATTCGGGGCTTCGCCCGCGAAAACCTCTTCTATCGCGTCACCAAGACCAGCGGCGAGCGAGAGAGGATGGATCGCCTCGTCGAGTTCCTCGAAGAAACGCCGGGCTCCGGAATCATCTACGCGTCGACTCGCCGGCGCACCGAGGAAGTGGCTGAAATCCTGGGCAAGCGGCTCCGGCGTAAGGTGATCGCCTACCACGCCGGCCTGCTGCCCGAACCCCGCAAGGCGGCCCAAGAGGCGTTCATGCGCGGCCAGGTCGAGATCATCGTCGCCACCACCGCCTTCGGCATGGGAATCGACAAACCGGACGTGCGCTTCGTGGTCCACTACAATCTGCCCGGCACGCTCGAAGGCTATTACCAGGAAGCAGGACGAGCCGGACGGGACGGGCTCCCCTCCCAATGCCTGCTCCTCTACAACGCCTCTGATCGCTACATCCAGGAATGGTTTATCGAAAGCGCCTACCCCGGCCCGGAAAACGTCGAACTCGTCTACGAATACCTCGCCTCCGTCGACGCCGACCCGATCGAACTCACTCAACAGGAAATCAAAGAACGTCTGGCTCTCCCCATCGGCGCCGACGGCGTCGGGACCTGCGAGCAGTTGCTCGAATCGGCCGGCGTCCTCCGCCGCCTTGTCGCCTCCGACAACCGGGCGACCGTCCGTCTCGACAGCAATCTGCCCACGCTCGTCGACCTGCTCCCCAAGCGGGCCAACGTCCGCCGTACCGTCCTGCGTGCCGTCGAGCAGATCGTCGGCGGTCGCCGCGGGGAAAGCGTTGCCTTCGAGCCCGTCGAGTTGCAGCGTCTCACCGGTTTGGAGCATCTGTCGATCGCCACGGCCTTGCGCGAACTGAATGAACTCGACGCCTTCGACTACGTGCCCCCCTTTCGCGGACGGGCCATCCGCATGCTCGATCGCGAAACGCCCTTCGATCAACTGGAAATCGACTTCGAGACGATCGAGAAACGAAAGGCGGCCGAATACGAGAAACTCAACCGGATCATCCAGTTCGCCCTCAACGCCTCCTGCCGCCAACAGGCCATCCTGCAATACTTCGGCGAAACCGACGGGCACGACTGCGGCCACTGCGATAATTGCCGGCGCCTCGGCCGCGGCGGCGCAGCGCCCGTTACCGCCGAGTTGAACGACGAAGCGGTCAAGACCATACGAATCGCCCTGAGCGGCGTCGCTCGCGTGCAGCAACGCTTCCGCTGCGGCAAGAACCTGGTCGGCCAGATGCTGTGCGGGTCCAAGGCCGCCAAAATCACCAAGCTCGGCCTCGATCAACTGAGCACATTCGGCTTGCTCGAGCATCTCACTCAAACCGAAGTCGTCGCCCTCCTGGACGCGCTTGTCACCACCGGCCACCTCGCCCAGGTCGACCTCGACCAGTACCGCCCCGTCCTCGAACTCACCGAGGCCGGCGCCGAACTCATGCGCGGGCAGCGAGAATTCGAAGGCGTCCTGCCGCTCCCCCCCGAGATTCTGGCCAAGATCCGCAGAGACCAATCGCCACCGCCCTCGCCGATCGACGCGGAACCGGAGCCGCTCGATGTCGATCCTCAACTCCTCGACCGGCTGAAAATATGGCGCAAACAGAAAGGCTCCCTCACCGGCCAGCCTCTCTACCTGATCCTGAGCAATCGCACCCTCGAAGAACTGGCCGCCGCTCAACCCCGCACTCGCGACGCCCTCCTGGAAATCACCGGCATCGGTCAGCGAAAATTGGATCAATACGGCCACGAACTCCTGGAACTCATCGCAGAGACTCCCACACACCAACCCGAAGCGCAAACGAGGACGGTGGACCAGACAGTGCAGCCCCCTGCCGCAGCGCCAGCGACGACCGTCGACGCCGCATCGCGCCACCCAAGTTGCTACTGGACATGGCGCATGCTCCAGGCCGGCCTGTCCGTGGAAGAGATAGCCGCCGCCCGGGATATATCCATTGAGGCCGTCCGGCGCGAACAAGATCAGGCCAGCCGACTCGGATTCTCTTAGACGCCCTATTGTCAACCGTGCTTCGCAGAATCCGCGTCTGCCCTCTTCTGCCCCCCATTCTAGCTACAGCCCCGGGTCGAATCCTCCGACCAGATTCGGTAGAATGAAGAGTTGATGGTCTTCCAGTCGCCAGGGACGTCATCCAGTCGTGATGCAACCGCCCGGAATCCTGGACTCTGCATCCGGTTGCGCGCCGACCGTGGACCGACGGCCACTCGACCCGAACCTATTGGAAAGAAATCACTTATGGCCAAGAAGCCAGACGAGGGAAAAGCGGCGCCCCAGCGACCAGTTTCGAGTCGGCGCCCGCCCACCACGTCGATGTGGCTGCTGCTGGTGGCGGCAATCGTCGTCATCTTGATCGCGTTTTTCGATGGCCAGTCGCGTCGATCGGAGATCACCTGGGGGATGTTTCGCGCCCAATTGGAGGAAGGCGGCGGCAACATTGCCGAGGCCCACGCCAAGGGCATGGAAATCTCCGGCAAGTTCAAAGAACCGCCCATCGATCCCAAGGCCGACAAACCCGGCAAGAAACTCCAGAAGGAGTTCTTCACCAAGATCCCCATCTTTGTGCTCGAGGACCCCGAGTTCGACAACAAGCTCTACAAGGCCTTGGGCGACAAGTACTCGGCCGAGGAACCGACCGACACCTCGGCCGCCCTGCTGTGGGTCTCGCTGCTGGTCACTGTGGCCCTGTTCGTGGGCATCTGGATCATGATCCGCCGGACCCAGGCCATGTCGAGCGGCATGCTTACGGGCTTCGGCAAGAGCCCGGCTCGCCGCTACCAGGGTGGCGACAAGCCCGTCACCTTCGAAGACGTGGCCGGACTTGAATCGGTCAAGAACGACCTGGAAGAAGTCGTCGAGTACCTGAAGAATCCGGCCAAGTTCCAGCGTCTGGGCGGGCGAGTGCCCAAGGGCGTCCTGCTTGTCGGCCCGCCAGGTACCGGCAAGACGCTTCTCGGGCGCGCCGTGGCGGGCGAAGCCAAGGTGCCCTTCTTCTCCATCAACGGCTCCGAGTTCATCCAGATGTTCGTCGGTGTCGGCGCCAGCCGCGTGCGCGATCTGTTCTCCACCGCCAAGGAGAGCGCCCCCGCCATCCTGTTCATCGACGAAATCGACGCCGTCGGACGCCACCGCGGTACCGGCCTTGGCGGCGGACATGACGAACGCGAGCAGACCCTCAACCAGATCCTGGGGGAGATGGACGGGTTCACCCAGTCGGAGTCCGTCATCGTCATGGCGGCCACCAACCGCCCCGACGTGCTCGACCCTGCCCTGCTCCGGCCGGGTCGGTTCGATCGGCACATCACGGTGGATCGTCCCACGTTGAAAGGGCGCGTGGCGATTTTCAAGGTCCATTCCCGCGAGGTGCCGCTGGCCAACGACGTCGATCTGGAACGGCTCGCCGCCGCCACCGTCGGGCTCACGGGCGCCGACATTCGCAACCTCGTCAACGAGGCCGCCCTGTGGGCGACCCGCGAGGGCAAAGACGCCGTCGACATGAGCGACTTCGAATATGCTCGCGACAAGATCCTCATGGGCTCGAAGCGAGAAGATCTGCTCACCGGCGAAGAGAAGTTGATGACGGCCTATCACGAAGCCGGCCATGTGCTCCTGTCCTGGCTGGTGAAGGGTTCCGATCCCGTCCACAAAGTCACCATCATCCCCCGCGGTCGAGCCCTGGGCGCCACCCAGGTCCTTCCGGAAGAAGACCGTTACAACATCTCGGCCCACGACATCCACACTCGGTTGGCCTTCATTCTCGGCGGCCGGGCGGCGGAGAAACTCCAGTTCGACCAGTACACGGCTGGCTGCGAAGACGACCTGAAACGAGCCACCGGGCTGGCCCGCCGAATGGTCACCCACTGGGGCATGAGCGAGCGGCTCGGACCGGTTGCCTACCGCAACGGCGAGCACCATCCGTTCCTCGGCAAGGAGATGGCCGAGCCGCGGGAATACAGCGAGCACACCGCCCAGGTGATCGACGAGGAGATCGGGCGAATTCTGAACGAAGCCTTTGCCCGGGCCATGGAAGTCCTGACCGAGCACCGCGACAAGCTCGAAACGCTGGCCAAGGCCCTCGACCGCGACGAGGAACTCGACGAACACGAAATCGAGGCCCTGATCGGTCCTCCCGCCTACGATCGCAAGAAAGACAAAGATCGCGTCGATGCCGAACCGGTGGAAGCGGAAGCGGTGGAATCAGCGGCAGCCCAGTCTGCGTCGAGCGACACGTCAGCGAAAGGATAGCAGGAGCATGTTCGGACACTGCGTCTACTTCACACTCAAGGACAAGAGTCAGCCGGCCGTCACCGAACTGATCGACGGTTGCCACAAGTACCTGGCCCCGGTCCCCGGCATTGTCTTCTTCGCCGCCGGCGCCCGGGCCGAGGAGATGCAGCGGCCGGTGAACGACCGCGACTTCGACGTCGCCCTCCACGTCGTCTTCACCGACCAGGCCGCCCACGAAGCCTACCAGATCCACGAAGACCACGCAGCCTTCATCCAGAAGTACTCCGCAAACTGGGAGAAAGTTCGCGTGTTCGACGCCCAGGTGACGGGAGTGAAGTAGGCCGGATCATCGCGCAGAGGTCTCCGGCGGCTAACCGCCTTCGTAGATCACCGGTCGGTATCTGGGCGGTGGAACGGGTTTGCCCGACTGTCGCCCCTCAGCGTGGACCGGTATGTCAGGGCTTTGAGAGTAGTTCGGCGTTGTCGACCCACATCACTAAGAAGGGTCGTGCCGCATCTCGCTTCTTCATGACGATCATGAACGGGCGGTCGAAGACGTAATGAAGTGGTCCAGATGCACAAGTCACCTGCGCCTCCGAGGCCAACGCGGCACCACTGCGATCCAGCCTGAAGCGAACGGTCTGCATCGCCTTGATGATGAAATAGTCACTGAATCCCGCGTTCAGAAACTGCTTGTCGCTTCCTTCGAGTTCCGCGAATCGGTGTCGCACCTCCCAATTCAGATTAGGGACACACAATACGTCGTTTATCCCGAGACTTGAGTCAGACTCTGCATCAGGCTGCCGCGCACACCCCAGCACCTTCGCTTCCATGTCGTCAAGGGTCTCTGCCAGCGTCGCCTTCGGCGGGATGCAGGCAACCACGATCTGGTTGGGTGACGAACATCGGCACAGATCTATCACGAACTCTTCAGGCTGTTCAGCACCCGTTTCCAAGCAACGACAATAAAGCACGTCAACCTGGTCCCGCAACTCTTCATGTGCCGACTCATGCTTCTCCTCGATACCGAACGAAGTGACTTCCACTTCCTTTCCCGAGGAATCTCGAAAGCGGAATGCTTCGCTGCCGTCGAAGAAGGGTACGGTGAAGTCCGCGCTGGCTTCCAGGTAAGCGTAGGCAAGGATGTCGTTCGGGTCCATCGGGTCGATCTCAACGGCTTTCTGGAACATCCTCGCCATTTTCGATTCGACCTCGTCCGCAATGCCGTCCTTGGCAAATCCTGCCAGGGCCAGGTAAGAGCCGAGCGGCAAATCGTCCTCCCCGAATTTCGCCTGGTTGAGCCGCGACGCGACCGCTTCGGCCCCCTTAACGTCGGGTGGCTGCCCGAGAATGTCTTTTGCGAGGCGGTTCCAGGCAAGTTGAAACGTGCCACACCAAATGACATTCATGTCTTTGGGCATGGGCGTATCCAACGTGGGAACGACGACCGACTGTCGAAGGTCGGTCGACTCGCCGATAAAGGCGATGGGCGGCGGCTCATACGGGCCCTTGATCCGCGGGTGGAACACCCGGGCCAGGTGCGGCTTCCAAGGGATGATCCCGCAGCCACCGACAAGAAGAAGGCTCACAACAAACGCGAAGCCGAAACGCACCGACACGACGGGTACGCTCCTGTGAAATCCGCAAGTCATGCGAGCCAGGAGGCCTGCAATCAGGTACCACTGCAGGCCGCCCAAGAGAACAAGTATCGTGACCACCCATGCTGCTTCGATTATCGGGTAGTTCGTCAGGAACACGCCCGCAGTGAAGCGAGCCAGAAGCGTGGCGGGAAGGTCGGCCAGCGCGACCAGCACTTCGACAACAAGAATCCACTCGCGCTCACTCCTGGTGGCATTTGGCAAGACCTGACAAGAGTATACGGAGACGACCAGCGCCGTGTGCATCGCCACGACCGTCCATCGCAACAGCGAGGCCATCCGCACCGTTTGGTTCATGGCACAGCCAATTGGAAAAGAGGTGACAATTCCGGGTCTCCGGCCATGATGTATACCATCCCACTCCCGTTAATGCCATCACCTCCGCCTCAACCTCGCCCGGCCTGCTGCCTCGCGGCACTCCCCGCGAAGCTCACTCGGAGGCTGCTGCTTCTTCTTCGAAGCCCGACCATCGGGGAGGCATGAACTCGGCGTCGGGGGCCGGCGTGCGGAGGGCGTCGATGAGTTCCTGCTTGGGAACTGTGACGGGGCCGGTAATCAGTTCGGGGAGGTTGTAGGTGTTCAGGCTCGTGTCGTAGAACCGGGGATCGTGCTGGGGCAACACAAATGCCTTGTGATCCTGCCCTGAGCCGTCGATGTAGCAGATGTGAGGCCGTGCGACGATGCCGATATCCCGCCTGCTGCTGAACACAACCCATCGCGAGTTGCTCGACCAGGAGTGCCACGACTCCGACCGCGGGCTGTTGGCCTTCTCCAATCGCCGATAGCTCCGATCGGCAAGGTCCATGAGGTACAGATCGCTGTCTTCCTGAAACGCGGGAAACGGGCCGTGGTCGCACATACAGAACAGCAGGTACCGCCCGTCGGGCGAAGCCCGGGGCTGGAGGACGCTCTTGCCCGTCTCCGCAGCGGCCAGAAGCAATTCCGGCTCTCCCCACGTGTTGGAGGCGACATCGTAGGAGATGCGCATGAGGTCATACTTCGCCTTCCCGTAGTCCTTCAGTGGTGCGAAGTCCGTTTTCTCCCAGAGGCGCGGAGCACTGGAGAAGAAAAGGTGCTTTCCGTCCGGCGACCAGCAGGGGAAGGTCTCCAGCCGGTCGGGGTCGGCGATGCCGGGGCTGTTCGAGACTTCGCCCGAGCGGAAGTCGACAATCTCCACGTCGGAGTCCAGATCGACCACCTCGCGGATCTCCGCCCCGGTACCGCGCATGAACTGCCCGAACCAGTTGACGCAGAACGCAGCCAGGTCGCCGCTGGGATGCCACGAAGTGACGAAGGCGACCCGGGGTATTGCCGCGGTGCGAGTTTTCACCCGGGCGGCCTTGCCGTCGCGGACCAGGATCGGACCCGCGGCAATCGACTCGTCGGGACCCGGCCGCGAGTGTACCAGGAACGACTCCGGGCGGTTGTTCAAGAAGCTGTGACAGTTCACACAACCGCGATTGAATTCGGAGTTGAACAGAAGCGGAGTTTCGGCATGGGACTCCAGGTTGTGCTGGTAGATGCCGACGTATTTGTAGCAGTCGTAAACGGCGTCCAGTATCCGATAGACCAGGTACGGGTCGATCTCCTCTTCGGCGACGTCCCACTGGAACGCCTCAAAACGCTGCCAGCCGCGCCCCCGGTCCCTGACGTAGGTCTCCACGCTGAGCGGCTTGCCGCGGTTCTGCGCCAACAGCGTTTTCCACGGTCCCGGCGGGATCTCCACGCTTCCGTCGCCTGAATGGACCACAATCGGTGGTCCTTCAGCCCCTGCGATCCGCGCGCAGTAAGCGATTCCCGGTTCGTCGACGACGAAGTTCAGGGGCGCAATGTTCGGTGGAATGACAATTCCACGGTAGTCCGGACGGAGATGAGGAGGGCGCGTCGCCGGAGTCGATTCGCCAGGCACGTCGCGGCCGTACGAGCCCCACCAGGCCGTCACAGCCAAGAGCCCTGCCGCCAGCCCTGCCACCATCACTAGTCTGCGGCGTCCCCGCACAGTCAGTCTCCCCTGCGACCATAGTAGAATTGAAAATACGCCAGCCCAAGTTCTCCGGCGAGCCGGGAAATCTCTTCGCGATCCAGATGGCCGGAGGCCTTGGCCTCGTCGAACCGATGGATCCTGTCCAGAATCTGCTCGCTAATCACACAACCGTTCACCGCGACCTTGCCGTCGGCGGTGTCCAGCTTGCTCCTGTTGGCCCGAGCGGAGACCATTGCCGCCTCTTCGTACACGGGCGGGGTACCGGGATAGGAGAAATCGGCTGCCTTCGGCAGCAACGCGGCAGCGGCGGCAACATCCGTATTCACCAGGTACACGGCCATCAGATACTCAAAGGCCATGCGATTCTGCGGGTTCTGCCGCAGGAGGCTGGCAATCTGATCCGGCGTGGAGACGTCCCTTCCGGCGATAATGGTGTTGGGGATGAACGTGGCGGTCTGGTAGATATCCTCTTCTGCAAGTCTCAGCGAACGGATCCTGTCGATTTCCGTGTCGCCGGTCAAACTCGGCGCCCGTTGAAGGCGCGTGAGCCAATCCGCCGCCCAGGAGCCGTAGACGAGGTCGTCGCGAAGGACGGACAGGAACAACCGGGCCTGTTCCACCTCATGCTTGGCCATCGCGGTCTTTGCCAGGAGCCGCAGGCACTTTGCGGACGGATGCCGGACGTAGCTTTCGTGAGCATAGTACTCCGCGTCGTTCATGCGGCCCAGTCGCAGATGGAGGTCGCCGAGCTTCCGCATGGTGAGCGCGTCAAGATCAAGCATTGAGAGTGTGCACGGACCAGGTTTCCACTCCAACACGAAGGGGGAGCCGAACTGGCGATAGGAGAACATATCCGTCGTCATTCGGTCCGTGTGATAGAGCGCCAGATTGACGTCGTGGACTACGTACGCGGAGTACAAATCGGCCGGGACGCGAGTTCCCAGACGCAGCACTTCGTCCCAACGCTCCCCGTCGGCACATTCGTGCAGCGTCAGAACCGTTCTGATATTCGGGCGTGCGGCAATCCTTCCGGCCACGATTGCCGCGACGATGAGAAGCACGGTTCCGGCCATCCAGCGGAGCCTTCCACCCGATTTCGTCAATTCACGGGGTGCGTCGGCGACGGTGCTCGGGGGCGGGTCGCCGGACTTCTTCCGGCGCCGCTGGGCCGCACGGTCGGCCAGCAACAGGGCGCCCAACGGAAAGGAGGCATACACCGCCACGACAACCGCGTTGAGGGATCGCTCTTCGGCAAAAGCAGCGGCGGCCGGGATGTGCAGATAGAACGAGCCAGGTTCAAAGGAGTCGAGGACACGCTCCACGGCGAATCGGGCTGCGGTCGCTCCCGCAATCAGGCCCAGTTTCGCCCACCGGCTGCCGGGGCGGTAGAATTCGTAGATCAACGTGCAGAATGCAAACACGTAGAATGCAGCCCCCGCCGCGTAATAGACCAGGGCGCAAAGAGCAGCAAACCAGAGCACCCGCCACCCGCCCCAGCGGTCGGCGGCCCGGACGTAGCCCAGCGCCGCGGCCATCGCAAGCGCCGCACCAATCGTGATCGAGAATGGGTAATCGTAGCGGCTGTGCACCGCGACCAGAACGATGGCCGGCGCCGTCCACATCGCGCCCGTACCCGAGGGAGAAACGGTCTTCATGAACCCCTTGGTCGCGATCAGGACCAGCCACACGACGGCAGTGAGCGCCAGAGCGCCGGGCCAGCCGAAGTGGCATGCCTGAAGAACGAGTTCTCCCAGCCACCCTGCCAAGCCCCCGGCGGTCAGGAGGAAGTCGCGGAAGAAGCGGTAGTTCCAGAGGAACAGGTCGTTCTGGGCAAAGAACACGCAGCGCGAATCCACCGTGACCTGGAGATGCCACGCGAACAACCCAAGAAAGAGGACTAGCCGTGCCGGGAACAGAGCGGCTCCCAGCACCAGCACGCGTTGGAGGAATGCCTTCACCCGACCCTTCCCACTCGTTGTGAGCCTGGAACGAGTCCAAGCTCGTTTGAACGTCTGTCTCACCGCTCAAGCCCTGCTCGCGTCCGGCGCCCAAGCAGGTTCTCGGTACTCGACGCCCATTCTCGTCCGCGGAGAAACTTTGCACTATCCGTCTGGTGGGGGGGTGGCGTGAGAAGTTGGGATAGGTGTGCGAGGCCTGCGACAATGGCCGCTAAACGGCCCTTCACGATTCCCAGAGGAAATCGAAGTCGCCGCCGACCTTGTGTCGGTGGCCCGCGCACGGGTGGCGATCGGCAGGGTCAGAAACCCAGTGTAACACCACTCGGCCCGATCGCTCCTCTCCGCTCTCTGTTTCGGCGCACCAGCCGAATTGGTGCCGTCCTCCCCTGTCTCCGCGCAGACGTTGGCGGCGGAGGTGGGAATGGGGAGCGGGTCGGCCCGCAGACGCGACGAGTCCTGGGTGGAGACTGCCTGCAACGCAGGATTGAACGTGACACTGCGGGTATCGCCTGGTAGAATCCGACCTATGATCGGCACGAAACGACAACTGGACAAAAGCGGGCCCGTGTTTTGAAAGGACACGCACATGCAGCACGACGACCGATTCGACGAAGGTGGCAATCCTTACGCTACCCCGTTTTCCATGTCCGATGAGCCGTTACCATCCATCGTTGACGAAGGTGAATTCAAACCCTTTTGGACGATCTGGACGCGTCCTCGGCAGACCGTTCGACAGATCATCGCAGTGAACCCCGAACTCCACGTGCTGCTTCTGGTGTGCCTTGCCGGAATCGGAGAAGCGCTCGATCGAGCGTCGATGCGCAACGTTGGCGATGTTCTGCCGGTGGCTGCGATTATCGCAATCGCGTGTGTCTTCGGCCCGTTGGGAGGCCTGTTGAGTCTCTGGATTGGATCCCATTTGATCCGATTATCGGGTACCTGGATCGGAGGTTTGGCGCGTCGGGAACACATCAAGACCGCGATCGCGTGGGCGTCGGTGCCTTCTGTTTTTGCACTGTTGCTGTGGATTCCGCAGATCCTACTGTTTGGTTCCGACATGTTCACGGAGGAGACTCCAAGGCTCAACTCGCAGCCGGCGTTGTTGATTCCGTTTCTTGGTATTGTGCTGGCCGAGTTTGTTCTGGCAGTCTGGGGATTCGTATTGCTCTGCAACACCATTGCAGAAGTACAAGGGTTCCGCTCGGCGTGGCGCGGACTTGGCAACATCATGTTGGCAGGTGCGGTCGTCGTCATCCCGTTGATCGCGGTTGTGCTGGCTATTGTGTTCGTGGCGTCACAGGCGTAGTTCGTGCATGGTGCGTCAAGACACACCCTACAACTCGGATAAAGACCCCAAGTGATGGGCCAGGTGGCAAAGTTCGAAAAGAACGCAGGTAGGGAGCACACAATGAATGCCAGACAAATCGGTGGGAATGGTGCAATGCTTCTGGTCGGCATGCTGATCGCCTTTGGCTGTGGAAGCAACGAGCACGGCGCGGGTACTACGGTCGAGCGGCAGGGACAACCACCGGTAACGTACGTCGAAGACGATGATCCGAGAATGGTGGCGGCGATTGACCAGGCCCGATCAACCGTCGATCAGTTCATCGCCGTCCTCGACGGGCCGAAGCCGACACAATCTGCGTTCTCTGTGAAACTGCCCGTGAAGAGCGGTGATGAAGTTGAACACATATGGGTTCTGCCCGTCCGCTACGAACGTAGCAGGTTCTTTGGCACAATCAATAACGAACCCGTCAGCGTGACGACGGTGAAGATTGGCGACGAGATCAGCGTCGCAAAGGACCAGATTTCCGACTGGATGTACGTTGAGGACCGAAAACTGATCGGCGGTTACACGCTTCGCGCACTGCGAGACAGCATGTCCGAAGAGGAACGCAGAGAGTTTGACCAAAGCCTCCCATTCACTATCGAATGACAGTCGAGGACCGTCTCCACAGGCAACTCGTCGCCGGCAGACCGGCTCTGAAGCGTCGCACCGCCCAGCTACTATTTGCCGCTCGGTCGCTGACGACCTGGGCGGCAGGAACACTCGACGTCAAAAGGGCGGTCCCAACCGGCGGAATCCGTGTAAGAGCACAACCACCAGGAAGAACAGGTTTCGCAGTAAGACTGCGGGCCAGAAGTAGGCCACCGGCCCCGGACCGGAGCCGCTTCGTCTCTGTGCTGCCAATCGACGCCCCGCCTCCCGAAGCACCGCCACCGACCGCGGCCAGTCGCAGATCGGATCGATCCATTCGGCAGGAATTCCGCTCGCACCGCACGTAGCTCCTGCGAGTGCACCGGCGATCGCGCCGACCGTATCGGTATCGCCCCCGCAGTCGAGGGCGGCCTCAACGGTTGCCCGGAAGTCGCCGTAGTGACGAAGCCAGGCATAGACGGCCACGGGAACCGTGTGGTAGACGTAGCCGGTCACTCCGTGCTCCAAACCCAACTCGGCGGCAAACTCCTGCACGCTTCGGCCGTGGGCGTGGGCCTGCTGAATTGTTGCGACAAGCCGTTGCCATTCCGCGTCGCCGGGGGCGATGGTCTTCAGGCGATCGCAAACTTCGGCAGCTTCAGGCATCTCCGCGTTTGAACGTTCGGCCGTCCACGCCGAAACGTGCGCCACTGCGAGTGCCCCGACGATCGCCCGAGGATCGCAGTGCGTGATCTCTGAAGCTGCCCGCACGAACCGTTCGAGATCTTCCGGTTCGTTGTGGAAGTAGCCACCGATCAGGGCCGCTCGCATGGCCGCACCGTTGCCGGCCGAACGGACTCCACTGCGACCGGCCGGCCAGCCCAAACAGAGCTTCAGGCAGGCTCGGAGCGTCGCTTTGCCGAGCCCGGCCGGCAAGGCAAGAAACCAGTTGCGCAGGCGTTTCGCCAGGTCGCGTTGAAAGGCGGCCGCGTCGTCCGCATGTTTCAGCAACGACTGAGCGACGAATAAGGTCTGCTCCGTGTCATCGCTGATCATGCCGCGTCCGAACAGCAGCCGATGGCGAGCCGGGCCGGGGAACAACGTGCGCCGTCGGCGCGGCGAGAGGTTCTCGCAAGGCAGCCCCAAGGCATCGCCCACGGCCGTGCCGAGGAGAATCCCGATCAGGTGGTCTTCGATGTCCGGGTCGTGCATGGGAGACCTTTCATGGGGCTGGTCCCTGCAGGCACACTCACCGTGTCGGCGGGCGAACTGGCATTGCCGAATCAGAGCGTGCCTCTGTTGGAGATCAAAGCGGGGCGGCAGATGGTGTGGTGAGGCAAGGTCATTTGCCGTGTGACGACGCATGGTGCGTTAAACCGCGCGCCATAAGATTTCAGCGTATCGTCATGCGAAGGTTTTGCGTCACCACCACCAAGGCGGGGCAAGCCCGCACGGCTATGAGCGACTCGTCCGCACATCCGAAGGCGAAACTACCGTTCCCCCGCCGACAGTTCAAATTCGAACCAGAGATCGTCGCCCAGACCGGGCAGGGCGTCGCAAAATCGTTTCACGAGGAGGGTGAGCTGCTCGTCGTCTCGCGACTCGAAGCGGAAGGTCAGGGCCGGTTCGGTGACGGAATGCCGCACCAGGGCCCAACCATCGGGGAACTCGACGCGAATGCCGTCGATCGAGTGCTGAGGAAAGTCGGCCCACTTGCTCCGCACGCTCTTGATCACCGCCTGGCCTTCATCGGGCTGAACGGGAATCCGCAGATCCGGGGTCAAGTAGACGGGCGGGCAACTTTGCCGTAACTGGGAAAGAGAACGGCCACATTGGGCCAGGTAGTCGATGATCCAGCAGGCGGCAAACAATCCGTCGTCGCCCCCGCCCAAGGCGCGGAAGAAGTAGTGGCCGCTGATCTCCGCTCCAAATACGGCATCCGATTGGAGCATGCGATCGCGGATGAAGGCGTGGCCGCTCCGCTCTCCGATGGGCTCGGCGCCGAGTTCTTCGGCCCGCCGCGGCAGGCAGTCGGAGAACTTCAGGTCGTAGATGAACTTCTCATCGGCCAGACCTTCGCCGAAGCTGCCCAGCAAGATCCAGGTAGCCTCTTCGGCCGTCAGGGCAACGCCCTGATCGTCGACCAGCGCGATCCGATCGCCGTCCCCGTCGAATGCCAGGCCGAGGTGAGCCCGGTGGTGCTCGACCGCCTCGCAAAGCTTCTCGATCCGATCCGGACGGGAACAATCGGGTATCTCACCGAAGAACACCGGGTCGGCTTCATCCCGAATCGTCGCCAGCACCACGCGAGGATAGACGGCCTGCAAATAGCGCCGCGCCCGGCGCGACCAGCACCCGTGCATAGGATCGAGGACGATGGTGGTCTCCGCGTTCCGGCCGTCGAACCAGGTCTCCTGCAACCAGGCGACATAGTCGTAGGAGATGTCCAACTCACGGCGACTGCCGCGGGCCACCGCTGCTTCCTGACCGCTGCCGGCTTCAGCGTCGCGGCGCAGGCATTCCACCTGTTCGGCCGTGGGCGGCCAGTCGCCTACCATCCATTTCAGACCGTTGTGGTCGGCCGGATTGTGCGAGGCCGTGACGATCGCGCAGCCGTCGGCCCGGAGTCGCCGTTTGGCGTAATACACCATAGGGGTGGGCAGGAAACCAAGATCGACCACGTCGGCCCCCACCGATGCCAGTCCGTCCGACAAGGCGGCCAGGAAACCCGGGGTCGAGAAACGTACGTCGCCCCCGATCACGAATTTGCATGGTCCGGGCTGCATGAGACCGAGCGATCTACCCCAGGAGCGATAGAGATCTTCGTTCAGATCCGTTGGGACGTGACCACGAATGTCGCAGGGCTTGTAGACGCTCAAAGGTAACCTCGTCTTCGCAGTTCGTTGCCGAATTCCTCAAATCGTTCCCGATAGAGCCCCGCCCGGCTGACATTTGGGAAAAACGACGTTTCGATATGGACCATTCTGTGAATTACCCGTTCGAGCGGTTCGCCCAGGACGCTCGACGCGACAAGCACGCCACTGCCGAATGCCGACTCAGCACGTTGGGGCCGATGAACGACACGCTCGGTCACGTCCGCCCGACACTGATTCCAAAGACCGCTCCGACTTCCCCCGCCAGTGGCATAAATCGCTCCTGCCGATTCTTCGGTGACTGCGTCCAACACCTCATAGCATAATCGCTCAACCAGGGCGGTGCCCAACAAACAGGCCGCATATCGCTGGAGGCTGGAATCGGCCTCTCGGACAAAGAATCCCTCTGCCTGGCTGCGTACGAACGGAAATCGCTCGCCCCGTCGTGCCAGGGGATAGGCGACCGGGGCAAACGGGATGAGGTCGGCCGCCCGTGCGTCCATGGCGACGAGGTCCGTATCGCCAAACCAGCGTCCGATCCATTCCGCACCCGTATTGCTCGCCGCCCCCGGTAACCAGCGTCCCCCAGGGAGTCTGTGGCTGTAGACCAAGCCCCCGGGGGCTATCGATATTCTATCGCTCAAGCCCTTGAAAACCAGCGTCGTTCCCAAGCTTGTGTTGTAGTCGCCGGGCTTCTGCAACCCGGAGGCGAGACAGGCCGCCACCCCGTCGGTCGTTCCCGCCATGACGGCCAGTCCGGCAGGCAACCCCGTCTGCTCGGCGGCGGTGGGCGAGATCCGGCCGATTCGGGTCCCCGGTTCGACCACGGGCGGTAACCGATCGCCAATTCCCAGGTCGAGGTCGAGCCAGCCTGGCCAGCGATCTTCGAGCAGATCGTAGCCCGTCTTCAGGGCGTTGTTGAAGTCGGTCACGACCGGTTCGCCGGTCAAGCGGGTGACTACGAAGTCGGCCTGGTGAACGAAGCGGGCTGTGCGTTCGAACGTCTGGGGTTCGTTCTCCTGCAGGTAGAGAATCTTGGCCGCTGAGAAGGAAGCGTTGAACGAGTATCCACGCTTGGCGAGGAAATCCGAGGCCAGTTCGTTGAGCCTTTCGGCCTGGTCCGCTCCGCGAAGATCGTTGTACATCAAGGCCGGTCGGACGGGGCGCCCCGCGGCATCAAGAGCGGCCAGCGTCCCCGACGTGCCGTCGACGGCGACGCCCTGCAAGACGTCGGGCGAGGTGCCCGACTGTTTGAGTTGATCCGCCAGACGCCCCAGGGCCCGGCAAGCGGTCTGCCACCACATCTCCGGGTCCTGCTCGTGGTGCCCCTCCGGCAGGTGCTCCGGCGTGACCGGGAAATCGGCGGCTTGAGTCGCCGCGACCTCGCCGTCCATGGTGGCGGCCAGCGCCCGGACGCCCCCCGTACCGACGTCGATTCCGATCACGAGAGGCGATCCGTTGGGCATGCTGTTCACCGCCTGCGCAAACACGTGGGACGCGAATCTATTGCGCCACAGTCTAACGTGTTTCGTTGGCAGGCGGAAAGATCAACACCCTACGGCACTCAGGAATCGGTATCGGGCTTTGCCTGTTCGCCCGGTGGAGGCAGGATGATCTCTGCTTGCGGCGGAACGACTGCGGGTTCGGGCACCGTGCCGCCGGCCATCTTGAGTAGTTCGGCCGCTAGAAGATCGCGGTTTTCCAGTGCGAACGCCTTGGCCAGGTCGTCGCGGGCGGCCTCCTTGTGGCCCAGGAAGAGGAAGTGATAACCTCGCAGGAAGTACGCGTGGGCCGCATCCGGGTTCTTGGCGATGTACTCGTCGAGCTTCGCCATTTGCGTCACATAGTCTTCGCCCCGATAGAACTCCTGGTAGTTCTCGACGACAAACCCCCACTGGCTGCGATCCAGCAGCGAGGCGGCCTGCTGAACGGCCGCGGCGGCCGAGGCGTAATCTTCCAGGGCGAAGAACGTCTGCGAGGCGAACAGGTGGAGCTTGCCGTTCTGGTTGTCTTCGACGATGGCATGGTTGGAGAGCCGGGCCGCGTCGTCATAGCGGTGCTCTTGGAAGGCCCGTTCGGCCTGCAGTTGGAACTCTGCGGCATTTTCGGCGGCCGGAATCACCGCACCGTTCTCGACCATGGGGGCCGTTACGGCCGGCGACGGTTCGACGGCCGCGCCCTCCACCACTTCCTCCACGACATACGGCACGGGCACGGTATACGGGACATAGTAGGGCACGCTGTAGTAGTAGGGTTCGTAGTAAGTGTAGCTTGGGTAGTTGTAGAGGGACGAACCGAGGTAAATGCTGAAGGACGAGCCGCGATAGCCGTAGCCGTAACGCCCGTAGGAGTAGTAACCCGGGTAGTGCGAATGGCGATCGAGCGTGCCATGCATGCGATAGTCGTGCCGCGGGGTGCCGTGGGGCGGACCGCGGTGATCGATGCCGCCGTGGAACGGGTTGCGATGGCTCGGACCGCCGAAGTGCCTGTCGCCGTGGTCGTCGCGATCATGGCGCGAGTCGCCGGGACCTCCTCTGCTGTGCCCATCACGATCATGGGGCGGGCCGATCGGAGGCTTGGGACCCGCAAGTGAGTCGGTTCGCGGCCTGAAGATTCCCACGGAGGGATTGATATCGGGGCGCGGCGCGTCCCTGAGCGGCGAGAGGGCCTTTCGCTCGGAAGGACCGTCGTGTTTGAGAGGCGGCAAGGTGCGACTGTTCGGTCCGGTAATCGACTTGCTCGGGGCAGCTATGCCGCGGGCCTCCAGCAGACTCTTGACCCGGGCCGAGACGTCGTTGCGATTAATTGTGGGAGGCTGGCTGCTTGGAGGAGGCGAGGTTCGCATCGAGGACGAACCGGCCGGAGTCCGGCTGCTTCGCGCCGAGAGCCGGCTCGTATCCTTGTCCGGCGACGGGATTCGGCTACTGGGCGAAAACCGATCCAAGCTCTTCGACAGATCGAGAACTCGCGACGGGCTGCTCCCTTTGATAGAAGGAGTGCCGCCGCCCAGCGAAGGCGGGCCGCTGTTTCGGCTGACCGACGGTCCTCGCGATGGATCGCCCGCCGGCGAGCCAAACCTGCTGGCGGACCGGCTGGTTCCACTCGCGGCAGGCCCCCTGCTCAGGTTCGGCGAGGAAGGCCGATGGCTCGGAGCGTTCAATGCCGGACCTCCGCGGGAGGCGCCTGGCCCGCCACTCGATCCCCGGCTGAAGGACCGGCCCGAGTCGTGCGGTGAAGCATTGCCAGGCACTGTGCCCCGACCCTCACGACCGTGTCGCTGGGCGAAGCCGGGGGTCGCGATCACCGTCCAGGCAATGGCCAGCGCGATGGCCAGCGGCCAATTCAGCTTGCGTATTCTTGTTGTTCGTTCCATCGCAGGACCTCTGGCAAGGAAGGTGTGATCGTTCAACGGACGAAGGCCCCTCGATGGAGCCGGTCCTCCATTGAACATTTTACGCAAACCGTGGACCGAACAAACACGCGATTCCTGCAGTTTAATTGCTAACTCGTTGTTTTGCAAAGAGATACGGCATATGGGAAGTCGTTCGCACGGGTTTGGCCCCGAACCCAGGATCGGGCCAGTGACATCCGATTGACGACACAGTGTCGCAGTTTCGACTACCCAAGGTACTCCTTCGGGAACTTCCAGGGCTCCCGGTATTCCGGAACGGCCAGCCTGGCGGCCTCATCGTCGCCGACGATCGCGAGCGTCTTCGGATCGAACTTGATGGACCGCCCCAGGCGATAGGACAGATTACCCAGGACGAGCGGAATGTCGACCCGGCAGTGGTACTCGGGGGAGCAACTCGGCTGGGTTCCCGCCTTGATGCATTCGATCCACTCGAACTCGTGGCCGGGCGACGGGGCGATCGTGTCGTCGGCGCCGGGCAAGACATTCGGATCGAAATAGTCCCCTTCGGGCACAACTTCGTGGTTGGTGTAGTTGGACCACAAAGTGCCCTTCGAGCCGAAGAAGTAGATGCCCAGGCGCCGAGCCGGCTTCCCGCTGCCGAAGTCATAGGCGAAGCTGTTGATCATCGACATCGACCAGGTGATCGTCAGGTTCGGATACTGGAACACCATCTCCTGGACGTCGGGAGCATCGCCGTCGTCGTCGATGATGTAGCGGCCGCCCGAGCAGGCGACCATGGTGGGGTAACCGGTTGCCAGGGCCCAGATCGGCAGATCGATGATGTGGGGCGCCATGCCGGGCGTCCAGCCGCCGCTGTAGGCCATGAAGGAACAGTGGTTGTAGGAGTTGGCCGCCAGCAGTGCGTTGTAGGGGCGCTGCGGGCCTGGGCCGAGCCACATGTTCCAGTCGAGCCCCTCCGGCACCATGGTGTCGGTCACCTTGCCGATGCCCTCCGGCCCCTGGTTCGTCACGTTGAACGTTCGGGCTACGCTCACCTCGCCGATATGCCCGGCGCGGATCTTCTCGACCACGCGGCGGTAGTTCTCGCCCGCGTGAATCTGGGTGCCGACCTGGCAGATTACGTTATGGCGTTTGACCGCGTTCTTCACGGCCAGACTCTCACCCAAGTGAAGCGTCATCGGCTTCTGCAGGTAAATGTGCTTGCCGGCCCGGGCGGCGTCGATGGCGACGAGGGCGTGCCAGTGGGGCGGCGTGGCGATGATCACCGCGTCGACCCCCTTGTCGGCCAACAATTCGCGGTAGTCGGTGTACTCCTTCGCCTGCGGGAACTGGGCAAGCACCGGCTTCCGCCGAACGTCCCACACGTCGCAGACGGCCGTCACCACCACGTCGGCGTGCTTGGCGCAGTTATTCAGATTCCCCCGGCCCATGCCGTTGGTGCCGATGATCCCGAGATGGATCTTGCCGTTGGGGCTCGACGTCGTTTCGGCCCCACCGGCTCGTGCCGAAACCATCGCCGCGGCCCCGACGGCCGCCGAAGTGCCCATAAAACGCCGCCTTGAAACAGAAGTGTCGGACATGGCATTCATCCCTTTCAGCAAGAACCACGTGACGTGCGTTGTAGATCTTCCCGTTCTTCTGCAATTCCTTCTTGCTCGGCGCCTCCTCGACAAACCAGAGACAATGCTGACCGTCGCCGGTATGGTAGCCTATCGGCGGTGGCTCGGGCAAGCATCTTTGGAGTACGTGCGACTTGTCGCCGCTTTCTTTCAGTGGGGCCGCTGGAGCAGGTGCCACGTTGCCCAAAGAAGGCGTCCCTGTTGAGGCAAAGCGACGACGAGTCATCCGCACTCCATAGGTGGCAATCGCAATGCGTCTCGAATCTGCTGAGCTTCGAGGCGGAACTCGGAGGCGCGGTCGCGATGGCCGGACAATTCGAACGAGTCGGCGGCGTCCACGAGTGTGACAGCAAGGAATCTCTTACTATAAACGCTATTCATGCCCGATGCGACGCGGCGGGCAGAATCAATCGCCTTGGCCCACGACCGGGCGGCGCCATCGAAATCGCCTCGGAGACTCTCAAGACGTGCTTGGAGCTTCCAGCATTGGGCCAAGTCCGATTCCACCCCGCAGCGCGGCCCTGCGTCAAGATCGCAAGATCGATTGGCGGATTCGAGCAGGTCGGTGGCCCGTTCCAGGTCTGCCGCCGCTGCTTCCCGATCGCCTGACGCAAGATGACAAGCGGCCTGGATCCTCAGGGCTCTTGCACGGAATTGGGGGAGCGTCGGGCCGGTCTCCTCCAACGCACGGAAGATCTCCGGAAGCAACGCGCTGGCTGCAACGATGTCCTCGCGGCGCAGGTGATCATCGGCCTCCGCCAGCAAGGCCATCAACAGAATGACGCCATCGGCGTCACGGGCGGCCACGGTGGCGAGACGGCGATGTTCCACGCCTTTTTCTTCCCGTCCCAGGAGATGGTACAGGCCCGACAGATAGGAATGTGCCGAGTAGGTCCCGATCCCCGGTTCCTCCAACGCCAGACTCTGCAGATACGCAACCTCCGCGCCGTGCCAGTCGGCCCTTCCCTCACATTCCTGGGCGATCACGGACATGGCAAGACTCGGAGCGGAGGCTTTCCCGATAACCGGTTCGAACAGGTTGACGATCTTCCGCGCGATGACGTTGGCCTTTGCCGTGCGAGAAGCATGAACGGCGTCGCTCCACTTTCTCGCCAGGCGTTCGTATTTCGCGTCGCGCGCCCGGACCTCGGTTTCGCCCTTCTCAAGGTGTTTCATGATCAGACCGTCCGGTACAGCCTCGACTCGCCAGTTCTCGATGCCGACTGGCGATTCCAGCGAGATCGTACCAAGGTAGTCAGATCTGCGCAGCCTTCGCCAGAGCGTGCGTGCCATGGAACGGACAAGCCCTCCGGCGGCCATTCTGCGAGCGGCCGAGAGGAAGAAGGGACGCCACTCGGCAGGCGGTGGAGTCAATGGATAGATTTCGCCGCGAATCTCAAGGGCAAGACAATCGTCGCCACGGTCGAGGCGGAAGTGGATGACGTCGGCAAGATCGTCGTTGGCACTTCGCAGCACGGCCGCCCAGAAAGTACGATACGACTGCCACCGGCCGTCCAGGTCGATCGGCTCCGTGTCGGAATTGAAATCGTCGAGAGTGAGTCGAACGCCCATGATGAACTTCCCCGCGTCGCCGCCATGTGGTGACGGTGATCCTACCAGAAGGAGCCAGGCCGGACAAGCGTTTGACCCGAGGCGAAAGGCATGGAGTACGTGCGACTTGTCGCCGCTTTCTTTCTGTGGGGCTGGTGGAGCAGGTGCGGCGTCGCCCAGAGAAGGCGTCCCCGCTGAAGAAAAGCGATGACATGTCATCGCACTCCAAAAGGGGCGGAGTCCATGGGTAGGTTTCACCGCGAATCTCAATAGCCAGGCAATCGTCACCACGGTCGAGACGGAAGTGAGCGCTGCGCGCAAAACAAGCCTCGGACGTCCATAGAAACCTTGGCGGACGGCACGGCGGAGCGTGCCTGCTACCTTGTCTGCGGACTGCACGGCGGAGCGTGCCTGCCACCTTTCTTGCCTCAGAACCGGCCTTGGGCCTGAAAGGTTTCGAGCACCGAGGCCACCACGCGGCCGATTTCTTTGGCCGACAGGGTTCCGACCGTGCCGCCGTCGCACTCCACGCCCGCGGCTGCGAAGAGGGTACAGAGTTGCGGTTCCAGTTCGGCCAGGGTCTTCTTGTGATCCTCCGAAAGCGGCTGGCGGGTGGGGCCCATCTTCAGGCCGCGAAGCTCGATGGCCACGCGGCAGGCTTCGGGGAAGTCGGCGCCGAACAAGAGCTTGTCGAAGATCTGGCGGACGAGGTACTGGAGCCGCCGGGCCTCTTCCACCTTGCCGGTCGTGGCCGCTTCATAGAGCTTCTTCGTCAGCTCCGGTGCGACGCCGCTGGTCACGTTCGTGCCGCCATCGGCGCCGATCATCAGCATCGGCATGAGCACGGCGTCCCAGCCGGTCATGAAACTGAAGTCGGGACGGTTCGGCCGGATCGCCTCGATCATCCGCATCATCTGGCCCACGTCGCCCGACGAGTCCTTGATCGCCACGATCCGCTCGCACTCTTCGCTAAGCCGCTGGATGGTCGGCAGGTCGATGGGCGAAGCGAACATGGGGATGTTGTAGAGGGTCACGTCGACCGGCGTGTTGCGAGCGATTTCGCGAAAGTAGGCGTAGACGTTGTCGGGACTGAGGCGGTAGTAATAGGGGGACACAATGGCCACCGCACGGACACCCAGACCGTGGTAGTACTCGCAGGCGGCGATTGTCTCACGAACATTTGCCTCGGCGGCGCCGGCGAGAATGGGGACCCGTCCGGCCGCCTGGTCGACGATGATCTCGATGATCCGCCGCCGCTCTGCGGGAGTGAAGCGGGTGAACTCGCCGGTCGATCCGTTGGGATACAGCCCGTGGACGCCCCTTTCGATGAGCCAGTCGACGTAGGCTCGCAGGCCGCTCTCGTCGATCTTCCCTTCGTGGTCCAGGGGAACCATGTTGGGAGTAAAAATCCCTTGAAGCTTGGATGAAACGGCCATTTTTCCCTGGTCCTCACTCCGCGACGATGCTCGGGTTACAATGGAACTTCGCGAGTACACTCCTGTGCCAAGAGAACAAGTTTAGCCTCCGGCGGACAAGTTGCCAAATCGGCTGCGAACGATGGAATGATGGTCAAGAGGTCCGGAAACGAGAAGACGGGAGACGGCGGCGGCCGGAGGGTGCTGCCTTTTGCGATTCTCGCGGGGTTGGCTGTCTACGTGATCCTGTTTCTCGCGTGTCCGCTGGACTGGGCCTCGGGGCACCGGTTCACTCGCGGCGGCTGGGTGGCTCAATGGCTCCTGCTGCCCGACGAGATGGTCGGGCTGTGGCTCGACTCGCCGTCGGATTTGCTGCTCCTCGACCGGTTGCTGCCGCTGGCCGTCAGCCTGGCGATTCTTGCAGTGGCCGGCATGTTGGGCTATCTGGGGCTGGTGGCGTTGCGAGTCGACGCCAAGCTGACGGTTCTGGAGCAGTGCTTCTTCGCCGCTTCGGTCGGGTTGAACCTGGTGTCGACCTACACGCTGGCAGTCGGGTTGTTCGGCGGGTTGCACAACCGGCTCTGGTTCATCGCGCCCGCGATCGTTGTTGCCGTCGGGTTTGGCTGGTGCGTTCGCCGGCAAGATCGCACGAAGGGGTGCAGTTTGCCAGGGGCATGGGAGCCGCCTCAGAGCGAGTTGAGCTGGCTCAATTCCCGTTGGCTGTGGGTAGGCGGCGTATTTGCCGTGCTGATTCTGCTGGGCGGATTGTTGCCTCCGAACGAGTTCGACGTGCGCGAATACCACCTGCAAGCACCCAAAGAGTTCTACCAGGCCGGGCGCGTGGAATTCCTGCCTCACAACGTCTACGGCAACATGGCCATGGGCGCGGAAATGCACGCTCTCCTGGGTATGGTTCTGCTCGGCGACTGGTGGATGGGCGCCCTGGTGGGAAAGGCGATTCTTGCCCTGTGCGCTCCGTTGACGGCCCTCGGCCTCCTGGCAGCCGGGCAGCGTTTGTTCACGCCGGCCGCGGGGATCCTGGCAGCGGTGTTCTACCTGTCCATTCCTCTGGTGGCCAACATCTGCACTTTCGGATTCATCGAAGCAGCCGCGGCACTCTACCTGTTCGCCACCCTCTACGCGATGCTGATCGCGAAGGAGGACCAAGACTCAACGGCGACCAGTTGGATCTTGCCTGGCTACCTGGCGGGTGCGGCGGTGGCCTGCAAGTACCCGGGGCTGCTGTTCGTCGTCGCGCCGCTCGGCGCCTGGCTGCTTTGGATATCCTGGAACCGTCGCGATCGCGAGGGCCGGCGGCGGCCGCAGTGGGCGGCACCGGTTGTGTTTGCCGGGGCGGTGGCAGCCGGATGCGGATTGTGGTTGGCGAAGAACTGGGTTCTTGCCGGCAATCCGGTCTATCCGCTGCTGTACGGGTTATTCGGCGGCAGGACACTGACGGCCGAGAAGAGCCAGATGTGGAGGCTGGTCCACAAGCCCGCGGGCTTCACCTTCTCAGCCTTGAGTGCCGACGCGTGGCGGGTGTTGATCGGCAGCGACTGGCTCAGCCCGATCCTGATCCCTATGGCGGCGTTGGCCTTCGTGAAGAGGCAGTCTCGCCTGGTCTTGGGTTTCGGTCTGTATTTCCTGTTCCTCATCGCGGCCTGGTGGATGTTTGCGTTGCGGATCGATCGCTTCTGGATGCCGGCCTTGCCGATCGCCGCGATTCTGGCAGGCGTGGGAGCGACGTGGTGCCGGGATCGGCTTTGGCAATATTCACTGTTGGTGCTGTTCGTCTTCAGCCTCGTCTGCAGTTTCGTGACGGTGGCGGTGCCGCCCTGCGTTTACACGCGGTTCTTCGTTCCGTATGCCAAGTTGCGGACATCTCCCGACCGCCTCAATCCGTGGCACACGTACTTGAACGAACACGTTGACGGGACTCTCCTGCTGGTGGGCGAGGCCCAGGTTTTCGATCTGGAGGTTCCCATTCTGTATAACGCCTGGCTGGACGATTCGGTGTTCGAATCGATCGTGCGTGATCCGGTCTCGGGCCGCCTGCGCCCGGCAGACGAAATCAGCGCCGAGCTGAAGGCTCGCAATGTTTCGCATGTCTATGTCTCGTGGAGTGAGATCGCACGCTATCGCGACACGGGCTACGGCAACTGGGATTTCGTCCGGCCCGAAGTCTTCGAGCAACTTGTCAGGGAGGGCGTGCTCGAGTGGGTTCCGCCGCCGAAGGAGTTGGAGGGGTCGGTGAATCAGGTGTATCGGGTGGTGAGCTTTGAGCTATGAGCTGTGAAGAAGTAGTCGGGATGTTCCTGAGTCGAAGACGCTGGAGGTTAGAGACAGAATCAGGTTCTTGGCGTTGGCCGGTCAATCGAGCGCGCCAGCAGTGCTAGCACTCCTCTGAGGGTTTTTGTCGGAACTGGGCGGCAGTGGGCTTGTCGATCGCGAAGTGATCGAATAGGTTATTCGACGCGGGAGATTGCCTCCCGCGACAAGCGTGTCAGGGACGACCCGCTCCACGAGTTCAAGGAACAAAGAACTCCGATGAAGTACCACCGTACGCAACCTTGCCCGTCTACGGATGGTCGGGCAAGGCATTTTCTTCCTTCTTCCACTCCCCTTCCGGCCGGCAATTCTCTGGCCAAAGCCGTTCGCCGCTCGATCTTCCGCACGCGGCGCTGGTTCCTGGGGGAGCAGAAACCCGAAGGGCACTGGGTCGCCGAGCTCGAAGGCGACTCCATTCTCCAGAGTGAAACCATCCTGCTCCTGGCCTATTTCGGCCGCGAGCAGTCGGACCTGGCCAAGCGTGCCGCCGAGCGTCTGGTCGACACCCAGCGGCCGGAAGGCGGCTGGGCCATGTATCCGGGCGGCGGCGTCGAGATCAGCGGCAGCGTGAAGGCCTACTTCGCTCTCAAGCTGACCGGCCACGATCCAGGCGCCGAGTATATGCAGCGGGCGCGCGCGGCCATTCTCGCCCACGGCGGCGCCGACGCCGTCAACAGCTTCACACGTTTCTACCTGGCAATCCTGGGCCAGATCCCCTTCGACCAGTGCCCCGAGGTCCCACCCGAGGTGATGTTCCTGCCCAAGTGGTTCCCGGTGAACCTCTACGCGGTGAGTTCCTGGTCGCGAACGATCATCGCACCGTTGTCGATTATTTCGGCGATGCGGCCGACGCGTGAACTCGACGTCCGATACGGCATCCGCGAGCTGTTCATCAAGGCCCCGGAAGACTGGCCGGAGCTGCGATGCCCAGGCAAAGTGGCCGGCAAGGGACTGTTCAGTTGGGACCAGTTTTTTCTCGCGGTCAACAGTGCATTCAAGTTCCTCCGCCGCCGGCACCTGCTGCCGATGCGGAAACGGGCCATTCAGGCCGCCACGAGATGGGTCGTCGAACGCTTTGAGAACAGCGACGGCCTGGGCGCCATCTACCCGCCCATTGTCTGGAGCCTGATCGCGCTCGACGTGCTGGGCTACGCCGAGGACAGCCCCGAGATGCAGGAGTGCTGGAAACAGCTCAACGACCTGGTGCTGACCGACGAGGGCGGCGAGAACTGCCGCATCCAGCCCTGCAAGTCGCCGGTCTGGGATACCGCCATCACCCTGCGGGCCCTGCTTGCCGGCGGGCTCACCCCGAAGGATCCGGCCGTCGCCCGCGGCGTCGAGTGGCTCCTCAACAAGCAGGTCCGCCAGCCGGGCGACTGGTCCGAGACGGTCGCGGCCGAGCCGGGAGGCTGGTGCTTCGAGCACAACAACGCCTACTATCCCGACAACGACGACACGGCCATGGTCCTGATGGTCCTCAAGAGCCAGTTCTCCGAGGGGTCGCCCGACGACCGCCTGCCGCCGAGCTTGCGGCTCGTCGACGAGGAGAATGCAGAGTGTGTTGCCGAGACGGGCTGCTCCGTCGACAGGATGAACCGGACGACCCAGGCGATCGATCGCGGCGTTCGCTGGATGTTGGCCATGCAGAATCGCGACGGGGGCTGGGGCGCTTTCGACCGCAACAACGACAGTGAGTTCCTCTGCCACGTGCCCTTCGCCGATCACAACGCAATGATCGATCCCAGCACGCCGGACCTGAGCGGCCGCGTGCTCGAAGCGCTCGGGCAGTTGGGCTACAACCAGGAGCATCCGGCCGTCGCCAGGGCCGTTCAATACATCCGCAGCACCCAGGAGCCCGACGGGAGCTGGTTCGGCCGTTGGGGAGTCAACTACATTTACGGAACCTGGCAGGTCATCACCGGCATGGTGGCGGTCGGCGTGCCGCCGGACGATCCGGCCATTCGAGCGGGCGTCAACTGGCTGCTGGCCCATCAGCAGGCCGGCGGTGGCTGGGGCGAGACCCCTGAAACCTACGCCGATCCTACGCTCCGCGGCCAGGGGCCCGCGACGGCTTCCCAGACGGCCTGGGCCGTGCTCGGCCTGCTGGCTGCCGGACTGACAGAGCATCCGGCCGTGCGGCGCGGCATTCAGTTCCTGGTCGATCGCCAACAGGACGACGGCACATGGGACGAACCCGAATTCACCGGCACGGGCTTCCCGCAGGTGTTCTACATGCGTTACCACTACTATCCCATGTACTTCCCGCTGATAGCGCTCGCCCGCTGGGCGGTCTCGGCGGCCGACAGCCAGCCCGACGTCGCCGCGCCGGCCCCCGCCCTTCGCGTCCTCTGGGACGAAGAGGAGACGCGGGAAGCGACCTGCGCTGCGGAGGCGGTCTGATCCGTTACGTCGGCACCGAGTCGCACCGTATGGGGAAATTCAAAACACGAAGCACGAAATCCGAAACAAATCGGCAATCGGAATTCTCAAAACAGATGCAGGAACCGTGCGGCGCCCGGTACCTACAGGAGTCGACCCATGCGATTTCCGCTTTCTCTGACGCGATCGATGACTGCTTACCTGATGCGGCAGAAGCTCACCGGGCGGAAGCGGTTTCCCATGGTGCTGATGCTCGAACCGCTGCATGCCTGCAATCTCAAATGCGCCGGGTGCGGGCGGATCCGCGAATACACCGAAACCATGAAGCAGCGGCTCTCGGTTGACCAGTGCCTGGCGGCCGCCGAGGAATGCGGGGCGCCGATCGTGAGCGTCTGCGGCGGCGAACCGCTGATCCATCCCGAGATCGGCGAGATCGTCGAGCGGCTCATCGAGCGGAAGAAGCACATCTACCTGTGCACGAACGGCACGCAACTCGCCGAGAAGATCGGGCTGTTCCGCCCGAGCAGCCGGATGTTCATTAACGTCCACCTCGACGGGATGGAAGCCACCCACGACGCGATCACCTGCCGCCAGGGCGTGTTTGCCAAGGCGGTCGCGGGAATCGAGGCGGCCAAAAAGGCCGGGTTTCTGGTCTACACCAACACCACGGTCTACAAGGAAACCGACGTCCACGAACTGGCCGTCCTGTTCCAATACCTCACGGAACTCAAGGTCGACGGGTTCATGGTTTCGCCGGCCTACGGCTACGAGGCCGTCGCGGCCGAGAACCCTGACGGCGCGGCCGACATCTTCATGCAACGCGACGAGATTCACGCCAAGTTCCGGCAGGCCCGGCAGTTACTGGGCTCGTTCAAGCTGGTGACGTCGCCTCTCTACCTGGACTTTCTCTGTGGCGGCCGCGAGCTTCCCTGTGCGGCCTGGTCGAACCCGACCTACAACGTCCGCGGCTGGAAGGGGCCCTGCTATCTGATCACCGACCGGCACTACGACACCTTCGCCGAATTGCTCTCCCAGACCGATTGGGATAGACTTGGTCCTGGCGGCGATCCGCGCTGCGAGCACTGCCTGGTCCATTGCGGTTTCGAGACCGCGGCGGTCCTGTCGTCGGAGAAGAGCTTCCGCGACGTGCTGAAAATGGCAGTCTGGCAGATGACATAAGCCGCCTGTCCTGCGCAGTCACACGGCGTCGAAGCGGGTTCCATGGTTCTCCGACACATCCTTCGTCAATGGCTTGGCTCTCTTGCGCAGCAGAAGATGCGCGAGACCGTCGTCAAGGCTGCGCGCGAATCGGTCGACGAGCACTTGAAAGAAGCCGAGCGTCAGGCCGAGGATCCGGAGCTGCGGAAGTGCGACGTCGGCGTCGTGTTCGCCCTGGGGATCGAGGCGGGGGGACTGGAAGACTTGATGACGGACGTGGTCACGATCCGCAGTCCCGGGATCGTCGTACGCCGCGGCCGGTTGGCTTCGCGGCGTGTGGCGATCGTGCAGTCGGGGCCCGGTTGCGAGGCAGCGGCCCGTGCGACGGCGGCCCTGATCGCGGCCCACCAGCCCGACTGGGTCTTCTCGGCCGGATTCGCCGGTGGGCTCGACGAGACGCTCAAGAAACACGATATCCTTATGGTCGACCGGGTCGTCTACCAGGACGGGCAGAGTCTTTCCCTCGACCTGAAGGTCGACCCGTCGGCCCTGGCCGCCACGCCCGGCGTGCATGCCGGCAGCCTTCTCACCGCCGACCGCATCATCCGCCTGGCCAGCGAGAAACGCGAGTTGGGTAAGCAGCATGGCGCCCTGGCCGTCGACATGGAGACGTTTGCCGTGGCGGCAGTCTGCCGCCGCGACAAGGTGCCGCTGATCGCGGTGCGGATCATCAGCGACGGGGTCGACGACGAGTTGCCCAAAGACGTGGATCGCCTGATGCGTCAGAAGACCGTGGTGCGCAAGGCGGGCGCGGTGGTTGGGTCGATCATGAACCGCCCGGGCAGCATCAAGGACATGTTCCAACTGAAAGAAGACGCCCTGCTGGCTTCGGACAAGCTGGCCAAGTTTCTCGAATCGATGATTCGACAGTTGGGGCCGGCGCTGCCGAAGGAGTAAGTGGGTGACTCCTGCCGGGTGTCACTCTTCGCGATCGCTCGTGACGGCGAGTACTGTGCAACGTCGCTGAATGCTTGAGGATCACGAGTAGTTCAGAGTTGCACTCGGCAAGTGCGACCCACTGGGCACTCGACAAGTGCGACTCACGGGCAAAGCAGCAGCTACTCCAGTTCCTTGATGCGGATGTTCTTGTACTCCGCCCACATGGGGGCGCCGGCGTGGAGTTGAAGGGCGATGATGCCTTCGCGAAGCGACCGCTCGGGGTGGTTGTCGGTGCAGTCGAGGATGAGCCGGCCGTTGAGATAGTGCTGGAGGTGCGGGCCTTTGGCGATGATGACAACCTCGTTCCAGCGGTCCACCTTGAAGAGATCAGCATACTCTTCGGGGGTGATCAGCGTATCGACGATCTTCTTTTCGCCGTCTTCGCCCCAGACGGCCTTCTCGCCCACCAGGCACATGCGGCCGCGCTTGCCGCCCTCTTCATAGATGAAGCCGGAGACGCTGGGAGGCGTGTCGGAGTTGCGGATCTCGTGTTGGTAGCCGCGAACGACCCACGGGTTCTTGGGATTCTCGGTGAAGTGCTTTGAGCGGTACTGGATGCCCGAGTTGTTCTCAGTGGAGACGCGGAAGGTGAGCCGCAGATCGAAGTCCTTGAAGGGGCCTTCTTTGCAGATCAGGAAGGTATTGCCGTTGGCCTTGGTTTCTTCGGTCGTCTGGCCGCGAATCGCACCGTCTTTGACCGACCACAACCGCGGATCGCCGTCCCAGCCGGTAAGGTCTTTGCCGTTGAAGAGCGATTTCATGCCTTCCGGTTCGGCAGGGGCCTTCTGGGGCTCGGCAGCGAAGGCGGGGAGAGCAAAGCAGAGCAGGGCCAGTGGCAATAGGTGGCGGACCATGGTGTTCTCCAGGTGGGAGGGGGTGAAGGAATACAATCAGTGGGCGGACACGGGCCGGGCGGACTCGGTCGCACTGCCGGTGAGCATCGGTTGGGCGGCAGCCGACTCGACGGCTGCTCGCAGAATCTTGGTGATCGAGGTGTTGTCGATATACGGGCCGAACACCGGATCGTCTCCGACGGCCAGAGCGTTCAGGCTCTCTGCCCCGACGCCGCGCGCGAACACGGGCACCAGGCTGTTGCTGTGCTTCTTGGAGTGGTACATCAGACCGGGGATCTTGCCGGGGCCGTTGTCGACCAGCGGCTGGAACGGTTGCTTGTCCGACTGCGGTCCCCAAAGCACGCCGGTCTCGTGGTCGGAGGTGATGACGACCAGAGTCTCATCCCAGTTGCTGTGCGTTTCAACCCACTCGACGACTGTGTCAATTGCCAGGTGGAAATCGATCTGTTCCTGGATGGTGCGGCCGGGCATATTGTTGTGGTTGGCCCAGTCGACGGCTCCGCCTTCGATCATGAGGAAGAATCCGTTGGGTTTGCGGCTCAGCACGTTGAGCGCTCCCCGCGTCATAGTGACGAGTGTGGGAACGTCGGAGTTCAACGGCGTGTCTTCGTCGGGATGCTTGTCGCCGATCTTGGCTCGCGCCTGTTGCAGCGTGGTTGCTGCCTGGGCTGTCCCCAGGACCTTTTCTGGCACGTCTCCCTCACAGAGGGCCTCGAATTCGGCCTTGGTGGATACGGGCCGGAAGCCCAGGTAGAGGCCGCCGGGGGTCTTGCGGGCCGCTTCGATCGCCAGCCAGGTTTCTCCGCCACCCACGTACTTGTATTCCCGGTCCGCGGCGATCTCGCCGGTGATTCCCTTGGCCGTCTCCGCGGCAATCTGGGCCTCGGTTTTCTTGGGCCTGGTGGGCTTCCAGGGCTTGCCGTCGTTGTCGAAGTCGGGGTTGCCCGCCCCCATGATCACGTCGAGCACGCCGCCCTGAAGCATCTGTTGGGCGATCTTCTCATAGGCGTCCCGTTCGGCGGAATGGGCGTTGCTGAAAGCCGCAGGCGTGGCGTGCGACCACTCGACCGAGGTGACCACACCGGCGGCCAGCCCCACCGACTTGGCCAGTTCCGACATGGTCGGCTCGATGGGCTGGTTGAGATCGCTCCAATTGATCGAGTAGTTGTAGGTCTTCACACCCGTCGACAGGGCCGTGCCGGCCGCGGCCGAGTCGGTGTAGCCGGAGTCCAGCCATTTGTAGCCGGTAGCAGGGTCCCAGGCCTTGGCCGGGTCGTAAACCAGGGCCGGATCCTGCCGGTTGGTTCCCAGCGGCGTCTTCGACGTGTTCAGCGGAAACGTCTGGGCCGCCAGCTTGGTCCAGTTCGGGCCGTCATAGACTTGCATGCCGCGTCCTTCGGCCGAGTCCCACTTGCCCTGGTACATGCTGGCGGCACGGAACGAGTTGAACCCGGAGCCGTCGGCAATCATCACGATGACGTGTCGCTTCGCAGCATGGTCGTCTGCCCGGGCAACGGTGAAAACCGAAATCAGCAGGCCCAGCCACAACAGCAGCACCGGGGCTCGTCGCAACATAGCAGTGCCCTTCTCTTGGGAGGTTTTTTTCGGATTGGCTTCGTCCGACTTCCCGGACCGGGGTGGTCCGGAGCCCGGCACATTCCGGGTGAGCAGGCGAAAGCGCGGGAGGGGGGAACGAGTTCCACGAAGGCGGGAGTCTTTAGTATGGAACCGCGCGGTTGGACCGTCAATGTATTGTTTCGATCAGACTCGCAAAGCCAAGGGGTGGTCGCCTTTCCCCCGCCGGGGTTACCGGTGGCTGCTGGTCGTGCCGGCATCGACCTCCATGCCCATCGAATCGCAAGCGAGGACAGCCATCTCACACCAACCCGAAGCGCAAGCGAGGACCGTCGACCCTCCGTTTCAGTTCTCCAATGCGTTTCGAGTTGTTGCAGCGACAGAACGATTCTGCCAGGACAAGCCGGGAACTCCGATATTTCCGGCTGTTCCCGGCCAAATACTGGCGGTTTTCGCTGGAAGCAACCTACAATTGGGATGGAGAATCCCTGCGCCCATGCCGCCCCGCTGGGTACTGGGAGAATGAGTCGCATGCCCTCGCTCGCGCTTCGGGTTGGTGTGGGAACGGAAGGCCGAATGGTAGTGGACCGAGTACTTTTTACGATCACCTGCACGACCTGCGAAGCGCGGCTCAACGTGCGCGATCCGTCGATTGTGGGCGCGATCGTCAACTGCCCAAAATGCGAGAGCATGGTGCAGATCACGCCGCCGCCGGGCTGGCAGACGCCTTCCTTCGCTGAACCGGTCCAGAAGAAACCCAAAGAACCGGCCCCGGCACCGCCGCAGGCCCAAGTGAAGAAGACGCAGGCCAGGAGGATCGCCGATGCCGCGGCAGCGGGCATTGCGGCCTCAGCGGCGACTGCAGCGGGATCGGAACCGCCCCCGGCCGCGTCACCGCCGCCCTTAGAAGGCTTGCCCAAGCAGCCGCCGGAAGCGAAGGGATTCCCCGAACTGGAAGCACCGCCGATTCAGCAACCCGCCGAGATCGTGACGCCGGAGGCGATTCCCCCGCTGCCCCCGACCCAGTGGGTCGCCCCGGCCGAAGCGGCCACCAGGCGTTGGCTGCTGTGGGGATCTGTTTCAGCAGCCAGTGCTGTGGTACTGCTGGGCGCCTGGGTACTCTTTTTCAGTTCAAATGATTCCGAACCGCGGCCGAATGACGATCCGCAGGTGTCCGAGTCTCCCCGCTCCGACACGGGCCAGCCGGTTCCATCGCCGGCGACCGAGATTGACGATCGCTGGATCCCCGATTCACCGCAACTCGTGATACGCATCGAGATTGCCGGTGCTGAAGCGGCGGGCCAACTTGGACCGCTAATGAAGGCAGTGCCTCCCTTGAACCGGGCGATCATGGCAGAGTTGTTTCAGGGGTTCGGGCTGCAACCGAACGCCGTGCAACGCGTGCTGTGGAGCACAGCCGATTTGTCGGCCTGGTCGGAGACCGGAATCGTGGTTGTGACCCTGGCCGAGGGTCAGAGCACCGGGTCGTTGCGTTCGGCGGGTACCTCCACAGGCCAGCAGGCCGGCGAAATTGAGATCCGGCAATTGGATCGTCCCGCCTGGCCCCGGGCGTTTGCGGTGCTCGACGAACGGACTTTCGTGACGGGCGAGGAAGGGAACTTGCGGCAGTTGGCCGAGCGGGGTCAGCGGCGGGCCAAGCTCGGAGTGCTCGAAGCTTTGTTGAAGGAAACGACGCCCGATGCCGACTTCTCGGTTGCCTTGGAGCTGCGGGCGGCGGAGCAGGCGGGTTGGCCCATGCCCTCCGAATGGTTCGACACCTGGCCTCAGGGCCGCGATGCCTGGCACCTGATCTGGAGTTTGCCTTCGGCCGTTTCGTTCTGTTTCGATCGCGACGACCTGGCGCTGGCGGAACTGGGCTTCCTGTGCGAAGGCGAGACGGTCGCCGACAAGGTTCGAGTGGCCTTGGAGCAGTGGATTCCCCAGGCCAAATCGGCAATTGCGTCACGAATCGAGGGTCTGCCGGATTCGATCAAGGCAGGGGAGATTCCGGGCGACTCGGCTGATGCGTATCGGCTGGCCCTCGACGGGGCCGCGGCGGCGCTGGCAAGTTCGCACCTGGAAGCGGCCGGCCGTTGCGTCTGGTTGCGAGCCGACTTCGGAGATAACTCGTCGGCCTGGACTGCCGCGGCTGTCGAGAGCCGTGCGGCGATACGGGCCGATTGGCATCGAGCGGGGTTGCACGGGGCGTTGACCGAACACAACCAGGCCGAGCAGCCGGTGCGAGTGGAACCGCAGCCGGCTCCGCCGTCCGATACCATCCCGCCAGATGACAAGACGCCGGCAGACGAAATTCCGGCGCCGAGCGTCTCCGAAGAGCCTGTCGCTCAATCAGAAACTACCCCAGAGAATGTGCTCGATATTTCGGAGCGGCTGCAGAAGCCGTTGCCCGGGATCGTGATGACCAACGTTCCGCTCAACCAGGCAATTCGGGCCGTCGAACGTTTCGGCTCGTTGCTGGTGACCACGGACGTCGACACCATGTCGGCCTTGGGCGTCCCGCTCGACCGGCCGGTCAGCCAGCATCTGACCGAATCGACAGTGGGTGCGGCCCTGGACCGGATCCTGGCATCCTGCGGCCTCAAGCCGGTCGTTCGCGACGATCAGGTGTGGGTGACGGGCGCGGGGCAGGTGTCGGAACTGCCGCGAACCGTCTCGTATTCCGTGACGGATTTGATGGTACCCGGGATCACGTCGGCTTCTGACCTGGCCGCATGGTTGCCGCGGTTGATTGCCCCGGCCACGTGGCAGGCCGCGGGCGACCAGGGCACGGTTCAGGTGAAAGACCAGGCCCTGGAGATTACGCAGACCGAGGCCGTTCATCTCGAAGTGCTCGTTTTCTGCGAGCGGCTTCGGGTGTCTCGCGGGCTGTCGCCGCGAAGCGGCAGGCCGGCGGCACAGTTTCCGGTGGCAACGCGGCGCGACCGGGCGGCTTCGCGTCTGAGTGCGCCCGTGAGCGTCAACTTCTTTCGCCCGGCGTCGATCGACCGAATTCTCGGAGAGCTCGAGCAGCGGTCCGAACTGCTGATCGCTGTCAATTGGCTGGCGTTGGCGAAGGAAGGCAAGTCGCCTGATTTGCCGACGACTTTCTCGGTGGCCCAGGTCCCGCTGTCGGAAGCTCTGGAGCGGTTGCTAACGCCCCTCGAGTTGGACTACCGAGTGATCGACGAGCGAACCGTGGAAGTGACGACGCGAGCGGCGGCCGACGCCCATTTTGAACGGGAGTTTTATCCGGTCGCCGATCTGTTGAACGCGGACCTGACCGCCGCGACCCTGATCGCTCGCCTGTGCGGTGAGGTGGAAGCCGGCGGCTGGCGGGCCGGTGGCGGCAGCGGAGACGTCGTGTTCGACGAACCTTCCCGCTGCTTGATTGTCTTCCACACGCAGCGGGCCCATGCGGCAGTGGAACGATGGCTCGACGACCTGCGAGCCGAGCGGAAGGCCGCCTCGGGGAAGGCGAAAGACTGACTTCCTCAACCGGCCGGAACGGGCCACCCAGCCACTTCCCATGGCGAAAGTGTCACACATTTTCCGGTTTTGGGCTTGCTTTTTTCCCTCCGGCCGGCAAAATAGCTGAAGAGGGGTCGATTTGACCCCCGCAACTGGCCGAAGAAGTGATTATGAACCGAACCTACGCCACCTATTTCTGGTTTTATTTTTGCCCGCCGGGTCGCGGGACCGGAGGTGGTTTGTAGATTCAGTTCCTAACGACTGACAGAACACCAAAAGCCCTGAGACTCGGCTCCCCGATCTCAGGGCTTTTTTTGTTGTGAACACGCAGAATCAGGAAAGAAGGTGCTGCCATGATTGTCGTAATGAAACCGGGTGCAACCAAGGAGCAGATCGAGCACATGATCCAGCGAGTGGAAGAACTGGGACTCAAGTCCCACGTGATTCACGGTACCGAACGGACCGTGATTGCCGCCATCGGCGACAAGCGAGACGAACACCGGCAATCCCTGGAAAGCGGCCCCGGCGTGGCCGAGGTCGTGCCCATCCTGGCGCCCTACAAGGTCGCCAGTCTGGAAGTCAAGCGGGAACGGACCGTCGTGCGCACGGGCTCCCTCTCAGTCGGCAACTGCCATTTGGGCATTATCGCCGGGCCATGTTCGGTGGAAAGCGAGGAGCAAACGCTGTCGACCGCTCGGGCGGTCAAGGCCGCCGGCGCCACGGCTCTTCGAGGCGGAGCGTTCAAGCCGCGGACGAGCCCCTACAGTTTCCAGGGATTGAAAGAGGAAGGGCTGAAGATCCTGGCGGCCGCTCGGGCCGAGACGGGGCTGCCCATCGTCACGGAGGTCATCGGCCCCGCCGACGTTCCCCTGGTAGCCAAATACGCCGACGTCCTCCAGATCGGCGCGAGGAATATGCAGAACTACCCGTTGCTGGAAGCCGTCGGAGTGGTCAATAAGCCGGTGTTGCTCAAGCGGGGCGCCTCGGCCACGTTGGACGAATTGTTGCTGGCATCCGAGTATATTCTCAATGCGGGCAACCAGAACGTCATGCTCTGCGAACGCGGCATTCGCACATTCGAGACGCACACCCGTTTCACGCTGCCGGTGGCCTCCGTGCCCTATCTGCACGAACGGACCCATTTGCCGATCATCGTCGATCCGAGTCACGGCACCGGCCATTCGAGCCTGGTCCCGCGAACCGCCGCGGCCGCCGTGGCAGCCGGGGCGGACGGGCTGATTCTCGAGGTCCATCCCAATCCCGAGAGGGCACTCTCCGACGGATTCCAGTCGCTCACCTTCGAACAGTTCGGCGAGGCAATGGACTTGATCCGCCGCGTAGCCGAGGCAGTCGGCAAGAAGATTGAGCCCGCTCCCGGGAGCCGCTGCCGCGTGAGGATCGAGTCGGCGGCCGCGAATTGAACCGGGTTGTGAGACTCCGGGAGAGAAGCCGGCCTGCGTGGGAACGACGCACGCGTCGTGCGTGAAGTCCATGCATGATGCAGGTCAACCCGCCACGATCTTGATCACGAGAAGCAGAATGACCACGGCGCACGATCCGAGTGCGATCCACACCCAGACCGGCAGCTTGTGCCGTTCCGGCTGCTGAACGGGAGTCTTCGTCGTGGCAGGCTTGGTCTCCTCGCGAGGCTTGCCTGCGGGAGTTCGTTCGATCGAGGTTCGAATGGGGACTTTCGTGTCCTGGGCCCAAGCCCTGGCCACCGGCAAGCCCTCGGTGGCCGATTCCTGGTCGAGGGCCAGTTCCAGATCGAGAGGCTCAGCCGTGGGAAGAAACGGAGCGGGCCTGGCCGGGGCATGGAGCGGGCTGGCGGTGGGCGCGGCCGGGCGAGGCTCGCCGATAGCCCTGGCGCGGCGAATTCGCGACGACCCGCCGTCGGCAGGCGCCACCGCGTCGGCGGTCGCAATGGCGGCGGCCATCAGCAACCGGGTGGAAGAACTGCCGACGTCGGTAGAACCGCCGGGCTCCGGTTCGTCGCCGGCTCCCTGTTCGACCAGCCAATCCCCTAAGACGCGTGCCACTTCCTGGCAATCGCGATATCGGTGGCCCGGCTTCTTGGCCATCATCCGCATGCAGATGTCGACCAGGCCCGACGGCGCATCCTGACGATCCTTGTAGATGCTGGGGGGCGGGTCCTTCTGATGCGCCATGAGCCGCTGCGTTAATGTGCCCTCGGTGAACGGCGGGTGGCCGGTCAGCAAGTAGTAGAGCGAGCAGCCCAGACCGTAGATGTCGGCACGGGCATCGACGCCATGGCTGTCGACGGCTTGCTCCGGCGCCAGGTAGTCGGCCGTTCCCAGCACGTTCTCGTCGTAGGCCACCGTAAGCGACGTCTGCTCCTGCTCGGCGACGAACCGCGCCAGACCGAGATCCAGGATCTTGACCACGCCGTTGGAATCGACCAGGAGATTGGCCGGCTTGACGTCGCGGTGGATGAGGCCGACCGAGTGGGCGTAGTGGAGCCCTCGCGCCGCTTGGCGGATGTATCGAGCGGCGGTGATATAGTCGAGCGGCCCCGAATCGCGCACGATGATGTTGAGATCGAGCCCGTCGATGTATTCCATCACCAGATAGTGCGTATCGCCCTCGTTGTCGATATCGTAGGCGCGGACGATATTGACGTGATCGAGGGAGGCGATGGCTTGGGCCTCCCGGTGAAATCGTTCAAGATACGACGATTCCTTGTCGGCGCCCCGAGCCTTGGGGAGAACCTTGATGGCCACGCGGCGGTGCATGAGGAGGTGTTCGGCAAGGTATACGTTGCTCATGCCGCCCGTCCCAAGATGGCCCAGCATCTTGTACTTGCCGACGATGAACCCCTTGTAGCATCCCTTCAACAACTTGTCGGCCTGCCATCGGGTCAGAAGGCCTTGGTCGACGAGCCGGTCCGCCAGTTCGCGTGTCCGCAGCTCTGCGGCCCCTTCCGCTTCGGACTCCGCCTCCGACTGGGAAGCAGCGCGATCCTCAAGGTCGACCAGGAATCGGTTCCACCGGTCGTCGCCAACCAGTTTGCTCTTGGCCACCAGTTCGAGAAACTTCTCTGCGGTGAGCTTGGGCATAGGAAGCCCGGTGCTTCTGGAGGAAGGCAAGTGGACGAATACGCTACCGGTTCAATCCTCGATCGACGAATCGGGATCGAAAAGGAACAACGCTGAGCAAGTGAGCCCAATGGGAAGAGCACGCCCCCGGTTACCCGAGCCTCGTCGCATGAGGCCGACCCTATTTCTTAGATTACCATTCTCGCGGAATCGTTACCAGCCGCAGCCCCCCCGAGTGAGCGGGCGCCACGCGTCATGTTAAACGCGGGCCGGTTGTCGGCACCAGAGTCGTGCGACCTCTCGCGTGATGATCGTGGCCGCATCGTTGAGGCTGAATTGGCGGTCTACGTTGCCTTCGACGAAGGCGACCTTGTTCATTCCGTACACGTCGGAAGTGGCCTCATCCTGTCCGAGTACGAAGCCTCCTTTTGCGCGGATACGGGCGCAGCCTCCCGCGCCGTCCCGTCCCATGCCGGTCATGATGATGCCCATGCAGTTCGGACCGTAGATGTCGGCAGCCGAGTTCATCATCACGTCGGCCGAAGGTTTGTGGCCGCTGACAGGCTCGCCGTCCCAAAGGTGAGCTTTGACGAGTCGGCCCCGGCTTCGCAGTTCGAGATGGCAGCCCCCACTGGCAATGAGCACGTGGTTCGGTCGCAGGATGTCTCCCGTCGCCGCCTCCTTGATCGACAGCATGGAAAGCCCGTTGAGACGCCGGGACAAAGGGCCGGTGAAGCTGGCAGGCATGTGCTGGACGACGACGATCGGGGGCAACGGCGGCCGCAGAGTCTCGAACAGCGAGGCAAGAGCCGGGGGCCCTCCGGTGGAAATGGCGATGGCGATGCACTTGTCGGCAAGGCCCTCGGCACCGGCCGCGACGACGGAACTCGGCACGGCTCGAGAAGCGACAGCCTGGTCGGCAACTCGTTGCTTGCGAGCTCGCCGTATTCCCAGAACGCGATGGACATCGGCACCTGCCGCCGAACGGATCTTGCGAATCAGATCGGAACCCAAGGCCTTTTCGACTTCGGCTCCGCGCTCGGGTTTCGCCACATAGTCGAGAGCACCGCGCTCCAGGGCGTCGAGAGTCACGTCGGCGCCGGCCTGAGTCAGGGCGCTCACCATGATGACAGGAACAGGATTCTGTTCGAGAAGGGCGCCAAGCGTGGCCAGCCCGTCCATCTTGGGCATTTGGATGTCCAAGGTGACAACGTCCGGTCTGTACTTGCGGCACATCTCCACGGCTTTGTGGCCGTCCGAGGCGGTTGCCACGACTTCCATATCCGGAACATCCGAAATGTAGTCGCTGATCATACGGCGTATCAGCGCCGAATCATCCACGACCAAGACGCGTATCCTGCCCGACGACATACCCAGATCTTTCAGCAGAGTGATGGTTACGAGGACCGCAACACGAGAGAACTGAGTTGGCGGCCCGGAACGCCGGGACTGATTTCAGTGCCCCCAGTGAAGGGCAGACCGCACAGTCCTTTCAACACAAACGTAGCTCATAGGAATTCTCGAAAGGGGCCCAAAGGAGATTGTGCCCACTTGGCAGCGGCGTTTGGAAGAAGCAGGCAGAATTACCCCTACATTCGGCAGATTCGATCGGGCTGCCTTATTCCTCGCTCACCAGCGTCTTTCGGAACTGCGTCATGAAGAACCGGATCAACTCGCCGTAAACCTGCACGCTTCCGGCGAAATCGCTCTGCTCAGACGCCGTCTGTGCCTTCTTCGACAATTCTTCAAAGCGATCCCAATCGACCTGCCAAAGTCGATTGATGGCAACGTCGCGAATCTCTTGCACGGCCCTGGCCATGCACTTGGACGACTGATCGTTCAGCGTGCAATCGCAGGTCGTGTAAGGCGCCTTTCCGAGTCGTTGCCGGATGCGATCCCCGCTTGTGGCAGGAGCGGCGGGGCGGCCCCTGCGAAAGCTCCAAATGCCCGCCAGCACTCCACCGATAAGGGAGGCGGTGATAGCCAATTGGGGACCGCGGATCAGCCATCCGAGACCAAAGAGCCCTGCCGTCACCAAAACGGTTCGGAAGATCCTGGCGGCGAGTGAGGCCTGGTGCGAGACGATCGTCGATGTGGTCTTGGGGCTGCCGGCGGCCTGCCACCGGTTGACCCGCGCGACGATCAGGGTCACGTTATCCGGGCTGCCGCGCAGATTGGCGAGATCGACGAGGATCTCCGCGGCGTCGCTCGGATCAAAGCAGTGGAGGATCGTGCCGATCTCCTCGTCCTCAATCTGGCCTGAAAGCCCGTCGCTGCAAAGCAGGAACACGTCACCCGTCCGGAGGGAGAAAGGCCCTTCGACGTCGACCTGGACTTCCGGAGTGGGCCCCACGCTGCGCGTGATGATGTTTCGCGGAACGAAGGCAGGCACCTCCGACTCCATCACGTTTTCGGCCGCACAGATCTCCCACACGAGGCTATGGTCGAAGGTCAGTTGCTGGAGTTCGTTTCCGCGGAGCCGGTAGATCCGGCTGTCGCCGACGTGTCCGACCACGGCCTCCTCGGGCAGCAACACCAAGGCGCTGACCGTCGTTCCCATGCCCCGCAGTTCGTCCGATTCGAGGCCTTGGCGGTAGATTTCGGAGTTGGCCTGCCGGATGGCGTCGCGCAGGGCGTCCTCGGGCATCCCGTTCGAATGGGCACGGTAGACGCTCAGCACGGTCTCGGCGGCGACGCGGCTGGCAACCTCGCCTGCGGCGTGCGCCCCCATGCCGTCGGCCACGACGAGCAAATGCCCCGGCGTCTGATCGGGGCCTGCGTCTTCGGCATGGGCCACGACGAAGGAATCCTGATTATTGGAACGGCACAGCCCCACATCGCTGAGGGCAGCGTGTTCCACAGAGTATTCGCGCTCGGCGGGGCGTGGATTCATCGGTAATTGCCGATCGTACTTCTTCTCGTTCTGTTCCGCGTGGGTCGACGTTCGTTCGCCCAACACCACAAGTCTCTCAAACGTCGATCCCCTCGGGCAGCTCCTTGGTCTTCTCTTCTTTGCGTTTGACGAGAGTCACTTCATTGCCGGCCTCGTTGTAGATCACTTCGTCCATAAATGCCCGAATTAAGGACAGGCTGCGAGACCCCTGTTGTTCCAGCCCTCCAGGCTCCCAGGAACTCGGCACAGCCGAAACGTCGAATCCCGGCCCTTCGTCGCGAATCACAAATCGGGCTTCTTCCGTCGAAATGCGAACGTTCACGAATATACGCCGATCGACAAATGCCCGCTGGTCCGGCTTGTCGGGGCGGATCGGCAGATCGCGCTGGCGCAGCAGTTGTTCCCGGGCATCATCCATGTGATCGAGCGGGATTTCGAGATTCCCGTGCAGCAGGGCATTGAGCAACGCTTCTCGCAGCGCCACTCCAATTCGCAACTGTCCGCCCGAATCGCACAGTCTGGCCCGGGCCACCGTCTGTTGCACCAGGTCGACCATCGGATCGATCAGCGATGCGTCGTTACCCAGCTCAACGAAGAACGTGAACTCGCTTCGGTTAAGGCAACTGAGCAGTTTCTCATAATCTCGGTGCGCGCTGGCCCGAGCCAGAATCTCGCGGACCGTCTCACAGAGCTTGTCGGCCAACTGCGACTTGGGAACGTAGCTGGCGGCCCCCTGTTCCAACGCCTCCACGGCAAAGGCCTCGCTCCCGTAAGCGGTCATCAGGATGACCGGCACCCCGGCGTGCCGCTGGCGCATGGCGCGAACGAGTTCCAGCCCGTCCATTCGCGGCATGTGCAGATCGGTGACGATCAGATCCGGAAGCGACTTCTGGGCATGTTCGAGGGCCTCGGCGCCGTCGGCCGCATACTCGATCTGCCAGTCGGAGCCCTTACTGAGCAGGCCCCCGACCAGCCGCCGGTCAATCGCCGAATCGTCAACCACAAGGACCATCGTCATAAACCCGACACCTCAACCAGGGGATCGCGTGCAGCCCGGGGAAGAGTCCGAAACAAACTGGCTCGTTACCGTGCCGTGCGGCGACTTCTCCCCGATACGGGGGCCGGTCGCCAACTAACATGATAACGCCTTTTGGAGCCGGCTCAAGCTGGGCTCAAAAACGGCGAGCCTTCGGTGAATGAATGGGACGGTCGTCGGGCTTGCCGTTCCCGCGGCCTGCCGTGTCTCCCACAGCCGGCCGGTGGCCGGCAGGGCTGGTGGAACCGGCCGGGTCACTCGCAGGTCACCGTGACCAATTCCTGCTGAACCGACTGGAGATGAGCCGGCGAGATGGAATCGAGTTCTTCGGCATAGCCGATCAACAGGGCCAAATCGCACAACCGGTTGATACGGCGAGGCACCCCCCTCGAGAACTCGTGGACGATCTCCAAGGCTTCGTCGGCAAACACCGATTTTCCCGCCCCGGCGACTCGAAGCCGGTGCTCAACGTACGCCGCCGTCTCGGCCGGCGCGAAAGGCCGCAGCAGACATTTAACGTCGAGGCGTTCCTCGAGTTGCGGAGTCCGCTCCAATGCAGTCAAGAGGCCGGGCTGCCCGACCAACAGCAAGGTGATTGTCGGGCGCCCGTCACACTCGAAATTCAGCAGCATCCGAAGCGTTTCGAGCCGGGCGGCATCGTCGATCAGATGAGCCTCGTCGATGAGCACCAACGCATGACGCCCCCGTTCCGCATTCTTCGCGAGGAAGTCGCGAATCCGCCGGACGGACTGATGAGTTGCCGGCGTTCCGCCCGACGGTTCCACGCCTTGAAGTTCGTCGGCCAGGTAGGCGAGCAGTTCCTCCGGCTCCATGCGTGGAAAGACCAAGTGAACCATCGGCGTCACGGCACTGTCCAAGGTCGTCTTCAGGAACTCGACAAGGAGCGTCTTGCCGACCCCCGACGCGCCCGCAAGCACGGCCCCGCCTCGCCGATTCTCGACGGCGTAGCGCAGTTTCAGCAGTGCAGCCTGGTGCGCTTCTCCGGGAAAGAAGTACCTCGGGTCACATCCCGCTTCAAATGGTTTCGCATCGAGCTGCCAGTAGGACTCGTACATGGGTACCTGGGAGGGGAACTGGGATGGTTATCGCCGGAGAGGCCCATTTCCTTCGCTGTAGAAGAAGACGCCAGGCTGGCGATTCTCTCACGCCACCCCTTCGTCGACAAAATTCTCAACGATGCCCCTCTCTCTGATTCCAAGCCGTCTGAAATGTTGCCGAAGCATGGCCAGATGAGAGGGCGAGGTCGACTGAACGTTGTGCACGGCGACCACCGAGTCCAGTCGCGCTGCGAGCTTCTCGGCCAAAACTCCGCCTGCCCTGCCGTTGGTCAGTGCAGCCCCCAGGTCGACGAGGAGAACGTCGTAATGGCTGCGGAGCCGGTTCAGCAGGGCCGACACGGATTCCTCGGAGGGCGCGGGGCCGTCCACGGGAGTCATCTGGCCGCAATAAGGCAACAGGGCGAGACTTTCGGAATCGGATTGGGTGACGGCCTCCTCCAACGATACGGAACCGGCAGCCACATCGCGCCACCCCAAGTCGTTCGCTAAAGCAAGCTGCTCGGCCAACTTGGGCCTGACGAGATCGCCGTCCAGTAGAAGCGTCTTCTCACCCAGTTCGACGAGCCGCAAAGCAACTGCCAGCAGGACCGTCGTACACCCCTCACCGCAAGAGTACCCGGCAATGCCAATGACTTTGCCGCCTGCCGCGGCAGCTTTGCGAATCGTATCGGCCAGGTGTTCAATCTGTCGGCCGGCCACCTGCCGAAGCCGGCGGCTTGGACGGGGCCAGGAGATCGCGTCCACTCGCAGCATCGGCTCAAAAGCTCTGCGAGGAAGGGGAACGTCGGACGCAACCGGGGTTCGCTCTTGGCGGGGAAAGCGGTTGGCGTCAGGCAGGTTGACTTGGCCGGCCGCAACGGCCGCTGAGCCGGGACACTCCATCGCCTTGGCGATCTCATCGAGAAATGCCAGCGAGGAAAAGCCGAGCGTTTCCAAAGGAACGGACGGCAACGGCAGTTGCACGCCGGGGAACTGGTGTCCGCGCGGCCGGGCCGGTTCGGTCTGTAACGCGCAAACGACCTTCGGCGGGGCATCGTTCAGACAAGCAGACTCGTTCGACTCGACTTCATCTGAACTCGACGCCCCCCCCTGTCGCAAATAAGCCTTAATAATAGCTTGGTCGAGCGCGGTCATCGTAGGCGTTTCTGGCAGCAGGTTCCTGAATGGTACCGTTCAGTCGTGCAACACTTCGCTGGGATGCGTCGGCAGAGGCTCCCGCCCCATAGTAAGGTTGCCTGGCCGGCGGGGCAGGCGCCGTCTGAGGAGCATAGGGATTCGTCGGCGAGTAGACCGGGGGCGACGCGACCGGTTGGGTGGAATAGGCCGACGGGCTCGCCGCCGGCTGCGAGTAGGTCGGCGAGGGTGGTTGTGGCGACATCGCCGTCTGCGGATAGCCGACGGTCGGATAGAGTGATGCCGAGGATTGACCGGCTACGGGATAATTCGGCGCGCCGCCCGGGTATTGCTGAGGTGTCGCCGGGGGGGCGGCGGCTCCGGCGTAGGGATTGTCCACAACATAGGGCGCCGGAGCGGACGCGCTCTCTACGTACGGATTCGTCTGCACAGACGGATAGGTCCCGTAGCCCGGCATGACCTTTTCGGGCTGGGGAGTGGCCAGGGACGGTGTGTTGGGCGACTGATCCCAGGGGCTGGCATTCGGCCCGGGCTGCATTGCGTCGTAGGAGGAAGCGGACGGTGCGCCGGGAGCAGCGGCACGATCCGTCCAGCCTGTCGGCGGCGAGCCGGCAGTCACCGGATAGCCTGGTGGGGAGAGTCTCGCACCGTCATCATAAACCGGCCCTCCAGAGTGATTCGCCGCCATCGGAGCAATGCTCGTGTCCCAGCCGACGCCGGGAGTCGCCGGGACAGGGCGTCCCGACGGATCGGCGCTCATTCCTGCACCCAAATTGGCGGCCTGTTGATCGACGGCCATCGGAGCCGCCATGTTGGCATTGTAGCCATACGGGGCATTTGCCGGAGCACCGACCCAGTCGCTCGTCGGATTCAAGCCGACAGGCGCCGTCGGTTCCGCCGTTGCCGTAGCGGTTGGCTCGGGAGACCACACGCCGGGCTGCTGCCATTGCGAGTTGGCGTCGCCCGGCGACCATGTGGGCGCCAGATCCGCGTCCGGCGACGGCATCTCTAGCGATGCTTCGTCGCCCGAGTTGCGCGACATGAGAAAGGGGCTCGCGATCAAAACCACCAGGCCCATTCCGACCACGATCCAGACAGGCGCGGGAATGCCCGGACGGGCTTGAGAACTGCGATGTCGCCGATGGCTGCTGCCGGAGGAGCGTCCATGGCGACGGTAATAGTCGGAGGAGGGCTCGTCGTCCACGTGCGGCATCCGTGCCAGAACCTGAGTGTCGTCCGGGAAGCTGCCGGGATCCGGGGCCCGCCTCCGCTGCGGAGCATCACCGACGGGCTCAGTCGACCAGGGATCTCCTTGCGTTGGTTCGAACGGTTCGTAATCACTCATCGCACGTTCCTTCTTGCGGTTGTTACCCCAGCGCATCCTTGCACTCGGGCTGCCCGTGGTTGATTTATCGATAGCGTTATCGGCACCGACTTTTTGGATCTTGAGCATTACTCAAAGTTTGCCGGTTATGGCAACGGCAAAAACAAGAAAAAGCGTGCCGATTAGCAAAACTAAGAAGACCAGGAAAGATTTTCCGGCCACCCGAGGCTTTCGCGAAAGAGCTTCAGACGCTACCCACCTGCTGGAGGGGTAAGGGGAACGGCGCACTCCAACACCGCCGCGACCACCCGAACAAGCTCTCGCTCGCGGGTGGTGACCTTCTCGTCGGCTACGATGCACAACTGGCAGGCATCCAGAATCCTCTGTTTCAGTTTCAGGGACGTTGCCGCCAGTTGGGTGAGGGCGTCGTCGAAGGCTCGAAGTGAGCACTCGGAACGGGAGGGAATCGGCTCGGATCGATCCAGGAACTGCATGGCATTTCGATAGGCGGTCCCGGCCAGTTCGGGATCCTTGTTCCCCGCGTGGGCGAGTGTCCCCAACACAATCGACAGCGGTCCGCCCAACTGGCCCAACGCGTAGAACTGGGTCCGAGTCGGCTTGCGGCGTCCGAAGTGAACGTCGAGAGTGGAGAGAAGCATCTTCTGAAGGGCGTATTCGAACAACTCGATCCTGTTGTCGGCCCGGACCAAGGCCTCCACGATCTCGCAAAACCTGTCGTACTGGCTCGGCGCAAGCTCCTTCAGAGCAGGAATCGCCATATCGGCCAGGGGGATGCGGGCGTCGGCCGCCAACTGGCGAACCAGGGCTGTCAGGCGGACTGTTTCTTCATAGGATTGTGGCTCGGCCCGCTCCCGGAGCACGCCAAGCTGCTTGTTTCTGGTCGGCTCGTCATTGCCCAACAGCAGGCAATAGACAACAGCCCGAGCGCCGTACGGCTCGCGGACGGCATGGGTGACGGGTTGCGGCATGCTTTCGAGTATGGCTGCCGCATAGAGGATCTGTTCGAGCCCGGGAATGGCCAACGCCGCCAGCGGTATGCCGGCGGCCCCAGGCAGGACGGCTCCCGGGATGGCCCGACCCATCGTTTGTCCCAAGGCGTGCCGCTTGCCAGCCTGTTCGACTTTCTCCTTGGCCGGTTCTCGCCCCACCCTCGCCTTGACCTTGGGGAAGCGGCCGTCGAAGCTGGGATCGATGCGCCGAATGCGGTCGGCCAACGGCGGATGGGTGCCCAACCAGCTCAGCCCCAGCGCCGAGACTGCCTCGCCGAAGAACATGTGGCTCACCTCGCCGGCATGGGCGTCGTTGATCCGCGACCCGCGAGACAACCCGCCGATCTTCTTCAAGGCCCCTGCGATTCCAGCAGGATAGCGAGTGAATTGAACGGCCGAAGCGTCGGCCAGATACTCGCGCTGCCGCGAAACGGCCGACTTGATCAGCCGGCCGAAGAACAACCCCACCCCGCCGATGATCATCAGGCCGAGGGCAACCAGGAGAATTGCCCCTGCACCACCTTTCTTGCCGGAGCCGCCGGAGTGGACGCCGCTGCGGAGAATGTAGTAGCCGATCACGGCCAGAATGAGAATACCGTGCAGGACCCCGACGAGCCGGAGATCGAGACGCATGTCGCCGTTGAGGATGTGGCTGAACTCGTGGGCCATCACCCCCTGCAGCTCATCGCGATCGAGATAATCGAGCGAACCCCGTGAGACGCCGATGACGGCGTCGCCCGGTCGATGGCCGGCCGCAAATGCGTTGATCCCGTCTTCGGCGTCGAGCACGTAGACGGGCGGTACCGGCACCCCCGACGCCAGTGCCATTTCTTCGACGACGTTGAGCAGTTGCCGCTCGGCAAAATCCTTGGTGAGCGGATGGACTCGGCGTCCGCCCAACATGAGAGCCACGGCTTCGCCGCCCGCGGAGAGTTCGGAGATCTTGTAGAGGCTGCCCAGGGCAATCACCGCCACGGTGGCCAAGGTCACGACGCCGAAGAGTTGCGGATTCCAGAAGGGCACCGGTCCGGCCTGGCCATGGGGGACGTCGGGCTGCATGAGACCGAAACTGACGTTGACCAGGGCGACCACGGTATAGACGGCCAGCACGATGGCGACGACCGCAACGCAGAACAGAAAGACCAACAGGCCGGTTCTGCGTTTGGCAACATCCTGCTGTTCGAAGAAGCCGGTACTCATGCTGGTTCAGAAGGAAACCTTGGGTGCTTCGCGTTCCTGGGCCTCTTCGATCTCGAACAGGTTGGCCGCCTGGAAGTTGAACATGCCCGCGATGATCACGGTGGGGAACAACTCGCGCTGGGTGTTGTAGTAGGTGACCGCGTCGTTGTAGGCCTGACGCGAGAAGGCGATCTTGTTCTCGGTCGACGTGAGCTCTTCCTGGAGGGCCATCATGTTCTGGTTGGCCTTGAGGTCGGGATAGGCCTCGACCACGGCGAACAGCCGGCCCAGTGCGCTGCTCAAGGCGCCTTCGGCGCTGCCCAGAGATCGCATGGCGGAGGGGTCGCCCGGATTGGCTGCCGCGGCCTGCCCGGCCGAGGCGGCCTGGTTGCGAGCGGCGATCACCGCTTCCAGCGTTTCGCGCTCGTGCTTCAGGTAGCCCTTGGCCGTTTCGACCAGGTTGGGAATGAGGTCGTAGCGGCGCTTGAGTTGGACGTCGATCTGGGCAAAGGCGTTCTTGTAGCGATTGCGCAGGGTCACGAGCTTGTTGTACATGCCGACGACGACCACGACCAGGACGAGGCCGACGACAAACACACCGATGAGGATCCAGACCGCGAGCATGGGGGGCCCCCCTTTTGGAGTTTTCAGTCACAAGATGCGCACCGTGCGGTCATCTTTGAAACTCGAAATGCGAAGCACGAAATCCGAAACAAACCCAAAATCGAAGTATCGAAGGCTCGAAACAATCCCGGGCGTTGTGGTTCCTTCCTGTGCCGTTTGCGTTTATATGTCATTCGCCGAGAAGGGACAAGTATTGGCGGGGAGGCGTGGTGATTACCGTGGCCATTGCGTTCTCGCTTTGTTGCCATAGTCGGCAACAGTCACCCACCTGTCGGGAATTGCATCCGGTTCCCTCGGGTCGTATAACGACACGCTGGCAACGCTTGGCCGACGATGCTCAGAAAATCACGGACAGGAGGTGACTCGATGCGTAGGTCAGTAGTTGGTCGGATCGTCCTGCTTGCGTTGTTGCTCGTTCTGTCCGCAACGGCCCGGGCCGCCGATCGCGACGGCGACGCGATCTCCGACCAGCACGAAGCGGCGCTCGGCACCGATCCCGGCCGGCCCGACGGGCTGCAAGTCGTGATCGACGACGGCCTGGAATCGGAAACCAATCGGGCCAAACCGAGCTACGACGGCACCAAGGACGTGCTGACCGTCGAGTTCGGCCATGTGGCCGAGGATCGTTGCCTCTGGCGCTGGACGGTCGCCGAGCCCGCCCGCCCTGAGGACACCGTTTTTCACCTCTATGTCGACGCCGACGCCGACGAGTCGACGGGGCGCAAAAGTTCACCGGGGGCGCCGAACCACGGGACCGACTACATGGTCACCGTGGCCGGCGGTTCGCCGCGAATCACCGCCTACACCGCCGACGGCAGCTCCACTTCCGGCCCGCCGCTGACGTACGTCGTCCATGGGAACCAGGTGTTGCTCTCGTGCGACATCGACCTCGCCCGAGACGCTAGCGGCATCCGCTTCGGACTCTACATGCTCTGCCACACTTCGACCGGTTCGGGCGACAGCCCCCGGATGTCCGATTCGAGCAGCAAGATCGACGTCCGTGGGATGCCGATCCGGACGGGGAAAAAGATCTTGCGGCCGTTAGATCACAAGTCGAATTATCGGGTCGATGCTACCTTCGGAACGGAGACGCTGCAGCGCGCCCTGGCCGACGAGAGAAACATCGTGGTGCCCTACAACCAGCTCGAACTCGACGGCTACGAGATCGACCAGTTCGCCACACGCAAGTGGCCCTATGTTGCGATGAATGCCCCGGGAGCGGTCGCCCGCACGAAGGTCCCCAAGGCCGGACGGTACCATGTGGGGTTCATCATGTACGACGACGCGGCCGATGAACGGGTGGTCATTTCGGTAGGAGACAAGATCCGCGGCGTGGCGGTCGCCCGCTTGGGAACCCGCCGCACCTGGCTCTACTGGCTCCACGACGCCGTCGACTTTGCCGGCGGCGAAACGGTTGAACTGAAAGCGGCCGGTTCCGGCGGAAAGCACGGCATTGCTTATGTGATCTTCCTGGCCGATCCACCGGAGCCGCGGGCGCTGCCGCTGGAAGTCGAGAACATGATCGCCAAGGTCAACCCGGAGCAACCAGGTCGTGTAACGCTGTCCTGGACCACCTCGTGGCCCTGTCTCACGCGGCTGAAATGGAATGCGATGGGAAAGGAGCCGCAAGACGTCGAACAGGGCCCGCCCTGCCTCATCCATCGCGTTGTTCTCGAAGGACTCGACGCGGGCACGACCTACACGGCCCGGGCAATCGGCGAGGGGCCCGAGGGAGAGTCTTTCGCGGGCGAGCCGACTGAGTTCCTGACGGCCTGCCCCGAACCGCCGTGCGAAACGACTGTGGTGGCCATCCCACTCGTGGTCGATAATCCGTATCCCATTGCGGCCGAGTCGTGGCCCATCTGCGGCGGCGTGCCGATTCCGCAAGGCCAGTTGGGCGATGCCGGTATGGTACGGCTAGTTGCCGGCGGAACAGATATCCCCCTTCAAGTCCAGACCGTGGCCCGCTGGCCCGACGGCAGCGTCAAATGGCTCCTGCTGAACTTCGCAGCCGATGTGCCGGCCAAGTCGAAGTCGGAGTATCGTCTGGAGTATGGTCGTGCCGTGAAAAGGGCTGCCGTTTCGCAGCCGCTGATGGTCGTCGAATCTGACAAGGGCCTCCAGATCGACACAGGCAAGCTGCGTTTCTCCGTCGACGCCGGCGGCAACATCAACCATTCGGGCGTCTATCAGACCGTGGCGGAGGACACCGAGGGGAACGTCTATCGCACGGCGGGGGGCAAGGCCGAAATCACCGTGGAAGAACGCGGGCCCATCCGGGCGGTCGTCAAGACGGTCGCCCCGCTGATCGACAAGGACGGCGACGAACTGTTCCTCATCGAGAAACGGATCGAGGCCTATCGCAACGCGGCCTTCCTCCGCGTCCACCACACGCTGGTCGTCGACGGCCCGGATCGGTTCACGACGATCCGCAGGCTGAACTATCAGGTTCCGGTCGGCAAGCAAACCGCTTCGTGGCGTGCGGCCGTGGCCGGAGAACGCGAACTGGAACTCGATCCGGCATCTTCAATCCGCCAGCAAACCGACCAGCGGCTGCTGGTTCCGGCCGCCGGCGGCGAGAAAGTGGAAGACGCCCGGCTGGTCGGCTCGCTGATTCCGCCAAACGACAATTCCTGCGCCGTCGCCGTCCGCGACGCCTGGCAGAACTATCCGAAAGGTTTTTCGTTTGACGATCAGGGACTGAATATCGAACTCTGCCCGCCCTTCAAGAAGGGTTACTACGACCAGTTCCCCTTCGAAAAGGAAGGGCACCACCTCTACTACTACCTGCTCGACGGCTGCTACAAGCTCAAGCAGGGCGTGGCGAAGACCCACGATTTGCTGCTCTGTTTCGAGCCGGGCGAGAAGCGGGAGCCGACCTGCCGGCTGTTCCAGGAGCCGCTCCTGCTCACGGTGCCGCCCAAGTGGATCTGCGACAGCAGGGTGTTCTACAGCGTCGCCCCGCGCGACACCGAGTCTTTCCCGCTCTACGAACAGGCCATCGACAAGAACCTCGACGGCTACGTGCAGTACCGCGAGCGGCAGCACGACTTCGGCCTGCTCAACTACGGCGACTGGTACGGCGAGCGGGGCACCAACTGGGGCAACGTCGAGTACGACACCCAATACGCCTTCTTCCTCGAGTACATCCGTTCGGGCGATCCGCGGGCGTTCTATCTCGGCTGCCAGACCGAATTGCACAATCGCGACGTCGACACGATCCACTGGAACGAAGATCCGAACCGGCTCGGCGGCGTCTACGTGCACCAGATGTGCCATGTGGGCAACTACTACGACAAACCAGTGGAAGGCTCCCTCGGTTTTCCGAGCGGCGGGTTCAGCGTCAGCCACGCCTGGACCGAAGGCCATTTCGCCCACTACTTCCTCACCGGCGATCGCCGCTCCCTGGAAACCGGCCGGGCCGTGGCCGACTACTTCATCCGCGCGGAACTCGGCCGGCCTTACGACTTCTCCAGCACTCGCACTCCCGGCTGGCACCTGATCATGCTCTGCTCGGCCTACCACTCGACGAGCGACCCCTACTACCTGAACGCCGCCCGAGTGGTGGTTGAAACCGTACTCGAATTGCAGGACAAGCTGCCGCGCCCCTTGCCCGAGCACCAACTCGGCGATCGCAAGCCCTATCAGGAAGGCGGCTGGGTCCGGGCCATGGTGCCGGGGCACTGCAACTGCGAGGTCCGGCACCAGGGCAACGCCGGATTCATGATCGCCGTACTGCTCTCGGGCATGAAGTACTACCACGACGTCACGGGCGACGAACGGGTCAAGGAATCGATCATTCGCGGCGCCCACTACCTGCTCGACGAGACCTATAGCGACGAAGCCATGGGCTTTCGCTACACCTCGTGTCCTGCTGGCAGCTACCGCACCGGTACCACACCGCTCATGGCGGAAGGCATCGCCCGAGCGTATCTGTGGACCAAAGACGATCGGTTTCGGCGTGTGCTCACCGAAGCCTTGCCACGAGGTGCTGGAGGGAGTTCCTACGGCAAGGGATTCTCGATGTACTACCGGATGGCGCCACGGGTACTGGCGGATCTGAAGGAAGCAGGCATCGAGTTGAAACAGGAGCCGTAGCATCGCGGATATCGGGACAGTCCCGCGATCGAATCGGCCGCGGTGCAAGTGGGAAGGATGGAATGATGGAATGTCGGTAAGAACTGTCGTGGCCATGGTATGCCTTCTTTCGGCCCTGGGAGTTGTGGGGGCCGCTGAGCAGACGGAGTCTACGATTGCGCTGCTCGACGACACGCGGTTCGAACGCGGTTTCACGGTCTGGTCGCCCACGCCGGGTTCGCACGTTAAGGAAGGTAGCCTTCGTCCGAACAAGGATGCTCCCGAACCGGTTTGGGGCCTGGCCCAATGGCACAGCCGGTTCACTCTTGCGGAAACCGAGCCGCAACGGATGCCGGATGGGGCAATCCGTTTTGCGGACGGGGCCAAGTCGGTCACGTTCTTCCCCTTGGGCAGCGACGCCGATGTCGCCTTCGGTCTCCTGGGCACAATCGAGTACGAAGGCAAAGCTCCCAAGCCGGGCGATCCCTGGTCGCACCTGCTGGCCGAGCGCAAACTGGCGGCCAATCCTTCCATCAAGGAGTTGGAGGCTCTGCCGCTGTTCGTCCAGTATCGCCTGGTGGAAGAAAGAGTATCCCAACCCGAGGGTTTCACACCCCGGCGTCACACGGCCCAGTTCGTGTTCTATATCACCGTGCAGAATCGGAACCGCCAGTCACCCGGCTTCGGCGACTACTACTGGTTCGGCGTGCCCATGTACGACACGCGATACCGCATTCCCAAGGCCCACAAGGCGACGGACGTGGGATCCGACCGCAAACCCGCCACGGGCAAGTTCATCTTCAATCCCGGCGGCGATAAGTACACCACCCAATCCGCCCACGACCGCCAATGGGTCACGATCGAGCGGGACTTGCTGCCGCTGGTCCGTGAAGGGCTGGAAACGGCCTGGCAACGAGGCTACCTTAAGGACTCCCACAATCCGGCCGACTACCGCCTCGGCGGCATGAACACCGGCTGGGAAGTCACCGGACCGATCGACGTGGAAATGCAGATCCGGGGATTGCGACTCGAGGCCGTCATGAAAACACCGGACGAAGAATGACGAGTGACACCCGGCAGACATCAACAACCAAGGACCTCAACCATGCGAATCATCCCTAGCCTTCTCTGTGTCATGGCGACATTGCTTGCCCTGCCGGCCCCGGCGGCCGAGCAGGTCAGCCTGGAATCGCTCTTGAACGACATGGTCGACCGCGAGCGCCTGGCCGAAGTCCCCTCGCCCCACTACATCTGCCGGCAGTTCAGCAGCTACGATCGCGACACCGTCGGCGTGGGCAAGGACGGCTGGTTTGCCAATTGGGACCGCAGCCAGTTTGTCCGCGTCGAGGAGAACGGCGGGCGCAAGGAATACGTCATGCTCGACGCCGAGGGCGCCGGAGCAATCGTCCGCTTTTGGGGCACGTGGCACGGCGCCCGCAAGGAGGGTGGCGGCCTCAAAGACTTCAGCAACGGCACACTGCGAGTCTATCTCGACGGAAAGGCCGAGCCGGCCATCGAAGGCCCCGTCGCCGATATCATCAGCGGCGGCAAGTTGATCGGAACGCCGCTGAGCGAGTCGGTTTCGCCCGACACGGAATACGGACGCCGCGGGCACAACCTCTACCTGCCGATTCCTTACCAGTCCGGCTGCAAGATCACCTACGAGAGCGACGCCATTGTCGACTTTGGCGCCCAGAAGGGCGAAGCCCTCTACTACCAGATCAACTACCGGACTTACGAACCAGGTACGAAGGTCAAGTCGTTCGCGCGCGAGCAGCTCGAGGAACTCAAGCCCTTGATCGTATCGGTAGGCAAGAAGTTGGTCGAAGCCGAGTTGGGCGACACACCGCCGTTGGGGACGATCGAGGTCCCCGGTGTCAAACTGCCACCCAAGTCGGAACCGTTCAGCATCTACCGGCAGGGCGAGGGGGCCGGCGCCGTCCGCAGGATTTCGATCCGTTTGGCTGCCGACGACTTGGAGCAGGCGTTGCGTTCGACCGTTCTGATCGCGGAGTTCGACGGCGAGCAGACGATCTGGTGCCCGGTGGGCGACTTTTTCGGCACGGGCTATCAGGTCCACGCCTACCGCAGTTGGTCCACAAACGTGAGTGAGGACGGCACCATGACTTGCTACTGGGTCATGCCTCACAAGAAGTCGTGCCTGGTGAGCGTGCAGAATCTCGGCGATCAGCCCGTCACCATTACGTCGCAGGCCCAGGGCTCCGTTTACGACTGGACCGATCGCAGCATGCACTTCTACGCCAACTGGCGCCAGTTGACCAAGGTTGACACGGGTCCCGACAAGGACCAGACCGGCAACGGCGCCTTCGACGTCAACTACGTCACCGTCAAGGGCGAAGGCAAGATCGTCGGCGACACGCTGACCCTGTTCAACGGCACGGCCGCCTGGTGGGGCGAGGGCGACGAGAAGATCTTCATCGACGGCGAGAAGTTCCCCTCCCACATCGGCACGGGCACGGAGGACTACTACGGCTACGCCTGGTGTCGGCCCGAGTATTTCCAGTCGCCCTTCCACGCCCAGCCCTGCGGGCAAGGGAACAAGGCGGGCGGATTCTCCGTCAACAGCCGCTATCGCAATCTCGACGCCCTGCCCTTCACCAAGTCGATCCAATTCGACATGGAGTTGTGGCACTGGCGCAACACGAACATGAACTTCGCCCCGGCCGTGTTCTGGTACGGCCGTCCGGGAGCGACGTGCAGCGTGAAACCCGATCCGGAAACGGCGGCACTGCCCGTCGCCAAGAAGCGGAGCGACGTCGTCGAGATTCGCCTGGTGCCGGGGGCCCTGGAGGGCGAAGAACTGAAGATCGTCGAGAAGACGGGAGGCGAGACGAAGGTCCAGACCTCCGAGGCGCACAACTGGAGCGGCAACGCCCAACTCTGGTGGATCGACGCGAAGCCCGGCGATCGGCTCGTGTTGGAGGTGCCCGTCGAGGAAGCCGGACGGTACAAGCTGACCGCCGACCTAACCAAGGCGATCGATTACGGGATCGTCCGCATGACGCTGGCCGGCCAGGCGAGCAAGGAACTGGATCGCTACAACGTGGGCGTGGCGACCGATGCCCTGGAGGTTGGCACATTCGACTTGAAGAAGGGGATCAACCGTCTCGAAGTCGAAATTGTCGGCGCCAATGAAGCGGCGAAGAAACGGCACATGTTCGGCCTCGACTACCTGAAGTTGGATAAGGTGAAGTAGACCAGGAAAGGAAGAGGTCATTAGGGCGAGGCCCAGACTATGCCAAGAAGGCAACGTGACTCACTGGCGGTGTGCCTCCCTGCCAGGCTTCGCTTTGTATCCCAATTTCTCGGCTTGGGCGAGATCAGCGTCGGCTTGGGCTCGGTCGCCTTTCTGGAAGTACGAATACCCGCGAGAATAGAATACGTACCCATTTTTCGGATTGATCCGAATCGCCGCTGTAAAGTCGTTGATCGCTTTGTCGTGGTCACCTTTTTCGACGTAGGCGCAGCCACGGTTGTAGTACGCCTCGGCATACTCGGGGTTGAGTGTGACGGCCTCGCCGTAGTCAGCAATCGCCTTGTCGTGGTCGCCTTTCTCCGCGTAGCAGCAACCCCGTCCGTAATACACCACGGCTTGTTTCAGGTTGAGTCTGACGGCCTCCGTATAGTCGGCAATGGCCTTGTCGTGGTCACCCTTTTTGCCGTAGGTGCAACCACGGTTGTAGTACGCCTCGGCATCCTTCGGGCTGAGTCGAACGGCCTCGGTGAAGTCAGCAATCGCCTTGTCGTAGCCACCCTTCTTGACGTAGCTCAAGCCACGATTGCAGTACGTTATGGCTTGTTTCGGATCGAGGCGAACGGCCTCATCGTAGTCAGCGATGGCCTTGTCGAACTCACCCTTCTTATGATAAGCATAGCCCCGCCCACAATAGACTTCGGCATGTCGTAGATCGAGCCGAACGGACTCCGTGAAATCCACAATCGCCTTGTCGAATTCGCTCTTCTTCGCGTAGACCAATCCTCGGGCAAAGTATGCCTCGGCTCGGTGCGCGTCGAGATGAATCGCCTCCGTGCAGTATGCCTCGGCTCGCTGCGGGTCGAGGCGAATGGCCTCGGTGCAGTCGGCGACAGCCTTGTCGAAGTCGCCGTTCCTCCCATGGGAATCAGCCCGACAGCAATATGCCTCGGCCATCATCGGATCAAGCTCTATGGCCCTGTTACAGTCGGCGATGGCCTTATCGACTTCGCCTTTTCGCAAGTAAGCCTGGCCCCGGCCGGAGTACGGCTGAGCGTTTTGTGGATGCAGACGAATGGCCTCGGTGTACGCAGCGATCGCTCCATCAAAATCGCCTTTGTCTCGCAGCAGATTGCCTTGCTTCGTTGCTTCATCTTCCAGGCGGCTCACGACGAGGTCTCCTTCTGCCGAACGATGGACGATGGGAATGACAGGCCGTCAGCGGTTCTCCGTGCGGGCCAACCGATTCTCGCGGAACTGGTAGTCGGGCCAGAGGGGGCAGTTCAGGTCGGTCCAGCACTTGATCCGCCGCTTCTCTTCCACGGTCAGCTCCACATCGTAGTGCCCCTTGTCGAGCACTTCCCAGAGCTTGCTCTTCAGCGTGCCGAAGGTGAGCGGATCGGCCTTGTGGTGTTCCTGTCCCCAGGTGTAGTCGAAGTAGTGGACCCAGCCGCCGGCGATCAGGGAGCGGAAGGAGGCCGGCACGCCGTTGGCGTCGCAGGTGGCCGTCAGATCGAAGCCTTGCTTGTCCTTCTGGTCGTGGCAACTCACGCACTTCGCGTCCCAGACGGGCTGAACGATCCGCTCGTAGGCAAACGGACCCGCGCCCCAGGGGGGCGGCTCGAGCGGCTGCGGCTGGCGGCGCAACGCAACTGCCTGGCGCACGGGCGGCGCCGACAAGCGGTTCTCATGGCACCCTACGCAACTGCGCATCTCGCCCGGTTGGACCTGCACCACGCTCCGCATCCGCTGCACCTCGTTGTAGTTCTCATCCAGGGCCTGGAAATAGAGCACCTTGCCGGCAGGAGCCAGAAAGCTGGCCGAACCGTCGTCTTCCACCTTGGCCAGGCCCAGAACCGCCTTGGCCACGTAGCTCGGCCAGCCGTTGGGACCTCGCACCTTGTGGGTCGGCGTGGCGTACCAGTCCTGAAACGGTTCGTGGTCGGCCTGGTAGCCGCCCGGCACTTCGAGCAGGTCCGCCCGAAGCTCCTGGCAGACGCGGAGATACTTCACTCTCCCAGGTTCGACATGGGGAGCGAGACCTTGGTAGACGTCGGCGACGGTGAACCTCCCCATCTCCGTCGGCTTCTCCGGGAACGGCGGAAAGGCCGGCGGCGGATCGACGGGCCGAAACAGCGTCGGGCACATGGCGCCGATCTGGGGATCCATGTGGAGCAGTTCGCGGTTGCCGTAGCGATCGATCACGTAGAGCCCGAAGCGGTCGTCCGGGGCGTGGCTGCAAAGCACGTAGTCGCGGCTGATCGGCACCGGGTCGCGGAAACACTCGCGCCGTGGCCAGTTCATATGGGTATAGAACGGCATGTCGGGCGTGATGCTGCGAATCGCGTCGGGATTGAAGCGCCCCTTCGACGGATCGATCAGGGCGATCGGGCCGTTCAGGTCGCCGCCATGCGCGACCAGCGTGCAGCAGAGTTCGTTGGTATCGGGAACCTGGTGCCCGTTGGCATAGCAGTTGATCGTGTTGTTGCCGAAGATCAGTTCCGGATGGGTCCCGTCGGGCCGGATCGCCCAGAGGGTGTGTCCGAAATCGGCGCCTTTGTCGAGATACTCGGAACGCATCCAGAGGATCCGCCCGTCGTGCATCAGCGAGGGCGTCCACTCGCTCAGGTTGGCGTGGGAGAGCGGCCGGATGTTGGCGCCGTCAGCGTCCATGCGGAACAGCACGAAGGCCTGGGGCCGCCAGCAGAGGAACCGTGCCCGGCACCGCGTTGAAATGAAGGCCAGTCCGCCGTCGGGCAGCGGGCAAGGGAAGTAGTCGTGAAACGGCCCGCCGGTCAGTTGCTGCAAGTCGCTGCCGTCGTCGTTCATCACCATCAGGCGGAAGTAGTCGCCCTTGGCCTTCTGATGGGCGAAGTAGATCTTCTGGGCATCGAAACTCGCCACGGGGTTTCGCGGCACGCCTTCACCGGCGTCGAACAGGCGAACGAGCTGCTTGTGTTCCGGGGCCAGGCGGCCGTCGAGCCAGGGGATCTCCAGCCGGCAGATCGCGCCGCCGGGAGGGCCCTGGGCGTCGAGAATCACGCTGTAGTTATGCGACGGCAGGAACGGGTGGCGATGGACGAACAGGATCTGCTGCAGAGGCTCCAGGTTGGGATCGCGGAACATGAGCCGCCGTTTGGCCGCCCGAGCCGCCAGGAATATCTCCTCCGCCGGCCGGTTCGTTTGCTGTCGCAGTTCGGCCAGTTCCTCGCGTTCCCGCCTGGTGTCGATTCCCTGCGAGGCAAGCCGATTGATCATCTCTTCAAACTGTCGCAGCACCCGATCGATCGGGTCCGAAGGGTCGATTCGTGAGCAGGTTCGGGCTTCGCACAGGAAGGCATACGGAAGCAGGTCCCCGGCAGCCAGCAGCGACGCCAGCTTCCCGTCCGACGTATCGAGCGGACCCACGCTTTGCGGCGAGGCCGGTTCCGCAGGTTTCGGTGCCGGGATGCCGGCGGCCACCGCCTTCACCGCTCGGGCCGAGGTCCACTTCTCGCCGTCGAGCGACACCAGCACTTCGAACTGGACCGCCAGCCGGTCCTTGTATTGCCCCTGCCGATCGCGGGAGAACACGACCCGATCGACGGTGTGCTCGTCGGCCAGTTCGATCTGGGCCCATTCTTCCGTTGCCCCGGCGGCAATCCAACTGAAGCTGTTGCCGTAGCGCCCGTCGTTCAGATGCGGAATCTGGTGGATCGGATAGCCCGGCAGGCACGACGACGCGGTCGCCTTGGCCCCTGCGGACGCCTGGGCCAGGTTCTCCTGACTGTCGGGTGCGAAAACCTCCAACTCGTCGATGCACGGCTGGTTGCGGACCGAACCGTGGATGACGAAGCGAACGAAGCGGGCTTCCGTGGGCGGGAAGGCGACTTCATTCGGCGCGTCCGGACGGACGGTCATTTCGCCGGCACTCACAGAAGCTGCCGCCAACAGGGTCAGAAACAAACTTCGGATCATCTCCGTGTCCTTTCAGAAACGCTGTCCAACCTCTGTGTTGATAGCCAGTCGGGATACTTGTCGTTGCTGCCGCCTTCAGAGTCGTCTCATGGCGCAGGTGAGGTGATGATGCATCGCCTCTCGCGCCGCTTCGGGGTTTGCTTCTCGAACGGTTCGAACGATCGTCTCGTGTTCTCGGACGGCTTCCTGCCGAAAAGCGAGATTGTCGCGGAACCGGTCGTGAAGCTCTGCCAGGAGATCGGTGATTGTCGCCATGAACGCGCCGAATACGGGATTGCCGGCCGCCCGGGCAAGTTCTCGATGAAACGCCTTGTCGTGAGCAACGTACGCCGATCTGTCACGAACGGATTCTCGCATGGCGTCGAGTTCCTCGGCGAGGACATCGAGGTCTTGGTTGCTACGATGCTCCGCAGCCAGGGCGGCGATCTCCATTTCCAGCGTCAGCCTTGCGTGCAGCAAGTGCTGTTGATCCATGGCAGCTTGAATTCGAAGCAGTGGCGACAGCATTCCGAACAAGGCCGCCGGATCCAGACGCTTCACGAAGAATCCCTTGCCGTGCCGGGCCTCGACGATCCCCAACCCTTTGAGCACCGAAAGCGCCTCGCGGATCGGCAGACGGCTGGCCCCGAGCATCTCGACCAGGGCACGTTCGGAAGGTAGGCGGTCGCCGGCCTGGAGTCGATTCTCGGCGATGTACTGAACCAAGGCCTGCACAATCGCATCCACCACGGTTTCGCGGGGAGCAATGGGTAGAATCTCAGCGGTAACCATGAGCGCGTTCTCGCCCTCCAGCAGGACTCATATACTCATATGACCAGTTAGCGTCAATGGAGATCATAGTCCCCCGCGTCCGTCTTCGCAAGTCTGCCAACGGTGGTGAGGGGACTGTCCCGATTTTTGTGGCAGGATGCCACAAAAATGGGACTGTCCCCTTCCCGCAGCATCACGAGCACAGAATTCGGTACAGGTCCACGGTGAGCACCAACTCCGGCCCCACTCGAATCGGTTGTTCCCGGACAATGAACACGCCGTAAATGTCCCGGAACTCGCGGCTTTGACTATAGACCGGGGCCCGGCGACAAGCCATAAAGTAGGCGAGGTGAACGGGTTCTGACCACGTCTCATCTCCCCGAAGTCGCTATCGACAAGTCCCTGCCCATACAACATAGAAAGCAAATCCCATGAAATACGCGCGATCTCAGACAACGGTGAGCGTTCTGAGTGCCTCCATGATGTCCTCTTTGTTCCTGCTGAGCATGATCGCATGTCCCACTGCAGCGGACGAGGCAAAGGAACCTGCGAGCGTGTTCGCCAAAGACAACCTCGTCGCCTGGTGCATCGTGCCCTTTGATGCCAGCAAGCGCAGTCCGGAGGCCCGGGCGGAGATGCTCCAGCGGCTTGGAATCAAAAAGGTCGCCTACGACTGGCGCCAGGAGCATGTGCCCACGTTTGAAGAGGAAATTCTCGCCTACAAGCGGCACGGGCTCGACTACTTCGCCTTCTGGAGCTGGCACCCCGCCATGGCGCCGCTGATCGAGAAGTACGGCATCCGGCCGCAGATCTGGATGACCGCCCCCAGCCCCAAGGCGGAGACGGGAGAAGCCATGGTGGAGGCTGCGGGTAAGGCGGTCCTGCCGCTGGTTGAGCAGGCCGGCAAGATGGGCTGCCGCTTCGGGCTCTACAACCACGGCGGCTGGGGCGGCGAACCGAAGAACCTCGTGGCCGTCTGCCAATGGCTCCGCCAGAACGCCAAGGCCGACCACGTGGGGATCGTCTACAACTTCCATCACGGCCACGAGCACATCCAGGACTTCGCCGAATGCCTCGCTGCGATGAAGCCCTACCTGCTCTGTCTCAATCTCAACGGCATGAACGACGGGGCCGATCCCAAGATCGTCCGCTTGGGCAAAGGGGAGCACGAGAAAGCGATGATGCGGACGATCCTCGAGAGCGGCTATCGGGGACCGATCGGAATCCTGGGCCACACCAGCGGCGAGGATATCGAACTGGTCCTTCGCGAGAATCTGGAAGGCATGCAGCGGCTGCTGCTGGAACTTGGCGATACGGCCGCCCTGCAGAGCTATGCCAAGTAGCGCCGGGTGCGGCCGGCGTTGAGGCCGAGTTGGCTATTTGTGCTCCATCCAGACGGCATCAGGCTCGTCCTTGATGACCTGGGTCTCGATGAAGTGACAGATCATCTTGGGAATGGGGAAATCCCGGAAGTTGAGCAACTGCTCGGCCTGCATCTTGGTGGGCAGCGGCGGCACGAGAAGCACCTTGCGTTCCGGGAGCGCCTCGGGCTGGGACCGATTCGTAACAAGTCTCGACTCGATCGTCTGGGCGTCCTTGAGTCTCCCTGTGTCCTCGCCGCCCACCAGCAGCATCACCGATAACCGATCGCGGACCGCCCCGGGAGCGTTCACGATCTTCGACATATCGAGGCCCTTGTAGTCCAACTCGGGGGAGATGAGCACCAAGGCCTTGACGTCCTGGCTCTGCTTGATTCCGGCATGTTCGTAGTTGGGAATGCTCCAGTCGTAGGCGGCCCAGAGCACGGCAATGGTAGCCCCCATTTCCGAGCCCACGACGACCAGCTTGTTCAGGTTCAGTTCCCCGGCGTTGTTCTTCTTGACCAGGAAACCGCGGAGTGCGGCCATGTCGTTGACGCGGATGTTCAAAAAATCGGGCTTCTTGAACTTCGCCGCATCGAGTTCCCTCTCCTGAAGGCCTTTCCTCGAGTAGACCATCTGCTTCGTACTCGACCCGTGGCCACGCAGATCCGGGACAAGCACCGCGCAGCCGATCTTTTGCAGCTCAGGAGCCAATACCGCAAACTCCTTGCGGCTCGACTTCCAATTGTGGAGCAACAAGACGGGCACCGAATCCTTTTCTTTCATGCCCGGGAAGAAGGTGGCCGAAAGTTGGACGCCGTCGCGCGTCTGCAGTTGCGAACCGCTGATTTCTTCGGGGGGCGGGATCTTCTCACGGCGCTGGCCGGCAGGCGCCGGTTGTGCCGGTCGGGGTTGGGTAGGCTGTGTCGGCCGGGGTTGGGTAGGTTGTACCGCCGGCGGCTTCGGCTGTTGAGGGCGGGGGGCCGCCTCAAGCAGAGCCTGGCCTATCGCAAGCAAGGCAACCGCCAAGATGAGGACCCGGTTTCCACTCCACACGGCATTCGTTTTCTTGGTCAAGCACATGCTCGGTTCGCCTCCAACCACGATCGCGTCACGAGGTCAATCCAACCGGCCAGACTCCGATTCCAAGGACCTTAGCAGCGGGGGCGACGGATTCGCCCGGTTTTTCGGTGAGCGAGAACCGCCGATTGCTGCCTGCCGGATGGAATCGCAGCGACGTTCCTATAATTAAATCCTATAACGAGTTAGAACACGAGTCAACGAAAACTCGGCTATCCCCGTCATGCTCGGCAGGAGAATCGCGCGCAGGGCGCAAACAATGCTATGCCTTTGAGTTATGGCCGCCGCGCGGCGCTCGACAGCGGCAACTCACTGAATAGACGCCAGGATGTTGCTTCCGACGCGAACTAGAGCGATGTTTCCCGTTGGAAGGCGGCGGCATCGGCGGCGAAATCGGCCCGCGGATCGTGGGGATAGAAGTGGCGTCCGATTTCATCAGCAAGGTTGACCAGGAATTCGCGGCGGAAAGCCGATTCCTGGAGGTCGGAGGTCGGCTTGGCCGCGTTGGGCGGATAGACCGTCTGGGGCAACGCCTTGTCGACGAGCAGCTTGCCGGTTTCGCAGTCGTAAAGCTTCATCGTCACGTTTGCTTTGCCGCGATAGAGGGTCTGGCTCTCGTAGATGCTGAACTGTTCGAGGTCGAGGCCAAGTACCAGATCGGCGTCAAGCGCTTTGCCGACTTCCTGGTACTCGTCCCACATGTTGTTATCCATCCATTCGTCGACTTTGCGTTGGTCGATGACCTGGATCTTCCGTCCGTTCGTGGCGAGCATTGCCGACACTTGACGAGAAAGCTCCTTGGGGACGTTCGCATAGTTGAAATTGGAGAAGTCGAGGGCTCGGCAGACGACGGCCACCTTCTTCTCTTCCATCTGATTGAACTCGGCCGGGATGTTGGGCCCTTTGATGAGCCACATGGCCGTTGCCAGCGAAGCCTGGCAGCCGGCGGCAGCGACGAGGGTCAACAGGAGCGTGGCCGCCAGATAGGTGCGGGCGTGTCGAAACCGGGACCGATCTTCCATGATCTTCCTCGTGCCGTCCGATGGCCTAAGAGATCCTAACGACGTGAGAGCCCCCCGGGGCACGGATATCCACAATCCGTGGCACCACTGTGGACTCTAAAGAAACGAGACTCTAATCACCCAATCGATCAACGTGACGGCGGCAATCACCATTCCTCCCCGGGCAAATCCGTTCGTGCCGGGAAACCATCCGGGACGCCGCCCAGTAATGGCCGTCGCCGACAGGCCGATCACCGAACCCATTGCGGCGAAGGCGAGCAGGACCCCGCCCACGTTGGCGGCCAGTCCGTCCCGCAGCCGGCCTCGAACTACGGCCGCCCAGGAGGTTGTCATTCCACAGGTCGGACAACGAATCCCGCACAGGGCAACCAGCGTACAAGGCGGAAATCCCAACTGCTGGTGCGTTCCGTGGCCTCGCGGGTCGGGCTCCAACAAACAGGCAATGACCAACGGCACCAGGAGGTATCCGGCCGTTGTCGCCGCCAAGAGCCGGCCCCGAGACGTTACCTCGCGCCGCGAGTCGCCTCCCGTTGCCACGCCCGAATCCTCAGACCAAGCCTTCGCTTGGCTGCAACAAACCGGATTACTTGCGTTGGCGTCTCGAAAGGGATTCACTCGCGCTCGATTCAACGGTCGGGGGAGGATAGCCGGAAGCCAGACGAGGGACAAGATCGATTCTGGCGCGGACCGGTGGCGAGGACAAGAGGGCCGCGACAACTGCCGGTTGCATTTTCGTTTCCGGCGGTCAATTCCGTGCGATCATGTCCGTCGAAATGAGAGTCGGCCGGTTGGGGCAGCTAGCGGAAGAAGAGTGTCGGCGTTCGTAGTCGGCCAACACGCTGCGAGAGCGACTGCACGAGCATTCGTGCCGCCCCCCCCTGCGGTGGTTACACACCCAGATGACGGCGAGGGTACCGGCGAATACGGCAATTGTGGCAAGGAAGGTCATGGCGGGGAAACCGGGAAATGGGATATTGGGTATTCTGCGAAACCTCGATCTGTACGAACCAGAAACAGGGCGGGGATACTGTGTTCGGCGGCCAGTTGAAGCCCCTCTTCCGGCCCAAGGACGAACAGGGCGGTGGCCAGCGCGTCGGCCCGCATGCAGTTGTCGGCCAGAACGCTCACCGAGGCCAGCCGGTGGCTGACGGGCCGCCCGGCGCGTGGGTCGATGATATGGCAAAAACGAACGCCGTCCTGCTCGAAGTAGTTGCGATAGTCGCCCGACGTGGCCATGGCGCGCCCATCCAATGGAACCACCCGCTGGATACCTCGTCCCTCAGTGGTCGGCAGTTCCACGGCGATCTGCCAGGGATTGCCGCTCGAATTCAGCCCGGCCGTGCGGATTTCGCCCCCCACCTCGACCATATAGCGGTCGATGCCGAGTTCCTCCAGCCTCTCTACCACCTGGTCGACCGCGAAGCCCTTGGCCAAGGACGACAGATCGACGCGGCAGGCCGGTGACGGCTTACGCAGGGCCGGCGGATCGTGCCGCACCTCGAGCCGGGTGTAACCGACGGTCGACATGGCGGCAGTGATTTCTTCGCCGGTCGGAAGGACGCCTTGGGGCCGGGCCTCGGGCCCGAAACTCCACAGATCGACGATCGGTCCCACGGTCACGTCCAGGGCCCCGCCGCTGAGATCGCCCACGCGGATCGCTTCGGCAACGACCCGGGCGGTCTCCGGTGAAACCGGAAACCACTGGCCCGAATCGCTTGCATTGAAGCGCGAGAGTTCGGAGTCCGGATCGTACGTCGACATGAGACGGTTGATGCGATCAAGCTGCCCTTGAATCTCCGCCGCGAGCCGGTCGCGGTTCGCTGCCGTCGAGAGCCCGGCAACCTTGACGGAGTAGGTGGTACCCATGGTGGCGCCGGAGAACGCCCCAGCGTCTGCCGGCCGGGTCTTGCTGTCGACGGGAGTTCGATTCAGCCCGAACAGCAGGCCGGTGCCGGCGATCGCAAGGACTAGGAATGGTCCGATGATCCGCATGGTTACACCTCCGGAGTTGGGCGGAAAAAGGTGACCTCACTCAAGCTCCGAAATCGTCGAAGAAAATGTTGTCTTTCTCCACGCCCAGATTGTCGAGCAGATTGACGACGGCCCGGCTCATTTGCGGCGGGCCGCAGAAATAGTATTCGCATTCCTCGGGGGCGGGGTGGTTCTTCAGGTACTCCTCGTAGAGCACGTTGTGAATGAAGCCCGTCGGACCGCCCCAGTTATCCTCGGGCAGGGGATCCGAGAGGGCCAGGTTCCAGCGGAAGTTAGAGTGAGCCTCCTGTAGCTGCTCGAACTGGTCGGCGTAGAAGACCTCGCGGAGACTCCTCGCACCGTACCAGTAGGAGATCTTGCGGCCGGAGTTGCGGTGCTTGAGCAGTTCGAAAATGTGGGACCGCAAGGGGGCCATGCCGGCGCCGCCGCCGATGTAGATCATCTCCGCGCCGGTCTCCCGGATGAAGAACTCGCCGTAGGGGCCGAACACGTTGACCTTGTCGCCCGGCTTGAGGTTGAAAATGAACGACGACATGACGCCGGGTGGGATACCGTCCTTGCCCGGCGGCGGCGTGGCAATCCGCACGTTGAGCTTGATCAGTCCCTTCTCTTCCGGATAGTTGGCCATGGAATAGGCCCGGGTGGTGACTTGGTTCACCTTCGACGTGTATCGCCAGAGGTTGTAGCGATCCCAGTCGCCGCGGAATTGCTCCGGGATGTCGAACTCGTCGTACTTGAGCGAATAGGGGGGGCACTCGATCTGAATGTAGCCGCCGGCCTTGAAGGCCACCTCCTCGCCGGGCGGCAGTTCCAGAACCAGTTCCTTGATGAAGGTGGCCACGTTGCGGTTCGAGCGGACCGTGCACTCCCAGCGTTTCACCTCCAGGATCTCGGCCGGGACTTCGATCGCCATGTCCTGTTTGACGGGCACCTGGCAAGCGAGGCGCATGCCGTCGCGAGCCTCCTTGCGGGTCATGAAGTCGCGCTCGGTGGGCAGAATGTCGCCGCCCCCTTCGAGCACCCTGCATTTGCATTGGCCGCAGGTTCCCTGTCCCCCGCAGGCCGACGGCAGGAACACGTTCTTGGCCGCCAATGTTGTCAGCAGCTTTCCGCCGGGCGCGACGGTGACCGTCTTGTCGTCGTCGCCGTTGATCCGCACCTTCACTTCGCCGCTGGGCACCAGCAGAGATCGAGCAGTGAGAATGACGACCACGAGCGCGAGCACGATGATCGTGAACATGACGACGCCGGTGAGGACCTCGAGGGACATGGCAGCGCTCCCTAGAAAAAAATACGAAACCCGAATCTCGAAATCCGAAACAAATCCGAAATCACAAACCGAAATGTCTCAAACGACCTAGCCCGATGACGAAGTACGGTTCTTGAACCTTGGCATTTCTCATTTTGAATTTGTTTCGTATTTCGTGTTTCGGATTTCGTGCTTCAACGTCTGCGGTTCGGTTCTCTGCATCTCTGCTACAATTCGATCCCCGAGAACGCCATGAACGCCATGGCGATCAGGCCGACGGTGATGAAGGTGATGCCCAGGCCCTCGAGGCCTCGCGGCACATTGCTGTAGCGCAGTTTCTCGCGGACCGCGGCCAGGATCATGATGGCCAGCGCCCAGCCGACTCCGGAGCCGAAACCGAAAACCAGGCTTTCGGCCGCGTTGTATTGCCGTTCGACCATGAAAAGCGAACCGCCGAGGATCGCGCAGTTGACAGTGATCAGGGGCAGGAAGATGCCGAGGCTGTTGTAGAGGGCCGGGAAGAAACGATCGAGGACCATTTCGAGCACCTGGACGATCGCGGCGATCACGCCGATCGAGCAGATCAGCACGAGGAAGCTCAGATCGAGATCGGGATAGCCGGCCCAGGCCAGGGCTCCTTCCTTGAGAACGTAGTGGTAGATCAGGTTGTTCACCGGCAGGGTGATCGTCTGCACCACGATCACGGCGATGCCCAGGCCCGTCGCTGTTTCCACCCGCTTCGACACGGCCACGTAGGTGCACATGCCCAGGAAGAAGGCCAGGGCCATATTCTCGGTGAAGACGGATCGGAGGAAGATACTGAGATAGTGTTCGAACATGTCAACGCCCTTTCGCCATGGCGGAATGACGACGATACTCCAACGCCCAGACCAACAGGCCGATCAGGAAGAAGGCGCTGGGAGAAAGCAGGAACAGGCCGTTCGTGGCGTACCAGCCGCCGGCGGCGGTGGTCGGCAACACGGTGTATCCCAGCAGGGTGCCCGAACCGATGAGTTCGCGAACGCCCCCCACCGCCAACAGGACAAGGCTGTATCCGAGGCCGTTGCCCAGCCCGTCGAGAATGCTCAGGCCGACGCCGTTCTTCATGGCGAAGGCTTCGGCCCGCCCCATCAGGATGCAGTTGGTGATGATCAGTCCCACGTAGACCGACAGTTGTTTGCTGAGATCGTAGGCATAGGCCTTGAGGAATTGATCGACCACGATCACCAGCGACGCAATGATCGTCATTTGCACGATCATGCGGATCGATGATGGAATGAACCGGCGAATCGCGCTGAGCAGGCCGTTCGACCAGACGAGCACGAACGTGACGGCCACCGCCATGGTGATCGCCGTCGAGAGCTTGGTCGTGACCGCCAGGGCCGAGCAAATGCCGAGGATTTGCGCGCCGATCGGATTGCGCTGCAGAATCGGATCCAGCAGGGTTTCAGATGCCTTCGACATGGTCGCCTCCCTCGCGCAGTCGGTCGAGCAGCGGACCGTAGCCCTGCTCGCCGAGCCAGAAATGAACCAGATTGGTGACGCCCCGGCCGGTCAGGGTCGCTCCCGAAAGTCCGTCGATCTGATGGTCGGCATTCGGACTTCGCGGGTCGACGGCTCCCTTGACGACTTCGAGGATCGGGCGGCCTTCGGCGTCGATCGCAGTCTTTTCGTCCCATAGGGCCAGCCACTTGGGGCTGCTGACCTCGCCGCCCAGACCGGGCGTTTCGGCGTGGTCGTAGATGCAGAAGGTCTTGATCGTGGCCAGGTCGGGCCCCAGGGCGACGAAGCCGTGCATGGTCGACCACAGCCCCTTCCCCTCAACGGGCAGGATCAGACGCTCCAGGCGGTTGCCTTCCCGCACGAAATAGATCGCTCGCCGGGCCGGCTTTTCCCCTAGTCCGGCAATATCGCTCTCTGCGGCGATCTTCATCGCTTCGTTCTTCGCCCCCTGCTTTTCCAGATCGTCCGGCGTGACGCCTTCGACGAACTCTCCGGTCTCCAGATCGATCACTCGTCCTTCGATCTGTTGGAAGAGCGCCGCCAGGTCACCTTCGCTTCCCGGCTCGTAGAGCCCCGCCGTTTGCAGAATGTAACGCTGCGTGTCGCGGAGCTTGTTGGCCTGTTGCTGCGGCCGCAGGCCTACCGCCGCGGCCGAAACGAAGATGGAGCAGACCGCGCAAACCAGTGCGGCGATCGCCAGAACGCGAATCGGTGATTCCTTATGCATGGCGAAGGACCCTCCTGCGAATGTTGGCCCGCACGACGTAGTAGTCGAGCAGGGGAGCGCAGACGTTGCCCAAAAGGATGGCCAGCATCGTGCCCTCGGGGAACGCGGGGTTGATTACGCGGACGAGGATGACGATCGCTCCGATCAGCAGCCCGTAGAGCACTTGCCCCGTGCCCGTCATGGCCGCGGTGACCGGATCGGTCGCCATGAACACGAGCCCGAAGGCGAGGCCGCCCAATGCCAGATGCCAATGGGGCGGGATGCTGAAAGCCGGGTTGGTAGGGCTGCCTACGACGTACATCAACGTGGCCACCGCCATGGCACCGCCCAGCATGCTGGCCATGATCCGCCAGGAGCCGATGCCCGCGGTCAGCATAACGGCCGCACCGATCAAGCAGGCGATCGCCGAGGTTTCACCCATCGAGCCGGGAATCGTTCCGATCATCGCCGAGAACCAGGTCGTGGATGCGGCGACGGCCTCCAGTCCACCCGACGCCGCCAGCGCCAGGGGAGTCGCTCCGGAGAAACCGTCGACGGCAACCCACACCGAGTCGCCCGAGATCTGAGCCGGGTAGGCGAAAAACAGGAACGCCCTGGCCGCCAGGGCCGGATTGAGGAAGTTTCGCCCCGTGCCGCCGAAGATCTCCTTGGCGATGACGACGCCAAACGAGATTCCCACGGCGACCTGCCAGAGCGGTATCGAGGCGGGCAAGGTCAAGGGGAAAATCAGCCCCGTAACAAAGAAACCCTCATTCACTTCGTGCTTCCGCAGGACGGCAAACAGGATCTCCCAGCCCAGGCCGACGGCCATGGTGACCGCGTAAATGGGCAGGAAATAGAGGGCTCCGTGAACCAGGTTGCCGAGAAGGGAGCCGGAGACGCCCCACGGTGCGACCGCGCCGAGAACGGCGCCTCGCCAACCGGGAACCTGGGTGATACCCATCTCGGTCATGGCCCGGTGGGCCTGATACCCGGTGTTGTACATCGCCATGACGACACACGGGACCAGGGCGACGAGGACCACCGACATGGCCCGTTTGAAGTCGATGGAGTCGCGCACATGGCAACTTCCCTCGGCCACCTCGCCGGGCGTGTAGAAGAACGTGTCGATGACTTCGTAGACCGGATAGAGCCGGCCCAGCGGTTTGCCCTGGCGAAACAGCGGCTCGGTCCGATCCAGCAGGAAGCGTATCGGTCGCATCAGCCTTCCCTTTCAATCGTCTCCAGGTTCTTTCGCAGCAGCGTCCCGTAGTCGCCTTTGCCCGGACAGACGAACGTGCAGAGCGCCAGGTCCTCTTCGTCGAGTTCCAGGCAGCCCAGCGCTTCGGCCTGCTCGACGTCTTCGACGGCCAGGGCCCTGAGAAGGAAGTAGGGCAGCATGTCGAGAGGCATGACCCGTTCGAAGCTGCCGATCGGCATGAGCGCCCGGTGCCCGCCGAACAGCGAGGCGGAGAAGGGGCGAAGACGCGGCTTCAACAGGCTCGAGGCGAAGACGTTCTTCACCGAGAACTTGCGGAATCCCGGAGCGACCCAGCCGAAGAACTCGCGCTCGCCGCCGGCTGGAATGGCGGATACCTGGAGATGGTAGCGCCCGAGATAACCGAACGGCCCCTCCGCCCGGCGTCCTCCCAGAACCGACCCCGAAATCACCCGGGCCGGCGCGCCGGACAACTCGCCCTCGGCCAACTCGGCGACGCTGGCTCCGAGCAAGGTGCGCACGAGACGCGGGCGGCGAACGCTGGGTCCGGCGATCGAGATCACTCGGCTCGGATCGAGACGCCCCGTGGTGAACAGGTGCCCGATCTCGATCACGTCTTGATAATTCACGTAGCCGACGGCCTTGTTGCGGCCGGCCGGGTCGAGGAAGTGGATGTGCGTTCCCGGCAAACCCGCGGGGTGAGGACCGCTGAACTCGACCGTCTTGACCCGCTGGAGCTCCATGCCCGGCAGAGCCTCGCCCGGCGCCTTGCAGAGGAAGACGCCCTTCTCCCCGAGTTGCGAAAGTACCCTGAGTCCGTTGCGGAATTCGTCGCGACGCTGGCCGATGACGACCGTGGGATCGGCGGCCAGGGGCTGGGTGTCGATGGCGGTGACGAAAATCGATGAGAGCCGCGTCCCCGGCGAGGGAATCATGCCGAACGGCCGCTGGCGAAGGGCCGTCCAGAGCCCCGACTGGAGCAGATTCGCCTTGACGGCCTCCGCGGTAAGATCGGCCAGTTCATTGGGCCGAAAACGGGGGAACGACTGGGCGCCGTTGTCGCCGAGTTCCAGAACGATCGACTGCAGGACGCGCTTGGCGCCGCGATGGATCGCCGCCACCCGCCCGGCAACCGGCGCAACGAAGCGGATCTCCGGTCGCCGCCGATCCACAAGCAGCGTTTGCCCGGCCCTCACGGCTTCTCCCTCTTCGACCGCCAGCCGCGGCTTGACGAAAGAGTAGTCGGACGGCAGCAGGGCGACCTGCGTGATCGCAGGTCCCTGGTGAATCGTCTGGTCCGGAACGCCGGCGATGGGTAGATCGAGTCCCTTGCGGATTTGGATCGTCTTCCAGACCGCGGGTTTGCCCTCCGGCTTTGGCCGCCTGTAGGTTGCGGCTCGCGGGGAGGTTTTGCGGCCGATGACGACTTGCGACTCTTTCCAGGAAGACGGTGGATCCGTGACAAGCTGTCGTAGCATAACAATTTCCTCTTAGAGTTGCCTGTTCAATCCGGGCGGCAGCGCCGCCGGCCGATGTCAGTTGTCGTTGCCCCGATGCGTGAAAAGGCCTGCATGTGCGGGTCGCTGTCGGTAATGAGGACGCGTCGCGTAATCATGGCTGCTGGAATATCTAGCGGAGTCGCGGGAGGGTTACGGTGAAGGTGGTACCGGTGGGACCTTGGGCGGGATCGGCGTTGGATTCCACCCGGATGTCGCCGCCGTGCATCTTGACGATGCCGTACGTCACGGCCAGTCCCAGGCCGGTCCCCTCGCCGAGTCGTTTGGTGGTGAAGAACGGTTCGAAGATCTTTTTGAGGTTCTCTTCGGGAATGCCGTCGCCCGTATCGCGAACCTGGAGCGTGGCACCTTTTTCGTTCCCATTCAGGTCGATACGTATCGTTCCCCGTCCTTGCATGGCGTCGACGGCGTTGCCGACCAGGTTGTTCAGCACTTGCACGATCTGGTCCTGGTCGACGTCGGCAGCAGGCGAATCGCTGAGTTGGCGGATTTCGATGCGCGTTTCGGCGGGCACGGGGATGGCGCGAACGGCACGCTGCACCAGTTCGTGCAGATTGGTGGGCTCGCGGGCGACCTTGTTCTGCCGGGCGAAGTCGAGCAGGCCGGCGACGATCTTTTTGCATCGCCCCGCCTGCTCGATGATCAGCTCAATGTCGGCCAGCAGCGGCGAGTCCTGGGGGCATTCGTCGCGCATCAAGTGGGAATACATGAGCACCGCGCCGAGCGGGTTGTTGACCTCGTGGGCCACGCCGGCGGCCAGTTGGCCCACGCTGGCCAGCTTCTCCGACTGGGCCAGCGCTTCCTGGGCGCTGGCCAGCCGCTGATTCGACTGTTCCACCTGTTCGAGGGCGCGGCGGAGCTTTTCGATCATGTGGGGCAGGCACATGGCGTTCTCGGCCAACCCCTGATGGATGGCCACCGCGTGCTCGCGGCAAGTGTCATAGCCGCACGCCCCGCAGTTGAGTTCGTCTTCCAACCGGTACTTGCCCATGCCCGCGAGAATATCGCGGATCTGTTCCGCCGCCGGAGCGGGAGTCCGCTGATCCTCGACCGTGAACGTGCGCGAAAGGTCGAGATCGTCCATCTGCTCAACGAGCGATTGCCAGGCGTCGCGGTCGGTGTGCTTCTCTCTCCGGCAGACGTATTCCCGCACGCGGCGGCGGCGATTGAACAACGGTAGATGGTTCTCAATTCCTGCTCCCATGATGCAGCCCTCGCAGCAGAGAGCTTCGAGAAGCCGGGCCCCGAGATCGCCCGCCGAAAACTCCTTGACCGCCTCTCGCACGTGGCTGTGTCCCTCGACCGCCACGATATTGCCCGATTTGAGGTCCTCGGGCAGGTCGGCAGCCTGAAGCATTCCGCGGCCGATCGGCAACAGGCCTCCCAGGCCGCCGTGGGGCGGATCGAAGTCGCTCTCGCGCACGCTCTCGGCTTCGATCCCCCGGCTGCGAAACATGCGGTGCAACTCGCCGAAGGTGAGAACGGCATCCACGTCGCCGGCCAGCAAACTCGAATCGGCCTCCATCTTCTTCCCCACGCAGGGACCGATGAAGACGACCGCCACGTCTTCGCCGTAGAGGCGGCGGACGGCGCGGGCGGTCGCCACCATCGGAGAAACCACCGGCAGCAACGACGGTACGAGGTGCGGATAGAACCGCTCAATGTAGGCGACGACCGCCGGGCAACTCGTGGCAATGTAACGCTGGGGGCTCTCGGCCTCCAGCAAGTGGCGATACCGCCGTGCGACCAGGTCGGCGCCGAACGACACTTCACACACGAGGTCGAAACCCAGCTTCCGAACCATGCCCACCAAGAGCCCTTCGCCGATTTCGTGAAACTCGGCCGGAAAACTTGGGGCCAGACAGGCGATCACTCGGTCGCTCTCCGCAAGAAGCCTCTCCACCTCGCCGACCGAGTCGGGATACTGCTTGGCTTGCTGGGAGCAGACACGCAGGCAGTTGCCGCAGCAGATGCAGCGATCGGGAATCACCTCGGCCTGGCCGTCCTTGACGCGGATCGCCTTGGCCGGACACTCGCGGATGCAGGTGTAGCACATCCGGCAGCGTTCTCGGATTGTGGTGACATACCCGCTAGGCATGATTCCGTCTTCTCTCGGAAGGGTGCCCGCTTGCGGCAGGGCACAAAGTCCTGGGAGGGCGTACGACGCGGCCGGTTTAAGGAACTGTCTGACCGCGGCACACGGTTCGCTCGTCACTGGGACGGAGAACGGATCATGAGCTTTGCAACAAACATGCCACGACAGAAATCGATATCGCGTCGATACTGTTGGATGGGAATTCTGGTCGTCTCAGACAGTCTCAGATCAATGCAAATGACTGTCAGACAAACAGTTAAGGCCGCCTGTCAGTTCTCCGGACACAGGTTCCCGCTGAACTGGCCATCGCCCGTTTCGAGTGTACAATTACATTAGACACCGTCCAAACTTGCTGGACGCCTCACGGTCGCTGGCGGGTTTGTAGCGAGTTTTGTGTCTGCGGTATTACCGGAAGGGGACAGTCCCATTTTTGTGGCGTTCCGCCACAAAAATTGGGACAGTCCCCCCGCAGTCCGCCGGACGAAGAGAGTGTGCTGCTTGGATCCTCCAGTCCGGACCGAGAACACGGAGCGAGCATGAACAGCGATTTGCCCTCAAATGAGACCTCCAACGGAGTGGTTCAGCAGGTGCTGGTGATCGACGATGAGGCGGCCATTGCCGAGAGCTGCTCTCGAGCCCTGTCGCGCCACGGGCACCGGGTACGCGCCTGTGCCGATCCCGAACTGGGCCTGCAGGAGGCCCTCAGCGGCAACTACGACGTGGTGTTCCTCGACCTGATGATGCCCAAGGTCACTGGGCTCGAAATCCTCAAGCGAATGCGGTCCGCGGGCGTCTCGACCGAGGTGGTGATCATGACGGCCTACTCCACCGTGGAGTCGGCCGTCGAGGTCATGAAGGCCGGTGCGGCCGACTACTTGAGCAAACCCTTCTCTCCGCCCGAACTCCTTATGGTGCTGGAAAAGGTGGCGAACCGCTCGGCCATGATCCGCCAGATCGCTTCGTTGCGTCAGGAACTGGGCGTCCAGAAGGGTTTCGAGGGGATCGTGGGCGAGAGCGCGCGGATGCAGAAGGTGTTTGCGCTCATCCGCCGTGTCGCACCCAGCGACGCGACGGTCCTCATCACCGGCGAGAGCGGCACCGGCAAGGAGATGATCGTCAGTGCCCTGCACCGCCTCAGCAAACGAGGCGATCGCTCGCTGCTCGCTTGCGATTGCAGCACCCTGGCTCCAACCCTGCTGGAAAGCGAACTGTTCGGCCATGTCAAAGGCTCGTTCTCAGGGGCAATCTCCACGAAGCAGGGCCTGTTCGAAGCTGCCCACAAGGGGACCCTGTTTCTCGATGAAGTGGCAAACATCACCCTGGAAACGCAGGGCAAACTGTTGCGAGTGCTGGAAACGCGGCGGGTCAAGAAAGTGGGCGACACGGCGGAAAGCGATATCGACATCCGCCTGATCGCCGCCACCAATCGCAGCCTCTCCGAAATGGTCGCCGAGGGGGAATTCCGCGAAGACCTCTTCTACCGGCTGAACGTGGTGCCCATCGACCTGCCGCCGCTCCGGGATCGCCAGGGCGACATTCCCATGCTGGTGGCCCACTTCCTTAACCAGTTCGTGGAAAAGTCTCTGACCCAGGTGCGCAGCTTCACTCCCGAAGCCATGCAGCACATGGAAAGCTATCGCTGGCCGGGCAACGTCCGCGAACTGCGAAACATCGTGGAACGAATCGCCGTGCTCTGCGACTCCGATCGGGTCGAACTGCGCCATCTCCCACGCGAAATCCGTCAGACGGAATCCCTCGCCACGGTGACGACCCTCCCCGAGGCCTGGGAGGATTTCAAGCAGTTCAAGCAGGAAATGCGGGAAGCGGCCGTTCGCGATCTCGAGATTCGCTACCTGAACGAGGCCCTCGGCCGCGCCCACGGCAACGTGACCAAGGCCGCCGAAAACGTGGGAATGCGCCGCACGAATTTCCACTCGCTGATGAAGAAGTACGGCCTCCACGCGGCCGACAGCGACGGGGACGAGTGACCATCGTCGCCTTTCGCTCCGCGAAAAGCCGCTTGTTCGCGGAGCGAACAACGACTCTTCTGTGTCTTGCCGGTTGAGACTGTCCGAACCATAAGAACAGTGTCGGCGCCACCAGGACACCTCTTCTCGCCTGAGGCACGTCCTCTTCTGACGGATTTGTCGCGTTGCGCCCCAGCCAATACCTCCTTTCTTGGGCATTGAGTTGGCGATCGCAGGCGGCGTTCGATCTGGCACGCGGTTTGCAAACGACCATCTGCGGCGAGTTCAATCGCTTGGGTCTTCACGCCCGTTTTCGACTGAAACAAATCCTCTCACTCATTTGCCGCTCAGCAGGGAGTCCAACTCATGATCAGCGATCCTACCCTCCTCGTCGTCGATGACGAACAGGTCTACTGCGATGGTTGCGAGCGCATCTTCTCCCGTCAGGGATTCCGCGTCGAAGGAAGCAACGACGCAACAGAAGCGCTCAAACTCGCCACCAAGAACGACTACTCGGCCATCCTGCTCGACGTGAAGATGCCGAACATGGACGGGATTCGATTCCTCGAACACCTGCGGGCGGCAAGGCCCGACACGCCCGTCATTCTGATGACCGGCTACCCGAGCATCCAGAACGCCGCCTCGGCCGTTCGGCTCGGGGCCTCCGACTACGTGATCAAACCCTTCACGCCCGAGCAGATCACCACGGCCGTCCGCGGCCTGCTTCGCACGGAGGAGCCGGTCGATGAGGAAGCCGGATCCGAAAACGCGGCGGCCGACGCCGAGGAAAATCAGCCCGACGGTCTCCTGTTCCAAGGACGAGCCTGGGCCCATCTGGGCGACCGAATGGCCGTGCGTGTCGGCGGTGTGGTGCCAAGGAATAAGAATACCGCCGTCGAAATCCATCTGCCCAGAGTCGGCGATACCGTCCACCAGGGACTGCCCCTGTTTGCCGTGCATAATGCCGAAGGCGCGACGACGGTCATTTCCTCGCCCGTCACCGGCATCGTCCTCGACGTCAACTCCGAATTGCAGAACAACCCCGACTTGCTGTGGAGCCACGCCTGCGGGCTCGGTTGGGTCGCCAAGATCGCCCCCACTCGCCTCGACGCCGAGGAAGCTCGCCTGCAGAAACGCGAAATCCTGGCAGTCACCGATAACCAGGAATTCCGGGCGTTCTATCGCGATAAGCTCCGCGGAATCGGGTGCGCCGTCTGCGACGTGAAGCCTTCTCAGATCGACGCCCTCCTGGAAGCCGCCAGAACGGCCGGAGCGATCCTGCTGGATGCTGCCTCCTGTGGAAACAACGGACCGGAGCTGGTCGGACGCGTGCTTGCCGAGGTGCCGGAGACGAAGGTCGTCGTCGTAGCCCCGTCCGGCATCCCGCAACAGGACGCCTACCGGACCCACCGCCTCTTCTACTATGCGGTTCTCCCGCTGGAAGATGCCGAGATCCTCGATATCGTCGATTCGTGCTACCGCCTGCCGGCAAAACAGAAGACGGAAGCGCCGGTGCCCAGTTCGCAGAACCTCCCCATCAGCGCTCTCCACGTCGACATCGTTGCCGGAACTCGCGTGACCCTGCTCGCGCCCAACGGACTCATCCTGCGTGAAGTCGGACTCGGCCTGGCCCTGCGCAGCAAGTTGCTGGAGCGGCTGCTGCCCCTCGAAACGGGGCTGGGCGATCTCAAGTTGACTCCCACCCGGGTGCTCCGCGAAGCGGCCGGCAACCAGCGCGTCGTCGTGTTGATGACTGCGGACATGTCGCGAATCCCCGGCTCCATGGCCCGCTACCGGCACGGCAGCCTGACCGAGTTCGTCGGCGTCGAAGCCGAGAACGTCACCGTACTGGCGATCCAATCGCTGCCCGGCAATCCGGCCATGCCGAAACTCGACCCGGCCGCCGTCGAGGCCCTCGCTGAGCACATCCTCCACGAGATTCTGGCCTAAAGCGGGGCAGGCCCGCGGTTGAACCTTCACGAGAACGTGCGCACCACACGCACAAATCCCTAACCAAGACTCCAAGATCATTCGCAGCGACAAACCTTCGGAACCTGAGAGGAGACCGTCAACGTGTCTCACACGATTGATTCAATAGAAACCCCGGCGCCAATCCGCCACTTCGCCAAGGTCTGCGACATTCTCGGCCGGCACCGGAACGACCCGTCGAAGCTGATTCCCATCCTTCAGCAGGTTCAAGACGAGTACCGCTACTTGCCCGAGGAAGTGCTCACCTTTGTTGCCACTTCGCTGGGAATCCCTCCGGCCAAGGTGTTCGGCGTGGCCACCTTCTACGCCCACTTCACTCTGGAGCCCAAGGGCAAGTACGTGATCCGCCTATGCGACGGCACGGCCTGCCACGTGAAGCGATCGCACGGTATCCTCGAAGCCCTCTACGGCCGCCTCGGGGTCAACGCCGCTCGCAACACTACCGACGACATGCTCTTCACCGTCGAGACCGTCTCCTGCCTGGGCGCCTGCGGGCTGGCCCCGGTGATGGTCGTCAACGACGAAGTCCACGGCGAGATGACCCCCGAGAAAGCCCTCGCCGTCGTCGATCGGATCCTCGAAAAGGAGACTGCCCAATGACTCCAGCTCACCCGTCGCCCCCCGTCAAAACGGTCTCGCTCCCCGACGTTGCCGCCCGCTACGGCCATGCAGCCGATCGCATCGCTCGACGCATCATCATCTGTGCCGGAACGGGTTGCGTCGCCAACGGATCCCTTCAGGTTCATCGCGTTCTCGAAGAGAAACTCCGCGCCGTCGGCCTCGATACCGTCACCACGGTCGAACTCCAGGACGACCACGTCCACGATGTCCACCTGTCGCGAAGCGGCTGCCAGGGATTCTGCCAGATGGGGCCCCTCGTCACCATCGAACCCGACGGCATTCTCTATACCCGGGTGCAACTGGGCGACGTCGACGATATCGTCGAGCTGACCCTTCAGCAAGGCGAAGTCGTTGAGCGTCTGCTCTACGTCGAACCCGGTTCCGGCCAGCACCACCGCGGGCACCACGAGATCCCCTTCTACAAGCTCCAGCAACGGACGGTGCTCAAGCCTTGCGGCCTGCTCGATCCCGAAAACGTCCACGAATACATCCACGCCGGAGGCTACGAAGCGGCCCGCAAGGCCCTGTGCGAAATGAGCCCCGAAGCGGTCTGCGACGAAGTGGCCCGGGCCGGGCTCCGAGGCCGCGGCGGCGGCGGGTTCCCCACCGGCAGGAAATGGCAACTCACCCTGGCCCAGCCGGGTGAGAAGAAATACGTCATCTGCAACGCCGACGAAGGCGACCCCGGCGCCTTCATGGACCGCAGCGTCATGGAAGGCAACCCTCACGCCGTGATCGAAGGCATGACCATCGCCGCCCGCGCCATCGGCGCCGACGAAGGTTACGTCTACGTGCGTCTCGAATACCCGCTCGCCGTCCAGCGCATCCGCAAGGCGGTCGCCGACGCCGAGGCCTTGGGCCTGCTCGGCGACGACCTGTTCGGCTCTGGCTGTTCGTTCCGGCTGAACGTGATGGAAGGCGCCGGAGCGTTCGTCTGCGGCGAAGAAACCGCGCTGATCGCCTCGATCGAAGGCCAGCGGGGCATGCCCCGGCCCAAGCCGCCCTTCCCGGCCCAGAGCGGGCTGTGGGGCAAGCCGACCGTCATCAACAACGTCGAAACACTCGCCAGCGTCCCGCTTATTCTGCTGCACTCCGCAGAAAAGTACCGCGAACTGGGAACCGAGGGCTCGCCCGGCACAAAAACCTTCGCCCTCACCGGCCATGTCGCCAACACGGGCCTGATCGAAGTCCCCTTCGGCGTTACCCTCCGCAAGATCGTGTTCGACATTGGAGGCGGTGTGCTCGACGATCGCGGAAGGCTTGCCCCCGACGCCTTCAAGGCCGTCCAGATCGGCGGGCCGTCGGGCGGATGCCTCACCGAAAAGCACCTCGACCTGCCCCTCGATTTCGACTCGCTCCGCGGCGCCGGCGCCATGGTCGGCTCCGGCGGGCTCGTGGTCATGAACCAGCAGACCTGCATGGTTCAGATGGCTCGCTTCTTCATGCAGTTCACGCAAAACGAGTCCTGCGGAAAATGCGTGCCCTGCCGCGAAGGCACCAAGCAGATGCTGGCCCTCCTCGACGACATCATCGAGGGACGCGGCGAGACCCAGACTCTCGAACTGCTGGAACAAGTTGCCACGGCCGTGGGGAAGAGTTCCCTTTGCGGCCTGGGCAAAACGGCTCCCAATCCCGTCCTGGCCACCTTGCGGCATTTCGGCTCCGAGATCCGCGCGCACGTGATCGACAAGCGCTGCCCCGCCGGACGCTGCAAAGCGCTCCTCAAGCCGGAGATCCTCGCCGACCGCTGCAAAGGCTGCACGGTCTGTGCCAAGAAGTGCCCCGTCGGCGCCATTAGCGGCGAGAAGAAACAACCCCATACGATCGATCCGGCGAAGTGCATCAAGTGCGGCGTCTGTGCTCAAGTCTGCCGGTTCGGCGCCGTCGTCGGCGTGTGACGCTCGTCATTCCCGCGAAGGCGGGAATCCAGACGCGCGACGGGCGACGCCGGCAAGCCGAATCGCGCTACCATCGCAGTCTGGAAGCAAGTTTGTGCTCATCCGCTCGAAGCGTATGGTGAAGATGAAAGCTATCGCTCTTGTGCGGTCGGCGCGAAGGAAGTGGAAGCCTGCGTTTTTCAAGGCATGACTCGGGTGTCCAATGGCAAGGAAGAGGTGCCCCCGGCAAGCGAACCTGCCGGGAGCCGGTAACGCCGTTGGCGCACCCTCGGCCCGGTTATCCCTTGTCGGGTTGCTCGCCAGCAGAGCCCGACTCCGTTTCACCGGGCAGACGAGGGTTACCAGGTCTGGCACTCGCTGACAAGCACCGTTGGACACCCGAGTCATGCCTTGAAAAACGCACCGTTCCATCCCGTTCGCGTCGCACCTCCGCGAGATCAGGATAGACCTCTTTCAGAGCAACATACGCGTCAGGCGGATGAGCCGCAAGTTTGTGCTTCGTCATTCGGATTTGTTTCGGATTTCGTGCTTCGCATTTCGGACTTGGCGACGCAACGCGATCCATCACCACACAACGTCATCTCACCGGGTTCTCCCATGATCAGCCATCCCACCCTCACCATCGACCGCCAAGAGATTCCCATCGAAGGCGAGCGAAACGTCCTCGAAGTGGCCCGCAAGGCCGGCATCGAGATCCCCACCTTCTGCTACCATTCGGAACTCAGCATCTACGGCGCCTGCCGCCTCTGCCTGGTCGAAATCGAAGGCCGCGGGATCGTTGCCAGTTGTTCCACCACGCCCGAACCCGGCATGGTGGTGCGGACCCACAGCGAAGAAATCCGCCGCATGCGCCGCATCTCCCTGGAGCTTCTGCTGGCCAACCACGATCAGCAGTGCACGGCCTGCCCCAAGAGCGCAAGCTGCGAACTCCAGGCTTTGGCCCACCGCCTGGGAGTCAACGAGATTCGCTTCAAACGGACCCACCAGCCCATGCCCGTCGACCGCTCTTCCCCCTCGCTCGTTCGCGATCCGAACAAGTGCATCCTCTGCGGCGACTGCGTTCGGGCGTGCAGCGAAGTGCAGAGCGTCGGCGCCATCGACTTCGCCTATCGCGGCGCGATGGCCTGCGTGGCGCCCGCCTTCAACGGCAACCTGAGCGACGTGGAATGCGTCAACTGCGGCCTCTGCGCCGCCGTCTGCCCGACCGGGGCCCTCACGCCCAAGCTCGAAACGGACGAGGTCTGGCGAGCCCTCGAGGACCCCGGCAAGATCGTGGTCGCCCAGATCGCCCCGGCCGTCCGCGTCGCCCTCGGCGAAGAGTTCGGCGGCAAGCCGGGCAGCATCGAAATCGGCCGGATCGCCGCCGCCATGAAGGCCCTCGGCTTCGACCAGGTCTACGACACCTGTTTCTCGGCCGACCTCACCGTGCTGGAAGAAGCCAACGAGTTCCTCGACCGCTTCACCCGCGGCGAACGGCTGCCGCAGTTCACCTCTTGCTGCCCGGGCTGGGTCAAGTTCGCCGAACAGTTCTACCCCGAACTGCTGCCGAACCTGTCGAGCTGCAAATCGCCCCAGCAGATGTTCGGCGCCGTAGCCAGACGCACCTTGCCGAAACAACTCAACGTCGCGCCGGAAAACCTCGTCGTCGTGTCGATCATGCCCTGCACGGCCAAAAAATACGAAGCCAAGCTCTCCAAGTTCGCCAGGGACGGACGGCCCGACGTCGACCATGTGCTCACCACCCAGGAGCTCGCCCGAATGATCAAGGAGGCCGGGCTCCGATTCGAGCAGCTCGAACCACAATCGCTCGATATGCCCCTGGGCTTCAAGACCGGGGCCGGCGTCATCTTCGGCACCACCGGCGGCGTCACCGAGGCCGTGCTCCGCTGTGCCGTCGAGAAACTCCGCGGCGTGAAACTCGACAGCGTCGAGTTCGAGGAGGTCCGGGGCCAGAAAGGCCGCCGCCAGGCCACCGTGTCCGTCGGCGCCACCCGGCTGCGGCTTGCCGTCGTCCACGGCCTGGCCAACGCCCGCAAACTGGCCGAGCAGATCCGAGCCGGTCAGTGCGAGTACGATCTCATTGAGGTCATGGCCTGCCCGGGGGGCTGCGTCGGCGGGGCCGGCCAGCCGGTGACCAAGGACGTCGAGGTCCGCTGGCAGCGTGCCAAGGGCCTCTACGAAGCCGACCGCATGCTCCAGTTGCACAAGTCGCAGGACAACCACCTGGTGGCCGAATGCTACCAGCGCGAACTGGGCGAAATCGGCGGACCCACCGCTCACGAACTCCTCCACACCAAATACCACAGCCGGCGGCGCATCTGCGGCCAAACCCTCGTTTTCCAGGACGAGAACCGACCCAGCAAACTGGCCGTCTCCGTCTGTGTCGGCACAAGCTGCTTCGTCCGCGGCTCCCAGGCCCTGCTCGAACGGCTCATCCGGCGCATCCAGGCCGAAGGACTCCAGGACCAGGTCGACGTCGAAGCCACCTTCTGCTTCGAGAAGTGCGACCGCGGACCGAGCGTAAGGATCGGCAACGAGTTGATTCATCACTGCGATCTCGAAAAAGCGTGGAACGCCATCCAGGAGCAGTTGGCCGGCGCCTCTGCAAAGTAGCAGGGAAACACGAAATACGAAGCACGAAATCCGAAACAAATCCGAATCACCGAAATACCAATGACAGAAACCGTTGGCCTTAGCCTGTTTGAATTATTCGAGTTTCCGGTTTTGCATTTGTTTCGTATTTCGTGCTTCGGATTTCGGATTTGGAACCGCTCGTCATGATCAGCAACGTCCAAGCCACCACCCAGCACGTCGTCTACACGAACAAGGCCCAGTGCCGCGACTGCTACCGGTGCGTGCGGATGTGTCCCGTCAAGGCGGTCCGCATGCAGGACGGGCAGGCCTACGTCGAGCCGTCGCGCTGCATCGCCTGCGGAACCTGTGTGCGCGAGTGCCCCCAGGGCGCCAAGTCGGTTCGCGACGACGTCGAAATCGCCCGGCGCCTCGTTCGCGACGGCGGTCGCGCAGCGGTCAGCCTGGCCCCGTCCTTCGCCGCGGCCTTTCCCGCCTGGCAGCACGGGCGGCTCGTGGCCGCCCTCCGGCGGCTCGGCTTCGGCTACGTCGGCGAAACGGCGATCGGAGCGGCGCACGTCGCCAAGGCCACCGCAGAGATCGTCCACCGGCGGTCGAACCGCAGCCACGTCTGCACGGCCTGCCCCGCCGTCGTCTCCTACGTCGAACGTTATCGCCCCCAACTCGTCGACAACCTGATCCCCGTCGTGTCGCCCATGATCGCCCACGCTCGCCACATCCGTCGCACCCTGGGCGAACCGGTCGCGGTCGTGTTCATCGGCCCTTGCGTGGCCAAAAAAGCCGAGGCCGAGCGGCCCGAACACCGCGGCGCGGTCGACTGCGTGCTCACCTTTGCTGAACTCCGCCGCTGGCTGGAGGCAGAAGGCGTCGACCTGGCCGCCTGCGAAGAGAGCGAGTTCGACGAGAAACCGGCCGGCGAAGCCCAACTCTTTCCCCTCGAAGGCGGCTACGTCCGAACCATGGGCTGGTCCACCGACGTCCTCGACGCTCGCGTCCTCTGCGTCAGCGGATTCGACGAGATGACCGACGCCCTGGACTTCCTCGACGATACCGCTCAGCCGACCGTGATCGAACCGCTGTTCTGCACTCGCGGCTGCGTCGGCGGACCGGCCATGGATACCGACAGAAACAGCTTTTCCCGCCGCAAACGCGTGCTCGACTACGCTCGAAAAGCGGACGAACGGCCGAATGAACAACCCGGTGCCGCCGATCTCGCCACCGCCTTCCGGCGCGACTCCTTGATCGAAACCCGGGAGATCAGCGAAGAGGCAATCCGGAACGTGCTCAATATGACCGGCAAGGCCGCCGAGGAGAATCAACTCAACTGCGGCGCCTGCGGCTACTCGACCTGCCGCGAGAAAGCCATTGCCGTCATTCGCGGGCTGGCCGAACCGGAAATGTGCCTCCCTTACATGAAACGCCTGGCCGAGCAACGGGTCGACCGGATCATCGAAACCAGCCCCAACGGGATCGTCATCCTCGACCAGCATCTCCAAATCCTCGGCATGAACCCCGCCTTCCGACGCTACTTCCGCTGCAGCGACACCGTCTGCGGGCGACCCATTGCCCACCTCATGGACCCCGAACCGTTCGAACGGCTGGCCGCCGGCCAGGAACAGTTGGTCGAACGGACCGTCACGCACAAGAAGTACGACATGGTCTGTCACCAGGTCCACTATCCGCTCCCCGAGGACAAACAGTACGTGGGTATCTTCGTGAACGTGACCAATACCCAGTCCAGCCAGACAAAGCTCGACGAGTTGCGGGTGCAAACCGTCCTGCAGGCCCGGGAACTGCTCAACCAGCAGATGCACCTGGCCGAGACGGTCGCCACGGCCCTCGGCGAAAACACCGCCCGGGGCGAAGCCCTCCTCGATCGCCTCATGCTCCTGGCCGAGCAACAGGAACAGGACGAAGACTCCATGGCCACGTCCTGGAAGAACGCCTATTCATGACCTCAGGATACTTGCATGTCGAAACCGAGCTGAGGCAGAGCCCCAAGCGAGCCGGCAGCCTGTGCGGCGACGTGTTCCTGTGCGAACGAACGGCCGCCGGAACCACCCTCGTCTGCGCCGACGGCATCGGCTCGGGCCCCCATGCCCACATTGCCGCCCGGATGTGCGCCACCCGACTGCTCGAACTCCTGCGCCTCGGTTTCTCCCTCCGCCGCGCCGTTCACCTGGTGGTCGAGACCATGGAGCGGTGGCGCGATATCAGCAAACCCTACACGGCCTTCTCCATCGCGAGAATCCTCGGCAACGGAAACGCCACCATCCTCGCCTACGAAGCCCCGCTGCCGCTGGTCGTCGGGCGCCAGCGGGCCGAACCGGTCGTCAGCCGTCCTCTCGAACTGGCCGGCACCCTGGTCGACGAGAGCCAATGCTCTCTGGATACCACCGAGTCGCTGCTCATGATGACCGACGGCATCACCCAGGCCGGAATCGGCTCGTCTCTGCCCCACGGCTGGCAGACTGGCGGCGTGGCCGGCTACGTGAGCAACTGCCTCCGCCAGGGCGCTGGCCATGACGAAATCCCCGACTGCGTTCACCGCGAGGCCCGGCGACTCTGGACCCGCGGCGGCGACGACTGCACCGTCGCCCTGGCTCGCTGCCGAGCGGGAATCGTCGTCAATCTCCTCACCGGCCCCCCCGCCAATCGCCAGGCCGACGACGAGGTCGTGGCACGTTTCCTCCAATCAGAAGGCTTCAAGGTCGTCTGCGGCGGCAAGACGGCCGAGGTCGTCGCCCGGCACCTCGGCAAAACGGTCCGCCTCGAACGGGCTCCCCAGTCCCTCATCGCCCCGCCCCGCTACGGCATCGACGGCATCGACCTGGTGACCGAAGGGGCCGTCACCCTGAACCAGGTCTTCAACCTCCTCGACGAAGACATCGCCCGTTTCAAGGAAGAAAGCGGCGTGACCGAACTCTGCTCGCTCCTGAACGTCGCCGACCGCGTCAACATGACGCTCGGCACGGCACACAATGCCGCCACCGACGACGTCGCCTTCCGGCAACGCGGTATCCTCACGCGATCCAAGATCGTCCCGTTGCTCGCCGACCGGCTGCGTACGGCGGGCAAACTGGTCGTGGTGGATGAGGTTTGAACGAGAACCGCAAAGTAGCAGGCAAACGCCCTTCTCTGCTCCCCCTGATGCCCCCTGTTCAATTTTCCTCTTGACAAAGTACTGTAAATCTGTATACTCAATAAAGCTGCCCATTCACAACGCCCCCCAAGACACTTACCCCAATCACCGCCCCCCTCTTGCGAGCCAAAAGTACCTGAAAATCGCGCACATCAATGCAAACAATGGAGCAGCGAACCTAGGCAACATGCCCCCCGCTGTAGACTGCCCCTCAGCCGAGATATTGGCAGAATTCGTTCCCCGTTGACCAACTGCCCATCACACAAGATCAGCGTCGATGAGTGTTCCCCCTTCTTCCCCGAACTGTCCACCCGCCAGGCCAGATTGTGCTCCATCATTTCTCACCACCTCATCATCGACCACCCTGACCGTCGCCGCAACTCCCAGCACGACAAACACTTAGCAAGAACACATACAATCGCCGACTCCCCTCTTTTGCATGGTAGTCAAAATGATTCTGCGAACTCGACGACGCCATAAACCACTATCCCACAACACAATAGCTCGCGTTGTTCGATGGAGCAATCGATCGATAAGTGCAACAACCGACAAACCAGCCCGCAAACATTTCGCAGCACTTTTTTCATAGCCGGTCGCCACAAACCGCCAACCGGCGTTCCTCCTACTACTCATGTCGACTCAATCGATACGCAAACACACCGGCCCGGCAGCTCACCTTCACGGTGCCGTCGGCGATCGAAATCGGCTCCGTCGAGATCGTCTTCCCGTCGTCGCCGAGCGCCTCGACACGCGTCGGCGCCGCAAGGCCTTGCGACCACTTGTCCCACCGGATCTCCACGTCGAAGGCCGGCGCCCGTTCGCCGGGGAGCAGCGTGACGATCAGGCTTGTGCCTTCACGGTGGATGCGACAGCCGCCGGCCGTCTTGATCCCGCCGAAATCGACCGGCCGGGCGTCCACGTTCCAGCGCTCCAGATACGGATCGGCCTTCGGCACGTAGGGCTTCCAGGCCAGGCCCGAGATCCGCTCACCCTCACCTTGCACGACCAGGTGCCCCGCCCGAATCCGCTGATCGCCCACGTCCGGCCCCCCAAGCCGCAGGCGCCCGCCGCTCGTGGGGCTGTAGATGCCGTAGAGCAACTCAAACTCCTGCCCCGGCTTGGCTTCCTCCGGAATCGAACCGGTCGCCTTGACCGAGAACCGGCCTGTCTCGCCTTCCCGCAGCGGATCGGACTGCTGGCTCGCCTGGAAGAGAATCTCGCCGCCCGTATCGCAGAAGTGCAGAAATGCCCGGTGCCCCTCGGGAACCGGCACCTCGGCCTCCCAAGTGAGATCGAGCATGAACTGTCTGCCGCCGTCACTCCGCACGCCGTCGACCCGCATCCGCACCGGCAGCGTCTGGTCGACGAGCATCCGGCCGTTGTAGTACCTCCAGTCAGGCCCCTCGGCATACTCAACAATCGCCTCGTCGTGCCGAATGATGCCGGCCTTCGCAATAGCCTCCGAGTCCGTCGGAATCGCCGCCACGAACCCGAACGGTGGCAGCACGCTGCCGCCGATGTTCCAGTCGGTCTCGCCCCGATTGACCCACACCTCGCCGCCGCCGGACCACAGCACGTGTTGCCGATGCAGGTCGCCCCCCACATAGGTCACCTGCTCGATCGTCCGCAAGGCCAGGGCCCGCATCACCGCCGCAGTAAGCCAATACTTCCTGACGACATCCCGACCGAAGGGCCGCGAGACCATGGCCGGATGCCCGGTGAGCACTTCCGTACAGATGTAGTCGTCGCTATACATCCCGTGCATCCGGCTATCGAGTCCGCCCTCGTAGCGCGAGCTGTAGCCGGCGCCGTGGAGGATGAAGCGATCGTGATGGGCGGCGTCGAACCAGGGAGTGCGTTCGGCGTCGGCACATTTCCAGTTCCACACGCACCAGCCCCGGTCGCCCGGCATCGGTTCGCCCACCCGCAGATGGTTGGTCTGGGCCCCGTCGAGCCGGCCGATCAGTCCGTCGTGCCCGCTTTCAGAAATCTGCGGCGCGTTGTCGCCAAGCTCGTCGCGGATCCAGGCGAAAAATTCGCCCCACTTCTCCCGCGTGTAGGTCGAAGGCACGAACCGCCCGTCGCTCGTCCAATACGCATAGGGCGGAGCGCTCGACCAGACGTCGATGAAGTAGCCCGTCGGCGCCAGATGGTCGCGAATCCAACCCACGTTGGCCTTCAGGAACGGATCGATCGCGTCGGACCGGTAGCGGTAGCTCTGCGCGTTGCGGCCTTCGTTGATCCACGCCTTCACCGGCGTGCCCCCCTGATGAAACGCAATCACCTTCTCATACGAAAAACCGTCGGCGTCGGGGTAGAAGTCGATGTAATTGTCGTGGGGCGCAAAGAGCACACCGGCCTCCGTGCAGGCCTTGACCATGTCTTGCATCTCCTCGAGCGTTCCCAATTGCGGATTGGGCGGGCAGATATTGGGCAGGCGATAGTCGTAGCCCCAACGCTGCCAGTTGTGCCACACAACCATGGCGTCGGTCAGCCCGTAGCGAAACGCCTGGCGGAGCCCTTCGGCACTTTCGCCATAACGTCCGCCCCAAAGGTCGAACACAAAACGCCCCGCCGCCTTCGTCACCCCGCCCGAGGCCGCCAGCCCGTTGGTCGCCCGCCAGTGCTTGACGGCGCTGAAGGCGTTGTCGGCCGGGATCAGGGTCAGCGTGCAGGCGTTGGCCGTGTGCAGCGAGCAATGATTCTCGCTCGGCGACACCTTGAGCCTGAGCGGCGGCGGGTCCGAAGCCTCCAGCAGCGACGGCCCATCCTCGAAGTCGATGCCGATAAACGAGGTCGACAGCCGGTGCCCGTCATAGCTCAGTTCGAAGCTCTCGGGCTTGCGGATCACGTTGCCCGCACCGGCGTAAACCTGTTCGATGGCCCGGCTCCAGGGCCCGACAGCCACTTCTTCCAGATAACAGGCCTGCCAGGGCTGCGGCGCCGGTTCGTTTTCCAGGCGGAAGGCCGCCTTCAGCCCGCCGACGTCGACCCAGAGCCGGGCGACCAGATCAAAGGTGCCCAGACGGCTGCGGAATCGATGGCGGATGCACGTGCCGCTTTCGCATTGCTCCGGCGTCACCTGTTCCAGCAGGATCGGCGATCGCGTATCGTCGATCCGGCCACCCATTACCTTGACCTGGAAGCCGCGGAAGAAGACTTGTTTGGGGCCGCCGGCAAACCCCACCACCGCATCGAGCAACCCGCGCGAGCCGGGCCAGAGGCGAACCTGGTAGTTGCTGTCGGTCGTGGCGATCGTTCCGAGGGCGAGCGAACCTTCACTCGTCTTGGGTGGAAACGCTGCCGGCCCCGGCACGTTGCCCGCGATGAGCAGGGGCTCGGCCCAGAAGGAGCGGTCCCAGCCGGTGTTGTTCTTCGGTCCGGGGTGCGATTCCAGTTGGAGCCGGATCGCCTTGCCCGCGTAGGCCGACAGGTCGGCTTCAGCCTCCGTCCAACTCTTGGCGTCGATATGACGTTCGAAGACGACTTCGCCGGGTGTTCCGTCCGGAGCGTCGCCGGCCGCGACCCGCACGCGGGAAGTCACGCCGTCGCTCTGGCCGCCGGGCGTCATGGCGTTGGCAAATCGCAGGCGGATCGGCGTCGATTTGGGGAGCGTGATCGGGTACTCGATCCACTGCGTGCCCACGTTTCCCTGCGACCAGGGCGGATGGATGGCAATGCACGACTTGCTCACCCCGTCCAGCGTTTCCGAACCGATGCTGGTGCTGCCGCGGCTTTCTTCCTCAGAACCTTGCCAGCCGACCGGCATCGTCCTGGCGGCCTTGCCGTTGGGGGCCACCACCGTGCGATGGGTCTCCACTCGCCACAGCGCCAACTCGCTATCGGCCGCCATAGCGATGGGGTCGAAACTCAGCGTGGGACGCTGGCGGACGACCGGCGGAAGCTTCGTCTCCAGGATCAGGATCGGGTGGGCCGTCAGAGTCTTGCCGCCCACCTCGACCTCGGCGTAGGCGTGGATCGGGTAGTGGCCCGAGTAGGTCCCCTCGCCGGCCGTTACCTTGAAATCGAGCGCCGCCTTGCCGCTCGCCTCCAGTTTGAAAGAAACCGAACCGGCCGGGTCGGCTGTCCACCGGTCGATCACCGCCAGCCGCAGCGAGCCGGCCAGCCACTGATCGCCCGAGTTCTCCAGCACCACCTTGACCGGCAGTGCCGCTCCCGTCTCGGTCACTTCGCTCGGCCCCTCGATCGTCACCGTGAGCGGCCCGGCCTTGTCGACCGGCGGATTGTAGGCGAGGCACGGCGATGCCAGCGCAATTGCCAACAGCGTGGCGAGGATCGAACGGGTGGTGAAACGGTGTGTCATGACCAGGGCCCTCGTTGGTTCGTCAGTCAAGCCGGCCTTTCATCGTATGCGTTCCACTATAGCCATGCAAGAAACAAGGTAGGTTCCGGACGCCGCACGGATCCTCGAACGACCAAACGCTACTCCACTTCAAGAACCCGTGCGGCGCCCGGGACCTACCTTCTTCCGAAAACTGGCACCCCGGCACCCCACGCACTACAATCACCTTCGTCGTTCCCGCTGGCCTTCAATTCGACTCGGAATACGCCGCCATGACCAGATCCACAATCTCCACCGCCGCCCTGACTGTTGCCCTGTTCTTCGCCTGTGGCGCTTCGAGCCTGCAGGCCGCCCCGCCCTCCGGTAGCAAGTGGGAGCCGATCCCGGAGCTGACCGACGAATTCGAGGGCAATGCGCTCGACGCCGCGAAGTGGTTCGATCACAACCCCAATTGGAAAGGCCGTCAGCCCGGCTACTTTTCCAAGAGCAACGTGACCGTCAGCGACGGCAAACTCCACCTCACGGCCCGTGCCGAAGACTTGCCCGGCCTGCCCGAGGGCTATCACACCTTCACCACCGCCGCCGTCAAGGGCAAGGCCCTGGTTAAGTACGGCTACTTCGAGATCAAGTGCCGGCCGATGAAATCCAAAGCGTCGAGCGCCTTCTGGTTCTATCACAGCACCAAGGAGGAATGGACCGAGATCGACGTGTTCGAGATCGCCGGCGTGGGAGAGAAGTGGAAGAACGCCTACCACATGAACGTCCACGTCTTCCACACGCCCACGGAGAACAAGCACTGGTCCAAGGCGGGCAAGTGGACCGCTCCCTACGACCTGGCCGACGAGTACCACGTCTACGGGCTGGAGTGGGACGAGAAGGTAATCCGGTGGTACGTCGACGACCAGGTCGTCCGCGAGATCGAAAACACCCACTGGCACCAGCCGCTGCACATGAACTTCGACAGCGAGACCATGCCCGAGTGGTTCGGCCTGCCGGACAAGGAGGATTTGCCGTCCACGTTCAGTATCGAGTATGTGCGATCGTGGAAGAAAACACTCCCTCGGCAGTGAGTGCAATCAGCGAAGACGAAGGCAAAAGCTTCAGCAGACTCCGAAAAACACCCTGTCATGTATTCCCGACACTCCACCCCGTCAATCGCCCTTCGACCGCGCAAACAACATCACAGGTCGCAACGCCGCCTCCGGCAACTTGAGCGGGCCGATTTCGTCCTCGCCCGAATAGGTCTGCATCGAACGATATCGCCCCGCCACCGGGTCGCGTCGGACCTCGACCAGGTTGTTCTCGAGATCGACCACCCAATAGTCGCCAATCCCGGCCGCAGCGTAGAGGTCGGCCTTTTCGCCCGTGTCGTAGGCCAGGCTCGACGACGCCACCTCGACAACCAGCAACACGTCGGCCGACGTGGGCCTCGCCTGGGTGTAATCTCGCTGGACCACCCAAACGATGTCCGGCTCGGGAGCACTCTCGACCTCGCGAAGTCCCAACGAGTTCTGAACGCGAAGTCGCACCGTCGCCTCCGGCAGCACTCGGGCGCTCCAACTCGTCAGACGATCGACCACCTCTTCATGCTGCGATCCAATCGGCGCCATCTCGCGAATCTCCCCCCGGATGAATTCCAGTCGCTGCCGCGACCCCTGATCGAACACGCCATGCTCGATCATCCGGTCGTATTGCGACAAAGAAAGACGTGCAATCATGCTCATCGCTAGACCTCGTGAATCAGCGCTGGCGGCCCCTCCAGCCTCCCTGGAGGGACTGCCGGGGCGGCGGCCCCCGCAAATCATTCTAACCCCGAGCGGTGGTGCGTCAAAAGGGGAATAGGTCGAACTGGCCTCCGAAACCCGCTAGAATGGTGATCTGATACCTCAAACCGTCTAACCTCCGAGGAGTCGCGTCGCAATGAATCGCTCGATCATCTCGTTTCGATTGGGACTCGGCGCAATTGCCGTCATCGGCTGCCTTGCGATGAGTCTCTCTGTGCATGCCGACCAATCCCCCAACTTCATCCTCTGCATGGGCGACGACCACGGCTGGGACGAAACCGCCTACAACGGCCACCCCCACCTCAAGACGCCCGTGCTCGACGAGATGGCAGCCGCCGGCCTGCGGCTCGACCGTTTCTACTCGGCCTCGCCCGTCTGCTCGCCCACGCGGGGCAGCGTGATGACCGGGCGGAATCCGAATCGATACGGAACATTCTCCGCCGGCTGGTCCATCCGTCCGGAAGAAGTCACCGTGGCACAACTCCTCAGCAAGGCGGGCTACCTCTGCGGGCATTTCGGCAAGTGGCACCTGGGGCCGGTCAAGGCCGAGTCGCCCACCAATCCGGGCGCGATGGGGTTCGACCAGTGGGTGTCGCACGACAACTTCTTCGAGATGAACCCCTTCCTCTCGCGAAACGGCGGGCCGCCCCAGCGGTTCGAGGGAGAGAGTTCCGAGATCGTTGTCGACGAGACGATTCGCTTCATCCGCGAAGCAAAGGAGAAGCGACGTCGTTTCCTGGCCGTCGTCTGGTTCGGCTCACCCCACGAACCTTACAGCGGGCTGGAAAAGGACCTGGCGCTCTACGACGACCTGCCGCAGAAATATCAGGAACGCGTCGTACGGCTGACCAGCATGGAGACAGGGCTTCCGACCCAGCGGCCCCAACGCGAAGTCCTGCGCGAACGCTACGCCGAGATTACCGCCATGGACCGGGCCATGGGCAAGCTGCGGACGTTTCTCGACGAGTCGGGCTTGCGGCCCAACACGCTCGTCTGGTACTGCGGCGACAACGGCACCCCGCCCGAAGGCGCCGCCACCGTGCCTTTCCGCGGCGTGAAGGGGGCCGTCTATGAGGGCGGCGTGCGCGTGCCCGGCGTCATCGAGTGGCCCGCGGGAATACCGCAGCCGCGGGTGAGCGACGTCAACTCCGTCACCAGCGACATCCTGCCCACCCTCTGCGACCTGGCGGGGCAGCCCTTACTGGATCGGCCCTTGGACGGCATCAGCCTGAAGCCGCTCATCGAGGGCAAGATGACCGAGCGTCCCCGGCCGACCTGCTTCTGGAACTACGACACCAGGCACGAGACGAAGAACAAGCCCGAACCCTACATCGATCCCAAGCTGCAAGAAGGCACCACTCCGCTTGCCAAGAAGGCGGGCAATCTGTTCACGCGGAACTTCAACAACTTCCGCCATCCCCAGATCACCGCCGACGACTTCACCGGCCCCCGAGCCATTCTGGACAATCGCTACAAGCTGGTGGTTTCCGATCGGGCCGGCAAGCCGTTGTCCAAGGAACTCTTCGACGTTCGCGAAGACCCGGCCGAAGAGAAGAACCTGATCCAGTCGAAGCCGGAGATCGCCGAGAAGCTGGAGCGGGAACTTCGAGCCTGGCAGGAATCGGTGCTGGAAAGCCTGACGGGGGCGGATTATCGGTGAGCCCGCCAGCCGACCCCGCGCAGTTATCCTCCGCAGCAATTTCCTTGCCCCTAAAAACCCCCTGTGCTACGATCGGCGATATTGGGACCCGTTCGCCTGGTTTCGAGAAGGGGGGAAGAGCGATGCGCAATCCGGAACGTCGGTGGTTGTGTTGCACTCTGTTGTGTGGGGCAGCTATTGCCGGGCTGCTCCTGGGAATCGCCTCGAGCGGAGAGCCTGTCTGTCTGGACAAGACCGAGCGGGAGAGAAGCACAGGTACGGCCTTTGTTGTCTTTTCGCCCGACGGCAAGTGGCTGGCAGCGGCAATGCACTGGGAGATCGCCGTCTGGGACTTCGCGACCAGGGAGAAGGTCGCTACCAAGCCCTACAAGATCGTCAAACCCTATGATGCCGGATTCGCGGCCATCGCCTTCATGCCCGACAGCCAGGGTATCGTCCACGCCGATGACGGCGGCCGGGTTTGTCTCTGGGACGGCTCCGCCGGCTGGGCGGACGGTACGGAGCGAGAGTTGCTCGGGCAACGGGTAGACGCGGACGGACGCCCGATAACTGGCCACATCTGTGTACAAGAGATTGCCATATCGCCCGACGGCAAGCTGTTGGCCGTTCCCCGCGGCCGCCGCACGATCAAGGTCGTCGAGATCGCCACGGGAAAGGAGGTTGGCGACTTGGACATCGGCCATAGCGTGAATTCAGTGCAGTTTGCCGAGGAGGGGAGAGTCCTGGTTGTGGGAACTCCGGGAACGACCAGGGACAATCCCGAGGTGCAGTTCTGGGACATGGATACGCTGACGGCCAAGGAGACGCTGCGTATCGTCAAGCCGCCAAAGGTGTTCGCGGTTGTGAGTCCAGCAATACTGTCGCCCACGGAGAAGTTGCTCGCCGTGCCGCTCGACATGCTGAACCGCGCCACCGAGATTCGCTTCTATGAACTTCCCAGTTGCCGTTGGACGACACTGGCAAACAACGGTCGGCTCATGCCGAGTCTCGCCTTCTCACGCGATGGGAGCCTATTGGCCGTGCCCACGCACCACGGTCGCAATGACCCTGCGGCGGTGCTCGTCTGGGATCTGAGGGCCAAGAGTTGGCGCCGGTTCGACAGCCCCGCCGAGATTGCCCAGAAGAACGTCGCCTTCCTCAACGCGAAGTTCTCACCCGACGGCCGCTATCTGGCGGGCGGGTTATTCCATCCACAGGTTGCCGTGTGTATCTGGGATCTCCAGGCGGAGGCGGATACGAGCGAGTCGTCCGGCACGTCACGCTGACTCGGCAGGCCGAATCAGCGTGGCCTCAATCCATCGGTCCCGGAGACATCTCGCTCACAACGCCGTACGATAACGCTTCCGTTTCGCACCAGCGGTCTTCCGGGCAACCGGTCCACTCTTCCGCTCCTGCGCCGCTCGGTGTGACTTTGGACGACCGGGGCCCTTGGGCCGCGGCTTCCTCGCCCCACCTCTCGCTTTGGCGGGCCGCTGCGTCGGAGCGGCTGGGGCCGGTTGCGGGCAATCGGAACCGTCGGGATTGCGGGTCTCAACGGCAATCGAACGCCGGATCAGACGCTCGATCATTCGCAGTTGATCCCGTTCCTCCGAACCGCAGAACGAGACGGCGATGCCCGTTGCACCCGCTCGAGCCGTGCGGCCGATGCGGTGGACGTAGATTTCCGGAACGTCGGGCAGGTCGTAGTTGACGACGTGCGTCACGTCGTCGATGTCCAGCCCGCGGGCGGCAACGTCCGTCGCCACCAGCACCGGCAGGTCGTTCGTCTTGAACTGCAACAGCACCCGCTGCCGCGTCGCCTGGCTCTTGTTCCCGTGAATCGCAGCCGCCTGAATCCCGCTGCGGCTCAGTCGGCGCACAATACTGTCGGCCCCGTGCTTGGTCCGCGAGAACACCAGGGTGCGTCCGTTCTGCGTCTTCTTCAAGAAGCTGGCCAGCAGCCCCGGCTTGGCTTTCTTTTCCACGAAGAAGACCGACTGTTCGACCTTCTCGGCCGGAGTCGCCACCGGGCCCGCCTGGAGGTGGACGGGATCGACGAGCCATTCGGCGGCCAACTGCCGGATTGCGTCTGGCATGGTGGCCGAGAACATCAGCGTCTGCCGCGGCTTGGGCACGTGGCGAATGATCCGCCGCAGGTCGTGGATGAATCCCATGTCGAGCATCTGATCGGCTTCGTCCAAGGTGAGCATCTCGACGCTCTTCAGGTCGACGTGCCCCTGGTCCATCAGGTCGAGCAACCGGCCGGGCGTGGCGACCAGGATGTCGACGCCTTGCTGCAATTTCTGCACCTGGGGCCGCTGCGAGACGCCTCCGTAAACGACCACGTGCCGCATCCCGGTGTGCCGGCCGTAAACGGCGAAGCTCTCGCCAATCTGCGAGGTCAATTCTCGCGTGGGCGAAAGGATCAACACTCGAATCTTGCGTGCGCCTCGGTTGCGGCGACCGCCCTTGGACTCGCTTTGACTCCCGCGAGTCGCCTGGAGCTTGTGCAGGATGGGCAGAGCGAAGGCGGCCGTCTTGCCGGTGCCCGTCTGGGCGCAACCGATCAAATCGCGACCTTCGAGCACCTGCGGGATCGCCTTGGCTTGAATGGGGGTGGTGGTTTCGTAACCTTCGCCCTTCACGGCGCGAAGGATCGACTCGGCCAGGCCGAGATCTTCAAACTTCATCAATATCTCACTTCACAGAAAGGGAAGACCATTGCAGCAGGGACGGTCCGCCGTCCGAGGATGTGCATGGCTCCGAGGAATAGAAAACGACTCTTGTTCAAGGAGCTACTGTCCGCATCGGCGGAATCACAACCGCCGGAAGGACACCTCGGAAAGCAGAATGTGCGCGGTTGGCGCGCCGACCATTCGCCAAAGGAGGGGGTAGCTCGGCACGAGGAGCAAGAGAATCAGTCGCGGTCGCAAGCTAGATACCTGGGGTCACGCGTCTTTCAGAAACGTCGACTTTTCCCAGATGGCCGCTACACTCGAATTTGAATGAACGCAACACGTCAACAATGCGTGTCGGTCTCGCACCTTGTTGGTTTCTCAAGTGTACCACAAGATCGGGGGAGGTCAAGGGGAAGACGTGCAGGGGAACCGCAAGGCCCTCTTTTGGCAAGAAAAGTGGCAGGAACGTTCTCAGCGATTCGAGAAATCGTCCCAGATGATCGCCACGTTCTGCGGGGCGGAGGGGGTGTCGCAGGCGTCGTTTTACTCTTGGAAGCAACCAAAGAGCAGACGATCTGCCCGATCCACGGCGAGCGGACGCTGTTACCCGTCCTCCTTGTACGCCATAATACCGGGCGTCGGTCTTCTCTGGAGAATCGGTCGTCTTTCTAACGAGGTTCCACCTCAGACCAAGGCCGAGTCGCCAAAACTTGACTCAAGTGCAACAGAAGGCGGGAAGTAAGTTACCAAGGCGGGACAAGCCCGCAACCTAACCTTCACGAACATGCGCGCACCATGCGCACAAGTCCAGCACAAAGACACTAATATCCTTGCCGGTCGACCGTGGGACAATTCACAACCTCGTTCGGGGCACTCGCAGAAAAGGATTTGAACCATGACTCAACCAATCAGCATCATGCCGTGCCTCGATATGCGAAACGGGCGGGTGGTCAAGGGCGTTCACTTTGTCGACATTTGCGATGCGGGCGACCCCGTCGAGTGTGCCCTGGCCTACTGCAAGGCGGGAGCCGACGAGTTGGCGCTGCTCGACATCACGGCCACGGTTGAGAACCGGGGCACGATGCTCGACGTGGTGCGGCGGGTTGCGGAGGCCGCGACGGTGCCGTTCACCGTGGGCGGCGGGATCTCCGACGTGGCCTCGGCCGCCGCCGTGCTCGAGGCCGGGGCCGACAAGATCTCCACCAGCAGCGCCGCTTTTCGCAAACCTGAAGTCATCGTGGAAATGGTCAAAGAGTTTGGGCCGCAGAAGGTGACCGTGGCGATCGACGTCGACCAGAACCCGGCCATGCCGTCGGGCTACGAGGTCTACATCGACGGCGGCCGGACCGCCACCGGCGCCGATGCGGTCGAATGGGCGAAGAAGGTCGATTCGTTCGGCGTGCCGGTGATCCTGCCCACGAGCAAGGCGGGCGACGGTGCCAAGACCGGCTACGATCTGCCCGTGATCCGCGCCATGAAGGAGAGCACCTCGGCCCAGATCGTCGCTTCCGGCGGTGCCGGCCAGTTGGAGCACTTCTACGACGCCGTCGAGGCCGGCGCCACGATCCTGCTGGCGGCGTCGGTGTTTCACTTTCGCTTGATTGATATCCCGGTACTGAAGGACTACTTGCGCGGGCGTGGTGTGAATGTGCGGTGAGGGGCTTTCCGGCAGCCAGTCCGCTTCTTGCCCAACCTGTAGTGATTCGTCTCATTCCGGCGTCTTGCCCAACTGAGCGGCGCGTGCCTTGATCTTATCAAGCAATTCCCAGTCGTCCAGTTCCACGTCCACACCTGTTGCCATGGCTTCAGCCAGAACGCCGACATCGGACGGCAGGTCGCACTCGTCGAACGACAACGAGCGGAGGTTCTTGAGCTTTCGGATGAAATCCAATCCTCGCACGCTCGAATGGGATATGGAGAGAGATTCCAGGTTCGTCAGTTGGCCTATGGGCGTGTTTCCCGGTAAGGACGTGCAGCCGCTCAGTTGAAGACACCTGAGCTTCTGGAGTCGCGCGACTTGCTGAAGTTCATCGCTGTCAAGTTCCTCCATCGAGCAATCTAGTACGATGAGGTTGTCCAGGCGGTCCATCTGTGGAAGCGCGTCAGCTTCGTGATGCCCGAAGATTGCCAGCATCTTCAATTGCCGTAACGCTTGCAGCATGGCTGGAACCGTGCCCGTGACAGTGAGAGAAAGCGAGCGAAGCTGTTTCAGCGAGCCAAGACCGGAGATATCAAATACGTCGCCGTAACATGGCAGTTGCAACGTGGTAAGGCGCGACGATCGTGAATTCTCTCCCAGGCAGTCCAGGAATTGCTGAATTGCGGAGTGTTCGTCGTAGCTCGCCAAGTTCAGCTCACGGAGTTTGTTGCAGGAGGCAAGTGACGAGATATCCTTGACCTTGCAAGACATCAGCGTAACGTGTGAGAGCCTGCTGTGTTCGCCGAGCAGGTCCAGCTTCTTGCACCGCGTGTCACCCAAGGTTAGATAAACGAGCCTGGGAAGAGACGCCAGGAAGTCGATGGAGGGAAGCTTACAGAAGAATGCTAGAGTAGTAAGTCCTTTCAACCGGTCAACCTTCGAGAAAGACTCAATTCTGCAGTCTGAGAGCCGCAGTGTCTGGAGATGCTCCATTCGTGAAAGTACTTCAAAATCTGGAAGGCGCCGGACCCCTTCAAGGTCAAGACGACGCAATTCATGCAGTGTGGCGAGTGGGCCGGGATCAAGCGATACTTCGTATGCGGAGAGTGCAAGCGACTTCAATTTCGGCATGCTTTCAAGGAACTCCAAGTTCCTTGGCCCGTTGTTGGACGGGCTGATCGTCAATTGCTGCAGTTCCGACAGTGTCTGGAAGGGAGCGAACTCCGTCAGCGAATCCGAGCCGACGATCCTGAATGCACGCAGCTTAGAACAAGTCTCTGCAACACGTTGAAGCCCCAAGTTGGAGAGGGTTTCTGGAGCATGCAGACTCCGCAAATCGGCGACTTGCTCCAGTGCGTCCAGATCGCCGAGCGAAGAACACCGCTCAACATCCAAATCTCTCAAATCCTTGAGCCGGCCAATACCGTCGAGACTGGAAAGCTGTGGGGAGGTTCCCATGTTGAGGCGCACAAGGCGGTGACATTCGGCAACCGGGGCAAGGTTGACGAACGAGGACTGGCATACTGTGAGGCTTCGCAACTCCACGAATGCGCCCAATTCAGGCCTTTCGCCGGAAGTCAACGACGCGCAGCTCAAATGCTGTAAATGCGGGCAATGGCTGGCCAAGTCCTGGATTTCCCGTACTGTCATGTTCGTCGGGCTATCCAGCGAGATAAGGTTGTGCAGATCGCGGATGCGCCCGATGTTCGAAGCGTCCGCATCTATCGTAAGCGAGCGCAATTCAGTCAAGGAAGCCAAGGGAGCAAGGTCGAGCATCTGACGATACGTGCCGAGCCTTAAGGCTCTCAGACGGCGGCGTTTGGCAATGATTGCAAGGTCGTCCGTGTGTGTTCTTTGAAGGTCAAGAGTCTCCAGGTTGGGGAATCGCTCTAGCAGATTCAAGTCGGCGATCGAGTGGGTCAGGAACGATGCGATCTTGTCGCCGGGGAGCGACGGGATCAAGCTGAGCGAGCGAATCAGGTCAAGTTTGGGCAAGTGCGCCAGCTCCTCCAATTCAAAAGGGCTTGCCCAAACGCTGATCGGTGCGACCGCACGATCCAACTCCTCCTTCAAGGTGGCGATATCCTCACCGGCCTCGACAAGCACGCCCGCCAGGCTGGGTGCTCCGGAATCCAGCGACATGAACAGACGGTTCCCGTCTCGAAACGCGGAATACTTGCCGGGTGCACGACAATACCAGTTCAGAAACGTAAAATCGTAGTCCCACCAGATGGTGACCCAGTCCTCAGGGAGCAGGGGCTGCGACACAACCTCCCAGGGAACCAACTCACCCCAACTGCTTGTTGAAACGCTCATCGTTCACCCTTCTAGAATCGCAATTCGTCCATCATCTCTTTCACAAGGACTGAAGGAGAAGCCTTGCCCGCGAGGATTGACCTCGTAGTGCGAGAGCCGATAGACTACCTTCTGGAAATGTCGAGTCCGAGCGACGGCAAAACGCGGCGACAGAGCGTAGCATAGCTGAGTGAGAAGCGGGATTCTACGGGTGGTGACCAGGCGAGGTGGTATCATGAGCATGAGCCTCGATCGCAGGGAGTTTGTCAAACGTACGTCGGCGGCAGCAGGCGGCCTGGTGACGGGCGGGTTCCTCTTGAGCGGCCGTTCAGCAGGTCAGGACCGGGACATGTCGGACAATCGCTTGGTGCTGCTCGGGCTGAATGCCTTGGCCCGGGCCCATGAACTCGACTACTTCGCCGACGGGCATCGCGGTGCCGCCATGGTCGCGGCGCATCTTCTGTGCGTCGAAAACGATCTGAGCGAGCGGGCCAGGAGGCGAATTGTAGAACTGGTCGACCTCAACTGGGCGTCGACGCCGTTGTGCAAGCCCTTTCCGGACACCACGCCCGACCCGGCCCGGGTTGCCGAAATCGGCAAGGCCCTCGTCGAGGGCGGAGAAGTGCTGCGGCAGGTGGGGCACAACGCGATTTTTGCCATGCTGTCGATCAAGGCGTTCCGCATGCTGCCCAGCGCCGCCACACCCGAGCGGATCGACGGCGTGTGCAAGTTGATCCGCTCCTTCACGCCCTGGCGCGACGTGGAACCGGACGAGGACATCGACCCGCCCCCGTTTGCCGATGCGGCCGCTGCATCGCGATTCGTTCTTCAGGAAGCCAGCGCGGCAATCGATCGGTTCATCGGCTTCGGGCAAGGCTTCGCGGGCCACATGCTCACGTTCGGGCAGTCGCTCGTCGAACTGGCGGCGATGGGCGACGTCCAGTGGGCGGAAAGCTGCCGCACGGCGTTTCGCAAGTACGTGACTGTCACCCGCCGCGGACCCGGACCGGATGACAAGCGGTATCCAGATCACCAGCCGACCGAGTCACGTCCAACCGACGCGGAGTACTGGGAAAATCGCAGCAACCGCGCCGTGGATATCGGGCACGTGTTCAAATATCCGTACAGCTACTACAATCTGCTGGGGCGTGCGGGGGATTCTGATTTGAGCCGCACGCTCGACGCGAAGGCGTATCATTTGTTCTGAAAAGGTCTCCCTGATGGAGCGCGGGGGTTTTCGCAGACGAATAGAGATCATCGGGTGATTGGGAATGTTCGCCCATACGTCCTCCTAGATGGTGGTAATTGCTCCACATAACTAATCCACGCGAGACGGCGGGTACCCGCCAAGAGATATCAGGCAATTTCTGAATCTCTGTCGAGCCGTCCAGACGAGCACCGTGCTCGCTCACCCTCTTATTTCCGATTGAGGGTGCGGATTCGCAAAACAAATTCAGGAATTCTCTGCCGGGACGGCTGCGATGAACACAAGCGCCTTCGGCAGAATAGCTTCGAGGAACACGGATTCTTGGAAGAATTCGCCTCTCCATGGAAAAAAGAACCGGCCCGGCCCTTTGTATCATCTATCGCCGCTGCCACGGGGAATCTAGCATTATGATTTCACAGATGGCATATTAGCACTCGGATACCGAAGTGATTGCTGCGATCGAGAATACGACGACCCTGGATCGAGAACCGAAGGTCTGATGGTACACAGCCTTCAGAGCTGGTTCATTCATTTAGAGAAGATCTGCTATGGCAAGTTCTGATGAGATCCACGATCCGGTACTGGGGACGCTTGTACCGCCGGATGAGCCAGGATGCTGGGAGGGTACCGTAGACATTATGGGCCTCGAAGTGGATATTGCGATTGATATCCCGGGTAACGAAAGTCAACTCGAAGCGATTGTGGCGTTCGCGAAGGAAGTCGTGCTATTCGTACAAGCGAATGAATCACGGGTGCGAGAGACCGCGGTCAACGAGTTGTTGGAAGAAGTCAATCAGAATTGGCCCGATGACAAGCTCACTGCCGATGAGTTTCGTGACAGCCTTGAACTTGAGTCAACCCAACTGTTGCATAAATCGAGTGGTTCTGCAACGGGCTAGTTGAGGGGGTGGCGGGGTCAGAGGAGAGCTGATCGACGATTCGGGGCTTCGATAGCGCGTACGGGTAGCGTTGATAATCGTTATCG
>Ga0209723_1000248_pt1 | contig 107001 bp, 83 predicted proteins | sample BiotimSIPDNA_2_FD_185750 | JGI IMG/M metagenome (GOLD analysis project Ga0209723, IMG submission 185750) | Anaerobic biogas reactor microbial communites from Washington, USA - Biogas_R2 time_0 SIP DNA (SPAdes) (version 2) | ecosystem: Engineered > Bioreactor > Anaerobic > Unclassified | place... | reverse complement strand
ATCGCCTCAATGGCCACCTGGGCCTTGAATGTGGCACTGTACTTTTTCCTTGTCTTTTTCATCGTGAGTAAATTTAATGGTTTTTATTAAACTTACCCAGTTGTCTAAATTTCAGGGAGTATTATAAGCTTTTACCCGAGATATTGCTGACAAAACTGGAAATGCGAATGCCAGACATTTCCAAAATTCTGGCCATTTCCTGCAAAATGGAAGTAATACGTTGTTGAAGCCTCATGTACTTCCGACTGTATGTTCTCAATTCCCTGATACTTTGATCGGGGATCAGGCTACCTCGTAATAAACCCTTATGCAATAAAGCAGCAATCCATTGGGCATCTTTGACGTCACTTTTTCTACCAGGCATCTGCTTAATAAGGAATGGATTCACCAGAAGTAGTTTAAATCCAAGTTGTTCAAGGATATTCCACACCGGAATCCAATAAATACCCGTACTTTCCATGGCAATATCCATTACTCCTTCTGCCTGTAAGGCTTCTCCCAGTTCATGAATAGAGCTTGTCGTAGTAAGAAATTCAGTTACCTTACCATACTTTTCACCATTATAGACGGCACAAAAAATTGTATCTTTGTGTACGTCCAGTCCGCATGTCTTTTTCATATCACATGAATTAAAGATTATTTGCGCTATTATACGAATGTGCCATGAGCACGGATGCGCGTTAAAGCTGCGGACTGGATTTTTATTCGTCTGTGTGGAAAATGGATTTTTGCATGTAAATTTGCAGTAAGTAAATTACGTAGTGATGAACACAAAACTTACACTCAATGTAGACAGCGTATTAGTCCAGAAGGCTAAATCGTACGCAAAAGATAAAGGGCGGAGCCTTTCTGACCTGGTAGAATCGTATTTTAAAGCTTTAACACATAGAAAAGCTATCAGTGATAATGAGTTGACTCCAAAAGTAAGATCATTACACGGCTCATTTAAGGTGCCTCAAAACTTTGATTATAAGAAAGAATTGTCAGATCAACTGACCAATAAATACCTCTAGAATGGAAAATGTATTTATTGACACAGATGTCATCGTTGACTTTCTCACTGGCAGAAATCCCTTTTCACTTGAATCTGCAAAATTATTTTCATTAATAGATCAGAAGAAAATCAGGGGTTGTGTTTCGGCACTCTCATTCAGCAACCTCTATTATGTTCTTAGGAAATTTGGACCCCACAAAAAAGTGATTAGCAGCCTTCAGGAATTATCCGAAATGGTTGATATTTTGAAAGTTGATAGTAACACAATAAAGTCTGCTCTTATCTCAGATTTTAAAGACTTTGAGGATTCCATTCAATATTTTGCAGCTCAAGAACATAAAAAGATAGACAGTATAATCACAAGAAATATTAAAGACTACAAGGATAGTTCTCTGCCAGTAATGACACCTGAAATGTTCCTGGTCACATTTGAAAACACCGCCAGCAACTAACAGGTCGGTATATGTCATTGGCGCTCCGCACCGCGAGGTTCTTCTGGCTAAAGAGGACCGCTAAGTGGTCAGCGGTGCGGCCTGCCCCGGCGGCAGCCGGGGACTCCCGCCTGTGTCACGGTTTTTGCCAATACGAGAATAAACAAATAACAATCATAACCCTGCAGCGCATCACGAGTGCAAAAACACGCGCCACCCCGAAGCGGCGCCAAAAGCACATACCGCCGGCCGTTAGCTGTCAGGCAACAAAACGTCAGTAGAGAACATAAAAAATTGGAGAAAATGAAACAAGCAATTAAAACAATCATTTTTTGTACTTTGATCATATTGGTAAGTTTACAATCTTTTGCAATAAAACCCGACAGGGTATATCGGTTCTATCCAGAAAAACTTTGTTTGATTTATAAGGATTTAGACGTAACAACCGTTGACAGCATAAAGATTAAAACGTGGTTTTTCCCTGCTCAACCCACACCGCAAGAAAAAGAAATTAGCGATATGTGGGAGAATCCTGTCAAAAAGCCATATAAAACGATTGACAATAAACCCAGACCCACGATAATTATTGCGAATGGCGATGCAGGGAATATGTCGTATCAGCAATTGCACCACGCACAATTTTTCACAAGCAAAGGCTACAATGTGGTAGCTTTCGATTGGCGTGGCTTTGGCGAAAGTAGTGAGTGGGAAATGGATACTGATTATTTAGTCTATTCCGAATTGTTAATTGATTATGAAGCTGTTATAAAAGAAGTGCTAAAACAAAAAGAAGTGGATAAAAACAGATTGGTGGTTTATGGTTGGTCAACAGGTGCGTACCTTTCTATGGCAGCAGCAAGCAAATATGAAAACATTAAGGCTTTTGTAGCCATCGGACTAATGACTTCTTTTTCCGAAATTGTTCCTGTGTTGATAAAAGCCCAACACAAACAGGAGAGTAATTTGATAGTACCAGGTGATTATCCGAAAGAGCTACAACCAATCAACTTGGCTACCAATTGGGAGAAGGCAACATTTCTGATAGTTGGTGAAAAAGATGACCGTACACCTGTTTGGATGAGTGAGAAAATATATTCGTTACTTCCTGCAAAAAAAGACATGTGGATAGTGGAAGGGGCGGAACACGGCGGAATGAAAGGACCATTAAGAGATTTTGACTTGTTTCATAAAAGAGTTTTAGAATTTTTAGAAACAAATTTAAAGTAAAAATGCCCGAATAGCTAACACAGGCTTTACGTCAGGCGGGATTACCCGCAAGTTTGAAGTTTTGTCTCCCACATCGGCGTTCGTCTCAGGTTGAAAGGACTACGTCCCGCCAACCCGCCCGAACGCAAAGCCTCAACCGTTGGGGCATATATCGGGAAACGATACGATGATTTGATTCAATTGCATACGGTTTGAAATAGATTTATCTTTGCAGTAAGACAACGACGAAAGTATGGAAACAAGAGAAATTATTAGAGCAATCAGAAAACTACCTGTGAGCAAGAAGAATGCTGATAGTTGAAAAAACATTGAAAACGATTAGAGAAAGCGAAACCAGAAAGAGAATGGTTAAGGCTGCTGAAACTCTTTTTGAAGACTACAAGAATGATAAGGAGTTAACCCCCTTTACTCAACTTGATTACGAAGGATTCTATGAAATAAAGTGAAATCTGGTTAATTAGCCTTGATCCGACCATAGGTGCTGAAATTAAGAAAACAAGACCTGCGATAATTGTTAATGACAATTCTCTCGGAAAACTGCCCTTAAAAATCATTGTTCCTCTCACGGATTGGAAAGAAAGATACGAACTTGCTCCTTGGATGGTCTGCATAAAACCCGACACTTTGAATAACTTATCGAAAGAGTCAGCGGCAGATTGCTTTCAAATAAGGTCTTTATCAGAAGAAAGATTCGTTAAAAAAATCGGTAGCATTTCTGCCAATAATCTTGAGGAAATTAAAGACGCCCTGTCAAAAGTTTTGACGATAGAGAACTATTAAAAACATGCCCCAACACGTGGTTAATGGGGGCACAAAGATTATGAAGGGTATTGGTTCCCTATGATTATATGGAACATTAAGTATCAATTATGAAATCTTACGCATGCTAACAGGTTGGGACATGTTATTTGCGCTCCGCGGCCCCGGTTCTGACGAACGTTAGTGGTCATATCAGGATTCCCAGTCGGATTCTTCAAGCTCAAAAATATTATGAACGGATTCATTAAAAACATGAGCGATTTTTAAAGCAAGAATGGTTGACAGATTGTATTTCCCCAACTCAATAGCATTGATAGTTTGCCGACTGACATTCACTAATTTTGCCAGTTGAGCCTGTGTGATATTCTTTTTAGCTCTTTCGACTTTAATACTATTCTTCATTGCTGATTTGATTTTTGGATTTATAAAGAGCCCAATTGAAACGAATGAGAAAAAAGACCAGCAGAGTAAACATATTAAATACGAGTACCCATAGGAAAGTCATGTCATAGATGAAGATTATTGCGAATATTAAGATTGCATAGTTTATATAAGTTGCCCATACCAAAGATTCTAACCTGATTTTGGAGATAAACTCATCCTCGGTTTTTTCTTTTGAAAAAGCAATAAGTAGTGCCCCTATGATTAATAAGATACTTGAAATCTCATCTAAAACATTATTCTCTGAAATGGAAAAGAAACTAGCATCACTGAATATTGATTGCTCTGCAATGGCGATGACTTTAATATCAAAAAAGCTTATGCCGGATTGATCAATCAGACATAATATTCCAAGTATTATTCCAGGAATAAATAGAAGCCATCCAATTTTCTTAAAACGATGTGGAAATAAATAATTTGTTTTCATGATAATTGATTTAAGATTACAGCACAAATGTAAAGTAAAAATATCATAATAACAAGCAAACATTACATAAAGACATGTTAAAATGACATTAAATTTATCAACGCACTGATATGCAAATAAATACGACTACCAACATGCAATATTCGTGAGCCGGGAGATTGCAGGTAATCAGAACTATTGATACATTTAATTTGAATTGCAGTGATTTGACAAATTATACCTTTCGAAATTCCGGTTTCCGCCGGGTGGCGGGAAGCAGGATTCTGCCAGACACACTGATTGGAACACTACCTATTCCAATGGCCAGCGGCAGGTCAAAGGCCGATCCCTCTTTCCGGAGATCAGCCGGTGCCATATTCACCACAATTTTTTGCTTGGTCCATTTGTAACCGTGGATCCCGGGCCAATGCGGCCAGGTACTCGTTGATTTATTTGTGATCAATCTGCTGGGGAAGTTTGCCGAAATGGACAACAAACAGGGCGATTCGTGGGATGTAATTATTTAATGTACTTTTACTTTGTCCGCGCAGGGTAACCTGTGGTTCCATCTTACGTATAACGTTTTCAAATTCCGGGACAAGCACAATTGCCTGTTCAACAAAAGATAAACCCAATTTCTTTTTCGTAAACAGAAATTTTTAGGTGAAACAATTTCAAATTATGGAAAGAATCGGGTACTTTTGAAAGGCTATCCCGCCAAAGCGGGATTTAGTTCAACACGGTGTTATACCGACCGATCAGCGGGCGATGCCGGCTCAAGCTTTCCGGCTTTGCTTTCGCAAATCCCCGCTGTTCGCTCGGCATACACCGGGCCGTTAGGGTCGCATTGACCGCCATATTTAACTGACATGACAGGACTACGAAATACTATGCAGAAAAACATGTTGAAGATGCTGATTACCAGCTTATGGACATCACTCATTACTAAACTGCCACGTATGTACAGGCATAAAAAAGCTATGATCATCTTTGTATCGTTTCTTATGATACCGATTTTCTCTCATGCACAAGCAGTAGAGGAACCTGAAAATCCGTTGAAAACAACGCTTTCTGCTACATACGTGACGCAACATTATTGGCGTGGGATAGGTCGTGGCAAGTTGTTTGGAGAAGCACCGGCGTTTGAACCTCAAATCACTTTCGCGAAAGGCAAATGGATGTTTGGTCTGTTTGCAGGCGCATCTTTCGATAATATTTATAAGACAGCAATGCCATTTGTTATTTATCAAGTGACTCCGGAGTTTTCGGTAGCCGTACAGGACATTTATTCACCAGGCGCAAAGTTTTGGGATACCAATCCGTTTGACTTTAACCTTAAAAGTTCTTATCACTTTGTGGATTACTACATGACCTATCGTTTCAGGAATTTTCCACTCCAACTGAAGTGGGCAACTGTGTTTTTAGGCAAGGATCCCAAGCCTGAAGGAGGCAGAAACTTTACGAGTTATGCCGAAATCGGATATGGGGTGAAATATAAAAAGTGGCAGGCAGATGCTTTTATAGGTACTACTCCATGGAAAGGACTTTATGCCACAAAAGCTGGAATAAACAATTTGGAACTCAAGGTGCAGCACAATTTTGTGATTAATCAGAATGTGCCATTCCCTGTTTTCCTTAAAGCAGGTTACAATCCTATAGCTGAAAAAGGAGTTATCGTGGCCGGTGCAACAGTGAATTTAAGAATTAAATAAGCAACATAATAATTTAAACACATGAGTATGAAAGAAGATATTAAGCCTCAGGGAAACGACAAAATTTTATTTGGATTTATATTATCTGTACTCACCTTCTGGCTTTTTGCCAACTCCATGATGAGTATCGCTTCGGTGATAGGTAAGGATTTAGGCATAGCCTCGAACTCAATGAATACTGCAGTGTCGTTGGCGGCATTGTTCTCTGGTATTTTCGTTGTTGTGATGGGAGGATTGGCAGACAGTATCGGACGTGCAAAGATATTGCGTATAGGACTTTATTTAAGCATTGCAGGCTCCTTACTTATTGCTGCAGCACCTTCTGGTGCTTTGGCTCAACCAATGGTATTGGTGGGCAGAATACTGCAAGGCTTCTCAGCAGCATGTATAATGCCGACCAGTTTGGGTATGGTCAAGATACTTTGGGAAGGCCCGGCACAACAGCGTGCTATCAGTTTTTGGAGCATGGGAACATTCGGAGGTTCTGGTTTTTCTGCATTGATAGCTGGAGTTATCACGACCAATTTAGGGTGGCGTTGGGTATTTATCCTCTCTATTTTGGTGGCAATCGCATCACTATGGATGCTCAAAGATCTGCCTGAAACAAAGAAAGAATCTAAAGAGAAATATAAATTCGACTGGGCAGGCGTGGTGATCTTTATGGTTGCAATGCTATGCTTTGAACTGCTCCTTACTGAGGGAGGAAGTCTGGGATGGACAAGTATTACAACTATAGCCTTGTTTTTAGGTGCCGTTATCGGTTTCTATATATTCTATAAGGTAGAGACTAAATCAAAGATAGCATTTTTCGACTTTTCGCTTTTCAAAAACAAGGTGTTCTCAGGAGCAATTGCCTGTAACTTTTTAATGAATGCCACAGCAGGTCTTATCACGGTGGGACTTCCTCTGATGCAATCTGCCGCAGGTTATTCGGCACAAGATACCGGGCTCCTCACGCTTGGATATGCTTTGTCTGTTGTTTTGTTTATCAGAGTAGGTGAAAAGTTAATGCGTAAATTGGGAGCACGTAAGCCCATGGTATGGGGGTCTCTTATTGTAGCAACAGCACTCATTCTTTTGACGCAAACATACCTGATGACAAGTACTTATCGCATTTTGATGCTTATAGCTTTCACATTATTCGGAACAGGATTGGCATTCTTTGCAACTCCAGCAACAACTGCAGCCTTGTCAAACTTGCCAATGGCGCAATCAGGATCAGGTGCAGGGATATTCAAAATGGCTTCGTCTTTAGGTGCCGGATTGGGTATAGCCATTGCCGCATCTATCTACACCGGAATTTCTAAAACAACAGAAGTTGGAGACTGGGCATCCTATATTTTTATGGGAAGGCAAGATAATGTAAACTTCAGATTGGCCGCAACCATTGCACTTGCAACCCTGATGGTATTTGCTTTGTTGTCTGCATATGTCGCCAATAAGAAAATTCCGAAAGACGGAGGGAAAAAATAAAAAAATCCTATTTAACTGAAACAATATATTATTAGCATACAGAAGAATCAAAATATGAGTGAAAAAGTAATCGAAAAACTTAAAGCAAATCACGACATATTAAAGAGTTGGATGGATCATATGCATCAGCATCCGGAGATGTCGATGAAGGAGTCTGAGACAGCGAAGTTTATCGCAGAGAAACTCCGTGAAATGGGAGGATGGGAAATTGTTGAAGGCGTTGGTAAGTATGGTATAGTAGCATCGATGACCATGGGTGATGGTCATAAGACTATCGGATTGCGTGCAGACTTTGATGCTCTCCCAATTACAGAAGACAATGAATTGCCATATAAGAGCAAAATAGAAGGCATGTCTCATCTCTGTGGACACGATGCACATACCACGATGTTGCTTGGAGCTGCTAAATATCTGGCAGAAACCAGGAACTTCAACGGTACTGTTCGCTTGATATTTCAACCAGGAGAAGAAACCATGGAGGGTGCGCCTGCGATGATTGCAGACGGACTGTTTGAGCGTTTTCCTGTTGATTCTGTGTTCGGCATGCATAATATGCCAGGCTTGGAAGCTGGAAAATTCTATTTTAACACTGGAGAATTTATGGCAGCCGTAGACAACTGGGAAATCGAACTTACCGGAAAGGGAAGCCATGGTTCTATGCCCGAATTGAGTATCGACCCTATTGTATGTGGCTCTTCATTGGTCTTGGCATTGCAGACTATTGTTTCCCGTAACTTGTCACCATGGCATAGTTCGGTAGTTAATGTAGGTGCTTTCCAATCGGGAATAGCAGGAAACGCTGTTCCACAGAAGGCAATTCTACGCCTGAGCATACGTAACATGAAGTCCGAAGACCGTGTAATGGTGTTGGATAAAATAAGATCTATCACCAAATCACAAGCTGAGGCATTCAACTGTGGTTATGAAATCAGAGAAGGTATGCCTGGAACAGTTTTGGTAAATGATATAGATGAAACCCATTGGGCTGCTGATGTTGCCAGGAAAACCTTTGGAGAAGAAAACGTATTTACCGATGCTCATCCATATATGGGTAGTGAGGACTTTGCTTTTATGCTCGAAAAGAAGAAGGGCAACTACTGTATGATGGGTAATGGCGACAGCTTCATGGTGCACCATCCTCAATATGTGTTCAACCAGGACTTGCTGCACCTTGGTTCAAGCTACTGGGTAGCATTGGTGGAAGATTACCTGCAATAATTTGTCCTGAAAGAAACTTCGTTTTTTAAATTGATAATTAAGTAGTATTAACGACTCGGGGGTATGCCGAGCGAACAGCGGGGATTTGCGAAAGCAAAGCCGGAAAGCTGGAGCCGGCATCGCCCGCTGGTCGTTCGGTATAACACCGTGTTATGCGCAGTCAATTATTTTTAAAACTCTAAACTGTTTGAAATAGGGAAAGAACGACCAACGGGTTACACCCGAGCCGTTGATGCGCAAGCACAAGACCGGGAGTGCGAAGCACGGAGGGATTGTTCAGATTGCGCATCAACTTAAAATCTGAACTATGAAAAGACAGTTAATTATCCTTACTGTTCTGGGTCTAGGCTTTTCTGCTAATGCTCAAATAAGTAATAACGCGTTGGGTTTGAGGGGTTATGGTGATGGTAGTTTCAATGGAGCTGAGATATCATACCAGCATAGACTTAAAACCACAAATAGACTTGAAATGGATTTGAGTTTTGGAATTAGTCCAAGTGTAAACAGATTGTTCCTCATCGGCATGTACCACTGGACTATGAATATTGACGGCGGATTAAATTGGTTTGTCGGCCCCGGAGCAAGTGTCTCTTTCGATAACTACGATGATGCTGACTCATATATAAACATCGGGTTAGGAGGACAAATAGGATTGGAATACAACTTTAATGCGATAAATGCACCATTCCAGGTAAGCTTAGATGTAAGACCCATATGGGACTTTCTAGGTGACCATGCAGGTCTCGGATGGGGAGCAGCATTGGGCATACGGTATACATGGTAGCCTCAGGAAGCGAGCCACAAACCAGCCTGTAATACCGACGGTATATTTAATGGGTTTGTCATGGTTTTTGCAAACCATGCTTGTCACGTAAGCGGGGAACTGTCATTTAGCAAAGAGACGTAGGCATTTAGAAGTAGGGTTCAGAGTAATGATGGTGGATACACCTTGAAACGTATTCAATAGCAAGACAATTCCATACTCCTTACAGAATCGGTTATGGTCGCAGAAACCGGGCCACATCCTCCTCGCTCAGGTTTCAGAAAAATTCCGTACCGGGCAGTTGTAACCGGTGAAAAAAATCAAAAAAAACAACAACAATCAGATGGTAAATAATCAGTGAAGTATTTTTTAAGATTGAAAATTGTATATTTAGCCTGAATAAATTGATATTAAAAAACCGAAAGAAATTACTTATGCTTAACAAAAATTTGATTACATGCTTAATTCTTGCTGTGGTGCTGAGTATCAATGCATTTGGTCAGGACAATATTCAAACGGAACCCCAAAAGACGCTGAAAGAGGCATACGCCAACAAGTTTCTCATTGGAACTGCCAGCGATTTGAGAGGGCTTTCTGATGCCGAGTTAGCAAATGTAAAATCTCAATATCACATCCTTACTCCGGAAAATTGCATGAAACCGCAACCGCTCCAACCTTCGGAGGGTAAATACAACTTTGGAATTGCCGATACATTGGTCAATTGGTGCCAGGCAAATGGCATCATGGTTTGGGGGCATACCTTAGCCTGGCATTCGCAAACGGCGCCCTGGTTCTTCCAGGCAGAAAATCCCGAAACTGAAGAAGCTCCTCAGCCTTTCAGACGACCGGGAATGGGCTGGGATCCGAATGCACCACGTCCCACGATGGCCGAAATGTGGCGTCGCAGCATTAAGGGCGATATGGCCAGTCGTGAAGTCGCACTTGATCGTCTTGAAAAACATATCAAGACCGTAGTTGGCCGATACAAAGGACGGATAATCGGATGGGATGTGTTCAATGAATCGATAGCCGACGGCGGTGACGGTAAGACTGAGAACCTGCGGGATTTCAGTTGGTATGAAGTTGTTGGACCCGAGGTATTGACCCTGGCTTTCAAATGGGCCCACGAAGCCGATCCCGATGCACAACTTTATTACAACGATTACAACATTGAACAGGGTGCGGTTGAAAACAAAGGCAAACACGCCAGTTCCATGCTGCTGCTCAAGCGTCTTCTCGCGGAAGGAGCCCCGATAACCGGCGTGGGTATTCAGGGACACTGGCACCTGGATACTGACCTAGCCGATGTCGAAAAGGCTATCGTGAACTACGCCTCTCTCGGCCTGAAAGTTGCTATTACGGAACTCGACGTGACTGCGACAGGGGATAACAGCGGCGCTTTCGGCTTTGGGCAAGGTAATAGAACCATCCCACAAGAAAACTATATAAAACAGGCTGAGGTATACCAAAAGTTGTTCGAAATCTTCATGCGTCATTCTAACGTCATAGATCGCGTAACTCTCTGGGGCATCAGTGATACACGCTCCTGGCGCAGAGGTCAGGATGCACTTTTATTTGATGGCCAGTTGAAGCCTAAGCCGGCATTCAAGGCCGTCATTGACGCTAGTTCAAATTAAACAGATCCTCTTTCCCTCGCAGAATTTCAATTAATTTATTCAGAGAGAACAACAAAGAGGTTATGGACGATTATGCAACATCTTCTTAAACATGGTTGCAACGCTAAGCATATATACTCTAAGATCTGTTATGAACATGAAACGATCCTGTAACGGTACACACAAAAGGGCATATTTATTGCCTCCATGCGAAACGAAGTTCGGCGGAGCAACACGGAGCCAATTAAATGGCCATGAAGAATCCTTTCATGTCTGTCTGCGTAAAATAACTGAAAAACAGCACAATAATTGACAACCAAAGGAATGAAATATCCATGCATCAATTTTGCACCAACCAGTATGAAATTGCGAAGCTATTCTTTGCGTCCGAAGAAAACGGACAATAGCCGCAAAAATAAGCCACATGGATATCACATCTGATTCTCGGAATGAACAATAACAACGTAATATTTTAAACACATGAAACCCTTATGGCCGTTAGTTTTTAGTTTTAGTGGTCCGGCCACAAAAGGACATGTAATTGGAGGGAAGGCAGCAAAAAAGCTCTTAGCTTTGTTTTGTCAAACTATGAACGCTAAGAGCTATGAAAGAAAAAAGTGCTATCGAATTTGAACGGGTCGTTGAGATCGGCTGCGGAGCGGATGTCCACAAGGATATCATCGTTGTGACCGTTCTAGGCAAAGATACGCAACCTGAGACAAGAAGTTATAAAACATACACGAGTTCTTTGATAACATTGAGAGAGTGGCTATTAAGCAGGCGGGTTACCCATATGGTGATGGAGAGAACAGGGGTCTACTGGAAACCATTCCCGGAGTTTACAAAGAGAATGCAACCCGGATAATCGCTGAGATAGGAGTTGACATGAGCCAGTTCCCCGATCAGAATCATTTGGCCTCGTGGGCAGGTGTATGCCCCGGGAGCAACGAAACTACCGGCAAGAACAAAAACGGAGGCATTACCCATGGAAACAAATATTTGCGCAGTCTTTTGGTTGAATCCGGCTGGGCCGCATCCCGAACCAAAAACACCTATATGAGTGCCAAATACAAATGTCTGGCAGGACGAAGGGGAAAGAAAAAAGCGATTATTGCTTTAGGTCATAAAATATTGATAGCCACTTATTCTATCCTTAGAGATAAAGTCCAGTTTAAAGAATTAGGCGAGGATCATTTGCACAATTACAGAAAAGACCGATTGATCGCCTACTATCAAAAACAACTGGAAAAACTAACCGCGGCATAAGCTTCAGGGATAAGGTCAATTTTTACTGTACGATTCGACAACGAACATGAAACTGATCTGATCAGTCAAGGACAAAAGAGTTTTGCCATGAGCGTGAGTATGAAATTTTATAAAACCCTGACTGAATTTTATAATGAATTGAATGATTGATATATAACATTAATAATTACGTATGAAACGGAAAACATTTTTATTGGCGATAAGTTTTGTAATCCTGGCAGGGATGGGATCACAGGCACAAAACTTTCCTCCGCGGCGCCAAATGGACGACCCTACCTTACGCGATACGCTGCGAAGCATCGCTCCTTACTTCACTCGGGCCACAACATCTCAAAAAACACCGGATGCTGATGGTTTTATCCAGCGTTGGCTGCTTCTGGAACCCATTAACAAACCCAACCGCAGCAACACTGTTTTTACTGACAGTTACCTCAGGAAAGCGTTCGACACCCTCTATTTCCAGAACCAGTTTACTATACTTCCCAAAGATGGGGAAAAAGTAAAGGTAGGAGATCAGGAATTGACCTGGCACGCTTTGGAAAGCAATAATTACAACGTGAAATTATTCCGCTTCGCTTATGGATTAAATAAGCAGATTTACGGTGTTCTTTTCTGGGCAGTTACAGTCATCAACAGTCCGCGCGAGATGAAAAACGTAAGAATGGCAGTGGGATCAAATTCTGCATCCCTGTGGTGGCTCAACGGAAAGGAAGCAGTGATCCTTTCTGGAGACCGGCGCATGGTGATGGATGATGTTGTTTCCTCCCGCCTGACGCTGAACAAAGGAAAGAATATTATCAGGGGAGTAGTCATCAATGGCCCCGGAATGAGTGATTTCTGCGTTCGTTTCATAGATGAGGAGGGAGAGCCGGTCAAAGACATTACCATTAGCACTAAATGAATTATATAGTCACACTTTTAAGATCTCAAATGTTTAGAATTTGAAATTATGGAATCAAAAAATATAATATTGGGAGCAATAGCCCTTTTATCAATGTGGTTTGCAGGAACAGCGACGGCACAAATTGGAACCCCTTTTATTCATGACCCTTCAACCATCATGGAATGTGAGGGTAAGTATTACACCTTCGGCACAGGCAGGGGCGGATTGATATCAGAGGATGGCTGGACCTGGCACGGGGGTGCGGAAAGACCCGGCGGAGGAGCTGCCCCCGATGCGATAAAAATCGGTGATCGCTATCTTATCGTTTATGGCGCTACAGGCGGTGGTTTGGGGGGTGGACATAACGGGAGAATCCTTACCATGTGGAATAAAACACTTGACCCGAATTCCCCCGATTTTAAATTTTCAGACCCCATCCTTGTCGCTCAATCCGATGGGATTGAGGACAATGACGCCATAGATCCCGGACTTCTTCTGGATCCGAACGATGGCCGTTTATGGTGTTGTTACGGAACTTATTTTGGTTTTATCCGTCTTGTGGAACTTGATCCCCAAACAGGAAAACGTGTGGAAGGTAACAAAGCCATTGATATTGCCATTGACTGTGAAGCCACCGATCTGGAGTACCGCGACGGATGGTATTATCTGCTGGGTACCCATGGAACCTGCTGCGACGGTGCCAATTCAACCTACAATATTGTAGTCGGCCGTTCCAGAAATGTAACCGGTCCCTACCTCGACAACATGGGAAGAGACATGTTAAAAGGGGGTGGTAAGATGGTCCTTGCCGCGGGAGGAAGAGTAATCGGCCCGGGACACTTCGGAAGAGTAATCCTCGAAGAGGGTGTTGAAAAGATGTCGTGCCATTATGAAGCGGATCTGGACCAGGCCGGTCGCAGTGTCCTGGGCATCCGCCCGTTGCTCTGGAAAAACGGATGGCCTGTCGCTGGGGAGAATTTCAGGGAAGGTACTTACGAAATTGAATCGGAGAGAAGAGGTTATGCCCTGGAGTTGGTGGTCGATTTTGTGAGAATGGCAGGCAGGATGCGCGGATTCGCGCCCAGCAGTGAAGAACCCATAAAACCAGTCCCCTCGCAGGAATTGGCCGATGTCATCAACACCTGGCCAACCGGAAACATTGGCGTAAGAATCGGCGACTACATGACCCGTCCGCATCAGAAGTGGACCATTACTGCGGTGCCCGATGCAGGAGGATACCTAGGAGGCCCGTATTACAAAATCGTGATTGCGGGAACCGACCGGGCCCTGGCAGCTACAGCCGATGCCGAAGTAATAACGGTCCCGGAATTCACCGGGGCACCTGAACAATTGTGGCGAATCGACCAGTTGACTGACGGAACCTACAGAATAATGCCTAAAAGCGTTCCTGGTTCAAACGAAAAACTCGCCCTGGTGTCTATCGGTGACAGCACCCCGACACTCGCGAAATTTGATATGAACAGTGACAATTCCAAATGGAATTTTAGGGACCATTGATTAACCCTTTACAGGGAAATTGTTTCTAACGTAAAAATATATCACAAGGGAATCAAGTAATAAATTGAACGAACCTTCATTAATCAAGCTTTATCTTATGAGAACTGTGATCAATCATTATCTCGTCTGTGTCATTGCAGCCGCTTTTTGTTTCACTGGATGTAACCCCAAAACCGATACCAACCAGGTCCCTGTGGTGAAGACCACTTCAGGCACCATATCCGGAAGTATGGATGATGGAATCTATATTTTCAGGGGAATTCCCTATGCCAGGGCTGAAAGGTTCATGCCTCCGCAGGATCCTGAGATCTGGGAAGGGGTTCTCGAATGTAATGACTTCGGGCCGGTAGCCCGGCAAATAGTGCCCTGGTATCCCGATTCCGTGCAGGATGAAAACACGCTCTTCAGCGTGAATGTCTGGACGCAGGGAATTTCTGACGGCAAGAAGCGGCCGGTGATGCTGTGGTTGCATGGCGGCGGATTCCACGTGGGCGCCAGCAATGACCCGATGACCTATGGAAAAGCGTTGGCTAAAAAGGGAGATGTGGTCGTGGTATCAGTCAATCACCGGTTGAATATCCTCGGCTTTCTTGATTTATCGGCTTGTGGTCCTGAATATGCCCAATCGGCAAATGTGGGCATGCTCGACATCGTCAAAGCCCTGGAGTGGATCCAAAAAAACATTGGAAATTTCGGAGGCAACCCTTCTGACGTGACCATCGTTGGCGAATCGGGAGGTGGCGGCAAGGTGGGAACCTTAATGTGCATGCCGGCAGCAAAGGGCTTGTTTCATAAGGCGATCATTCAGAGCGGAACCCTGGTCAATACAATGACCAAAGAAAAATCACGGGCCCTAGGATTGGCCGTGCTTGAACACCTGAGACTGACACCCAACGATGTCGAAAAACTCGATACCATCCCTTACCTCGATCTTGTAAAAGCCGGAAATGATGCTATTGCCAAAGTTTCGGGACCGAGAAAACCCGGATCACCTACCATGTTTGGTTTTTCCCCTTCTGCCGATGGGGTTGTTTTACTTCAACAACCGTTCAGTCCCGGTTTTGCGGAAATTTCGAATGGTATCCCCCTCATGATGGGAACTACTCTGAATGAGCTCATAGGTACCGCTTATGGCGAAAAGGAGCTGACCCTGGAACAGGCAAAGGAGCGGCTGGCCAAAGTTTATGGTGATAGAACAGATCAATATATTGAGCTCTTCGCAAAGGCCTATCCTGATTATACACCCCAGGATCTTCTTTCTGTTGATACCGCTTTCAGACCTTTTACCATCAGAACCGCCGATGCGAGGGCTTCAGAGACAAATGCCCCATTGTATGTTTATTTATTAGCATGGAAAAGTCCCGTCGATGACGCATCAAAAGGCTCTTTCCACGGACTGGATATCCCGCTGGCATTCAATAATGTAGATCTGAGACCCGACTGGACAGGCAATGCAGAAGAAGCCTGGGAATTAGCCGACAAAATGAGTTCTGCATGGATTAACTTTGTAAAAACAGGTAATCCTAATGCAGAGGGTGTGCTGCCAATGTGGGATCCTTATACTGCAGAAAACGGTGAAACAATGATTTTTGATAATGAGTGCAGAATTGTGAATAACCACGATAGGGAACTGATGCAATTCATCGAACCTATTGATTAATGCGGGGTGCCGTGCATGTTGTCACTGAGGTTTCCACTGTCAAATTTCTCTTATAATATGAAGCGACTCTTTTTCTTGTCATTAACGGGAGTGTTCTCGGCCATATTCAGCTATGCTTCGGGTCAGGATCTCAAAATCAATGATCTGGGGTATTTCGAAACGCAGGGCGTCAACGTTCTCGTTTACAGCAACCTGTTTACCGGAGGTTTCAACGATGAGAAAACCTCAGGAATAGAGTTGATCCACCATGGTGTGAGAACGGGGCAGGGGGGTGCCGTAAGGCTTTCGAACACTCCGGAGCAGTGGGACCTTGTGCCTGCCATTCCTGACCGGACGGTAGACCGTGCTACGAACACCATTGAAGCGACCCTCAGGTATGCAGATTATGATTTTGATTCGCGGGTGGTCGTCACCGCCAAAGGCAAAGGGGTGGAGATATCGGTATACCTTGACAAGCCGGTCCCTGATGCCCTGGAAGGGAGCGCTGGATTCAACCTGGAGTTTCTGCCTTCACAGTACTGGGGAAAGACCTATCTGATGGACGGGCGCATCAACCGGTTTCCACGCTATGCTGTCGGCAACACCGTTACGAGGCCAAACAGCGAAAAACCAAAACAGTACAAAGGTTACAAGACTTCAGACGACAGGGGGACAGGCCGGTTTATCGATCCCCTTCCGCTCGAAAAAGGCCGGAATTTTCTGCTGGCAACGGATGACCCGGAACGTCTGGTGAAAATCACTTCCCCCGATGTTGATCTGATGCTTTTCGACGGCCGTGTGCTGGCCCAAAACGGATGGTTTGTGGTACGCAGTTTGCTTCCGGCAGGAAAAACAGGCAGGGTTTTAACCTGGACCGTCGAACCAAATGCCGTCAAAGGTTGGATCAGAGAACCCAATATTGGATTCTCTCAGGTGGGATACCTCCCGTCCCAGCCCAAGGTCGCCGTCATTGAACTCGATAAAAAAGACAAACCGCTGACAAAGGCATCGATCTGGAAAGTAGGTGATGACGGCAAAGTAACCCGGGTTTTCAGCGGCAGAATCATTCCCTGGGGTGACTATTATAAATATCACTATGTGAAATTCGATTTTTCATCGGTGAACACCCCCGGTGTTTACTATATTCAGTATGGCGATGTTAAAACAAACAACTTTATCGTCGAAAACAACGTCTACGATAAGATCACCGATGCCACCAGCGATATCTGGATCCCCATTCATATGAATCACATGGCCGTCAATGAGGCTTACAGGATGTGGCATGGTGAACCCTTTAAGGAAGGGTATCTCCAGGCTCCGCCCAACACCGATCACTTTGACCTCCACAGCCAGGGCCCTACCACCGATACCCCTTACAAAGCGCTGGAACTGATCCCCGGACTGAACATCGGCGGTTTTTTCGATGCTGGGGATTTTGATATCGAAACAGGATCGAACATTAACGTGGTACTGAATTTCGTTCAGACCTGGGAGTATTTTAAGCCGTTGCGTGATCAGACTTTCGTGGACCAGAAACAGCGTTATGTCGATCTTCACCGGCCTGATGGAGTCCCCGACGTATTGCAATTTATCGAGCATGGCACCTTGAACCTGGTGGCTCAGGCGGAGATTATCGGCCACATGAGCCAAACGCTCTCCAATGCGGTGCTCGATAATTACCATCACCTGGGTGATGCCGCCTCCATTACCGACGGACTTCCTTATAATCCTGACCTGGGGCCTTACGAGATAGCCCCTGACGGGCGGTCGAGCGGAGTGAAGGATGACATGTGGGCATTTACAAGCCGCAATCCCGGACTCGATCTCAGGGCTGCCACCATGTTTGCTGCAGCAAGCCGTGCCTTAAAAGGCTATAACGATGATCTTTCCGCAAGGGCGTTGGCACAATCAATAAGACTTCAGAAAGAGGCGTCGGAATTAATGGAAAACCAGTCCCAAAACCGCTTCGGCCAGGGCAACAGGTCAGCTGATGTGGCCACCCATCTTCAGCTTTACATCTCCACCGGAGAAAAACAATATATCGATAAATTTCAGGAACTTCTGTGGCCGGCACTCGAACGTAATGTCAACTCTGGCATTTTGACGGCTTTGGATGCGATCCCGCACATGGATGCATCCTACAAGGAACAGCTCCGTCCCTTTGTGGAAAAGTACATTGAATATATCGAAGGGTTTGAAAAGGATAATCCCTACGGAGTACCCATCGGCCTGGGCAACTGGGCAGGCGGCGGAGCCTTGTTGAATTTCGGAACCACCGTTTGTTTTGCCAGTAAGTATTTCCCTGACATTATCGACGTCAGCCATGCTTATAAAACCGCTAACTTCCTGTTTGGCTGCCATCCCTATCACAACTATTCGCTGGTGGCCGCGGTGGGTGCTGCCCGTCCCAAGGCGGTCTTTTATGGCAATAACAGGGCTGACTTCTCCTTCATCCCGGGGAATGTGGCGCCGGGAATATTATTCCGACAACCCGACCATTTTGAGAACTACGACGACTGGCCGTTCCTGTGGGGGCAAAACGAGGGCACCATTGCCGGAAATACCAATTTCCTGATCTTTGGATCGGCCTTAAAGAACCTGATAAAATAACCGGTTGTTCTTACAAACCATGCCAGGAGAATAAACAATCCGGTTTATATCGATATCAATACAAGGGATGGAAACACACGATGAGCGTTTCGCAAAGATTCCCTTCGCTAAAATCTATCCGATGTATCTCGCAAAGGTGAAGAGGAAGGAACAGACAAAAGGGGAATTGGATCAGGTCATTGAGTGGCTGACAGGCTATGAAGACAAAAAACTTATGACGCTGATTAACGAAAATGTGACTTTGGAAACGTTTTTTCGTCAAGCTACGCTTAACCCCAAGACCAATCTGATCTCCGGGGTAATCTGCGGTTATCGAGTGGAGAAAATCGTGGATCCTTTTTGACAATGATTAACATTGCAAATGATGTATAAGTATATTTTTGGACCGGTTCCCTCGCGCAGGCTCGGGATGTCTTTGGGTATTGACCTGGTTCCCAAAAAAGTATGTTCACTTGATTGTGTTTATTGTGAAGTTGGTAAAACCACTCAACTGACCCTGGAACGAAAAGAATATTTGAAGGCAGGAAAGATAAAGGAAGAATTGACCCATTATTTCAACAACAATCCAGATCCTGATTTCCTCACTTTCTCCGGTTCGGGTGAACCTACTTTGAATATTTCTATTGGCGATATTCTTCAGTTTGTTAAACAAATCAGGCCACACATTCCAGTCGCGGTACTGACCAACGGAACTCTTTTATTTGATCAGACCGTCAGAAATGCCCTGAAAGAAGCCGATGTTGTCCTGCCTTCCCTCGATGCTGCTACCGAAGATGCTTTCAGAAAAATAAACCGTCCTCCCGATTCCTTGAAAATCGACAGCTACATTCAGGGACTCATTGATTTCAGAAAAGAGTATAAAGGGAAGATCTGGCTGGAGATCTTCATCCTTCCTGGTTATAATGACAGCGTCCATGAACTGAATGAGCTAAAAAATGCTGTTTTGAAAATTGCCCCTGACGCTGTACAACTTAACACCCTTGACAGACCCGGAACAGTGCCCGGTTTAAGAGGAGCTTCAAGGTCCGAGATGCAGAAAATTGCCGATGAATGGAAATTGGACAATGTTGGGATCATTGCTGCTGCACCGGAGCGGGAAAAATTACAATCGTTCAGAAAAGATGTCGAAACGGCTATCCTGGAAACCATTGTAAGAAGACCGTGTACCCTTGATGACTTGTCTAAAATATTGGGATTACACATAAGCGAAATCAATAAATACCTTGATGTGTTGGATGGGGAAGGGAGAATAGAAGCTGTCAGTCAAGAAAGAGGTGTGTTTTATCAGGTAAAAGAGAAAAATTACCGGTGAAGAACTGGCAAACTGCAGTTTGTTGGTCTGATTGTTGCCGGTTGACCTGACTTGTTTCAAAATCACCTATCTTTACGGAAGAAACCAAAAATAACTACTATGAAAAGAAGAATCAGACGTTTTAGTGTTCTGCAGACCTCCTGGGTAGCTGCCGTTATTTTATTCTGCGTAATGCTGATAATCATGATTCCCTTGGGATTGGTTTTCTCCGCCATCGGGAAAAGTGGTTTGATGCCGGGACATTTCCCGGGGTTTGGCGTTGCTTTCTTTTTTATCATACCTTTCGTGTATGGCATCATGGGATTTATCATGACCGCCATCAGTTGCTTGGTATATAATCTTATTGCGGGCTGGACCGGAGGTATAGAACTGGAATTTGAAGAATTTTCCGCCAAATCATCTGATCCCGTTCTGTAAGAAAGCTTTTTCGATCGTTTAATCTATGAAAAAAAAGTTTTGGCCGGTATGGGTGGTGATCCTGTTAATAACGGCTTGCCACTCTGAAAAGCAGCCTTCACCCACCGGGGTGAAAACCATTTGCAATCCCGTGAATATCAGTTACCGGTTTTGCCTCGACGAACCCTCACGGCGGGAAGCCGCTGATCCTACCATCGTATGGTTTAAGGAGCGTTATTATCTTTTTGCTTCGAAATCGGGAGGCTACTGGCACTCTTCCGACCTGGGTTCCTGGACCTTTGTGGAGACCGCTCAGATCCCCACCGAAGAGTATGCGCCGACAGCCATTGCCTTAGGCGATACTCTCTATTTTCTGGCTTCTTCGACCGAAAAAAGCACCATCTATAAAAGCGGCGATCCCCTCAGCGGGGCATGGCAGGTTGCCTTGGAGGAACTGGAAATCCCGGTGTGGGATCCTGCCTTTTTCCTAGACGATGACCAGCGGCTTTTCCTCTACTGGGGGTGCTCCAACCAGAATCCCCTCTACGGGGTGGAAGTCGATGCCGGGAATGGTTTTGCCTTCAAAGGGGAACCAGTGGAACTGATCCATGCCGATCCGGCAAACCACGGCTGGGAAGTGCCGGGTGATTACAGCACCCTTACAGACCTGAATCCCTGGATCGAGGGCGCCTGGATGAACAAGCTCAACGGGAAATACTACCTCCAGTATGCTGGTCCGGGTACCGAATTCAAAAGCTACAATGACGGGGTATATGTGTCGGACCAGCCCCTGGGGCCTTTCATTCCGCAGGAACACAATCCCTTTGCCTACCGGCCTGAGGGCTTCGCCGCAGGGGCAGGCCATGGCAGCACCTTTGAAGACCGTTACGGAAATCTATGGCATATCGGCACCATCACCATTTCCCAAAAACATATGTTTGAACGGAGACTCGGCCTTTTCCCCGTCTTCCTCGATGAAAAGGGGATCCTGCACACAGAAACCGGGTATGGCGACTATCCGGTGATGATCCCTGACAAAAAAGTGAATAGCTTCGAAGAGATCTTCCCCGGCTGGATGCTCCTTTCCTACGGGAAAAAGGTGGAAGTCTCCTCGTCGGTCGATTCTTTGCCGGCCAGCCGCATGACCGATGAAGAGATCCGTACCTATTGGGCAGCCGCCACCGGCAATGCCGGGGAATACGCCCTGCTCGACCTGGGAGCAATCTGCTGTGTGCATGCTGTCCAACTCAATTTCGCTGAACACAACACCGCCTTAAAAGGGAGACAAAAGAACCTGCGACACAGGTATATTCTGGAATACTCAGCCGACGGGACCGACTGGACCATGCTGGCCGACCGGTCGCAGAGCGATATCGACCTTTCCCATGACTTAATCTCCCTGGACAACAAAATTGAGTGCCGGTATCTGAAGGTGACCAACCTGGAAGTCCCCGACGGCCATTTTGCCCTCAGCGGTTTCAGAGTCTTTGGCTTGGGAAAAGGGGAAATGCCCGGGAAAGTCGCTAAACTGGAAGCAAACAGGGATCCGCAGAACCGCCGGCAGGTCTCCCTCACCTGGGAAGGCCCGGAAAATGCCGATGGCTATGTAGTCAGTTATGGCATAGATTCCACGAAACTCTACCTTGATTACATGCTTTTCGGGACTACCTCCCTGACCATCAGCAGTCTGGATGCCCAACAGGATTACTTTTTCACCATCGAGGCCTTTAATGAAAACGGCATCACCAAAAGCGGACTGCTTATCTATGCCGGATTAGGCGATAATTGATAGCCCTAAAAGCCCTTTGATTCTGGTAATGCGTGTTAACCAGAGGGGTGATAATTAATGGTAAGGAGACCACAGGATCCTATTAATGTGTTATAGAACATGTTTTGTATGTTGCAATGTTATTTATATCTAACTTTGTGTTAGAATTAATTAACAAATGAAGCTATGAAACGAATTGTATTGTTGTTTGTCATTATCGCACTTGTCCTGGGTTCCGTTGCTTTATGGTTATTGGGAACTCCAGGCCGAATCAGTTCAGTGGACCTGGTCCAGGTGGGGGTGGTCCTGGTTGTTGTCGGCTTTGCCTTTTTCCTGGTTTTGAAGATAGCGGGGAGCTACAAGCGTGGGGAACCGGCTGAGGATGAACTATCAAAGAAAGTCCTTCAGAAAACGGCAGCAGTTTCTTATTACGTTTCTCTGTACATCTGGGTGTTTTTAATTTACCTCAATGACAGGATCACGATGGATACCGAACAACTCTTAGGAACAGGGATTCTTGCTATGGCTGTGACATTTGGGGTGCTGTGGCTGATTGTCAACCAGAGGGGAATCAGAAATGAATAACAGAATCAGAGAATTCAGGGCCCGTCACAACCTGACCCAGGAGGAACTGGCTCAAAAGGTGAATGTAAGGAGGGAAACCATCCTCTTTCTGGAAAAAAACAAGTACAATCCTTCGCTTAAACTAGCACACGATTTGGCAGAACTTTTTCATGTAGCCATAGAGGAGCTTTTTATCTTTGATGACAATCAGGGTCAGTTAAAATCCTGAAATGAATACAATTATGTGCCAAACTGGTTTAATCATGATCTGTGAAACCTGATAACCAACATGGAAATCGAAACTTTTATCACCAATCCATTCCGTATCTACCTCGATTACAATGCCACCACCCCCGTTGACGGGGAAGTTTCGCAGGCCATGCAGCCCTTTCTGAAGGAGTTGTTCGGAAATCCCTCCAGTTTCCACCGGTGGGGTGCTGAGGCCAGGAAAGCGGTTGAGAAGGGCCGCAGGCAGGTTGCTGCCCTCCTCCGTTGCCGTCCTGAGGAGGTCATTTTCACCAGCGGGGGGACTGAATCAAATAACTATGCCATCAAGGGGTATGCTTTTGCCCATGCTGACCGGGGGAATCATATCATCACCTCTTCAGTAGAGCATCCCGCTGTCATGGAAGTGTGCAGGTACCTGGAGTTGAAGGGATTTCGCGTTACCTACCTTCCGGTCGATGAATTTGGGTTGGTCCATCCCGGTACATTGGAGAAGGCCATCACCCCGCAGACCATTCTGGTCACCATCATGCATGCCAATAACGAAATCGGCACCATCCAACCCATCAGGGAATTGGCAGGGATTGCCCGCAGGCACCAGGTCGCCTTTCATACCGATGCTGCCCAGTCGGTGGGAAAAATTCCCGTGGATGTGATGGAAATGGGTGTCGACCTGTTGTCTGTCGCGGGTCATAAACTGTATGCTCCCAAAGGTGTCGGAGCCCTTTATGTCAGGGATGGAATTGTGCTCGAGAAGCTCATCCACGGAGCTGACCATGAACAAAACAGGCGTGCTGGGACTGAGAATGTCGTTGAAATTGCCGGACTGGGGAAAGCCTGTGAAATTGCTGCCCGCGACATGAATGCCATTGGGAATCACCTGCGTGGAATGAGGGATTTGCTTCACCAACGCCTGACCACACAAATCGGGGACCTCAGGTTGAACGGTCATCCCGAAGAGCGTCTTCCCAACACGCTGAGTCTGAGTTTCAGACATGTGGAGGCCAACATCCTCCTTGCCGAAATGGAGTTGAACGGAATCGCCGCATCGGCAGGGGCAGCCTGCCATGCCGGCACTGTGGATGTTTCTCCGGTGCTGACGGCCATCGGGCTCGATCAGGAGTATGCCATGGGGACCATCCGGTTTTCTGTAGGCCGTCAAACCACTGAAGAAGAGATCGGGAGGGCGGCCGGGATCATCACAGGCATTGTAAATCGGTTGCGGCCGGCTGGGACAGACCACCCGGAAACCTCCCCCCGGCCAGCGGGCAGCATCCGGCTTACCGACTACACGCAAGGAATGGGATGCGCTTGTAAGTTAGAGCCTCAAAAACTGGAAGAGATTCTGAAGGACATTCCTCATGCGGCTGATCCCGATGTTCTGGTAGACACGAGGTATTCCGACGATGCCGCTGTGTACCGGATCAATGAAACAACAGCCCTGGTACAGACGGTTGATTTCTTTACCCCTGTTGTGGACAATCCCTATGATTTCGGTGCCATTGCCGCTGCCAATGCCCTGAGTGACATCTATGCGATGGGGGCGAGACCCCTCTTTGCACTCAATATTGCCGGATTCCCGGTCAACAGGCTTCCCATGAAGGTCTTAAAGGAAATTCAGAAAGGGGCTGCCGATAAAACTTCCGAAGCGGGTATCCCGGTTCTAGGCGGGCATACAATTGACGATCTGGAACCCAAATTCGGAATGGTGGTCAGCGGAATCGTACATCCCGGGAGGATCTGGACCAATGCAGGTGCCCGTCCCGGTGACGCCATCATCCTGACAAAACCTGTCGGAACGGGGATTCTGTCAACAGCCATCAAACGGGGATTTGCCGATGATCAGGCTGTGCAGGAGGGGATCCTGTCCATGTCGGAATTAAACAGGAAGGCGGCGGAGATCATTTCCGCATTTTCCATCCATGCGTGTACCGATGTCTCCGGGTTTGGCCTGACCGGACATTTGAGCGAGGTCTCCCTGGCCAGCCGCGTGGATGTTGAACTCTTTGCCGCCAGGGTGCCACTCTTCCGGCATACGGCGGAACTGGCCGCTGCGGGAGCAATCCCCGGAGGATCCAAGAACAACCTGGACCATTTTTCAAAGTACATCACGTGGGAGGATTCCGTGTCTGCTTTAACCCGCATCATCCTTTGCGACGCCCAGACTTCCGGCGGCTTGTTGTTTACCCTTCCGCTCCGGCAAACGGAGGAAGTGCTGGGAAAACTAACTGACGCAGGGATTTCTTTAGCCACTCATATTGGCAACTGCCTGGGAACAGGGAGGGGGAGGATTTTCATCAAAGGGTGACACTGCCATACCCTCTCCCGATCACCTAAAGCCCAAATCTCTTTTCCGCAAAATCAAGGATAAATTCGGTGGTTTCACGGATACCCAACACGGAGCTGTTGATGCTAAGGTGATAAGAAGAGGCGGCTCCCCAGGTTTTGTTGCTGAAGAAACGATAGTACGCGGCTCTTTTTTTGTCACACTTTTCAATTATTTCACGGGCTTTTCCTTCAGTAACCTGCTGAAGGCCGGAAATTCTTTTGATCCGGTCCGACAGGTTGGCGCTGATGTAGATGTTCAGGCATTCAGGGAGGTCTTTCAGCACATAGTCGGCACAGCGTCCCAGGAAGAGGCACGATTGTTTTTCCGCCAGGCTCCTGATGACGTCACTCTGAATTTTAAACAGGGTTTCATTGGTCAGGAAAGCATTTGAATAATATCCTTCGGCCAGTATATTCCTCAAGTCAAAGATACCCCCGAAGAGGCTGTGGCTTTTCTTCTCATCCATTTCTTCGAAGAATTCTTTTCCCAATCCACTTTCCCTGGAAGCAATCTGTAAGAGCTCTTTGTCGTAATAGGAGATTTTCAGGCGGACGGCTATCTCCCTGCCGATTTCCCTTCCGCCGCTACCCAGCTGGCGCCCGATGGTTATGGCGAATTTCTTTGTCATGTCCTGCGGTTATATAGTTTCTGCATCTTTTAATTTGTTTAGTTTCCGGAGTTGCATTCCCAGAAGTACGGCTGCATTGATGGCTGAAAGAATGTCGGCGGCCGGCATGCTATACCAAACGCCGTTGACCCCGAACAGGGGTGGCAGGATCAGGAGGCAGGGGAGCAAAAAGATGATCTGGCGGGTAAGCCCCAGGTAAATGGCTTTCTTGGCCAATCCGATACTCTGAAAAAAATTGGAGGTCACCATCTGGAACCCGGCAATGGGAGCTGAGATCATGACGAGACGGAGTCCGGGAACCACGATATCCGACAGTTCGCGGTCACGGGTGAACAGGGAGGACACCCCGTAAGGATAGAGTTCAGCGATCAGAAATCCTGCCGACATCACGACGGTAGCCAAGGCGATGGTCATTTTGAGTACACTTGTTACCCTGCTGTACTGTCGGGCTCCGAAATTATAGCCAGCAATGGGCTGCATTCCCTGGTTCAGTCCGAAAACCACCATGACAAAAAGTGCCGCTACCCGGTTGATGATCCCGTAAGCCCCGACGGCCAGGTCTCCCCCGTAATTGACCAGGCTCCGGTTGATGATGACCACAATGACGCTGGCAGCCGCATTCATCAGAAACGGGGCCATCCCGATAGAAAGCGAATCCATCACAATTTGCTTTTTCAATCCGAATATTCCCCGTTGCAGCCTGATGGTATTGTTCTTGTCGCTGAAAAACCGGATTTGCAAGATGAGCATGGAACTCTGGGCAATTACTGTCGCCAGTGCGGCTCCCTTTATTCCCCATTTGAATCCATAGATGAAGAGCGGGGTCAGTACCATGTTGATGACCACCGAGTAGATGGTGGCCATCATGGACTTCCGGGGATTTCCCGTAGCCCGCAGCAGGGCGTTGAGACCAAAATAAAGATGTGTTACCACATTGCCCAGGGTGATTACCACCATATAATCACGGGCATAGGGAATGGTTTCGTTGCTCGCCCCGAAGAAGAAAAGGATGGGGTCGAGAAAAACCAGGATTACCAGGGTATAGCTCAATCCAAAGATCAGGTTGAGCATGAAGACATTTCCCAGGATATGGTTGGCTGAAGTGTAATCTTTCTGGCCCAGCCTCAACGACATCAGGGTAGCGGCCCCAACCCCCACCAGAGAGCCGAACGCCGCTGCCAGATTCATCAGGGGGAAGGTGATGGCAAGTCCCGATATGGCCAGGGGACCCACACCCTGCCCGATAAAGGCACTTGCCGTTATATGATAGATGGATGAGGCCGTCATGGCGATCACCGATGGAATGGCATATTGAATCAGTAACTTCCAGATATTTTCAGTTCCCAGTGCAAGAGGTACCCTGTTTCTTCCCATTTCAGACCGATTGTTAAAGGCACAAAGATAATTTCTTGCCGAATGTTATATAAGTAAAATCACCAAATTTCCTGTTTTCCCTTTTCCCGGAAAAATTCCTTTCCCGACCGGTGAAGATTCCGGTTTGTTCCTCTTTTGAAAAGGGCGATAGGGGAGCAGTCGCGGTAAGTAGCAACGGGTGTGGATGAGGAGCGGTTTAGGCCTGAACTAACGGGTATTTATTATGAACCTTTTATTATATTTGTAAGGATCCGAAAATTTTCAAAAAAAGAAAAATGACGCATTTTGAAACAGGATGGAAAACGCCTGATGGCCTTTCCATTTTTTGCCAGGGATGGGAACCCGAAGGAGTTGTTCCCAGGGCAGTGGTTTGCCTGGTACATGGAATCGGCGAGCATGGCGGCCGCTATTGCGGGGTGGCGGAAGCTTTCTGCCGTGAAGGTATGGCCTTCTGGGTACCCGATATGCGGGGACATGGCCTTTCGGAAGGGATCAAAGGACATCTGCCTTCGGCAGATACCATCCTGAGTGATATCGACCAGTATGTCAGGCAGGCTCGTCAACGCTACCCGGGAGTGCCGGCTATCTTATATGGACATAGCCTGGGAGGTATCTTTGTACTATATTACGGTTTGAAGAAAAGTGAAGGAATAAGCGGAATTATCAGCAGCAGTCCGGGGTTGCGGAATGCCCTTGAGAAACAGCCGTTGAAAGTGGCCGCAGCAACATTTTTGGGTTATCTCCTTCCTCGGGTTCAGATTTCCAGTGGATTGGATGGCAGCGCGATTTCGCGTAATCGGCAGGAGGTACACAATTACGAGGCTGATCCGCTGATCCACAATAAAATGACATTGGGTTTTGGAAAAGTCATGCTGGGTGTCAACCGGTATACCTTGGAAAATGCGGGAGAATTCAGACTCCCCTTGTTGTTGTTGCACGGAAAAAAAGATACCATTGCTTTCCCTTCGGGAAGTGAAGAGATTGCAGCGTCGGTGGGAAAAGGGTGCAGATTGGTGATGTGGGACGAAGCTTTCCATGAATTACACAACGAGCCGGAAAAGGAGGAGGTCCTGCTTACCATGACGGGATGGGTGAATTCCCTGATTCAGAAAGGCGCCTGACAGGTCCCTTTTTTCTCATTTTGCATGCACCCCGTTATCTCAATCGGGCTCCTATCTCCTTTTCAAAGGCGCCCAACAACTTCTCCATGGTTTTGTCGATCGTCTTGTCGTTTAGAGTTTTATGATCATCACGAAGAATAAAACTGACGGCGTATGATTTTTTTCCTTCAGGGATCCCTTTCCCTTCATAAATGTCAAAAAGGTTAACCGACCTGAGGATGTGCTTTTCGGTTTTCAGGGCGACATCTCTCAGCGTTTTGAATTTCACACTTTTATCAATCACCAGGGCGAGGTCGCGCCGCACCTCGGGATATTTGGGCAATTCGCTGAACTGAACCAGGTTTTTCTTATGTTCGGCAAACAGCAGGTTCCAGTCGAAATCAGCATAGAAAACAGGAGCTTCCAGACCGTATTGTTTAAGCCAGACAGGGGCTGCGATTCCCATTTCACACAGAACGGCTTTCCCGATGTGGTAACGGATGCCTGCCGAGAATAGCCCAAGGCTGCTTTCCGATATTTCCAGCCGGTCGGGATTAAATCCCAAACGTTTCAGGATTCCGTTAACATAACTCTTCAGAAGGTAAAAGGTAGCAGGTGACTCCGGTGTTGTCCAGTTGGTCTCTTCCCGGTTCCCGGACAGAAAAAGGGCGAGGTGTTCCTCTTCGTAATAGTTGTTGACCGGATTGTCTTTCAGACAGGATCCCTTATGGAAATAACAGTTGCCGAATTCAAAAAGCCTGAGATTTTCATTTTTCCTGTTGACATTGTGGACGATGCATTCAAGTCCCCCGAAAAACAGGGTTTGTCGCATGCCGTTCAGGTCGTTGCTCAGGGGGTTGAAAATCCTCACAGTTTTCGAAGCAGGATAATCGTCGGTAGCCTCGTACTGGGATGCCCTGGTAAGGGAATTGGACCAGATTTCGTTGAATCCCCGGGCGGCCAGATGGTCGGCAATGGCATTTTTTACCCTGTTGGGATCAGGATTTTCGGAGTGGTTTAATGAAGCGTTGATGTGGGTGGGTATTTCCACATTGTTGTATCCATAAATCCGCAGAATCTCCTCGATGACGTCACATTCGCGTTTTACATCCACACGGCAGGTCGGAACCGATAGCGAGAGTCCTTTTGCCGATTCTTCTACGATCTTGAACTCCATTCCGCTGAGGATGCTTTTAATGGTATCTTTTCCCAGTTCCTTGCCGATGAGCCTTGTGATGTTGTGCCAGGTGACTTCTACGGGGAAACCCGTAACCGGTGAGGGGTAGATGTCCTGGATTTCCGAAGAGATGACACCTCCCGCCACTTCCCTGATAAGGAGGGCGGCCCTTTTCAGGGCATAGATGGTTCCGTTGATGTCGGTGCCTCTCTCAAAACGGAAGGAGGCATCGGTATAAAGGCCATGGCGACGTGCGGTCTTTCTTACAAAAACAGGATCGAAACAGGCACTTTCCAGGAATATATTTTTTGTAGATAGTTTCACGCCCGAAGCGATACCTCCGAAGACCCCTGCGATACACATTCCCTTTTCCGTGTCGCAAATCATCAGGTCGCTGTTGTCGAGGGTGCGTTCGGCTCCGTCGAGGGTAGTGAATTTAGTTCCTGAAGGGAGGGTTTGGATGATTATTTTCCCTCCTTTGATTTCGTCAGCGTCGAAAGCATGCAGGGGTTGGTTGGTTTCGAAAAGAACGAAGTTGGTGACATCCACCACATTATTGATTGGCGTGAGACCAATGGAACGAAGCCGGTTCTGCAACCACCGGGGGGATTCTTTGACTTCCACGCCCGAAATGGTCACGCCTGAGTAGCGGGGGCATGCCTCTGGGGTTTTTATTTCTACGGGGATGGTCAGGTCATGATGGCTGACGGCAAAGGAATCTACCGGAGGTTTCCGGTATCCTCCATCCCCGCATTTTCTCAGGAAAGCTGCCAGATCACGGGCAACACCGAGGTGGGAAGCGCTTTCTATCCTGTTGGGTGTTATGTCAATCTCGATCGCCCAGTCGTTTTCAATCCCGAAATAGTCTCTGGCTTTCATCCCTACCGGGGCATCATTGGGCAAAACGATAATTCCGTCGGCATTGGTGCCCAGGCCGGTTTCAATTTCGGAACAGATCATCCCTTCGGATGTTTCTCCCCTGATTTTTGCTTTTTTGATGGTCAGGGATTTATTCCCCATGTACAGTGTGGTTCCGACAGTGGCAACAACGACTTTCTGGCCTGCAGCCACATTGGGGGCTCCGCAAATTACCGGCAGCAATCCGGGGCCTCCGGTATTTACTTCGGTTTTGCTCAGGTGGTCGCTGTCGGGGTGGGGGACGCATTTCACCACTTCTCCGATGACAAGTCCCTCGAGCCCTCCTTTAATGCTTTCCACCTGTTTCATGCTCCCCACCTCAAGCCCGATCCCGGTGAGAACGCCGCACAATTCGACAGGGGTCAGGTCATGGTCCAGGTAGGTTTTCAGCCAGTTATACGAAATTTCCATTTCTGTTATTTTAACGGATTTTGAGGGTGTAAAAATAAGGAAAAAAGGGTTGGTTGCACCGGAGGCAACCAACCCTTTCAGTTAAACATGTTTTTCCCCGTCTAAACATCTACTTTTTTAAATCTGGGCACTAGGAAATGCATGACGGCCCAGGCGATGAGGTACGCCAGGGCGCAGAAAGCAAAGACGATGGTATAAGCGGTGGTCATTTTGTCATGAACCAGTGGAGCCTGCAGGTCTTTCAGCTTTTCGAACAGGGAAGGATCTATCGCCTGAATCTGGCTGGCGACTTCCGAGGGGAGGCTTCCCAGTTCCACCCTGTCGAGGTCGATGATATCTTTGTGTTTGTTAAGAAGTGTCATGGATTTTATTTTATCCAGGTATTCTCCCAGGTTGGCTCCCTGAGCAGCCACCCATGACTTGGCGATTCCGGCGCTGCGGTAACCGTCAAAAATCCATCCGGCGATTTTGGTGATCACGATACCTCCTAATCCGCCGGCCATCCCGCCGATACCGGTGACGCTGGCCACCGCTTTTTTGGGAAACATATCGGAGACCGTGGTGAAGATGTTGGCTGACCAGGCCTGGTGAGCGGCGGTTCCGATGCCTATGATGAACACGGGGATCCAGTAACTGATGCCGCCCAGGTACTGTGCCAGGAGGACCACCAGGGGGATCAGGGCAATCATGAGCATGGCGCGCATCCGTCCGGCATAGGGCTCATACCCTTTGTTGATGAAGTACATGGGGAACCATCCTCCGGTAACACTGCCTATGGTTGACATGGAGTAAAGGACTGCCAGCGGAACGGCCACCGCCATGCCCGTCATACCATATTGCGCTTTCAGGTATGCGGGAAGCCAGAAAAGATAAAACCACCATACCCCGTCGGTCATGAACTTCCCAAAGCTGAAGGCCCAGGTTTGTTTGAATTGTAGGAGTTTCAGCCAGGGTACCCTTTCGATATTTTCTTCCGCAAGAACATCGGAATCATCAACATTATCGCTGTGGATATAGTCATATTCGGCCTTTCCGACTCTTTTGCTTTTGGCGGGTACCTCGTATAGCCAAAACCAGAATATCAGCCAGGACAAACCGATTGCACCGATGATCAGGAAGGCGGCCTGCCATCCCAGGTGGCCGGCGATCCAGGGGACGGTCAGTGGGGCCAGGATCGCCCCCACGTTGGCGCCTGAATTAAAGATCCCTGTGGCCAGGGCTCTTTCCCTCTTGGGAAACCATTCAGCGGTTGCCTTGATAGCTGCCGGGAAGTTGCCCGACTCCCCAAATCCGAGGACACCCCGTGCAAACATAAACCCGCCGGTGCCTTTGGCAAGGGCATGGATCATAGCTCCTAATGACCAGACGATCAGCGCCCATGCGTATCCCAGTTTCGTGCCGAGCCAGTCAATGATCCTGCCAGCAAAAATCATGGAAATGGCATATACAAACTGAAAAACCGACACGATGTTGGCGTAGTCGGAATCACTCCAGTTGAATTCCAGTTCCAGCTGATCCTTCAGGAGGCTGAGCACCTGCCGGTCGAGGTAGTTGACAGTTGTGGCAAAAAACACCAGTGCACAGATCGTCCACCTGTATTTGCCGACTTTTTCGTTGATTTCGTTCAGTTTACTCATCAGATTATGTTGTTGACAGATTTAGGATTCAGTTTCTGATTTTCCTGATTATCTCCAGAGCCTCTTGGCATTTTGCCGCAATGTAGTCAAAATCTTTTTTCTTCAATATTTCGGAAGGGAAAAGTTGTGACCCCATCCCCACGCAATGAACGCCAGCCCTGAACCATCTGGTGAGATTCTCTTCATCGGGGGAGACTCCCCCGGTGGGCATGATGCTGCTCCACGGCATGGGCCCCAGAACGGCTTTTACAAAATCAGGACCTCCTACCTGTTGTCCGGGGAAAATTTTCACCACTTCAGCTCCCAGCTCATGGGCCCGGGAGATCTCGGTCACCGATCCGCAACCCGGACTCCAGGAGACTTTCCTTTTGTTGCATACCGAAGCCATCCCTTCATTGATTAGGGGCGAAACGATAAAGTTGGCTCCCAAGGCAATATACATGGAAGTGGTTCCCGCATCGATGACCGAACCGACCCCCATGATCATCTCGGGGCATTCATCGATCGCCCACTTGTTGACTTCGGCAAAGACCAGGGAGGCAAAATCACCCCGGTTGGTAAATTCAAACACACGGATTCCCCCATTATAACAGGCTTTGACCACTTGCTTGCACAGTTGGGCATCGCCACTGTAAAACACCGGTACGATACCGGTCTCTTTCATCTTCAGGGCGACTTCTATTCTTGAAAATCTAGCCATAATTAAAGTAAAAAGTCAAAATTACCTGGAGACCCGGCCGCTGGCATCGCCTTCCATAAGTTTAAGCACCTCGTCAACGGTAACCCGGTTAAAGTCGCCGTAGATGGTATGTTTAAGGCAGGAAGCCGCCACGGCGAAATGCAGGGCTTTCCTGTCATCTCCGGGCCAGGTGAGAAAACCGTAAATAAGCCCTCCCATAAAGGAATCGCCGCCACCCACGCGGTCAACGATATGGGTGATCTGGTAAATGGGGGCTTCATAGCGTTTTTCACCATCCCAGAGTACGCCGGACCAGCTGTTGTGGTTGGCATTCACCGATCCGCGAAGTGTGGTAATCACCTTTTTGCAGCGGGGGAAACGATTCATGATCTGTCGGGATACCGATTCGTAGGCTGCCGCATCTACATGACCTGCTGTCACATCCACGCCTTCGGGATGGATCCCCAGCACCATGGCAGCATCTTCTTCATTTCCCAGGATGATATCCGTTCGGGCAACAAGTTCCGGCATCACCTCCGATGCTTTTCGTCCATATTTCCAGAGATTCTTGCGGTAATTGAGATCACATGACACGGTGATGTCCATATCATTGGCTTTTTGGATGGCTTCCAGGCATACGTCGGCAGCACTTTGGGAGATTGCCGGTGTGATTCCTGTCCAATGGAACCATCCAGCGCCATCGAATACGTCAGCCCAGTCCACCATGCCAGGCTGAATGCCGCTGGCTGAAGAGTTTGCACGGTCGTAAATCACCTTGCTGCCCCGGCTGACAGCACCTGTTTCCAGGAAATAAATGCCCAGACGTTCCCCGCCCCACACAACATGGTCCGTGCAAACGCCGAATTTCCGCAATTCCATCATACAGGCCGTTCCCAGGTCATTTTTTGGCAGGCGGGTGACAAATTCTACCGGAATGCCGAAATTTGCCAGTGATACCGCCACGTTGGCTTCTCCTCCGCCAAAGGTGGCCGTCAGGGTGTCAGACTGGCCGAAACGGAGAAATCCCGGTGTGGCCAGCCGCAGCATGATTTCACCAAATGTTACTACTCTTTTATTCATCGGAAGCTCTTCTCTTGCGTTTGTTATTTATTGTCCCTGCGAAACCATGGCAGCGATTTTTGCGGCTGAAACATCTTCAGAATCCAAAATAGTTGTAAGCGTTGTTGAAGCTGATATTTTCCACCATTTGTCCAAGAAGTTCCATATCGGCGGGGATTTCTCCTTTTTCAACGTCATTGCCCAGGATGTTGCATAGGATCCGTCTGAAGTACTCATGCCGGGTATAGGAGAGGAAGCTTCGGGAGTCGGTGAGCATTCCCACGAAGCGGCTTATCAGGCCAAGATTGGAGAGGGCCTGGATTTGTTTTTCCATACCATCTTTCTGGTCGAGGAACCACCAGCCCGAACCGAACTGGATTTTCCCCGGTACCGATCCGTCCTGAAAATTGCCGATCATGGTTCCGATGAGTTCATTATCACGGGGGTTGAGGTTGTACAGGATGGTTTTTGCCAGCCGGTTCTTTGTGTCGAGCCTGTCGAGGAGGCGGGAGAGAGGCCGGGCGATTTCAAAGTCGCCGATAGAGTCAAAACCGGTATCAGGCCCGAGGGTCCGGAAGAGACGCGTATTGTTGTTTCGCAAGGCTCCCAGGTGAAATTGCTGGGTCCATCCCCTGCGGTGGTCCATGATACCGAACTCGTAAAGCATGCAAGATTTGAATTTCAGGATTTCTTCAGCGTTCAACGTTTTACCGTTGCGGATTTTCACGAAGATCGCTTCAATTTCTTTTTCCGTAAAGTCTTCGGCATAGGCAGTTTCCAGGCCATGGTCAGAAAGGCGGCATCCGTTTTCATGGAAAAACTGGTGTCTTTTCTCCAGGGCTTCCATCAACTGCGGAAATGTGGCGATTTCGATTCCCGAAACAGCTGCCAGCTGATCGACATATTGGTTGTAAGTGACGCTGTTTTCAACCATCATGGCTTTGTCGGGGCGCCAGGCGGGTAACACCCTGACTTCAAACCCTGATGCTTTGATGGTGCGGTGGTGTTCCAGGGAATCGACCGGGTCATCGGTGGTGCAGATGGTATGCACATTGGCCATACGGATGATGTTTCGCACCGAATACTCCGGGGTGTTGAGTTTTGCATTGCACGTCTCCCAGATCTCCCGTGCCGTGGCAGGACTCAGCAATTTGTCGATCCCGAAAAACCGCTTCAGCTCCAGGTGGGTCCAATGGTACAGCGGATTACGCAAGGTAAAGGGAACTGTCATGGCCCATTTTTCGAATTTCTCCCAGTCACTGGCATTTCCGGTGCAGTATTTCTCATCCACACCATTGGTGCGCATCGCACGCCATTTGTAATGGTCTCCGTATAGCCAGATCTGGGTAAGATTGGCAAAATGACGGTCAATGGCGATATCCTGGGGTGGAATGTGACAGTGGTAGTCGAAAATGGCCATCCTGGCCGCATGGCGGTGAAATAACTCCTGTGCCGTTTTGGTCTGCAGAAGAAAATTGTCGTGAATGAATGAACCCATGGGAAGGATTTTAATAAGATTAAAAAATCAGAATATCAGAGTGTCAGAATATCAAAATATCAGGATGTCGGATAACTAAAGATTAATTTCTGAGTGAATATGCCGCTGATCTTAACCTCAACCTTAGCCTCACAGGTTGAAGAGCCGTTTCAGATGTCTGTCGTAGATGTTTTCTTCGACGCATTGCCCAATAATATCCTTGTGTTGTTTCAGCAGGTTGGTAAACCTCTCCTCCATTTCAGCGGCAATTTTGTAGCCCACATGAATGAGCTGCCTGAAGTTGGGATTGTAATCGGGATGATCGGGTATATGCCGCAGTGTATTGGCGAACCGGGCGCTATCCCAGGCGGCCACCTCCTCCGGTGTGGGGAGTTTGGAATCATCGATATCGATTACGTCGGCATAAGGAGCGCAGAGTTCCTCTTTCCGCCCCAAGGCTTTTGTGTAGATTTCCTTTGCGGCGTCAAGGGCTTCCCCTCCTGCCGCGGCAAGGCCGATCACCTCTTCAAGCCAGGTGGTCCCGGCTGTCTTTATGTGAAGTCCTTTGTCATATTTCCTGATAATTTCAGCCATGACCGGGTAGATAGTGAATTTGTCGCTTCCTGAGTGAACGCTTAATTTCAGGTTTTCGGGAAGTCCAAATGTTTTGACGGCATAATCGATGACCAGGACATCCTGCTCGAATTCTTTGGAAAATTGCGCCACATCTCCCACATAGTCAACGCCTTTGTTGAACCTGCCGGTAAATTTAGGCGCGATGGTCTGCGCCGGAATCCCCAGGTCAGCAATCATTTTCAGGATGAAGAACATGTCAACCGGGGTTTGCGGAGCTTCTACCTCATCCATGGAAATTTCGGTAACGAAATTCCCGGTTCCCTTTACGGATTCAATATGCCGGTAGATTTTCCCGGCTTCCTGGATTGCCGCAAGGTATTTTGACGCCACGGTGTCCAGCAAGGCTTCCGTAATGACAATGGGTTCCCCGATCCCCGGAATGGTAACCTGTCCGCCAAAGCCGGAGCACGACTGCTTGAATGCAATAACGGACTCTGCAGGGGCAGGCCTGTTGATGTAAATAGCTACGTCGAGGGTGAAAAAGTCAGAAACCGCGATGAACCGGTCCACATTCCCCAGGTTGATGTGGTCGGCATCGACGAGGTATTCGCCTTTCCATCCCAGCGCCGCCACTGCGGCATCCGCTTCCCTCCGGGTACCAACGGGTTCAGAGTGAACGATATTATGCTCCCGGTTGCTTTTGTTCCAAACAGGAGTGACCGGAATCCCCTTGTCTGTTGCCTTTTGAATGGCTCTCAACTGTGCTTCGCCCTGATGCTCGAAGCGGTCGCCGGTTCCGAAACTGAATTTACCTATTTCCATATGTTAAAATTTCTGTGGTCAATGGACGATTTTTTCTTCCGTGTACGAACACGAAAGTATAAATAGTTTTTCTTCTAACCAAAAATAATAGAATCCTATTTCATTATTGAGTATGTTTGTAACTGAGAAAAAAATAAGTGGAGAAGCTATCTAACAAAGGAATCACTGCGTCTGATGCGGGAAACACAACCGCTTTCAGAATGTACGACTTGGTCGGGGCACTTCAGCAAATACACCACATTTCGCTCGATGAAATGGAAGGTGTCAGGCTGATGAAACGCATGGATACAAAATATATCCTGTCTGAATCAAGAATTGTGCAAATCCTGGGGATGGTGACCGACCGCTATCAGGTTCTGGAAGTTGCAGGCAGCAGAATTGCTACCTATGAAACCGTATATTACGATGATCCTGCCCTGAAGTTTTTTCTTGATCATATCAACGGCAAACTGAACAGAAACAAAGTAAGAACCAGATTGTACCAGGAGAGTGATGTGGAATTTCTGGAGGTGAAAAGGAAGATGAATACCAGCCGCACAAAAAAGTATAGGATCAGGATCGATCCGGAACAGACCGAATTCGATGATGAGGCTCTGGATTTGGTGAATGCCTACTCCTCAGTCAGTTTATCTTCACTCTCCCCGGTATTTGTCAACCGTTTCAGGCGGATCACCCTGGTTAATCGGGAGAAGACTGAACGCGTGACCATCGACCTTGATTTGCGGTATGCCGATATTCTCAATGAGCGTGAAATAATTGTCCCACGCCTGGTTATTATTGAAATTAAACAGAATCGCTTCAGCAATTCGGTAATGGGAGAGGTATTGCGTGACCTGAGGATTAAGAAGACCGGAATCAGCAAATACTGTTTGGGAATATCCTTGCTTTATCCTGACGTTAAGATGAACAAATACAAAAGAAAAATCAGAATTATTGAAAAAGTGACAAAAAATGGACTCCTTGTTTGATATACTTGATCCGGAATCGGTGGCTTCAGCGACGACCTATTCCTATGGCATTACCGGGCTGCTTTTGCGTTTCCTTGCAAATCTCCTGATAACGGGAGGCATCATCCGTTTTCTATATTATCCACGATCGAAGCGTAAGGATTACTTTTTTACGTTCATCCTGACCAGCACCACCATCTTTATGTTGTTGTACCTTCTTGATAATGTGAAGATACAGGTTGGTTTTGCGTTGGGTTTGTTTGCTATTTTCGGGATACTCCGGTACAGAACCGACACCCTTCCGATCAGGGAGATGACCTATCTTTTCACGATTATCGGAATTTCGGTGATCAATGCCCTGGCCAAGGACCTGGGGTATGTGGAACTGGGGGTTACCAACGCCATATTTATCGGAGTTACCTGGCTCCTTGAAAGCAGTAATCTCATCCGTCATGTTTCAAGCAAGCATATCATCTATGAAAAAATAGAACTGATCAAACCTGACAAGTCAACAGAGCTTTTGGCTGACCTGAAGGAACGGACAGGGTTGAACATAACCAAAATTGAGATAGGAGCCATTGATTTCCTCAAGGATACAGCTCTGCTTAATGTTTATTATGACAGTCGGGATACCAACCTTGCCGACAACTTCTTTAAGAGGAAGTTCGTTCCTGAAAATGAGGATGTCTGACATTTGATCATCCATTAATTGAATGAATTATGTTGTATAGATTAAGGATTGCAGCCCTTTTCACTGCCCTGATTTTTTTGCTACTTCGCGGGAATGCCAGGGGGCAGGAGCGTGATTTTGGCGGCTGGTTTTCTTTTGATGTTTCCAAAGATCTCTCTTCGCGATTCAGCATGGATGTGGAACAGGAAGCCCGGCTTTTTAAGAACTTCGGGGAGTGGGACCGGCATTCTACAAGTATTTCAGGTGATTATAAAATTGTCGGTTGGCTAAAGGGAGGGGTGGGGTATATGTTGATTTTTAACCACAAGGTAAAAAGCGACACCTGGGATACCCGGCACCGTTATTTTGTTTATCTACAGGGGAAGCAAAAGCTGGGCAGGTTTTCAATTTCACTCAGGGAAAGGTTTCAAAGTACATTTGTAAAAGAGGAGGCAGTGGAGGAGCTGGGCTATGAATTCATCAGCAGAAATTACCTCCGGTCACGGCTGAAGGTCGATTACGATATCAAAAACAACAAACTGGAACCTTATCTTTCGGCCGAAATGTACTACTCACTGTCAGGTAAGAAAGAAATTAATGACATGCGGTATACGGTGGGGGCGGAATTCCCGCTTGCCGGCAAGTTTGATCTGGATACCTATCTGCGCTTTGACCAGGAGATGAATGTCAAGAATCCGGTCAGCCTATTTATTGGAGGGGTGACCCTGAAGTTGAAATTATAAAAAAAAGGCTGCCGGAAACGACAGCCTTTTTTATGGGGCAAAGGATTTATTTGCCAAACCTGTATCCAAGGCTGAGGCCAAATCCCACGTTTTTAATACTCGAGTCCAGTTCTTTTCCGGCCACTTTGGGCTCGATGTCGCTGAGACCCAGGGAAGCGTTGAGTGCGAAGGAGAGGCCTCCGCTGAATTCATAACCGGCCATTATTTTGGCACCGAAATCAAAGGGTTTGACATACAAAGCAGACAGCACATCGGTAAGCTTTACATCGGATTTGAATTTCACATCCAGTTCAGCTGCATCTGACTTTACTTTTCCCATCAGTCCGTAACTCACGTAAGGTCCGAATCCCAAAAGGACATGGCTGTCACCAAGGCCGCCCTTATAGAGGAACAGCACCGGTAATTCCAGATAGTTTATACGGGCTTTGGTTTCATGAACCCCTTCATATTCACCTCCTTTTTGTGCAAAGAGCAGTTCAGGACGGATATAAAACTCAGGAACAAGGGGGATCTCAAGGAAAACACCGGCATCAAATGTCGGGATCATCTTGTTCTTAACTTTATCTCCCAGAAGGTCTTCTTCACTCAGGTTAAACATGTTAAAGGATCCTTTCACCCCTAAACCCTGGGCGAATGTGTCAACAGCTCCGAAAAGCAGAGCAAACATTAGTGATGCGAAAATTACTTTTTTCATCTCGTTAATATTAATGTTATTAAAGGTTTTTGATTGTTTATGACTGATCATAGCAATGCAATTTCACCGGAATTCTGTAAAATGAAACTGGGTTCATTTCCTGTTTTTTCCGGGTTGATTCAGCTATGCAACCGACCGTTATTCATTTGCCTGGTCGATGGCATCCTGTCTCATTTTTTCGTTGGGGAGGATCACAAACATTACCCTGCGGTTCTGAGCCCGTCCTTCGACGGTACTGTTATCAGCCACCGGCATTGTTTCTCCGAATCCCACTGCTGTTATCCGCTGACCATCCACGCCCTGCACTTTCAGAAAGTCGGCCACACTATTCGCCCGTTTTTCCGAGAGGGTTTGATTGTAGGCTTCCGGTCCGGTACTGTCGGTATGTCCCTGTATGGTAAGGTCCGTATCGGGGTATTTGTTGAGAATTACCGCAAGATCTGTTATCGTGGCCTTGGAGGTTTCGGTAAGGTCAAATTTGTCAGTTGCAAAAAGCACTTTTGATTCAAAGTTGACAACGATACCCTCTTCTCCTTCCTGATGAATCACTTCGGCATTGGGGATCTCTTTTGCAATTTCCTCAGCCTGCTTGTCCATCTGCCTTCCGATGATGGCTCCGGCCACTCCGCCGACTGTAGCTCCGATGATGGCACCTGCACCGGTATTACCGGCTGTTTTCCCGATGATTGCACCTGCCGCGGCACCTGCGCCCGCTCCGATCATTGCTCCCCGTTGGGTGCGGGTGGTTTTGCATCCGGCCATGACCAGGGTCAGCGATACCATAAGAATAAAAATCCGTTTCATTTTAACTCATTTTTGTTAAACAATCAATTAATACCTCCGGATTTAACAATCCGCTTGTTTTATTTTTACGACAAAATTAAAAAACAAATTCCTATGTTTGATACTGAAAATACTAAAAAGGGTATTTGCGTATTTATCAAATGTCATATATTGTTAAAACTTTAACTTTGCCTTTTAAATAACGTGGGAACAGGAACAAAGTTCATGCCATTTATTTTGGAGAATTTTCCTTCGCTGCAAACCATTCTGGTTGGTGTGCCTTTGTTCCTGGCCTGGACGTGGTGTTGCCTGTTGGTGGCCGGCCGGTTGAAGCGCAGGGGGATGCGGACCGGTTACACAAGGAAAATATTTCATTTTCTCATTTTCGGGACGGTTGTTTTGTTGCAGTGGTTGTGGGGTACTCCGTCAGTTCTGGTTTTTGGGGCGATGTGTTCCCTGGTGGTTTTTTATGCTGTATTCAGGGGTCCCGGGGATTTGCTTTATGAAGCGCTGGCCCGGGAGGCTGATGCTCCCCGGCGAAGCTGGTTTGTCATTCTTCCCTGGCTGACCACCCTGGTCGGCGGTTTGTTGTCTAACGTGCTGTTTAGTAACCTGGCGATTGCCGGATACCTGGTTACAGGGATGGGGGATGCCATTGGTGAACCCGTAGGCGTCCGGTTTGGACGACATCCCTATAAGGCATGGTCGCTGACGGCAGTCAGGGCCACCCGGAGTCTGGAAGGGTCCCTGGCTGTTTTTCTGTTCTCGGCACTCGCCCTGGTGATTTCAGTTTTGATTTTTCCGGTTCTGGGGGAAGTCTCACATTGGTTTCTGCGGGTAGTGGCTATTGCGCTCATCGCCGCACTTCTTGAGGCATTTACCCCCCACGGTTGGGATAACGCCACCATGCAGTTGATTCCGACAGCACTTGTGTATTGGTGGATGACATAATGTAGGTTGGGGTCAAAATCAAGGACCCCCTCTGACGCGTGCTGCTGATTGGATTCCGGCGAACGCATTTACCGTCGGCTTTGCCGCGGGTTTTGCGGGCAAGATAAGAGTAGTCCCCTGCGGCGGGGAGTTTCAAATACGTCATAAATGAAATTAATAAAAGAAACAATCGAAGCGGTTTTGTTTGATCTTGATGGAACGCTGATGGAAACGGACGATGAAATGGTTAGGAAGCTGACTGTTTTCTTCTCCTGGTTTCGTCTGCGTGATCCGGAGAGGTTATCCCGGCGCATTGTTATGAAGGCGGAGACGCCGGTCAACGGGCTGATCTCCTTTTTTGACCGTCTGGGCATGGATCATGCTGTGTTGGCGCTTTTCGGGACCAACAAACCGGGGAAAAGGAGGGTGGGGTCCTCTCATCCGATGATGGAAGGGGTAGGAGAGATGCTTGGCTTACTGAAAGAAAAATTCAGGCTGGGGTTGGTCACGACGAACAGCACGGCGGATACGGTGCATTTCCTTGAGGAAAAAGGTATCAGGTTTTTTTTCGATGTGGTGGTTACCCGGACTTCGGTGAAACGGCTGAAACCCCATCCCGAGCCACTTCTGTATGCTGTCGCACAGTTGGGGGTATTGCCCGGAAGATGCATCATGGTTGGGGATACCACGCCTGATATGAAAGCTGCCGTGGCTGCTGGCGTTATTCCCGTCGGGGTCCTTTGTGGATTCGGGACCCGGGAGGAGCTGCTGAAGGCCGGCGCTCTGGAGGTGCTGGAACATACCCGTTTTGTGGCCCAACTTCTTGGAGCAAGTTAAGGTTAAGGTTGTCTCCTTCGTCGACCACCTCCGTAAAACTGCGGTGCTCAATGAGGCTTTGTCGCACTTCTTTAAGTATCTTTTCCTTGATCATCTATTGGATATGAAACGTATTACAAATTATCAGCTCAATGTTTTCGACAGCAACGCTGCCTGCTGAATCCATCCAGGTGGTCAGTTTAAGGTGCAACAATAAAAGAATCGTTAATATGTGGATATAATGTTATTTTTGAGTTTTTAATCTTGGTTTTGAGAACAGATCGATATTTGAGCTTATGAAGATTTCAGTCATTGGTACCGGTTATGTGGGATTGGTCAGCGGGACCTGTTTTTCGGAGACCGGAATACATGTGGTATGTGTTGATATCGATGAAGTGAAAATCAACAGGCTGAAAGACGGGGAAATCCCGATTTATGAACCCGGTTTGGGAGACATATTTCTTCGGAATCTGAAAAAGGGACGGCTTTCATTTACCACCAGCATACAGGAGAGTCTGAAGGGTGCCGAAGCGGTATTCATTGCTGTTGGCACTCCCCCGGGGGAGGACGGGAGCAGCGACCTGAAGTATGTCCTTGATGTTGCGCGGGAAATCGGCAGGAGTATGGACCATTACATGGTGGTGGTGATCAAGAGCACGGTGCCGGTGGGAACGTCGCACAAAGTAAAGGCGGCTATTCTTGAAGAGTTGGCGAAGCGGAAAGTGGATCTCTGTTTTGATATGGCCTCCAATCCTGAGTTTTTGAAAGAGGGCAGTGCCGTCGAAGATTTTCTGAAGCCTGACAGGATAGTGGTGGGTACCGATTCTCCCGGGGCTGAAAAAACCATGCGACGGTTGTACAAACCTTTCCTGCTGAATGGTCACCCGATATTGTTCATGGACATTGCTTCCTCGGAGATGACCAAATATGCGGCCAACGCCATGCTGGCCACGCGGATCAGCTTTATGAACGACATTGCCAACCTGTGTGAGCGGGTTGGAGCCGATGTGGGAATGGTCAGGAAAGGAATAGGATCTGATGCCCGCATAGGAGCCAAATTTCTTTATCCGGGAACAGGGTATGGGGGATCTTGTTTTCCGAAGGATGTCAGGGCTTTAATTCATTCGGCCGGTGAATACGGTTTTTCCCTCGAAATTCTGAAAGCCGTGGAGAAGATCAATGACCGGCAAAAAAGAGTGCTCACGGAAAAGATTAAAACGCATTTTGGCGCTGATCTCAAAGGACGAAAGTTTGCCCTGTGGGGTTTGTCTTTCAAACCAAAAACCGACGATATGCGGGAAGCTCCCTCGCTGACGGTGATCGATCATTTGTTGCGGGAAGGCGCCATAGTGACGGCCTATGATCCGGTGGCAATGGAAGAGGCAAAAAGGATTCTGGGGGACCGGATCAGCTTTGCCAGGGATGTCTATGATGCATGCATTGATGCTGATGCACTGGTCATCGTGACAGAGTGGGCTGAATTCCGTACCCCCAATTTCAGGGTGATCGGAAAACTGATGAATAGCAAAACCATTTTCGATGGCAGGAACATCTATGAACCTGAAGAGATGCAGGAGCTGAATTTTACCTATTATAGTATTGGCCGGAAACCGGTTGTCGCTTCAAAAAAAGAATTATGAAAAGGGTTTTGGTCACCGGCGGAGCCGGATTTGTGGGATCGCACCTTTGCGAGCGGCTGCTTGGAGAAGGGAATGAGGTGATTTGCATGGATAATTTTTTTACCGGCAAAAAGAGAAAGATTCTGCACCTCCTGGATAACCCCTATTTTGAACTGATCAGGCATGATGTAACCATGCCTTATTTCATTGAGGTAGACGAGATCTACAATCTGGCCTGTCCGGCCTCTCCGGTGCATTACCAGTACAATCCGATCAAGACTATCAAAACCTCGGTGATGGGGGCCATCAACATGCTGGGATTGGCTAAGCGGGTAAAGGCGAAGATCCTGCAGGCGTCTACCAGTGAGGTATACGGGGATCCGACAGTACATCCGCAATCCGAGGATTACTGGGGACATGTCAATCCGATCGGGATCCGTTCCTGTTATGATGAGGGGAAGCGTTGTGCGGAATCCCTTTTCATCAATTACCGGGCGCAGAACAACGTACGCATCAAAATCATCCGGATTTTCAACACCTATGGTCCACGGATGGAGCCCGACGACGGCAGGGTGGTCTCTAACTTCATCGTTCAGGCGTTACAAAACCGAGACATCACCATTTTCGGGGATGGCAGGCAGACCCGCAGCTTTCAGTATGTTACCGACCTGCTGGAAGGTATGGTCAGGATGATGGCTACGGATGATGATTTTACCGGTCCGGTGAATATTGGGAATCCCGGGGAGTTCACCATGCTGGAATTGGCAAGCACAATCGTGGAATTGACAGGTTCACGTTCGAAGTTGATGTTCCTGCCTTTGCCCGCCGATGATCCTATGCAGCGGCAGCCTGATATCACCCTCGCCCGGGAAAGACTGGATGGCTGGTATCCCGTAGTGCCTCTCACGGAAGGACTGACTAAAACCATAGCCTATTTTGACGATCTGCTTTCGGGAAAGTGATCTGTTTCCTGACGGCTCAACCGCCGGGAGTCTCAATTTTTTGCCTTTCCGTATGTGATAATAAAACAGAGAATATGAAATATCCATGCATCATTTATGCACCAACCAGAATAATTAAACCACACGGATATTACATCTGTTTCTCGGAATGAACTATAACAACGTAATTTTTAAAACAGATGAAACACCTGTTCATGAGAAGGATGATCCTGTTGCTGTTTCTTATAATAGAGGGAACGGGCATCTGGGGAATCAGCGCACAGCATTCCACCCTGGAAGGCGGGGTATCCGTTGCCAGTCCATATTCCGAAGTTTTCCCTTTTACCGACAGGATCCTCCTTTTTAATCTCTCTGACAGCGGCCTGTACAAACCCATTATCTGGGGGCTTGACCTGGCCTGGCTCTCGGAGGATAACATCAGGCGGGGAATTGCTTTCATGGGCGAGGAGCGTGTTGATGTGGTCAGGTCCTCTTTCATGCCTGTCCTTCCGCTGAACAACGGTGAATTGCAGGGGGAGGCGCTCAGAAACACCAACCTGCGGATCAGCATTATCAACAGGTGGCTTCCCGGCAGCACGACGGTTGCGCTGAACTGCGACCACCCCAGTGTGCATTCTTGGTATGCTGGGAATGCAGTCCACTGGGCTCAACTGATGGATGTGACGGCAAGGATGCACCAGGAGGCAGGACGGAGAGTCGTTTCCATTTCCCCGTTCAACGAGCCTGATTATGGCTGGGGACAGGGCGACATTGGCGACTTCTACAACATAGCCGCTGAATTGAGGAAGAACGCACGATTTGATTCCATCCGCATAAGCGGAGGGAACACCCTTAATTGCGACCAGGCGTTGTCGTGGTACAATATTCTGCAGAGCAGGCTTGACGAAGGGAACACACACCAGCTTGCCGGAAGTTTTGACAACTATGCAGCCTTTTTTCAGCACGTTCGGGCTATAGGGGATCATGCCACGAATGATGAACTTCACAACGTCATGGAGGCCATGGTGGGTGTCGAATATGGCCTGCAAACCGGCATCTGGTGGGGGACGGCCGAATATGCCCGCGGGGAGTTTGTCAAGGCGAGCGATGGCAGAAGGCTGGGGTATGCCGAGCACCGGCCCAACTGGACGGCGGCAGCGGTATATCGCAACCCGGAGGGGAAAGTGCAGGGATTTTGTGGCTCTTCGGAACGGCAGGCGGTCACAACCTCTTATTCCTTTCTGTCCCGTGACCGGGATGTGTTTTATGACGGTCACGGCCCGCAACGCCAGTTTGTCGTTGAAATTCCGGGGGGCACCGGATATCAGCAAGGACAGACAAATGCCGAGCGGGTGATCGGCATCACCTGGGGTGACGATATCCAGCCCGTGATCAACGGAAAGTACCTGGTGGTCAACCGCAACAGCGGGAAAGTGCTGGAAGTCGAGGGAGGCTCTTCATCGGCGGGGGCCAATGTAAGGCAGGGCATTTCCACTGCCGCCGCCCATCAGCAATGGTCGGTCACACCGGTAGACGCCCGTGTGGGAGGAGATTTCAGCTATTTCACCATTAAATCCGCAAGCAGCGGCAGGGCGTTGGATGTATACAACTGGTCGCTGAACAACGGAGGCAATATTGTCATCTGGGATGATACCAAGGGAGGCAATCAGCAATGGTTCACCGAATATGCCGGGGATGGCTGGTTTTATATCCGCAGCCGCCACAGTGCCCTGTGTCTCGACGTGCTCAACGCAAGTACGGCAAATGGTGCCAATGTCATCCAGCGGGAAAAGCAGGATGCCCACAGCCAGCATTGGCGTCTGATCCCGGTCACGGCGCCGGTTGAGTTTATTCCTCCGGAGGCTCCGGCAAACCTGCGGGCGACGGCACGTCCCGAATCCGTCCGGCTTGACTGGGATGCCAGTCCCGAAGAGGATGTCGCAGGGTATGCCGTTTTCCGTTCGGAATCCATGGAAGGCCCCTACAACACCATCGCACGTGATGTGAAAACAACCGCTTTTGTGGACAATACCTGTACCGAAACCGGGCAATTTTTCTACAAGGTCAATGCGGTGGACCATTCCCTGAACTGTTCGGCTTGTTCAAACGTGGCCGTTGCCTCCACTACGGGGGATTCCGCCCTGGTGGCGCACTTCCGGTTCAATGGGAATACCCTTGACAGCAGCATTAACTTAAATCACGGTGCTACTCCGGGGGAAATGAGTTATGTCGACGGGGCGGATGGTTCCCTGGCCCTTGCCTTGAATGGCAATGACGATTTTATGCAATTGCCTGCCACCGTTGCCAACCAGGAGGAGATCACCCTTTCGGCCTGGGTGTACTGGAATGGTGGCACCCCCTGGCAGCGGATCTTTGATTTCAGCAGCAGCGAAACGGAATATATGAACCTGACTCCCAGGATGCGGTTCTCGATCAGGAACGGCGGAAGCGAACAACGGCTGGATGCCGGCGCCATCCCGCAAAATGAATGGTCGCACGTCGCCGTTTCCCTGGGGAGAAAAGGGGCACGGATGTACCTGAACGGCACTCTGGCCAACGAATCGGCTGCCATCACCCTCCGGCCCGTCGACTTCAGGCCATTCCTGAACTTCATAGGCCGCGGGCAGGCTGCTGTGCCCTTGTTCAACGGATCTGTCGATGATTTCAAAATCCACAACTATCAGCTTTCCGACGGGGAAATCATGGAATTGTATCAGGAAGTCATTACAAATGCAGCCATTGGGAAGAGAAACCCGAAAACGGCTTTCTCGGTATACCCGGTTCCTGCCTCCGACTTTCTGCACTATGCCTTCGATCAGGAATCCTTCTGTGGTGTTGCCAAAATAGAGCTTTTTAATGCTTTTGGTGAGCTCATATGGTTCCTGGAAAAATATGACGGACATCCGGGTGTGGTAAATGTTTCGGATATTCCGGCGGGGGTCTGTTTCTTAAGGTTGACAAACGGCCGGGAGATCTATACGAAAAAGATAATAATCAGCCATTGATTTCCCTCCGGTTCGTGTGTTCCGGTAGTCGGAAAGCAAACATAAATAAAACAGGGTATGAGCGGACGAAAAAACGGACGAGGATGGTCTTTGAGCGCAGGACACAAAGGTGTTGCATGGTTTCTGAGCGCTTCAGCAAGACAAATTGCAGTGGTAATGATTGCATGTGTAACCCTTCAGGCTTTCGCGGCTGAAAAAGAGACGGTTGTGCGTCTGGTCAATGAAGATCGTGTGCTTTCAACGGCGATGGAACTGCACCTTACAGCGACTGATTCCGCCTTGGTAAACAGTATAGTAAGCCTGAACCATGAAGATGCCTGGCTGTTTTTCGACAATATCAAACCGTCGGAAGTTCTGGCAAAATATAGTTCCGGCATTCGCATCAACGGGGAACCGCTGAATGCGGGCGCCAACGGCCGGATTGCCATTTATGCGCAGGGAAGTGTGATCATGCCTTTCGGCTATTATTTCAGGCCTCTGACCGTATATACCGAAGAGGGGTGCACGGGCTCTTCGATGGAACTGCCGATCCATATCTATCATAACAACCTGGGCGAATTTGACGATGTTATTCAATCGTTCAGGCTGAAACGGGGATACATGGCGACTTTTGCCAATAGTCAGGATGGGTCAGGCTATAGCAGGGTATTTATTGCCGACAGGGAGGACCTGGTGATGGACAGGATGCCTGCAGAACTGAAGGGTACGGTATCCTTTATCCGGATTTTCAAATATGAGTGGGTATCGAAGAAGGGAAAGGCCGGATGGAACCCGCATGACATCAACGCCACCAGTTATTACGACTGGAATATCGGCGGAAATTCCTCAAGCGATGTGGAATATGTGGCCATTCGCCAGAATGGGGGATGGCCTTCGTGGAATGATATCAACAGTAAGGAGAATATATCGCACCTTCTGGGATTCAATGAGCCTGACCGGCCCGACCAGGCCAACATGACTTTTCAGCAGATGATCGATATCTGGCCTGACATGATGAAGTCGGGACTCAGAATCGGCTCTCCCGCGTGGTCAAATCCCTGGGGCGGAACCGGGGGAACCCTGTTTGACTTCATTGACAAATGCGATGAGTTGAACTACCGGGTAGATTTTGTGGCGCTTCACTGTTATTGGGGAGGGAAATCGCCGCAGAACTGGTACAACGACCTGAAATACATCCATGAGCGGACAGGGCGCCCGTTGTGGATCACGGAATGGAACAACGGGGCCAACTGGACCACCGAATGGTGGCCCGACGCCAGCAAGGCGTACACCGATGCCAATGCACGGAAACAGCTGAATGACCTGAAAGGAATCCTCCAGGTCCTGGATACAGCAAGTTTTGTGGAACGCTATTTTATTTATGACTGGGTGCAGGATTGCCGGGCCATGGTGTTAAACGGCCAACTGACCCTGGCAGGTGCCTATTATTCCGCCAATAAATCGCAAATTGCCTATAACGGAAACAGGGAGGTGGTGCCGCATTGGAATTATAAGCCGCCGGTACTTTCATCCCGCTATTTTTCGTTGTCAAATGCCATACGGGTGGGCTGGACTGACAGCAACGGAGAGCTTTCCCGGAAATATACCCTGGAGAAAAAGGTAAACAGAGGGAGTTTTGAGACAGTTTACGCCAGCGAAGATGTTTCAAAGCTCTTTTATCTCGATCCGCTGGATACGGACGAAGGAGGAACCCTCACCTACCGGCTGACCCTTGTACCCGCCAGGGGGATTCCCCTCCATTCGAACCGGGTTACCTGTTTCAAGACGGCAGGAACAGACGTCATCCAGTCGGCGGATTTCATCGTGGACAATCTCGAGGCGAATACGGTCTATTTTTCCAGGAAGTATTCAACCGTACCGCTTCTGTTTTTGGGAGTACCTTCTTTCGAAAATGCGGTTCCGCTAACGCAGCGTGTAACCGGCGTCACGACGACCTCTTTCAGATTTGCCCTCGATCCCTGGCTTTATGTTAAGAATGCGCGGCTTTTGATTCCTGAGCAACTCTCAGTGCTCGCAATTCCGGCCGGTTCCTACGATTTTAAAGGAATAAAGGCTGAAGTCGGGGCCATTTCCGGTGTCACCCGCGACTGGTCCGCGGTTACTTTTAACAAGCACTTCGGGGAACTGCCGGTGGTTTTCTGCACCCTGGCTTCCGGCGGCAATACTGTTCCGCTCACCGTCGGAATCCGCAATGTTACCGTATCGGGATTCGAATGTTGTCTGAAGAGCGAGGAAGCCCTCACCGCTTCAATAAATGGGGAGACCGTTCATTTTTTTGCGATTGAACAGGGGAAGGGGGCCATCGGAGGCAAGCGGATTACTGTGGGCAGGAATTCCGAAGGAAGCGGCCTCTTCTCATCGCCGGTTGATATTCTGCTGGATTCAAGTTACAGGGAACCGGCGGTTTTTGCGGGTCTATTGTCCGCCGAAGACAACTTCGCCTCTACGCTGAGGTATTCCCTCCCGGGAGAGTCGGTGCTCCGGCTTGTCAAGCAACGCGAAACGTCGGCAGGCGATTCGGAAATCCATGTTGACCAATTCGGATGGATGGTGATGGATCTTTCTGCCGGTCAACCCGATACCGTTACCATCGTGCCGGAACAGCACAAGAGGAGCAGGGTGGATTTTTACCCGAACCCAGCAAACCACACGGTGAATTTCAGTTTCGACGCGCCAATCCGTGTGGAGGTCGTCGATCTTACCGGACATACCCTGATCGATGCAGTCATTTCCAGGGAATTGAAGGTCAATTCGCTTCCTCGCGGGGTATATATTCTGAAGGCAGAGGGTTTCCTGCCTGCCCTTCTCGTCAAAACAGAATGACGGCCAGATAAAATACGGGGCACCTTTTTATGTTTTAAGAAAAAAGAATTATCTTTCAGGTGATGAATTCAGGACTTAAGAAGGGTGAATATTTGCTGCCTGGCAAACATGATCAAGCCGGATTGAATCACAAAACAGACTTATAAAACACTTAAAATTAAATGTTATGAGAAAAATTTTACTTTACGGAATTGCAATCATTTTTGTATTTGGAGGCATCCTGTATCCTTCCGGGGTTCGGGGGCAAGCGACCCTGAAACACTCCTATACCTTTGAAGAAGGAACCTACGATGAGACTACCGTATTCGACCAGAAAGGATCGGTTAACGGAGTACTGGGAGGGACTAAAATCAGCATCGCCGACGGGAAAGCGACCGTTTCAGGCGCAACGTCCAACAGTGACGGGTGGATATCCTTTGATGGCGTTGCCCTGGCATTGAATACCTATTCGGCTGTCACCTTGGAAGCCTTTGTGGAAACAGGTAATGCTTTAAACACAGGTTATACCATGTTAGCTTACTTTGGAACATCCAGCCCGGGTGTTGGTTGTTTCTGGATTCAGCCGACACGGGCCGCCAATGAGACCCGGATTGAGGCAAATAATACCAGCACTACCGTTTCCGCAATAATGCCCGGGTATGAAGTGGATGACGGGAAAATGCACCATATCGTTGCTGTCCTGAACAATGAGGCTCTCACCTATTACCTTGACGGAGTGATTATTGCCCAGACACCAACGGGTGCCGATTTTATCAGTACCCTAGGCACTGACGTAGCCAATCTTTTCAGGGGCGTTGACGGCTGGAATGATCCCAACTATAATGCCTCTCTTCTGGAATTCAACATATACAATGGTACCCTTGAACAGTACACTATCGCACAGACAGCGGGTGAATTTTTAGGTCTCGACCTGACCAATGCGACGCTGGAAAATCTGACTGTCAACGTAGGTGCCATGCTCCCGGATTTTGACCCTGAAACAGATATTTATGAGGTAACCGTACCTTACGGGACTACCCGGATGACGATAACGGCCAAACCGGTAGTCGGCGGGGTTGCGATAACCATGTTTGACGGTTTGGGAACTGAACTGAAGGACGGTGTTGTAACCTTTGACAAAGACGAAGGAATTGATGTTGAAATTGAGGTCAAAGCACTCGATGGCTATACAACGAAATCGTATTATGTTTCGGTTTTCCCCGATGACGGAAAAAGCTCCGCCACCCTGGGTGCTATCAATTTATCGGCAGGAAAGCTGATTGAAACTTTTATGATGGATTCAACCCGTTACACTGTCATTGTCCCTCCCGGAACGGCTGCCGTAACGGTAACTGGTGTTCCGAACTGGGATAAGGCAACAGTGACGGGGAATGGCACGGTTACTTTGGTTGACGGCGAAGGAACAGCCATACTTTCCGTTACTTCTGAAGATGGTACTGCCACGAAAGAATATGTAGTCAATATATATACTTCAGTTGTGACCACTGGCACTGATTTTTACCTCGTACATGAGTTAAATGGTTTTGTGGCAGCCGAAAGCGGTGCGGCTTTTAACCAGGTTATTCTGGCTGATGCCGTTTACCAGGATAATATGCAAATCTGGCAATTTGAAGACAGTAAAGTTAAAGATCAGTATTTTATCCGGAATAAGGCTGGCAATTATATGTGTCTTTCGCGGACCTCAGCCAATGCCTGGGATCTGGAAGTTTACCCCGATCTTCCTTCGGTAAGCCTCGACAGTGCCCGTTTTATCCTCAATGAATTTGAACCCGGCAGGTTCAGGATCATTTCCGTGAGAAAACAACAAGCCAGCGCAACCAACAATATGCTGGGGCCCAACAACGGCAATCTTGGGTCTCCATTGTTTAACGACAAATGGCGCAGCACAGCGAACGATCCGCTGACTGTATTCAACATTAAGAAGCCCGAAGAGGTGGTATCACCGTATGATATCCATCTCTCCGCTCTTACGATTTCCGGTGTTATTTTGAAACCGGCGTTTAATCCTGCCTACAGAAATTATTATGCAACCATTCCTGTGGGTATGACTTCTGTTCAGGTTGATGCCACCCCCCGGGATGCTGCGGCTGTTGTGACCGGTACAGGAAATGTCGGAATAACTCCCGGGAAAGGAACCATAACGGTCAGGGTTACCGCATCGGATCCCCAGTATACCCGTGATTATGTCGTTCATTACATTACCGATACCGAACTAACTTTGATGCACTCCTATACCTTTGATGACGGAACGGCCAACGATCAGGTTGGTGATGCTGACGGGACCGTGCATGGAGGATCATTTGCCGACGGGACATTTATTGCTGCTGCAGAGGGTGATTATATCGTTCTGCCTGCAGCGAAAATTGCATTGAATACCTATCCGACATTTACGATGGAAGCGCATGTGATAACTGGTGTAAATCCGGCGTGGACCATGTATACATATTTTGGCAATACCACCGGAGGGGATCATACGTTCTTTATTTCCCTGGCAGGAGATAATAACCTGGCCCGGGGAGTATTGAATCTTGGGGATGGTGAAGTTCAGGCTGCCTCTCCTGAACCGGGTGCCGGAGAAACTCACCATTATGTCTGTGTGATTACGAACGATACCCTTTACTGGTATGTGGATGGCAGTCTGGCCCAAAAAACACCAAATAAACCCACTTATCTCATAAAAGATATAAGCAATGCGAATGCCTGGTTCGGTTACGGAGCGTATACTGACCCGACCTGGCTGGGAACCACCAATGAATTTAACATTTACAGCGGGCAAATGGATGCAGCAACGGTTGCGGTACGTGCCAAACATTTCCTGGGAGATATGTCCACCGATGCAACATTATCTTCATTATCCGTTGATGCAGGTGAATTGATCCCTGAATTCGACCCGGCTGTGACATCCTATTCTGTGCTGATTCCCCCGGGTGTTACAACCATTAACGTTTCTGCTGTTCCGAATGATGATAAGTCAATCGTGGAAGGCGTCGGTGCCGTTGACGTCTCTTTGGGAAGCGGACAGGCAACGGTGCTGGTCACGGCTGAAAATGGTTCCAAAAAGAGCTATACCATTGCTTTTAATGCACCGAGCGAATATACTCTGATGCATTCCTGGACTTTCGATGACGGAACTGCCGCCGATGTTGTCGGTGATGCCGATGGCACTCCGGTTGGCAACGGAACCATCGCTAATGGAGCATATACTGCCATAGCCAACGGAGATTTTATCGAACTGCCTGCCGACGTTATCGCGATCAATACCTACCCGGCCATTACCCTGGAAGGGTACATCTTTGCCGATGTCGACAACACCGGACCCAACATGCTGGCCTATTTTGGCGGAAGTGAGAATGGATACGGATCGAACGGGTACTTCGTGACGCCGGACAGAAATTCAGCCAGTGAAAGCCGGACTGCCATTTCCTGCGGTAACCTGACTGCACCATGGAGCGTTGAACAGGGTGTTACCGGCCCTGGTGTCAGTGTAGGTGCCAAACACCATATCGTCAGCGTTCTGACAAACTCTTCGATTACATTGTACATCGATGGTATATTGATCGGTACAACTCCGGTGTCGGGCGACAATTCAATTGCCGGCATAAGCAATGCATATGCATGGCTGTGCAAGGGCGGATATACCGGTGATCCCACCTGGATGGGGACCATCGATAAATTTAATATTTACAGTGGCGTACTCGATGCGGCTACCGTTGCAAAACATGCGCAGCAATATCTGGCGGAATTCACTTTGATGCATTCCTATACTTTTGAAGATGGAACAGCCAAGGATGTGGTCGGAGATGCTGATGGCACCCTGGTGGGTGGAACCATCGCCAATGGCGCCTATACTGCCGCGGCAAACGGAGAGTTCATCGAACTGCCTGCCGAAAAAATCGCGATCAATACGTACGATGCCATAACTTTAGAAGGGTACATTTTTGCAGATGTCGATAACACCGGTGCTACAATGATGGCTTATTTCGGCGGAAATGAGAACGGTGTTGGCGGGAATGGCTATTTCTTCACGCCCGACCGCTGGGGAGAGAGCCGGTCAGCCATTTCCTGCGGTAACGTCACCGAACCCTGGAATGCCGAACAGGGGGTAACCGGCCCGCCGGTCAGCGTAGGAGCCAAACATCATGTGGTCAGTGTGTTGACTGACTCTTTACTCAGATGGTACATCGACGGTGTCAAAATCGGAGAAACTGCAATCTCAGGTAACAACTCCATCGCCAATATCAGTACGGCGAATGCCTGGTTATGCAAAGGCGGATATACCGCTGACCCGACGTGGATGGGTACCATTGATGAATTCAATATTTACAGTGGCGCCCTTGATTCGGCTACCATTGCACAGCATGCCGGGAAATACCTGACAACCTTTACCCTGATGCATTCCTATACTTTTGAAGATGGAACCGCCAACGATGTGGTGGGCACCGCCCATGGCACCCTGGAAGGAGATGCTTCAGTAGCAAACGGTGTGCTGTCCCTCACAGGAAACGGATTCGTTTCGCTGCCCGGTGAGGTAATTAACATCCCTTCTTACAGCACCATCACTATTGAAGGCGTATTTAACCAGGCCGAAGGGATGACCGATAAGTTTACGGCACTCGCATCATTCGGCGATATCAATCCTGCTGCTGACTGGATGGGAATCAACTATATTATTCTGCAACCCACCAGACAGGATAACGAGAACAGCCGGACATCCATTTCCTGTTTGAACACCACCAATCCCTGGGCAACAGAAAGTGCTGTTGACGGACCCGAGATTGCTGATACCAAAACCCATCACTTTGTGACTGTGATTACTGAGTCTGTGATTAAATTATTTATTGATGGCGTGCTGATCGGGACCTCTCCGCTGACAGGCGACAACGCATTGGCCAATGTCGGCAAATCGGTCGCTTTGATTGGCAAGGATGTTTATCCCGGTGATCCGCTATGGCAGGGTACGGTTCAGGAACTGAATTTCTATCAGGGAGAAATGGATGTGGATGTCATTGCTAAGAGAGCTCATGATTTCATAACCGGGATCTCCGATCTGGTTAACAAAGAAGCAGCGATCATGGTGTACCCGACCTATTCCGCCGGTGACTTCAACGTTGAAACAAGCGGAAACCGTGGTGTGATTTCCGTTTATAACCTTACCGGGAAGCTGGTTCTTCAGAGAAAAATTGAAAGCAGCCTCGAAAAGGTATCTCTCCAAAAGGAAGGATTGTATTTGATGAGGATTGAAAGTGAAGGAGTGTCAAAAACCTTCAAGGTGATTAAAACCAAATAAAAAATAACCTAATAGTTTAGCGGTTTACATCTTAATAAGGGCTGCCTGAATTAAATTCAGGCAGCCCTTTGATTTTTATTCCTATTTTTAGGACGGACAAAAACCGCATTTTCGGAGTGGAGTTAGAAATATGATTTTAAGAAAATATTTTTTACTGCCGGGTATATTCCTGTTTTTCTTTTTCTCCTGTTTTAAGGTTCCGGGACAGCGCTGGCCGGCCGGCATTCACGATCCTTCCAAAATTGTGAAATGCGATGACACCTACTGGGTCTTCGGAACCGGCGACGGCATCTACTCCATCTATTCCAAGGATCTGATAACGTGGCATAATGGTCCCACGCCCTTCACAAAAGCCCTCTTTCCGGCATGGATTAAAAATTATGTCGGGGCATTTGAAGGAAATTTCTGGGCTCCCGACATTATCTATATGAACGGCCATTACTACCTTTATTACTCCTGTTCCGAATGGGGAACCATGACTTCGACCATCGGTTGCGTCATCAACAAAACTCTCAATCCTTCCGACCCGGAATACCAATGGAAGGATGCGGGATTCCTGGGCATTTGGTCGTACCAGCCCGGCCTGGCCCTGAATGCCATTGATCCGTCCCTGGTGAGGGGGCCCGACGGCCGGATCTGGATGGTATACGGTTCCTTCAACCAGCAAGGGATTGTCGTCACTGAAATCGACTCTGTTTCGGGAAAGCCAAAAACCTATGCAGGAAATCTCCCGGGTATCAGCATCGCCAATTCGTGGACAGGTCCGCAAAGCAGCAACTATGGGGAGGGTGAAGGCGCCTCCCTAATTTACCGGGATGGTTATTATTATCTCTTTTACAACAAGGGGGGATGCTGCGCCGGGATCGCCAGTACCTATTATATGGTCATGGGAAGATCATCAAGCCCCCAAGGCCCGTTTTATGACAAGGATGGAGTGCCCCTGCGGCGCATCCAGCAGCGCAGCGGGGGAACGGTGGTGATGAAACACGACGACGTACGAGGAACCGATGACCGCTATTACGGGCCCGGCCATTTCGGATTGTACAGCGAAGGAGGTGCAGATTATGTTACTTTCCATTATTACGATCCCAACGGCTATTACCCTAATCCTGCGGTGAACAACCGGGGAGGGCCGACGCTTGGACTGGCAAGGCTCGTATGGGGTGACGACGGGTGGCCCTCCGTTTCCCTTGATTTTGTGGAGGAAGGCGTTTATACCCTTCAGAATTTCTATAGCGGGAAAGTAGCTGACCTTTACGTACACAATCCGGCCGACGGTTCGCCATTGTACCAGTACGAGGCCGACAGCGCTTTTTTTTCGCAGAAATGGATTTTCAGGTCACTGGGCCGGGGGGAATACGCCCTGCGCAATTATGCCGACCCGGAACTGGTCGTGGCGGCAGGCGGAACAAATAATGCATCCACCTTGTCGGTCACCAGGAATTATACCGGGGCGATCCATCAGCGGTTCAGAACGCTGACTTCCCCCAACGGGAAAACCATCATCTATCCGTCCACAAAAGATGCCATCTGGTCACTTTCTCCGTCTTCGACTGGCAATGTCAGCGTTTCGTTACTGGCGAATGCCAACAGGGACCACCAAAAATGGAAGACCGTCGGGTTCGATGAATGGCTCTCGGTTTCCGATACCAAACTCACCCTTGAACACACCGCGGGAACCGATAAGACCATTTTGGTGCAAAGCAACGGATTGTGGAGGAGTTCGGTACTGTATGATACGTGGTTGGCAGCCGAGGCTTCGGGAGCAGGGAATGATACCTTAACCGTAACATTTTCAGAAAATCCGGAGGTGCGTGAGAGAAAAAGCCGGATCTATCTGACGACAAATGGCGGGAAATCCTTGCTCATTTCGGTGACGCAAACCGGGAAGCCAAGCACCTCTGGTTCTGTGGAAAACGGGGATCATCTTTCCATATATCCCAATCCTGCCGGTAAGGAGTTGAATATTGAAAGCCCGGCCGGTGCCGTTTTATCGGTTTACAATCTTTTTGGACAAAAAGTTACGGAGGCTGATCTTGAAACAGGACTTAATACCATTGATATCATAAACTTTGAAAAGGGCGTTTATGTATTCAGAATTGATTCTGATGGTAAAATCCTGATCCAAAAGGTCATTAAGAATTAGGCTGTTTGCTTGCTGAAGGGATACCGCTTTTTGTTATTCTGTTTACAATCATTGTTTTATATACCAGTTATTCTCATCCATCAGTTTTGAACGGATCGCTTGTTGGTTACCCGTATGTTTTGCCGCTACCTTATCTGCCAGGTAGGCAGGGGAGTTTCTGCGTTTTGCGATTCGCATCAGGTCCTGAAAACGGTTGCCTTCGAAAGCCGTTTCAAGGGCCAGCTCTTCAATGATCTTCTCTTCAACCCAAAGAATGGAATCCTCCTTTGAACCCAATGCAGGAATAAGATAGTCGGCAGCCAGCTCCATATTTCCGCAACCACGGGAATGTACCCCTATGTTCTGGTCAAACACGATATTTTCAAAATTGACATAATCAATAAAAGTTCCTGTAGAATCAGTGTAGACCGTATACTTTTCGTGACGCGGGACAATGGTGTCTACTGCCAATGCATCTGAGTTCATTCCGTGTTTCAACACAGCAAAGGCGAGGTTTGGTTTGCCGGCACGGTTCACAGCCTCGGCATAGCGCAGATAAAGCGTTGCAACCCTGTACACCATAACAGCTTTCGACACTTCGGCCTCGTTCCACATAAGATAGTATTTGATGATCGCATTTATATTGCCGGCGTCGGATCCCAGGCTGAGATATGATCCCGAGGGTCCCCGCAAATCTCCGGGATTCGTTGCTCTTTCGTTATAGTAGTAGGTTTGCCCCTCCCAGTTGTTCACTGCAATCCGGGAAGGAGACACTTCATAGTTTTCAAAGGTCAGTTTATACAATTCATCTACCTCTCCCAGTTTCGTCGATCCCGCAATCAGTGTGATTTGTTCGCTGGTTGTAAGTTCAAAGATATCCTGGTAATTCTGCTCAAACGGATCCCTTTCAACAAAGACACCGTTATCCACCGTCCAGATCGAATTGTAGGTGTCGTCGATCACATAATTTTTATCTTCGATTAAAGCATAATATTCGCGGGCCGCATTTTCGTATTGCCCGTTCCACAGGTAGAGATCGCCCAATAAAAGAGGAATGGGGAAGAACAGCTTTTCGCTGGTCATATCTTCTCCAAGTGAGATTGCGCCGGGTGTTTTTGCATTTTTTACAGGTTCAAGATCCTGAATTAAAACAGGGACCAGTTCCTGTACCGTATACACAGGAAATTCGGCCTGACCGGCTTGTACCGTTAATAAAGGCTCTGTGAAATATCTGGTTTTGCCATAATTTAGGGCAATCTGCATGTAGGTCCAGGCACGAATCGCCTTGGCGGCAGCATATTCTTTATAAAGCGATTTTTCCCCGCGGGAAATAAAAGCCGTGTCAATATTGTTGATGAGGTAGTTACAATGGTTGATCACCGAGTAGTAATCTTCGACAGAATTGTACGGATTATCCGCTGTGATTTCGAAGTCGTTGATCTCGCGTAGTTCGATCCCGGCATTTCCGGTTATGTCCATCAGGTCTCCTCTTAGTTCTCCCAGCAATACATACCGGTCGGCCAGTTTTTGAAGTTGCGTAAAAATACCGACCATTGAATAGATCGAGTCGTTGGGGGAATCGATCTTATGCTTTTCCGGAAACATGACCTGCTCGGAATCTGCATCAAGGATCTTGTCGCAGCTGGTGACAATCACTGTCAGAATAATTAGTCCGGATATGATCAGATTTAATTTCTTCATCTTTCTTTTCTTTTTAAGGTCCCAGAACCTTCGTTTTCGTTAAATTTCCGTTAGATGATCAGAGGTTCATTGTTATTCCTATAAGATAATTTCTGCTGACGGGTAGCAATCCGGCATCGATTCCCTGGTACAGAACATTGTTTTTCACCGATACTTCCGGATCGCGCCCCAAATAATTCGTCAGGACAAACAGATTGTTGGCCGATACCCACACTTTGAGACCTTCAATTACAGAATTTTTTATGGGAATATTGTAACCTACCGTCAAGGTTTTAAAGCGCAGATAGGATCCGTCTTCAATCCAGCGGTCTGAGAAACGGGAATTACCCATCGGATCGGTATAGGTTACCCGGGGTTGATTGGTTTCCTGGCCTTCGTAAAACCAGCGGTTCAGCATTGCCGTTGTCTGGTTTACCGGTGCACTGCCCGCTTCCAGGTTCGCGCGCAGGGCGTTGTAAACATCATTTCCGTATGAATAGGTGAAAAGCATTTCCAGGGTAAAATTCCTGATATCGATTTTACTGTTGAAAGAGCCATAAAAATCGGGATTGGGATCACCGATTATCTGGCGATCCTCTTCATTAATAATTCCATCGGTTTTCGAATCATCAAAATGTATGTCGCCTGCTTTGAAAAAGTGGGAGATGCCGTCTTTGTCAATCATTTTCAGGTTTGCTGCAGAGGCTGCCTCTTCATTGGTAAAAACGCCGAGGGTTTTGTAGCCGTAAAAGACTCCTGCCGGATTTCCGGCTGATGTGAGTATGTCAGCGCCGTACAACGAAGTGATCGTTTTAACGTTGTCAGGTAAGGATTCGATTTTGTTCCGGTAATGACCGATTATTGCTCCAGCTTCCCATTTGAAAATGTTTTTATTAACCAGCTTTAGGGTGGTTGAAAACTCGATCCCCTTATTTGACAGTTCGCCGCCGTTACCGTTGTAATATCCGTTACCCAAAACTGAGGGCAACGGTTTCAGGAACAACAGGTCTTTGGTTTTATTGCTGTATAAATCAACCGTAAAAGCCAGACGGTCATTGAAAAGAATGGCATCCATCCCGAGGCTTGCTTTGGCTGTAGTTTCCCACTGAATTTCAGCATTGCCTATGTTCGCCAGAATTAATCCATTGGCCCGGTCCATATACCGTTGTGATTTGAAATAAGCCGACCATGCATAGGGATGGATATCGTCGTTTCCTGACAAACCATACCCGACACGCAGTTTCAACCAGTCGATGGCATTCATGTTAGCCATAAAGGGCTCTGAAGAGATCAGCCATGCGGCATTGGCTGACGGGAAAACAGCCCAGCTATGATCGAACAACCGGAAACCTCCGAGGGTTTCATTCCCGAAACGTGAGGACGCGTCCACTGCAACCGCGGCTGAAAAGAAATAGCGGTTATCAAAATTATAATCACCTGACAGATAGTTGGATATTGATTTTATTCGATTATTTTCCCCAGAGGTTTTCCGAATAAGCTGGTCTGCCAGGTTTCTTTTCTGATCGGATCCTGAATTGTGGCCTTCGCCGTAATCTGATTCAAAATAGTTGGACATGTACCGGATGCCTGCAACTGCATTTATGCTGTGTTTTTCTTTAATCTGTCTTCCGAACTTCAACTGTGTTTCATCAAATATTGCTATATTCCGCATGATCTGGCTTTTAAAGACATTTTCCGAAATACCTATGTCACCGGAAAGAACACGATCGGGCACACCGATCATCGGGCTGTAATAGGTTTCCTTGAATTTGTCAACGGCATAGTCAAACTGAGTATTCAGTGTCAGTGAAGGGGAGAGTTTAAACTCAGGTTTAAATCCGAGCGACAGACGGTAGTGCTTGTTGGTATTCAAAGCATTTGCAATGATTGCCGCTGGATTTCCAACATCGAACTCGTCAGCGTCCTCCAAATCTGTGGTCAGCGTTCCCGTTGGTGTATAAGAATAGGGATTCAGGAACGGAGCTTTGACCATGGCCAGGAAAGTCGGTGAGGTGTAATAGTTGATGCCGTCATCCAGGAGGTTGCGGTCAAGGCTTGTATAGCCGATATATATTCCCAGTTTGACACCTTTTGTGAGAAAGAAGTCGGCATTGGTGCGGGTATTCAGTCGTTGCAGGTCATTGGTTTTTACAAACCCTTTGTCCCCGGTATAACCTAGTGAAAAGTAGTAAAGGGCTTTATCATCTCCACCGCTGACTCCGATGTTATAACTATGGGTGAAGCCTTGCTGATATACTTCGTTGTCCCAGTTGGTGGTATTGTGATACTTGTTATAGGTTACCGAATTAGGATCATCCTTCAAAAAGGGCAATCCGTCGATTTCCTCCATGGTCAGGTTGGTCGTTCCCAAAAGATCAGTGGTGTAAATGCGAAGTTGATCCCCATTCATCATGGGCAGGGAAGAAGGTTTTTCGGTTATGCCGCTGAAAGCATTGAAAACGATTTTCGTGGCCTGGTCAATCCCGCGTTTGGTTTTGATTACAATGATTCCGTTACCACCCCTGGAACCGTAAACCGATGTTCCGTCTTTGATGATGGTTATGCTCTCAATATCGCTCATGTCGATATCGTTGAGCGGATTATTGTAAAAGCCGTCGTGCACCGACTGCACGTCGAAAAAGTTGTTCCAGATCACCCCATCGACCACAAAAAGTGGTTGTGCATTCATATTCACCGAATTCAATCCGCGGATGAACAAAGAAGCACCCATCCCGCTGCTGCCTGAACGGCTCATAGCCCGTACATCCCCATTCATTCTTGACTGGATGGCATCGTCGATGGAAAGAAATGCAGGAAGACCGATATCTTGCGTACCCGTGACAGAATTAACGGAATAGGCTGTACGCAGGGGACCAGCGATACCTTCAATCTCGTTGTATGTATCCCGGTAAACATCGGAATAAAGATCGATTTCGAGTGTTTTTCTGCCCCGGACCGATACTTCGCGCAGGTTGTAATCGAAGGCGTTAACAATAAGTATCTCCCCGGGAGAACTTACTTCAATCTCGAAATTACCCTTTTCATCCGTGGTGGCAGCTGACTTGTGATTCCGTGAACGGATCTGTGCGGCAATAACCGGTTGCCGGGTTTTTGCATCTCGGACGAATCCTTTCACCATGTAAACCGATGGATCAGCTATCAGCGCCTGATCGGGAACCAACGGATTGAATTCCAGCTTTGTATCAGTTTGGCAAAACACTCCGGCAGGGATTGCCAAAATCCCGGCCATAAAACATAAACGCAGGAATTTTCGTAAGAAATGATCCCTCATTGTACTTGTTAGTTTGATATCTCTGTTCATTTTCATCTGTACTATTTTCTGAATCTATTCCAGAACAGGTTCTAAAATGATACAATCGATGCGCATGGTCCGGCTGAAATTACCCGACTGTTCTTCCTCTATTGTCACAGCACTGCTTACTTCAAGTTTTACAGCTATCCTGGTAAAATCTTCATCAACTATGTTAGCATATTCAAAATTGAACTGATCGACAAACATTTTGGTGAGCGCATGCGGGTCTGTAACGTTGTTTACGGGCGTAACCCGTTTAATGAATGTACTGCCGTTTGCCCTTCTGATGTAGGTGAGCTGAAACTTTGCCTTTGTTGGCGTGAGATCGTTGGGATCCACTATTTTGGCAGGTACGAACACACAGTATATGTTGTATTTTGCTGAAAGAGTATTTGGGATCGAAAACTCTACGGCCGGTGCGGTAGATGTGGGATCTACCAGGATATAGTAATTTTTTGAAGCAGAAAATTCCGTTCCGTAACTGGATCTGATGAAAATATTGCTGCCGGTATTTGTTCTGCCGGACGTTTGTTCTGCTTCAACCTTTATTTCCTTAAAAAAGGAATCACTGTTGGTGAATGGCATTTGACTGGTGATATAAGCCACTCCGTTACTTAAAGATTCGTTTTTTAGCCCTGCAAATAATCCGGCGGGATTATAAAATACGTTTCCGTAAGTTGATTTGAGCGAGTCAATATTTTCAGGTTCATAGATCCGGCCGCGGTAAAGCATATCCTGGACAACGGTAAAACGGGTCAAATCCCTTTGACGAGCAGAACTTCCGGCATCGGCTGGTAAATTGAAATAGCTTTTTATTCTTGAATACGCCTCATTCCAGGCATTGTTGTCAGGCATTAATGCAGTGTAGATACTGTCCTCCACATCGATGGATCCCAGTCTTTCCAAAACAGAATTCGAGATGACAAACACACTGTCGTAAATTACCTGCCCATCTTCATTGGCCCCAATCTCAGTGCTGTTCTCAGCATCAAAAACCTTCTGCGACTGGCTGTAAATATATTCCCGCAAAGAATCCAAACCGTCAGTTTTCCCGAGATATTCCCAAAGATTGTTAACATAAGGTGCATAGCCATCAATTATGTGGATCAAACCGTTTTTGGCAGGGCGGTTTGCTTCTGTGACAGGTTTTTCCCCGAAAGTGAATCCCGACTGGTGTTTGGCAAAACTTACATATTTGTTGTTGAGCATCCGGATATAGCTATTATCAATTCCGGAAGTGGAGATCCTGCTGCGGGTGATGTGGTTTCGCAATGTTTTGGTTAAAAGTTCTTTATCGGAAATATCCAATCCGCTCAATGCATTGTTATTTGGCGCCCAAACCGTGTACGACTGTGAAGCATTCAGAACATCATCGTAACCTGTTATGTCCAGAATATTTGCAAAGGTGCTCAGCTCCGGTTGCGATTTTATAAATTCGGTCACAGTTTTATCGGGAAGATCATATGCACTTTCATCGTAGTGTTCATTCCATTCTTTCGTACAGGCAGCTGCCAGCACCACAATGATCATAGCCGACAGGGGTACAAAGAGCTTTAAATATGTAAATTTCATTTTCAAATGCTTTTCAGTTCTCAATAAATGTCCTCGTATTCCAACACTTCAAGCGGAACAAATTCCAGGTAATCGAACATAAATTCACCCGATTTCACAGCTTTCACTGAAAAAGTATGTGTACTCCATTCATTAAAGGTGTATATCCCCAGAATCCGCCGGAGAACATCCTCGCTCATCCGTGCGCTGGCTCCGGTGTACCACCACTCTGCAATAACCGTATAACTGGCAGGACCTTTCATATAACCACGGTTGCGCATGGCTTTGTCGTTTTCAAAACCTTCCGGATCCCGGGTATCGGTGCCCGGATACTGATATCCGATGTCCGGGTCGTTGGCTAACGTTCTCAAGTCGAGCGGAATTCCCGTTGGAATGCCATCCCAGTATAACTGGGCCACACCACGAAGCCCTGTAGGCTGATATCCAAACCGTACTTCATATGTGCCCGGAGGGATAGGGATTGTTGTAATATCGAAATCGTACAATCCTGAAAGAAACAATTCGTCTCCCTGGTAATCCATAAACCGGTCATCCGCATTGAAGTAATGGACCTCGGTGGATGCAGAGGCTTTAATCCGGTCCACAAAGCCATTGGGGAGATAGTACCGTTCTGAGTATAAACCACCACCTACGCGGGAATTTCCAATACGGATATTGTTGTTGACAAACTCAGGAAAGAAACTGGCAACGTCCATCCTCAGCCGCTTGGTGGAAAGCATCCGTTCCACTTCAGCGGTATAAACCAGAATATTGTCAATTTCGTGATAAACCCCGTTCAAAGCATCATTATCGAAATTTGCAGTCAGGCGGATAGCCTTTCCCGATTCAGGAATCATATTGAAGATGTTGTATTCATTCGTTGTACGAAGTGTACGAACTTCAATCAAGGTATTCGGGCACAGGGTTTCAAGGTACTCGAACATATCCACCACTTTTACCGAGTGGGTTTCGCCTGTAGATTCGTAATTCATCCCCGTGTTGTCATATTTCTCAATAAACAGCCTCATGGGAAGCTTTTTGTTGATCAGGTGATACGCCACAAAACGGTTCAGACTGTTATTCCTGTTTGTTATGTCGGATATTGAAGCATCCTGGGGATACAGTTTATCATATGCCTGTTTCGCATAGGCTTTCAAGTCATCTAAATTGTTGATCCCATTTTTCTTAAAGGTTTCATTGCTCTCCATTAAAGCTGTGAAACCATATTTCCTTTCGCGGGGCACACGGACTCTCGCATAGTTATAAACTACGCCTGTGTTTTCCCTTGTCACATAATCCGGATCAGGAACATAATCCTCGTCTTTGATCAGACTGATATTCTTATCAAGGCCGGTCGCCTGCAATGCTTCAAAAAAGAGTGAAAAATCCTGATCGGCGGAAATCACCTCTACCAAAGTATTTTCTGTTGGCGACAATACTTCACTGATCACATGGATGATACCATTATGAGCCTCAATATCCTTTTCCGTAATTTTCGAAGTAGTGTTAACTGTATATACAAGACCGGTTTCATCCGATGAAATCCCGATATCCACATAACGACCACTCATGGTTTGTTTGGTCAAAAAACCTTCAATAAAGTCCTCTGTAGCTATAGTGAAGTCCTTGATAATATGATCATAGGCGATTTTTTTAAGAACATCGAGCGAAAAATCTTTGATCGAGGTTTTCCCTTTGCTCTTGTAAAACCGGATTACAGCCTCGTTATCAGGGAGGAAACAAGTATAATCCCCATATGCATTCATTAATCCCATTACTCCTGTAGTATCAAGAATATGGGCAAATTCGGAGTATGTTTCAGGCCGGTTTTTAATGTACTGACCGACTGTTTCCCCTGTGAACGTATAGAAATTGTCGCCGACATCATCGCTGTTACAGGCAGGCAACAGGAACAGGACCGCTAAAACGATGGCTGACCAGGTTAATCCTTTTCCTTGAAGGCGCACTGTTATGAACCTGTTGCAGAGGTCTGATAAATTCATTTTATAGATTTTCATAATCGTACTTTTTCTTGTCATACTATTCCTCACCGGTAACCTTATAAAATTCATTCTGCACCAGCGCCGAGTTCGCCTTTAATTCATTGGTATGTACCGGCAGATACAAGGCTTCCATGATCGACATTTTTGTGGATTGAAGGGAGCCCCCTCCGGAGAATTTCTTTGACACATAGCTTAACAACGGTGCCGGTGAATTAACACGTCGTGACAAACGCATCAGGTCGAACCAACGTTTCCCTTCAAACATCAGTTCGCGCTGGCGTTCTCTCATTAACAATTCATCGAGTTTGAGTTTTGAAGTATAATTTTCGGCCATCAGACCTTGCTCATCCTCTTCAATATTGGATCTCATGTAAACCGTGTTGATCAGCTCAACGGTTTCTCTTGGGTTGATCTCCAGCTGGATCATTGCTTCGGCTTTCATGAGGTATATTTCTGAAAGACGGTAAACGATCCAGTTGGCCGTTACATTACGGTAATAGTAGGTACTCACCTTGGTGGTGGCATCCTCCCTCCGGCTGGCACCGGCATATTTGAACACATAGTAACGGTCGCCACCGGTTTCCTGACGAAGGAAATCTTTTTCACGCAAGTCTTCACTGCTTTCTTTTCCGTTGCCTGCAATGTAGTTGAACGGGCTGAATTTCCCGGTGACCAGCACGCCCGGGAAACTCCACTGGCCGGCTTGATTGCCAACGTCGCCGTAATAGTCGCGTACCACCCAGTTGAACATCTGGTCGTCGTCGAACTGTAATTCAAAAATGCTTTCTTTCGAATTACCCATATAGAATACACGGGAAAGCACATTTTCTCCGGTTTCGAGTTTCAGATCAGATTTGGAGTCATTTAAGATCAGATCGCATATTTCAATGCATTTGTTGTACTCCTCCCTCCACAGGTATATATCAGCCAACAGTGCCCTGACTGCATTGGTGGTTATCCTTCCTTTGGAATATGTATTGTTTTCGTAAGAGTCGCGTGAATACTTCAAAGCGGTTTTCAAATCGCTGACCAGGTTGTCGAGGATTTCATCTTCGGATGATTGGGGAATGTGGTAATCCTGGGAATCATCGATACTTGGGCTGTTTACCCAGGGCACTTTCCCGAATGTGCGTACAAGGTAAAAATACATGAGCGCACGCAGGGTAAGCACCTCGGCTTCCATTGAGTGAAGCTTCGATTCAGTGAAGTTGGCGTCGAGCTCGACGACTCCCGGCGCATAGTGCAAAAAGTTATTGCAATTGTTAATGACCGTATAAAATGATCCCCAGTGACAATATCCGTTGTCGGCTGAAATATCGACATTGAGCATTTTGTTCATGTCAGTGGGCATGTTTCTCCCATAGGTTACATTGTCTGACCTCAGCTCTCCCCAAACCAGCATCCTGCTCATCACATCGCCCTCAGTGATCGAACGGTAACAAGCCGATAACACCTGGTTCACCTGGCTTTCGTTCTGCCAGAAATCATCCAGTACGATTTCACTTTCAGGCTTTACGTCGAGCCATCCCGAGCAACCTGACGCCAGGATTATGAAGCCTGTGATGGATAATATTGAAAATGCTTTTTTCATCGTTATACATTTAAAAGGTCAGTGAAACTCCTAAAGTCGCATCTTTCGAACGTGGGGTGGGGGAGTTGTCGACGCTGACGCCGAAAGAGCCGTAGCCTACCTCCGGATCCACACCCGTATACTTTGTTAATACCCACAAATTGTTAATCGTAAGGTAAAAGCTCACTTGCTGCATTTTTAATTTTAACAGTTTTTCCTTCGGGATGGAATAATTAAAAGTAAGGTATTTCATCCGCAAGAACGAGCCCTCTTCCACATAACGGTCGCTCCCCAGCCAGTTGTAACCATGATTGTACAGTGCCCGTGGCATATCGGTCACATCCCCGTCTTTTCTCCATCGCCAGTTCACCGAAATACTCTGGTTGTTCAGATAATACATGTTTTCGGCATTCATCCGGGCCATGTTGACGATTTTGTTCCCGTACCGGAAATTGAAAAAGGCCGTCACAGAGAATCTTTTATAGCGTACGGTGGATCCAAAACCACCGTTAACTTTGGGATTCGAGTTGCCCAGGTACACGATGTCCAATTCATCGATCGAACCATCCTTGTTGATATCTTCATAAATGGCGTCACCGCCCCTGAACCGGTACTCGTTGCTTTTGCCATAGGCAAAATACATGGGTAGCGGATTACCTTCCTCATCGGTAAATACGTATCCGTTTTCATCCCGGGCAACAGGGGCACTTTCCTGTTTTTCAGGAATGTAATCGTTGTACTGGTAAACACCTTTGTACCTGAAACCGTAAATCGAACCATAGGAGTTGCCTTCCTGGATACGTGATAAATAGGTTCCGTTTGTATAGTCGTAGTCGGCATTGTAGTTTGCCAATATGTCATCCCTCAGTTCGATGATCTTGTTCACATAATTCGATAGGTTGAAGTTGAAATCAACTGCAAAATCCTTTCCCCCGATTGCCTTGTTGGTGGTAAAATTCAGTTCCCATCCGTTGTTTTGCATGATTCCCACATTCTGATAGGGTACGGAGGAGAATCCTGAGGAACTTGGAACACCTAAGTTAGCAAACAATAAATCTTCCGTGAGTTTATTGTAGAAGTTGAGATCAAACACCAAACGGTCATTAAAAAAGCCGAGGTCAAAACCAAGGTTGTAAGATGTTGATTTTTCCCATCTTAAATCAGACAGACGAAGGGTTGTAGGACGGGTTGCCGGCATATCCATATAGCTTCCGTAAGGCGAATAGCGGCTGAAATGCAGGTATTCTGCCCCTGGCTGGTTACCGGTGATCCCCCAGCTGGGACGAATGGCCAGCATGCTTAACCATTTTTTTGTGGATTGCATAAATTCCTCATCGGTAATTATCCATTTCGCGGAAATTCCCGGGAAGTTACCATACTTGTATTTTTCACCGAATTTTGTGCTTCCGTCCCTGCGGAAGGTTAATCCCAAAATATAGCGGTCTTTAAAGGTATAGTGCCCTCTGAAGGTGAATGCATTGGACCGGTATTCAAACCTGCTGGTGGAAATTCCGGTTGAATATCCGTAGGATGATGCATCAACAATATCGCCCGATGGAAGATTCGTAACTCCTATGCCCTGGGAAGCACTGTTCCCGGTAATGATCTGAAAAGATCCCTGAAGCAGCAGAGAATGATCGGTATTTTGAAATCTGGGCTGCCAGTTAATGCCATTGTCTACCAGGACCGTTACACTTTCGGAATCGAAACTTTCGGCAAAGTTCTTGGCTCCGTCGTTCCAGGGAGCATTGGAAACTTCCGCGGGAAGAAACTTACTGACTTTGTCGTTGTTAACATCGAAGGAAACGTCCAAATTATACTTGAGGGTTTGTATCTCCGGATCAAGCAGATCATATTGTAACCTGAATGTCGGCCTGATGCGGTAATTTTTCAGGTTGTTGGTGGCCAGATTTGCCAGTGCCACCGGATTCCGCAGATCACGCTGAGATCCGTGGAGACTGGATGATCGTGAAATGTTGTAATATACATTCGTATTTTCTCCATTTAAATTCTGCTGATAAACACTTACATTAGGCATTTTCCGGTAAGAAATCCCCAAAATATTGTCATAATTTCTGTTGTTATCCGTAAAAAAGAATGATAATTCAGAGATAAACTTGATCCGGTCAGATACGGAATAATCCAGAGATGCTGTTGTGGTTATTCTGTTCAACATCTGACCGATAACGGTGCCTGTCTGAGTCAGAAAACCCCCGGAAACCCTGTATCTGGCTCTTTGGCCACCCCCTGAAATATTGAGGTAGTGGTCGTGTTTAAAACCGGTTTTGGTCACTTCGTCCACCCAGTCGGTATTGTTGTTGAAGTTCTCATATTCCGAGAATGTCGGGTCATACAAAAATTCACGGACATTCGCTGCATTTTCGTCCTGCTGTGGATTGAAATAGGCTTGTTTGATCATCATGGAGTAGTCGTCGCCATTCAGCATATTCATGCCTTTTGGCTGTCTTGCCCCGGTAAAACGGTATGAATACTGAACCCTGGTCGGTCCTGTGGCCCCTTTTTTGGTTTTGATAACCAATATGCCGTTGGCTCCTTTTGATCCCCATACTGCGGTGGAAGATGCATCTTTCAATACGGTAATCTCTTCAATATCATCCGGATTGATGCTCAACATGTTGGCATACTGTTCCTGGTTAGCCGCTGCAAAATCAAACGACGGATCTATCTGAATCTCATAGGGAATACCGTTAACAACAATCAAGGGCTGTGTATTGGCATTAATCGAGGAGGTTCCCCTGATCGTCATGGTTGCCCCGGAGCCCAGGTCTCCCGAGTTAGCTACAATGTCCAGACCGGCAATTCGTCCCTGCATGGCCTCATCGATCGAAGTTACCTGAATGCCTTCGAATTCTTTAGCGCTGATGGTTTGAACAGCCGTGGAAACCTCACGTAACGGAATTTCAAAGGCCCCGTCAGAAACCTTCTTTTCGGCAGTCACCACAATACCTTCTATTACCTGCGTTTCTTCTTTCAGCGTTACATTGATCAGGGTCTGGTCTCCGATCTTCTGGCCTTGGGTAATGTATCCCACAAAGCTGAAAGCAATGTTGTTGGCAGGATTTTTTATTCTAAGAACATACTGTCCATTTATATCGGTAATGGTTGCAGTGATGATCCTTTTATTATCGTCAGCCTCAATAACAGTGGTTCCCGGCAACGTCTGGCCATCGGTGGCCGAAGTAACCGTTCCCCTGACCACCCGCTCTGTTCTCGTGCTTTGGCCCACTGACATAAAGGGTATAAGCAGATAAAAAAGCAGAATTGCCGCAACAAGTTTCAATTTCATATCTGTGATCATTTTATTCAAACCTCAAAACATTATCAATCTGGTGGATAACCGCAGTGGAAGAAGTAATAATGGTTGAATTCGAGAATTCCGTACCGGCCCCGGTACCGTCGATCTCACGATAAGCCTGCGGGTTACCGCTGAAAATGTAATCCCGTGTCAGAATGTTGTACAGGCCGTTGTCTCTGATCAGATTGGCAGTACCCCAGTTTTCGGTATCCAGTTTAATGTTTTTGCCATCGCTTGTAATCCCCAGTCTGTAATATTTGTCTTTATATGTCCTGAATTGGGTAACATCATCATCTTGTTTGATAGTGGCCGTTTGGTAAAGCTTGTAAAAGATGTCACTGTCAACAAAAACTGCATTGTCCTGGAAGTGGTATCGCAGAAAACGCTCAAGCTTTTCCATTTCAGCAGTTTTTTGCTGCGTGTCTGGAATTCTGTTTATATTGTCCCAGTTTAGGATTAAACCATCGCTGATCGCTTTTTGAATTGCTTCATTCGTTGGAACATATACGGTGTAGTTAAAGGTATTGAAGAACTTGATGTTGAAATCCATCCCGTAATAGTTGGTCTTCTTCACAAATATTTCCTTGGAGGCCGGAAATCCGTTAAGCAAAGCAAAAAATTCTTTAAACTCAGGCGTTGAGCTTAGTATTTTATAAACTGATTGGAGGGGTGCCTGGAGAGGTTTATCGATAAAGAAGGTAGTGCCGTTTTGCTGCCTGTAGACACCATTGGGCACAACATTTACCACAGTGCCCGAATTAAGGTCGTGTCCCGCCTGGACTTTCAGGTCAGCTCCGGCTCCTTCAACCAGCAATATGTTGCCGTTTTTGGTGAAATAGTATTTGGCGCCTGATTCGACATCGCCGATCACAATATGCGAATCCAGCAGGTCAAGCAAACGGTTTCTGAGAAAGGACTCACTGGTAATCGTATTTACTGAGTCGCCTGCCTGGCCGGTCAGTGGATCAAAGGTATAAACCGTTGCGTTCACGGTGTTTGTTTTGGTGTTGTACCAGTACTTCATTACACCTTTAACATCTTTTGAATAGGCGACCGGATCGATATAGTGATCAAAAAATTTATCGGTAGGCACAAAGAAAGTATAAGTGCTTTTAAGGGCGTTCAGGTAAAGGTCGAACTCGTTCTGGGAAACCGCCCAGTTAAAAACGCTGGTTTCTTCACTTAACAGGACCGGAGCATACACCGAAATATAGTCATCAGGCGGATATATTTTGTTGGTGTTGTACACAACGCCGTTCAATCCGATGTATGAACCGGTGATATCGTCAGGCTCAATCGGGATCGGAGAATTATTGCTATCCACCAGTTTAGCGAAACGGCCAGGTACTGTTTCGAGAAATGATTCCCGGAGATGCCTTTTCAGCAGTTTCATGATGATATAATCCGGTGTGTTATCCCAGCTTCCAAAGCGGTTCTTCAGTATTACGCCGGCTCCGGTTTCAAAATAGTTGGTCATTGCCTCGTTTGTGGGCGCAAGAACTGCCGCCATATCCGACTGCATGGAACTGCCGGCAGCAGAAGAAACATAATTGTTTCTGCCCGGATTGAAGGGTAACAGAAGTTCCGTCCTGATCTGACTTCCATCGGGATAACGCATTTGCCCTCCATAGGCCGAAAAATATATTTTTTCGAAAATTGAATCGACGGGACTTTCCGGATTGATCTGGTTGTAGGCACTTGTCTGTGATGAACTGTAATAAGGTGCACAAAAACGATCGAGCAACTTGGAAAAAATAGTTGTATTGGGATTGGTTTTCAGGTATTCCGCCACATTTACCGGAGGGATGAGGACTTTCTCCAGAACGTGGACATATCCGTTTTTACAGGTGATGTCCCTTTCCTTGACCCTCACACTGAAAATGTGGGCGTCATTGTCTTCGCGGTCAACTCCGGTGATCAGCCTGAAATCGGAATTGCTGATCCCCGCCTTTTTGAGGGATCCTGGGAGAAAGTGGACCAGCGTCCACGCCGTGGCATCTTTCAGGAGGTGGATCCCCTTGTGATGGTATTGCTTCCAGTAAGTCCCCTGCGGCAGCTGATCGCCTTTCTCGAAGGGAATGCTGTCGAGCACCGAAACCGCTGTTGTACGCCGCAGTGCCGTCCCTTCCTGAAGCGAACCGTTGAAATAATTGGACAGCGTCTCTATCAGATAAGCATTGTTGATCATCGTGAAATTGATGATCAGCTTCTTCTGGGTCAGACTCATGTCCTCATACCGGGAAACATTCCAGGGATTGTTTTTGAAGAATTCCTCAAATGCTGCGTCGTCGGCAACAAACAAGGTCTTGCTTCCGGTTTTGGCCAGTACCTCCCTGAATCCGACATCATCAATGATCCGGGTGTAGTAGGTGAAATTCTCCTGCTCCTTCAGGTAGTCGTAAATGCTGGCTCCCAGCCATTCCGGTTCCTCATTGTCGTAGATGTATTCATCCCGGCAGGAAGTAGACCAGAAAATCCCGGCCAGCAGAAACACTCCCGTCAGAATATGCCTCATGATATGATACCGCATTTCTTTTTTCATAGTTTGTGCCGATTTTATGCTTTGCCACAAAAAAACCTTCATGAAGGAGATTCGGACCGACCAGCTTCCCCCTTCATAGATGAGTTTAGATTTTGCTTTAAAGTTAAATTTTTCTGGAAATAAAAGTCAAAAATACTTGTTAATTTTTGGGAATAGTCAAAAATCATATTCCGCCCGGCTATTGTCCTAACTTTGCAAACGCTTTGATAAAAACTAATTAATGGTAAACCGGCTGATGTTCAGCCTGAATACTCCCCGATCAATGAATGTATCAAAGTTTTGCCGAGCTTTTTTATATCAGTTTGACGGAGATTTAAACTTTGGTATGATCTGTAACATTTCAGCTCAGAAAAACTCTTTCAGGTAGCTCTCTTTCCAGACTTCAAAAACCGACCGGTGGATAATCCGGTAATGAGGATGATACTGTGCTGAGAAGTTTGCACTATGATGCATTGTCACCTCGCCTTTATCAAGCATTTGTTCAATTTTTAGACTATCTTCGTCAAATCCCGGAAGATCGGGTTTGATTTTCCTTATCGCAGAAGCTGTTTTCCGCCACTCTTTTATCCAGGATATTAAGTCTGGTTTTCGGGCAAGGGGGGAGCTGATAACCATGGCTTGAAGCATCACACTACGCGGAATGATGCCTTTTCTTACAAGATTAAGATTAATCCGGATAAAATCATGGTGAATGCCCAACTCCTGAAAACGCACGGTATCCTGATAATCAATCTGTGAAAGTTCCCAGTCGAGGTAAGCGGCCGCTGACAAGGTATCCGGAATCAGATGTCCGGGCCCGAAAGCATCCTGAAAATAATTCTTATACAGATCGGTGAGTCTGCTCTCAGGATAATTGGTTAACTCTTTCGCGACATACTGTTTAATCAGGAGTTTTTCATTTGAGCAGGAAGCTAACGAAACCAGCAAGGCCAGTACTGTATATTTCCGTATCATAGTTAAATCGTTTCTTTGATAAACATTACTATTTGCTATTCCGGATTTTCCGCTGCTTTGCGGCGGAGCGTTCCAACGTAACTATACCAGTTTTTCAACTGGTGAGTTTAAAGATAACTCCGGAGGTTGAAAATCCAAACAAAAAGTTTCAGCAATGTTTCAGCAGCGCCATGAAAAAACCTCTATAATCTTCTGATAATTTGTTGATTATAGAGGTCTTTCAGTGCCCAGAACAAGACTCGAACTTGCACACCCTTGCGAGCACCAGCCCCTCAAGCTGGCGTGTCTACCAATTTCACCATCTGGGCTTTTCAGCGGGGCAAAAATAATAAATTTTCCGAATGGAAAAACCAGTCGCCCCGAAATTTCAGGATTAAGCCTGCCGGAGCGTAACGACGGCCATCCGTTGTTGTTAATTCAGGACAAATTCCTCCCCCTGTTCCGGAATTTCAATATTTGCAAAGCCGGCTTCTTCAAGTTTTCCCTTGTAAAACTCCAGGGCTTCCCCGTCTCCGTGTACCAGGAATATCTTTTTCAGACGGTTTTTGTCCTGGCAACTGATATAGTCGATCATTTCATTGAAGTCGCCATGGCCTGAGAAAGCTTCAATCCTTTCGACATCGGCATTCACTTCATGCTGTTCCCCGAAAATGGAGACCACCCTGTCGCCCCGCAGAATTCTGGCGCCCAGGGTGATGGGGGAACAATAACCCACGGCCAGAACGGTATTCCGGGGATCGGAAATGTTGTTGGCAAGGTGATGTTTGATCCGGCCGGCTTCCATCATCCCCGAGGCCGAAATGATAATACACGGCTTCTTGATCTTGTTCAGCTTTTTGGAATCCTGGACCTTTGTGATGTATTTGAGCGACTTGAATCCGAAAGGATCGGGATCGTATTCCATGACCCGCTGGACATCTCCGTTCAGGTTGTCGGTATGCATCCTGAATATTTCCGTAGCATTTACGGCAAGCGGGCTATCGACGAATACGCTTACTTTGGGAAGTTCTCCCGAATTGAAAAATTTGTTCAGGGAATAAACGACTTCCTGGGTTCTGCCTATGGCAAAGGAAGGAATGATCAGTTTTCCCTGTTTTTCGACACAGGTCCATTTTACGACCTTCAGAAGTTCTCCCTCTGCCTCCTGCATTTGCGGGTGAAGCCTGTTCCCGTAAGTCGATTCGGCAATCAGGTAATCACATTGCTGAAAGGGTTCCGGGGACTTCAGGATTCTGTTCGAAGGGCGGCCGATGTCCCCGGTGAACCCTATTTTGTACTGTCTGCCGTTCTCGTTGATCTCCAGGGAGACCACGCTGCTTCCGAGCATATGCCCCGAATTGGTGAACTTTACCCGGATGTTGTTGTCGATATTGAATTTCCTGTTATATGCGACGCCGATGAAAAGCTCCATTGAAGCGCGGGCCTCCTTTTCCGTATAGATCGGATCAAGGGGTGGTTCTCCCCGGGCTACCCTCCGTTTGTTGAAAATTTTCATGTCACTTTCGTGGATGTGGCCGCTGTCGGCCAGCATGATGGAACAAAGGTCCCGGGTAGCGTTGGTGCATACCACGGAGCCCCGGAATCCCAGTTTGTAGAGATAGGGTATCAATCCCGAGTGGTCAATATGGGCATGCGACAGGATGATATGGTCGATTTCAGCGGGTTCAAATCCCAGATTGCGGTTCATTCCCTCTGTTTCCAGGCCTTTCCCCTGAAACATACCGCAATCGAGCAGAATCTTCTTCCCGTTTTCGATGGTAATTAAATGCTTGCTCCCGGTAACTTCCCGGGCGGCACCCAAAAACTTAATTTTCATTGAAAACAGCTTTGTAAATAATACGATTTTACCAAGTCGTCAAATGTAATTAAAAACCCGGCTCAAAAAAAGGAGATTGCTCCCGGTAAGAAAATCAGGGCTATTTTCTAAACCAAAAACATTATTTTTGACAAAATATGGGTTCCGGAATTACAATGAAGAGAAGGTTTCTGATTTTCCTTTTATTTTCCCTGGTCTTTCAACTGGAAGCCCAGGAAATGTACCCGTCATTTTCTGAGACAGGTGACAGCCTGCAGATGACCGGGACAGCGCGTACCGGAAATGATGCCCTTTCTCCGATGAATACCGGCGAGCGCATTCCCCGTCCGCCCGGCGATGGGTTAAGCGATCATGACACTATGGAAGTCCTCTACGGAATCGGATTCCTCGCCGGTTCTGCTGCCAGGGGTTTCAATGATTTCATTGCCCCTTTCAGGTGGGATGATCTGTCGGCAATCCGCCTGTCATCCTTTGATTTCACTGCTTTCAGTGATTTGCGCCGGGGAAGTGATTTTTTTTCGTTTGACGGGTTTCCAGGCCGAAATGAGAGACTTTTCATGCCTTACGGCGTTTTTTCATCTTTCCCTTTCGCGGGGTATGGCGAAGTGTTCCATCAGGCGAGTTACAGGCTTTCTGACAAAATCAGGATCGGGGGCAACAGTTTCGGGGTGAATTCCCTGCTTACGGCTCCTTTTACCCGCCGGGGTGCCAACCAGTGGGAGTGGCGGGGAGCATCCCTGTTCATGCAATACAAGGTTTCGGACAAATTCAGGATTGAAACGCATGTGTCGGTCACGGGGAATCAATTTCAGCCATAATTATCTCCTTTTATGCTCACCATCTACAAAGCTTCGGCAGGATCGGGAAAGACATTCCGCCTGGTGGCGGAATACCTGAAGTTGATACTCTCCAATCCCAATGCTTATCGTCATATTCTGGCAGTGACCTTCACCAACAAAGCCACTGCTGAGATGAAGGAGCGGATCCTGTTGCATCTGGGGAAGATTGCCCGGGGGGATGAATCGCCCTATATAGAACTCTTCGCAACGGAAGTTGGCTATCCTGAACCGGAGATCAGAGAAAGGGCTGGCAGAGCCCTGGAAAAACTGCTTTTTGATTTCAACAGGTTTTCCATAAGCACCATTGATAAGTTTACGCAGCGAATTTTGAAGGCTTTCAACCGTGAAATCGGCGTCAATCCCCGTTACCGTATTGAAACTGACAGTGATCTGCTGGTTTCGGAGGCCGTTGACCGGATGATCGCAACCATGGAAAGCAGACCGGGGCTTCAGGCGTGGCTGGAATCCTTTATCGGGGAAAAGATCCGCAACAACAGGAGTTTTGACGTGGAGAAAGACCTGAAGGTGCTTGGCGGCGAACTTTTTAAGGAGAGGTTCCAGGGCATGATCCATCTGCTCTCCCCCTTTTTCGGGGAAAAGGAAAATAGCCGCGCATACCTTCAAATGCTGAACGGTGTGATTTACGGCTTTGAAAACTCCTTTCAGAACAAGGCCAAGGCGCTGGTGGATTGTTATGTTCAGAAGGGTTATCGAGCCGAAGATTTCAACGGCAAGCGACTGGGGGTGGCGGGTTTCCTGGAAAAGTCGGCTCTGGGGGACCTTCCTTCCGCCATAGGTGTCAAGATACGGCAGGCGGCTGAGGATGCGGGCGCGTGGGCGGCTAAAAGCAGCAAGAGGCAGCAAGAAATCGTCACTTTTGCAGCAGCCTGCCTTCAGCCCGGACTAGCGCTTCTCCTCGCTTTTTATGATGAAAATATCAGCAGCTATTTAACAGCCAAAGTCATTGTCAACGAGTGGTACACCGCTTCGGTTCTGGTCGATTTGAATGAAGAGGTGCTGGCTCTCGGTAGGGAGAAAGAGATCCTTCCCCTGGCAGGGTCCAACTTGTTGCTGAAGACGGTCATCGACGGGAACGATACCCCTTTTATTTATGAGAAATGCGGAACCCAGTATCGTTATTTCATGCTGGACGAGTTTCAGGATACCTCCGAAATGCAATGGGAGAACTTCAGACCTTTGATTGCCAATTCAATGGCTGACGGTTTTAACAACCTTGTGGTCGGGGATGTGAAGCAGAGCATTTACCGGTGGCGGAACAGCAACTGGAATATCCTGGATCGTCAGGTAATGAATGATTTTTCCGGATTTCCCGTCAGGATGAAGACCCTAGGGACCAATTACCGCAGCGCCCGGGAGATCATTGACTTTAACAACGCTTTCTTCGGACGACTTGTTAAGAATATGGCTTCCTTTCCAAAGCTCGCATCGGCACCCGAAGACTATGTCGCCCGGTTCGAAGAAATATACAGTGACGTTCAACAGAAGTATCATGGTGAAAAGAATGATCTTCGCGGCTTTGTATCGGTAACGCAGTTGGATAAGGGGGAGGAGGGATTCATGGCAGCTTCCCTGCCGCTATTGGTGGAGCAGGTCAAAGAACTTTCAGACCATGGTTTTTCAGCCAGGGATATTGCCATTCTTGTCAGAAGAAAGGATCAGGGAGTTGCCGTTGTTAATCATTTCCTCGAAATTGCGGCCCGTCCCGAAAACAGGAATTACAACCTGAAGGTGATCTCAGGGGAGTCCCTGTTGTTGAAATCCTCGGTAGCCGTCAATTTCATCATCACCCTCTTCAGACATCTGACCGACAGGGAGGATCAGCTCATCAGGGCAACGCTCCTGCATCTCTGGAAGAATTATATTGATCCATGTAAAAACGGAGATTTTCCGGAAGGGGATATCCGGGAGACCTCCCCGGCGGAATGGATCTACCGCGAAGAATCGGCTCCGGATTTTGACAGGGAGCTGGCTCCCCTGGTTGCCAGGGTGGAAAGGCTGCTTTCAACCAGCGGAACCGACGAAATGATCACCCGGATGGCCGATATTTTCGGATTGTTTGAGATGAGGAGAGAATTGCCGTTTCTTCAGTCGCTGACCGATAAGGCTGCCGAAGTCGGGAAAACTGTTTCAGGGGACACCCAGGTTTTTCTGGATTGGTGGGATGAAAAAGGGCAGGACGTGGCCGTTCATGTCAACGAAGAGGTGGATGCCATCCGCCTGCTGACGATACACAAAGCCAAAGGGTTGGAATTTAGGGCGGTACTCATTCCTTTTTTTGACTGGAAGCTCATCGATTACAGCAAGAAAAACATTCTCTGGTGTGTTCCCCGGGAGTCTCCCTTTGATCAGGCCCCCCTGGTGCCCGTCAATTTCTCCGACAGGTTGGCCGGCACGATTTTTAGTGCTGATTATTACCGGGAACTCTTCAGTTTGCTTGTCGATAACCTGAACCTGGTGTATGTTGCTTTTACCCGGGCAGTTTCGGTGTTGTGCGTCAATGTGCCTGCGATAAATGACAAGAACAGGATCGGATTTTTTCTGGGGCAAGCCCTTACTGAACTTGCAGCCTTGGATGATTTCGGAAAATCGTGGGATGAAGGGGGTGGGGTTTTTACCTTTGGGGAGATGCCGTTGTTTCCGGTAACACACGATCAGGCAATCCCGGAATCTCCTGGAAGATGGTATTTTTCCGATTTCTCCGACCGTCTGCGGCTCCGGACTGGCAGTGACGACTTTTTCGCGATGGCTGAATCGGGAGTATCGCACAAAAACCTTGGAAAAATTGTCCATTCCATCCTGGCTGAAATCATCACTTCCGCCGATCTGGAGCCTGTATGCCGTAAAGCGTTGGCGGAAGGTCTGCTCCAGCAGGATGAACTGGATAAGGTGGTGCACCACCTGAACCGGATGATGCGACATCCTGTTGCCGGGGATTGGTTCTCAGGGAAGTACCGGGTCCTTACAGAGGCGGACCTGCTCACCTCGGAACTGACTTTACGTCCTGACCGGATTATGATTTTGGGTGACAGGGCGGTTGTGGTGGACTATAAATCGGGAGAAACAAGGCCTGACTCACACCGGCGCCAGGTGGAACAATACGCCGAAATCCTCCGGAATGCCGGATTTCGGGAAGTCACCGGTTATCTCTGGTATATCAGGGAGAATGAACTGGTTAATACCTCATTGCCCGGAAGCGGTTAAAACAGAACGGCTCCTGCGTTTATCCTTCGAACCGGTTGACGGCCAAGTCTGAAAAAAGCTATTTTTGCATAAAAAAATCATGATACAACGTATTCAGACAGTTTACCTGTTGATCTCCATTTTTCTGACAGGTTTGTTGCTGTGGCTGCCCCTTGCCGACATTACGAGCGGGGGGATCGTCTATCTTTTTGACATAAGCGGGATCCATAAGGGGGAGGAACTGGTATACAACGGATTGCCCCTGGTTATTTTTCTGATCATCATCATCGCCCTGCACGTGGCAGTAGTTTTCCTTTACCGGAAGCGGATCGCCCAGATCAGGATTCTGGTGTTCACCATCATCCTCCTGCTGGGACTTTTCGGTATTTTTTTCTATTTTGCCTACATGGGTTTCGAAGGGGCAAAGGCCAGTTTTAAGATCCCGGCGGCATTTCCGCTGGTGGTCATCATTCTGGATTACCTGGCTATCAGAAGCATTGGCAAAGACGAAGCGCTCATCAGGAGCCTCAACAGGATCAGATAAGATCACCGTCCCATTTGAATTTTTTATCCTTTACCGGAAACCGGATGAAAGCCATGATTTTTGCCGCCGGGCTTGGAACAAGACTCCGGCCGATTACCGACCGTATTCCGAAAGCCTTGGTGCACGCAGGGGATAAAACTCTGCTTCAATGGGTGACAGAGAAAATGATCCGCTCAGGGATCCGGGATGTGGTGATCAATATACACCATTTTCCGGACCAAATCAGGGCATTTCTTGAAAGGAATAACAATTTCGGCATCAACATACAGTTTTCCGATGAATCAGATGCGATTCTCGATACGGGAGGAGCTCTTCTCAAGGCGGCTCCGCTGCTTTCGGGTGACGAACCAATCCTGGTGCACAATGTGGATGTTCTGAGCAGTATCAGTTTCCGGGAACTTCTGGAAGTTCATCAGGCCTCGGGAGCCCTGGCCACATTGGCCGTCAGAAAACGCAATACGTCGCGTTATCTGTTGTTCAATCCCGGCATGCGGCTGACGGGGTGGGAAAACCGGGCCACCGGTGAGATCAGGGAAGCTTTGCCTGAGGAGATTTCAGGATCGAGGCCCCTGGCATTCAGCGGAATTCAGATGATAAGCCCCGAATTCCTGACATTGCTGAAGGGAGAAGGGAAATTCTCTCTGATTGATGCCTATTTGCAGCTGACACGGGACCATCCTGTGCTGGGATTTGAGGATCACTCCCCTTTCTGGTATGACTTGGGGAAACCGGAAAATCTGGAGCGTTTCACCAAGGTATAATTCCTGAACTCAAAAGGTCTGATCCCCGTCATTTTCTCAAACCAGTGGAGGACCCGGTACCTCAGGGTCATGTTTTTCCTTGACAGGTCAGGGGTGACGTTCCAGTTCAACTTTTGGATTCTTTCCTTCATTACCGCTGGATGGCTTCCGGTGAACCGGGTCAGGGCATCATAATTTTTGCTGTAGTCAAATTGAAACTCTCCGCCGCAGAGCAGCGGGGAATCCGCTCGCCGGAAGTCAAGCTGCATGGTCCGGTTGGCCGCTTCATTGGAAGTCAGTCCCCCGTAATATTGCTGTACGGCATCTATTTTTCGTTGCATATGCAAGGGATGGCGTACCCATCCGTAGTGAAAAATCTCTGCGTTGACAGCTACCGCCTTGATTTTCCGTCCTGCTTTTCTGAAACCCTGCGCATCGCGGTACGACCTTATCGATTTGTCATTGCGGATGATTCTGACCTCTTTCCGGTACCAGTGCCTCGAATCTCCCACATAATCGTAGGTTCCGTAGAAATGACGATATGAAAAAAGCAGTCCTTCCACTTCAGGATGGCTCCACCACTGAAGCATGGCCGATCTGACCTCTTCGAGGTATTTTTCGTGCAGCACTTCATCCCCCTGAATATAAAAACACCATTCATATTCATCGGGGATGGCATCGAATGCCTTGTCGATTTCACGGGCATAGACCGAACCTCCTTCAGTCAGACTGTCATCCCAGACTGTCTCGATGGTTACGATTTTACGGGTAGGGATGGACTTTACCAATTGTAACGTATCGTCAGCGGAGTTCCCCACAGCCACAAAAAAAGCATCGCACAACGGAAGAACGGAGGTGATGGCTTCCACTACCGGGAAGTCGAATTGCCTGGCATTCCTGATAAAGGTGAACCCTGCCACTTTCATGCGGCGGCTGTTTTTCTGTTTTTGAAAAGGTGGAGAAGAATCTCAATCCCGGCGATGAAAAAGAGAGAATATCCCAGGAGTTCGGTTCCTTCTTCTGCGGCATTCTTTGCCCAGCGATTGTAATCTTCGCCGAGCAGGGTGACCCAGAAGTCAGTTTTTCCAAATAACCGGCTGAAAATGAAGGTCACCAGAAATCCGGTCACCAGGTAGGCGGAGACGTGCATCTTCAATAATTTTTCCAATGCAGGAAAGATTTTTTGCCGGTCACGAATGACTAACCATGCAAAAATCAGGATCAACGGCAATACCAGGTAAAACCAGAATTCGAGCTGGTTGTTGAATTCGCGGACAAAGGCCATGAAAAAGAAAACGGAAAGGAGGTTGGTGACGGGGGTCAGTTCGCGGTCAAGGCGACCCGATGCCAGGAAGATGATGCCGAGAATAAAAATGAGGCTCTCCTGGAGAATTTCTGTCAGGGAATTTTCCCCGAATTTCCCGGTGGAGGTGATTTCCCTGGCATCGTGCATGAATGCCAGGTTGATCAGGAGCATGATTGCTGCATAGATGATCATCCGCAGGATGAAAAAGAGCGTATAAGCCGTTGATTTGTTCATTTTCCTACGATTACGAATATATCTGCAAAGATGAAGAATTTTCCGGTCGGCACCATGCCGGGGGCTAACTTCCCCTGTTCAGTGAACGATTTTTGCCACGGCATGAGCAAAAGCGTCTTCTTCATTGGTGGGAAGAAGGGTGAAATTCTGCTTTAAAGTTTCAGGGGCGTTGTTAGTCAAAAAGCTGTGTTCCGTAAATTCCAACAGGTCAATGTCATTGTAATCGTTTCCGATTCCCAGGGTATTGGCAGGATCAATATCCAGCATTCTGCAAAGGTGCAGTACGCCGTTTCCCTTTGATACGCTCCTGTGAAATATTTCCAGCCAGATATAGCCAGACCCCAGAGGCGAACTTGATCTGATCACCCTGACTTCGCCGCTCAGGTTTTCGATTTGTTTCTTCATTTCACTGAAGCGGGCTTCATCGTGCGGGATTACCACCAGAAACTGGCACAAATCGGATTCCAGCTTACAGGAATAAGGCAGAGGGAAGGCAAAAGAGCGGTGAAAGTCAAAATAGCGTTCGAATTCGGGACATTGTTCTTTCCCCCTGTGATACCATAGGTGGTGGTTTTCGGGTGCAGCCCGGAAGGCATGGAAGTTCAGATCATTGTCGACGAAATAGCGGATCAGCTGGTTGACCGTCTCTTCCGGGATATTCCGCACATAAATGTGGTTTTTACGGTTTTTGTCGAAAATGCCGGCCCCTGATGAATAGACATAGTAATCGAAAGGGACTTCTTCGGGGATGACCTCATTGATTTTTATCAGGTTTCTTCCTGTTGCCGCAACCCTTACAATATTATTTTGTCCCAGGGTGCGGAGGGCTTCCAGGTTGGGTTTGCTGATGCTCTTGTTATTCATCAGAAATGTCCCGTCAAGGTCGGTCGCTACCAGCTTAATTCTCTTCATCATGAAAAATGTTGCGGCAAAAATAACACAGAAAGGGTTATTCATCGTCAAAATCTGTCAACTTACCTAAAAAAGGGTGTAAGTGGCGGCTAAACGTCCGGCCGTTTGAATGAATCAACTATCTTTGCGGGATGTAAAAGATTGATGAATGAACATTGGTCTGATCGGATACGGCAGAATGGGGAAGGAACTCGAGAACATAGCTCGGGAGCGGGGTCATGAGATTTCCCTGGTCATTGATATCAACAATGTTGCTGATTTAACGGTGGAAAACCTCCGGAAATGTGATGTGATCATTGAATTCACGGTTCCATCGTCGGCTGTGAGCAATTACCTGGCCTGTTTTGAAGCCGGTGTTCCGGTTGTCAGCGGCACCACAGGATGGCTGAAAAGCAGGGATCTGGTCCATGAGGCATGCACCCGGTCAGGGGGTACGTTTTTCTACTCCAGCAACTTTTCAGTAGGTGTAAATCTCTTTTTTGAGTTAAACAAAAAACTGGCCGGCATGATGGTTTCGCAGCCGGGATATCATCCGGGAATAAAAGAGGTACATCACACCCGGAAGCTGGATTCCCCCAGCGGGACGGCCATTGCCCTGGCAGAGGATTTGGTGGGGCTTTCGCCGGTTTTGAAGCGGTGGACGAGCGGAAAGGGCGAAACTCCCGACGAACTGGCGATCATTTCGGACCGCACAGGCGATGTGCCGGGGATCCATACGGTGACCTGGGAATCGGAAGACGACAGCATCGAAATCACCCACAGTGCCCGATCGCGCAGGGGCTTTGCCTTCGGAGCCGTCCTGGCGGCCGAATATTGTCTTGACCACAAAGGCATTTTGAACATGCGTGACATGTTGAAGTTTTAATATATCCTGTTATGAAGGGAATTCTGACGAATAAATGGTTCAAGTTTGGGGTGGTAGCCCTGCTATACCTGCTGTGGGTTATCTGGTTGAAAAACTACTGGTGGCTGATAGGTCTCGTGGTGATTTTCGATATTTATATCACAAAAAAGGTGCACTGGGCATTCTGGAAAAAGAAAAATCCGCCCGATGGGAAACAGACCAAACTGGTCGAATGGATCGATGCCATCATTTTTGCAGTGATCGCAGCATCCTTCATCCGGATGTTTTTCATCGAAGCCTATACCATTCCCACTTCTTCGATGGAGAAATCCATGTTGGTAGGAGATTACCTTTTTGTCAGCAAGACCGCCTTCGGCCCCAAAACTCCCAATACTCCGCTCAGTTTCCCCTTTGTACACAACACCCTGCCGCTCTCCTCGAAAAAGTCGTATGTGGAATGGATAAAAAAACCTTATAAGCGGCTTGCCGGATTCGGAAAGGTCAAAAACAACGATATCGTGGTTTTCCATTTTCCCGAAGGTGATACTGTCGCCTTTAAAGTGCAGAACCAGAGTTATTACCAGTTGATACGTTCCTATGGCCGTGACCGTTTGTGGAGTGATCAGGTGAATTTTGGGAAAATCATTGCCCGGCCTGTGGACAAGCGGGAAAATTATATTAAAAGGTGTGTCGCCATTCCCGGCGATGAATTTCAGATCAGGGAAGGGATTTTGTTTGTCAACGGCAAGGAGCAGGAAAATTTCGCGGGTATGCAATACAACTACCTGGTGACCACCACCAGTACCATCAATCCCAAAGCCCTTGACCGGCTTGGAATTGCCCGCGACGACCGGCAGGAATACAACAGTATGCAGTACATTTTTCCGCTCACGGAAAAGATGGCCGGCGAACTGAAATCATTCACCAATGTGACGGATGTGGAAAAACTACTGGATGATCCGCAGCGGTGGGATCCCAATATTTTCCCTGCCGATAGCCGGTTCCCCTGGAACGTGGATAACTTCGGCCCTCTGAAAGTGCCGGCAAAGGGGGCAACCATCCGGCTGTCGAAGGAAAATCTCCCCCTGTACCGACGGATCATAGACCTGTACGAAAACAATGACCTGGAACTGAAAGACAGCCTGATCCTGATCAACGGGGAGCCTGCTGACAGCTATACTTTCAAGATGGATTATTACTGGATGATGGGGGATAACAGGCACAATTCAGCCGACTCAAGATATTGGGGTTTTGTGCCCGAAGATCATGTGGTGGGCAAAGCGTCGTTTATATGGCTTTCGCTCGACAAGGACAAAAAATTCCTTTCAAAAATAAGGTTCAAACGTTTGTTTAAAAGTATCCACTGATACGGGTTTTATACGACAGCCGGCAGTCCGGAGCCGGGTTGGTTCCGGGTTTTAGGGAAGTTCGGGTGCCGGTCTTGTAACGATTGAAAAAAATAAAGCAGGATGACACAGGAGGACAGCCGGGATTCAGGAAGAAACGGCATCAGCATTCAACTGGTGTTGGTGCTGGTGTTGGCCGTTCTGCTGGTCATCTTTACCCTTCAGAACCAGGAAAAGGTATCGCTGAAGCTCTTTTTCTGGACCATCCGCGAGATTCCTGTGGTGTTGCTGATTATTGTCTGCCTTTTGCTGGGGTACCTGATTCCCTATTTTTCGCTGATCTCACGGATATGGAAACTGAAGAGTGAATTGCGGCAGACAAAACTCGAAAAGGAGGAATTGGAGGAATCGGTCATGGTGGAAACGGATGTGACCAAAAGACCTGATCCCGAGGGAATTCCTTTTGATGATGACGACTACTCTTCCCGAAGCGGAAGCAACATCTCGGGCCGTTTTTTCAGGGAGTAGCCATGGATGAGGGGGTGTTGCTGTCGACGGCCTATTGTGGTCCCGTACATTATTTTGAGATGGTGGCGAACCATTCCCGGGTTTTTATTGAGCAGCACGAGAACTTCATCAGACAAACCTACCGGAACCGGTGCGTGATACTGGGGTCCAACGGACCGCTCTCCCTGGTGATTCCCGTGGAGAAGGGCCGCAAACCGGGATTGAAAATCAGGGATGTTCGGATTGCCTGGTACGAAAAGTGGCAGCAGAATCACTGGCGGTCCATCTATTCAGCCTACAACAACTCCCCTTATTTTGATTATTTCGCTGATGACATCAGGCGGTTCTATACTGACAGATGGAGATTCCTGTTCGATTTCAACATGGAATTTCTGGAAAAAATCCTGGAGCTGCTTTTGCCGGAGGTCAAAATCATGCTGACGCAGGGTTTTGAGGAGGTCCCCGGCAGGTTCGTTAACTGCCGTGAGACCCTTACTCCGAAAATCACCACTCCCTGCAACGGGTACGGCATTCGGGCGGTTCCATACACCCAGGTCTTTGAAGAGAAATTCCCTTTTGTTTCCGGGTTAAGTATTTTGGACCTGCTTTTCAATACAGGTCCGGAAGCCGGGGATATCCTCAGGCACAGCGGTTAGAAATGAGGGAACCCATTCTGGTTTACGTTCCGGTGGGATTCCCATTTTCCATAAAACTCAAACGACTGTCCCGAATACCCTTCTGAGCAGTTCCGTTACACGGGCGACCGGATCGGTACGTATTTTCTTTTCCTCCGCTCCGATTTTCAGGAAGAGTCCATCCAGCCCTTTTTCTGTTAAATAATTGTCCAGTTTTATATTAACCGGTTTAAACCCAGCAAGCTGTCCGACCATGGAATTGGCGATCTTGTTCCATTCCGAAGTGAGTTTATCCCAGCTTTCCGCGGTGGAGATGTTGCCTATCAGCTTTTTATCGATGGATGCCTTGATTTTGGGTTGATAGAGTCCGAAGAGCTGGTCATAGGTGGTGGATCGCAGATAGTCGGTGGCTGCTGTATCATGTCCTTTCAGGATGCTGAGACCGTCGGAGATGGTCATGCCGGTGACGCTCGAAACGAAGATAGGAAGGGCCTCTTTTGCGGCATCTTCAGCAGCGCGGTTGATCCGTAAAACGACATCTTCCACCAGTTTTTCCCCTCCGGGGATCCTGGAGAGGTTGTCGATAATGCTTTTGGCTTCGGGAGGAAGCAGGATTTTGATCAGTTCATCGCGGTAATACCCGTCCGTTTTAGATACACGGGAAACCGTAGAATCGGCCCCGATGGTGAGGGCCTGTTTTAACCCGGCAATGATTTCCGCCGTGGTAAGCGGCTGATTGGCCATTGCGGAACTGAGGATCTGCTGCAACTCAGCACATCCGGTCATGAGCACCGGGATGAGAATGAGCAGGATGAATTTTGACATTTTCTTCATAATGAACCTGATTTAATTCAAATTTATGTCTTAATCTTAGCTTCAACCTCAACCTTCATTTTAACCTCAACAAAAATCTCAACCTTAACCTCAATCTCAATCTTAACCTCAGCGTCTGCTTCTTTTTTCCCGGAAAAGCTTATTGATCAGGTCATCCCTGCCGAGATTTTTCAGTTCCGCGGTGATGGCGATGCGGAATTCCTTCTTGTACCAGAAGAAGAATTGCCGTTGTTTTTGCCGTTGTTCCAAAGTCCGTGCCGAATATACTTTTTCGAGGGTATAGGGATGATATCCTGAATAATAGATTTCCGTAGCCAGGGTCATCGGGGTGGGCGTGAAATCCTGAACCTGTTCCAGCCGGAATTCCAGTTGTTTTGTTATTACGGCCAGGTCAGCCATTTCTTCAGGCCGGCATCCGGGATGTGAGGAGATAAAATAGGGGATCAGTTGCTGGTTAAGGTTTTCATCCCTGTTAATCTGAAGGAACTGCCTGTTAAGTTCCAAGAAGAGGTCAAAGGAAGGTTTTCTCATTAGTCTGAGCACTTCTGCGGAAGTATGTTCGGGTGCTACCTTCAGTCGTCCCGACACATGGTGGCGTATCAGTTCCCTGAGATATTCCCTGTTGGCTTTGTCAGTCTTTTCCTTCCCGGTGATGTGCAGGAACAGGTCATACCGGATGCCGCTTCCAATGAATGCTTTTTTGACGCCGGGGTAGTTTCTCACCTGACGGTATAGGTCTGTCAGGGGCTGGTGGTTTGTGTCGAGGTTTTTGCATATTGCCGGCCAGATGCAGGAAGGGCGGGTACATTTGGCGCAGAGGTCGGGGTTGAAGCCCTGCATCCGGTACATGTTGGCCGACGGTCCGCCGATGTCAGAGATGTAACCTTTGAAATCCTCCATGCGGGTGACGGTTTCCACTTCGCGCAACACCGATGCAGGGGAGCGGCTGGAGACGAACTTTCCCTGGTGGGCCGAAATGGTGCAGAAGGCACAGCCCCCGAAACAGCCCCTGTGGATGTTGACGGAGTGGCGGATCATCTCATAGGCGGGAATGGGCCCCTTGCCGTGGTACCGGGGATGAGGCATCCGGGTAAAGGGAAGGTCATAAATACGGTCCATCTCCTTTTCTGTCAGAGGAGGCCAGGGAGGGTTGATGACCACCTGATGGTCGCCGGTGTGCTGGATTAGTCTTCGGGCTGCCAGTTTGTTGGATTCTTCTTCGATATGTTTGAAATTGAGGGCATAAGTTTTTTTGTCGCCGAGGCATTCTTCGTGGGATGCCAGGACCAGCTCTTCCCACCTGGGATTGGTGGCATAAGGCTGCTCTTTTTTCCGCAGGAAGGCGGTTTGGGGAATGGTGGTCAGTTTGTGAATTTCTACACCCCGTTGCAGGAGCCTGACAAATTCGACGAGTGATTTTTCACCCATTCCATAGAAGAGAATGTCAGCTCCCGAATCCGTCAGAATGGAAGGCATCAGCGTGTCGGACCAGTAGTCGTAATGGGTGACCCTTCGCAGGGAAGCTTCGATGCCGCCGATGATCAGCGGGACTTCCGGGTAAAGTTTTTTCAGGATGCGGGAGTAGACGGTGGTGGCATAATCGGGTCTGAAACCGGCTTTTCCGCCTGCCGTATAGGCATCATCGGAGCGGCGGCGTTTTGCCGCCGTATAATGATTGACCATGGAATCCATGCATCCTCCCGTAACGGCAAAAAAGAGGCGAGGAACACCCAGTTTTTTGAAATCGCGCAGGTCATCCTGCCAGTTGGGCTGGGGAAGGACCACCACATGCACTCCTTCGGCTTCCAGAATCCTTCCGATGACGGCCGTGCCAAAGGAAGGATGGTCCACGTAGGCATCTCCCGACACGAGGATCACATCGGGGGCATCCCAGCCACGCATTTCCATTTCCTTTCTGCCGACAGGAAGCCATTTCTCCAGGTCTGATTCTTCGCTCATTTTTCCACCGGAAAGTTACAAATAAATACTATTTTTGAACAGCACTATCATTTTCACTTGCCGACCCGTTGAGAAGAGGCATGGAATATGCTCATTGATACTTAATTTGCTGTTTTTTAGCTAAAATAATACCGCTGATGGATCTGGTTAAGCCAAAAGACCTGTTGAAAGCCAAACCTGGACTGACCTATTTCGGAGGAGAGTATTTTGCCCGTTTTCTGATGCATGTTCTCAGGTTCCGGAAACTCAACAAGTTGTACGGGCGGATTGAGAAATCGCAGGGGCTTCAGTTTATTGATGAAGTTATCGCGGTGCTCGAACTTAAGGTTGACCTTGATGATCAGGAATTGCGCAGGATTCCTTCGACGGGGGCCGCCATTGTGGTGGCCAACCATCCGCTGGGCGGCCTTGACGGATTGTTGATGATCCATTATGTATCCCAAATCAGGAGTGACATTAAAATTCTGGCTAACCACCTGCTGAAGAAGATAGAACCGGTTTCCGGATTTTTCGTTGATACCAATCCTTTTGAACTGGATGCCGATACCGAAGAGAGTGCCTTTGCCGGCCTGAAAGAATCAATGGCGCACCTGAAGAACGGGGGAATTCTCTGCATATTCCCTGCCGGTGAGACCAGCACGTATGACGCTTCCAACCTTGTTACCGACAGGATATGGAGATTCCCGGTCATCAAATTCATCAAAAAAATGAATGTTCCTGTCGTCCCGGTATTGTTCCAGAGCGGTAACAGCCGTCTTTTCAGGATTATGGGCAGGATCCATCCCGCCTTGCAGGAAGCCAGGCTGCCCTCGGAACTTTTCCACAAACGGTATAAAAATGTCAGGATCAGGGTGGGGAATCCCATTAAGCCGGTTGACCAAGAGGCTTTTACGGATATCTATCAGTACGGCAGGTATTTAAGAGCGAAGACCTATGGCATGTCAACCCCCATTGAGGTCAAACGATTTTTCAATTATTCCCTGATTCCTCCGGCCAGGGTGAGCCCGGTTGTTGACCCGGTACCCAGAGAACTCCTTCTAAAGGAGCTTCAGGATATCAGGCACCGGTATCTTCTTTTCAAACACAGGGAATACAATGTTTTTGCGGCTCCCAGCCGGGAAATTCCGCAGATATTGACTGAAATCGGGAGGCTCCGGGAAGTGACATTCCGGGAGGTGGGTGAAGGGACCAACCAAAGCATTGATATTGATGAGTTTGACCTTTATTATCACCAGCTTTTCATCTGGGATGAACTGGAGGAAAAGATTGTCGGGGCGTACCGGGTCGGGATGGGCAGGGAAATTATGGAACAATACGGCAAAAGGGGCTTTTACCTCAATACGCTGTTCAGGATAGACGATAATATCTCTTCGCTGTTGAGTCAAAGTTTGGAACTGGGACGTTCCTTTGTAGTCAAGGAATATCAGCGGAAACCGATGCCCCTCTTTCTCTTGTGGAAAGGAATTTTGTGTTTTCTCATGATGAGTCCTGAAAATCGCTACCTGATTGGTCCGGTAAGCATCAGTAACAATTATTCCCGTATATCGAAAGACCTGATCATCAGGTTTATTATGGAGAACCATTACGACTGGCATCTGGCACAATACATCAAACCCCGCAACAGTTATAAATTCCGAAGCGGAAATACCGATATCAATGTGTTGATGGAGAGCACCAAGCGCGATATCAACAAGCTGGATAAAACCATCGGCGATGTGGATGCCATGAATTCGGGACTGCCGGTCCTGCTAAAGAAATATATCAAACTGAATGCAAAGATTGTCAGCTTCAACGTAGATCCGAAATTCAACAATTGCCTTGACGGGCTTATCGTACTCGATGTTTTCGATGTGCCCAGGGAGACCATCAGTTCCCTGTTAAAGGAAGTCAATGACGGGTCAATCCTGGAGCGTTTCTATTCTAACAGGGAATAACTTTAAGAAGGATAATGCCGGTATTATGATCAGCTTTAGCCGCGCGAATAGACAGATCTACTCTTACCTGGCTTTGAGGAGAACCGTCGGCTGGATAGGGATTTTGCTGCCCTTTGTGCTGATGGGCGGAAGCCATTTTCTCTTTGGGGAGGAGGTCCCCCTTTTCGACATCAGCATGTATTATTATTCGGGGATGCGCGATGTATTTGTCGGGGCCATGTGTGCGGTCGGACTTTTCCTTCTTTTCTACCGGGGATATGACCGATGGGACAATCTGGCGGCTGATGTGGCAGGAATATGTGCTTTTGTGATCGCATGGTTCCCCGCTACCAAGACAGGTCCTCAGGACTGGGCCGGACAGATCCATTTCGGGGCAGCCGGAGTCTTCTTCGCCGTACTGGCCCTTTTCTCCCTTTTTCTGTTTACCCGGGGGGAAAAAGATCCCACGCCCCGGAAGATCCAACGCAATGTGATTTACATAGTCTGCGGGACCATCCTTCTTCTGGCAGCCCTGGGGATGTTTGTCTATTTCCTGTTTTTGCAGAAACAGTTCCCTCATACCCGCTTTGTCTTCTGGGCCGAAACCCTGGCCCTGGTATCCTTTGGCGTTTCGTGGCTGACCAAGGGGGGCAGCCTTTTGCCTGATAAAACAGCATTTGTAACCCTCCAGGGTGATACCGGGATCGTATAAAAAGCAATCTGTTTTTTCATGCTCTTCCATGCCGGGGTGATCAGCAACCATTCTTCCATCTTTTGCCCGGGCAATCACTGGTTCATTCCAGGATCAGGGTGACTTCCGCAGGTTCGAGCCAGGGGGAGGTGAAGCGGATCGTGGCGGTCCCCTTGTCCCCCGTGGCCTGGATATAAGCCACCATTTGCCCCTGGAAGACCCGTTGCCGGTTGTCGTTGTAATTGCCCATGTCGGCGGGATCGGAGGCTTCGAGGCCGAGAAGTTTGACAGCTCCCCGGGTGGTGCAGGTGATCTCATTGTCGGAGAGGAAGACAGGTATCCCGTTTTGGTCAACGATGGAGATGTTGACAAGGGCGGTTCCTTTGTCGGTACTAATGGAATTTTGTATGGGGACCGCCTTGATGGCATGGGGAGGGCCGCTGGTTTCCAGGGTGTGGCGTGCAGTTTCAATGCCACCGTCATAGCCCACCGTTTCCAGCTTCCCGGGGGAAAAGGCGACATTCCATGAGATGATTCCACTATTGTCATCACGGGATTTCTCATTTCCCACTTCCTTGCCGTTCAGAAAAAGTCGGGCTTTCTCACAGTTGGTATAACTTATGACTGTCACTGAATCTCCTTCATGGTAATTCCACAGGGGAGGGGCGTCGAAGGTGGAGTAGCGTTGTGATCTTGTCTTCCGGAATGTGCCGCTGTAAATCATCGGTTGTTCCGACCATAGGCTTTCCCTGAAGTAAGCCCTGGGTTTTTTGTATCCAGCCAGGTCGAGGAGCCCTGAGGTGAATCCCCGTGAAGGCCATTGGTGAGCCTCCCCCAGATAGTCGATGCCGGTCCAGAGGAACTGGCCGAAGATATAGTCGTTGTCGCGGACGGCCTTCCATGCCTCCATGGAGTGGCCGTTTTCGCTGCCGTAGAGCACCCGGGAGGGGTAGCGTTCATGGTCACTGGCATACCGGTTTTCGGTATAGTTATATCCCACAACGTCGAGGGCGTCGGGATAATCGGTCTCATTCGACATGATCGGACCAGCGAGACCTGCGGTAACCGGTCTTGACGGATCATGGTCCCTGACAACTGCCGCCAGTTTTTTGGCGATTCCTCCCAGCCGGTCGGCATGGGGCTGGCTGGGAAGGAATCCCGCAGTGTGTTGCTGCTGGATGCCTTCCTGGTTCAGGATGGGGTGGGAGTAAGGATCGTTGGGGTAGTCGACTTCGTTGCCGATACTCCACATGAAGACGGAGGGGTGATTACGGTCGCGGAGGATCATGTCGCGCAGGTCACGTTCCCCCCATTCTTCAAAAAATGCCGCGGCTCCCTGGAATCCGGGGGTTCCCACATTCCAGCCTTCAATCCACTTCTTCTTTGGGAATTCCCATTCGTCGAAGGCTTCGTTAAGGACCAGGAATCCCTTTTCATCGCACAGGTCGTAAAGGAGGGGGGCCTGGGGATTGTGACTGGTACGGATGGCATTGCATCCCAGTAAGCGGAGGGTTTCCAGCCGTTGGGCCCATACTTCGCGGGGCACTGCTGACCCCAGCATGCCGGCATCGTGATGAAGGCACACGCCCTTTACCTTGAGGTTTTTCCCGTTCAGGAAGAAGCCTTTGTTAGGATCAAAGCGGAGGGTGCGGATTCCTGCTTTGAGAGCTGACTGGTCCGTCACTTCATCTCCCTGGTATACCGTGGTCTTCAGGGTGTAGAGATAGGGATTTTCCACCGACCAGAGGTGCGGCCGTGTGGTTTTCATTTCCTGGGTCACTGTTTTGTTGCCGCTTCCGGGGAGCGTAATTTTCGTGGAGTGTTTCGAAACTATGGTCCCATCCTTGTCCTCCAGTTCCTGGACGACTGTCACCGTCACCGCAAGGGGAGTGGAGTTGTTCAGGGCAGTCTGTATGGTCACCGCAGTCTGCCGGGGGTTCAGTTCATGGGTGGTATAATACACCCCCCATGGAGCGATATGGATGGGACTGGCAGTGACGAGCCATACGTCGCGGTAGATTCCCGAGCCGGTATACCAGCGGGAGTCGGCCGATTCGGAATGGTCGACGCGCACGGCGAAGGTATTGGTCTTTCCTGCCCGTACCAGGGCAGTGATGTCATGAAATGCGGAGATATAACCATTGGGACGCATTCCCAGGGAAGTGCCGTTAACAAAAACCTCGCCGTTGCGGTAAATACCTTCGAAGTACAGGAAGAATTTCATCTCCTTATTTCGGGCCGGAATTTCGATTTTTTTGCGGTACCAGGCAATTCCGCCCGGCAGGTATCCGGTGGCGCTGGCCAGGGAGGGGCTGTAAGGCCCTTCGACGCTCCAGTCGTGCGGAAGGTCCAGTGTTTGCCAGCGGGAGTCGTCATAATCGGGGGATGACGCCTCTTTGGGGTCTCCCTTGATGAATTTCCAGCCGTCGTTGATTTTTAGGGGCTCTCCGCAGGCGAGTTGTCCAGACGCCAGGGATAGGGAGAGGGAGGAGACAATAAGGATGACAATCAGTTTCTTCATGGTTGTTATTTTAAGAATCAAGTTATTCGTTACGATTATCAGGTTTTGGATTCATCAGAAAGCAGATTACCTCTCATATCATATAAAGATGCGGTAGTTTATCAGAATTTCAGGAAGAGGTTGGCGTCGCCGTAGCTGAGGAACCGGAAGCCCTGCTGGAGGGCGTAATCGTAGACCTTTTTCCAGTCGTGCCCCAAGAAGGCGGCGATCAGGAGGAGGAGGGTGCTGCGGGGCTGGTGAAAGTTGGTGAACATGCCGTTGACCAGCCTGAAAGGATAGCCCGGAAGGATGATAATGGCCGTGGTAAAGGAGAGTTGACCGAGGCCTTTCTCTTGCATCAGGGTCAGCAGGCGGGCAGTCGCTTCTTCAGGGATGAGAGCAGAACCTGTGAGGTATGGTTGCCATTGGCCCACGTGAAAGGAGGGTAAATGGCGCGAACCTGCTTTATCATCCAGTGCGGGATTTTGCACCATTGCTGTCAGGATGCCGGAGTCGGGGTTTGCCAGAGCAGCCCCCAGCCAGTAGAGGCTTTCCAGGGAGCGTACCGATGTGGTGCCCACGGCAATGACTCTTCCTGCATGGTGGTGCAGTTTTTCCAGGAAATCGCGGGTCACGTAGACCGTTTCGGTATGCATGTCGTGGTCGGCCACGCGTTCCGACTTCACAGGCTGGAAAGTTCCTGCACCGATATGGAGGGTGAGTTCTGCAAAGGAAGTACCCTTATTTTTCAGATTTTCCATCACCCGTGGGGTGAAATGGAGTCCCGCTGTGGGTGCGGCCACCGAACCGTCGATGCGGGCATAGGTGGTCTGGTAACGGTCGTCATCGATGGTTTCTGCATCGCGGTTCAGGTAGGGAGGGATGGGCATACTTCCCGCGGCTTCGATGAGAGTGGCAAAGGTGACCGGGGGCTCCCATGAAAAGCGTACGAGGAAGGCGTTGCCCACCCTTCCAGTCATTTCCGCCCGGAAGGTTACCGTGACTTCTCCGACGGCAACGGGAAGGACCAGGGATCCCCGTTTCCACTTCCGTGCATTGCCCACCAGGCATTTCCATTCCACACTTTCGGTGGACTGAAAAGAAAGCTGGTAGCCGGCAGGTTGACGGGGTTCCAGGCAAAAGATCTCAATCCTGGCCCCCGAAGGGGTGCGGAAGATCAGCCGGGCATGGATCACACGGGTATTGTTGAAAACCAGAAGGCTGTTCGCGGGAATCACCCTGTCGACATGGGAAAAGAGAGTTTCTGAAATTTGTCCCTCCTTCCACAACAGGAGCCTGGACTGCTCTCTTTCGGAAAGGGGGTAAACCGCGATCCGCTCTTCGGGAAGATCGTAAGTATAATCGCTGATATGGATATCCGGAATCACCAAATTCAATGGATTGAATCTTCAAAAATAGCGATTTTGTCCATAGTTTCTGTTTTCCCCGGATTCACCGTTCATACAAACCTGCTGACGGAAGAGCTGTTATTTTCATGTGCGGTAATTCATTCCTCCCGGCTTTCCGATGGCATGATAAATTGTCGTAATTTTGTCTGAAAATTAAGATCATGCTGAAAGTCGGCGACAGGGTGAAGTTTCTGAATGCGGTGGGGGGTGGTAAAATCACCGGATTTGTCACCCCAAAGGTGGTAAACGTGGAAGATGAAGAAGGGTTTGAAGTTCCTTGTCTGATCACGGAACTGATAAAGGATGAACGGTTTGGCGAAATTCCGGAAAGACCTATGGTGAAGGCGAAAAAAAAGGTGAAAGAGGAGCTTCCGAAGCCCAAAAGGGAATCCCAGCCGTTGTTTGCCTCATCGGCAGGTCATCCCGCAACTGCGGAACCATCCTTTTTTCTGGCTTTCGTTCCGGAAGTTCCCACATTGCCTCTTTCGGGTGAGATAAAGGCATGGCTGGTTAACGACTCTATATACACTCTGCTGTATCATTTCTCGCTTCTGGCGGAGGGTACTTATCAGTCGGTAAAATCGGGAAGGCTGGCCCCATATTCCCGGATTCCGTTGAAAGGATTCGGACACGAGGATTTCAGCAACTTCCCCGATTTCGGGATTCAGCTGCTCCCGTATGAAAACAGTGGAACTGCGTTGATGCCGGCTCTGATAAAATCCATCCGGATCAATCCTGTCAGGTTTTACAAGGAAACCTCCTTTGCCGGAAATGCATATTTTGAAAAGCGTGCGATGCTGGTCGGAATAAAGGAAAAAGATCTTTCCGGGGAACTGGAAAAACTCCGCCAGCATGATTTCAGCGCTCCGGAGGTTCTGAAGGAAAGCGGCGATATTTCGCGACCTGAGCCAAAAAGGAAAGAGCCCCGTGAATTGAAGGAAGTGGACCTGCACATTCTGGAGTTGGTGGAATCAGCAACGGGATTGTCGAACAAGGAGATGCTCGATCTTCAGATGGAACGGTTCAGATCGGAAATGGAAACCGCTATCAGCAACGGTACGCGTCGCATTGTTTTTATTCACGGGGTAGGGCAGGGAACCCTTAAAAATGAACTCCGGCGAGAACTGGAGAGCCGGTACAGAAAATACGACATGCAGGATGCTTCATTCCGGGAATATGGCTATGGCGCCACCATGGTGATCCTCCGCAAAGGCTGATATAGCAAGGGTGTTTGGCCCTCCTGTTGAAGAGTTTTTCATTTCCCGACATGGTAAAAGCGGTCTGCAGGAGCGCATCACGCTGATATAGGGAAATCCGGGAAAATTGACCTATCTTTGCAGCGGCTGACCGCTCTGTCGTGCCGCTCTGCCATCCGGCGGACGGTAAGGAAAGTCCGGGCAACAAAGGGCGCCATGCTTCCTAACGGGAAGTCGGGTGAAAGCCTGAAGCCACGTAACAGAAAATGACCGCCCTGGAGGTTCGCCGCCGGGGTAAGGGTGAAAAGGTGTGGTAAGAGCGCACCGGTCGCGGGAGCAATTCCGGGAGCCGTACGTCTCATGGGTTGCAAGGCCAAATATATCCCGGTCGCAAGGCAAGACTGCCCGTCTTGTTTCCTGATGCCCGCAGGCGGAAGGATGCCGGGAGGGGTAGGCTGCATGACCGTGCCAGTAATGGTACGGCGAGATAAATGACAGAGATCCGGTGCCGGCAACGGTTCCGGGTACAGAACCCGGCTTACAGGTCAGCCAATTTTTTGTTTAAAGTTTTCCCCGCAACGGGAAAACTTTAAACTTTATATTTCACTCCCGTCTGGAGATACCACTCCACGAATTTTCTAACTCCTTCGGTCACCGGTGTTGAGGGGTGATAATTTATTTTTTCCTCCAGGTCAGTGACGTCGGCAAATGTTTTGTAAACATCACCGGGTTGCATGGGCAGGTATTCCCTGATGGCTTTTTTCCCGAGGGCGTTTTCAATGGCCACGATATATTCGGTCAGTTTCACGGGGTTGGAATTTCCAATGTTGTAGATGGCTGCCGGGGGATTTTGTTCCGCAGGCGCGCGGTCGATGACCCTGACAACTCCTTCGATGATGTCATCGATATAGGTAAAATCGCGGTACATATCCCCGTTATTAAAAACTTTAACGGGTTTGCCATCGAGGATGGCCCTGGTGAAGAGGAAGGCGGCCATATCAGGACGTCCCCAGGGGCCATACACGGTGAAGAACCGGAGCCCTGTGGCGGGGATTTGAAACAGATGGCTATAGGCATGGGCCATTAGTTCGTTACTTTTCTTGGATGCGGCATAAAGGCTTACCGGATGGTCGGTCCTGTCGGATATGGAAAGCGGCATTTTGGTGTTGCTGCCATAAACACTGGATGAACTGGCATAGACGAGGTGCCTGACGGGATAGCGGCGGCAGGCTTCCAGGATGTTGATGAATCCGGTGATGTTGCTGTCCACATAAGCCTGGGGGTTGATCAGGCTGTAGCGCACCCCCGCCTGTGCCGCCAGGTTGCAAACGGCATCAAAGTTTTCGCCTGCAAAGAGCCTGCCGATGGTGGGAGCGTCTTCCAGGGAAGCTTTCAGAAACCGGTACCCGGAAAGGGTGGCGCTTTGGGTTAGCCGGCCTGAATCGGCGTCTGCACGGGAAATTCCACTCTCCTGTAACCGTCCGTACTTCAGTTCCGTATTATAATAGTCATTGATGTTATCAAGGCCGACCACTTCGTCACCACGGGTCGTAAGCCTTTTGACCAGGTGAAAGCCGATAAAGCCGGCAGTGCCGGTGACCAGGATTTTCATGAATGCCTTCTTTTGATGGGGTTAAAAATAGAAAAAAAACAGCTCCGGAGGAAAACCCCGGAAGAGGTTGCAGATGGCAGAGAAAAACAACAGGTAACCTGGTTTCTTTTCCCCTGGTTAAATTTTGTGCTTTTGGCTGACAAAGATTTGTGAGGAATGAAAAAAAAGCTACTTTTGCACCCGCCTTTGAGAAACAAAGGAATCATAAGGATGACTCAGTAGCTCAGCAGGTAGAGCACATCCCTTTTAAGGATGGGGTCCTGGGTTCGAATCCCAGCTGGGTCACAAAATCCACTGGAAATAATTGATTTCAGTGGATTTTTAATTTATGCTCACCCTTTTATACACCTTTTGAAGACTCTCTCTAAACAGAACAGATAGGACGGGTTGACTTTTCAGCATTATTCTTGATTCGATTCCATCCTCTCCTGATGCCGAATTTGCAACCTTGCAGAGTATGCAATTCTGCCAAATACACTGACAAGTGGTAGTGATAACGTTTGAAAACTTTTTATGTTCATGTGATTGAAGCCGTATACCCGTCACCCACATTGGCCCATCTCTTCTCAAACATGCAAATCAGGATCACATTTTAAATTTATCGCATTAAATATTCTTTTCTACATTTATGTTATTCTAAGGAGAGATGACTACTGGATGTTTGTCCGTTTTAATTCGTGTAGGCTGACCTCTTCCGTTATTTTATAAAGAACTAATTAAGAATCAATCATATAACAACTCACATGGATTACACACAATTCGCTGGTCTGAAGGTCAGGATAACCACAAAAGACAACGAGGTTTATGAAGGCATTGTCTGGGGTTTCCAGTTTGAAAATGAAATTGTCGGGAATGTCCTTGAGGTATGGATAGAAGACTTCGTCATCGATGTGGCAGATATTTCCAGCATTGAGGAATCCAAGGAATCATCCTCCATTCCTGGTTTGGGCTTTGGAGATTTGAGCCAAAATTGACAACATTTCCAGAATGGCAGCCCCATCCATATTCCTGGGAGAACAAGATTTACCTGAATAGGGTGATTTTGGATATTCATAGGGCCATGATGGGGAATTCCTTTACCAACCGGGCAAAGGTTATCCCATGCCATAATGCCTTTGTTCAGAAGATCCTGCCAAGTAATTGCCATATAATTGCCACTATCCTGAGTAAACAGGATTATGTGTTTTCTGAAAAGAACGGAAAGATTCTCCCTGAAATGATTGGGTTGAAGGGATTAACCCGTGAAGGCCTGGATTATGAATTCACCATTGTCCTGGAGCTTGATTTAAAACACCAGGCAACAGCCACAATGAAAATGACACTTAGAATGGTTAACCAACCAGCCAGTGTTCCCGACATCAGGGAACAGGTGAAAGTGCTGGAAGCAGAGGTGATTAAAACTACTCCTCTCCAGCCCAAGGTAGAGAAACAAAAACGTTTCAATGAAGCCAACACAGAAAGTGTTTCACTACTTCACTTGAAGAACGATTGCATCATCCCTGTGTTCCGCGATAATGAAAAGGCAGTCTCGGAGGGGGGAAACCTGAATCCTGCCCCATCTCATCACACAAATAATAATGCTGTATATGACCGAAAAACCGACAATACCTTCTTGAACTCTTCAAGATTGTCAGTCCAACGAGCATACTGGTAGTGGATCAGACTGGCAAGGTGAAAAGGCTGCATTGCCTATTCAGGGTGGTAGCCCTGGTAAGCATATTTCCCTGACACTATTGAAGGGGAATTTTATATGGTGGACTTCGTAAAGATGACTTTGGTGGAACTGAAAGTGGTTTTCATCATTGGGGGGAAGGGGTATTTGATCTGCTATTTTGGGATTGTATGAAAAAGTGCCCATCCATTCAGCATCCTTGTAGAACTGGGGAAGGGCACTTTACCCGCTGAGCGGGGTATAAAAGGTCAAATAGTCAAATAACCAAATAGCCTACTCATTCCGCAGACAACGGACACTATAACCGTCGCCCTTTTGCCAACGGTACCGGTTTACTCCCAGTATGTCGGTAGTGACGGCACGGGCCCACGCATAGCCATCATTGTACTCCGTCGATGTCCACCAGATGCCGAGTTCGCGAATTTGGACGCTTAAACTCAAAGCACCTATGCGTTTGCCACCAGGCTGACCTGAGAAGCCGAGCAGATCTTTGCCGTTGTAATCTTGCATCCAGCCGCTTCTGCTCTTCAGGTTCGTCCCAGCATCACTTCCACGCCAACCGATATTATCCCAGGTAGTGTTTCCAATTCCATACTGGCTGTCTACCGCCCCTTCCAGCACCTTCCATTCCTCATCCGTGGGGATATGCCAGCCCGGTGGACAGATGCCCCGGGTTCCTTGTTGTGTCGTATACTGCATCATCTCGTCCCACCGGTACAAACCACCGTACTTGCTACAACTGTCCGGTTCGTTGTTATAACACCACTTTTCAATGATTCCATTGTCCGTGGGATTTCCGTAGGCTTCGTGAACCATCGTTCCAACATTCAGGTTTTCGGCCATCCACCACTGGTTACCGATTTTTCCTATTCTATAACTTTTATTATCCGGGTCTATACATTCATGAAATTCGACTGAATAAATCTTAGAGACTGTTGGAAAATCAGTTATGATTGTGTTATTTTTATTCGAAAAAATTGAATACAGTATATTGTCCCCTTCAGCATAACCTAATGTTATATCGGCGGTGGCCCTTTTGATTGATTTTAAGATATCACCACCTGAATACTCAATATTGCAGTTGTGAACCTCAGAATCCATAGAAGCAACCTTGAAACTCAGGAGGCCATCATCTTTAAAAACAGAAAAGATAAAAAGACCGGTTCCCGGGAACGTAATATGGAACTTATGTTGACCCAGTGTCAAATATTTCCTTTCTAAGCTTAACAGTTGTCCGGAAATGTTATATACCCCCAGTACTACCTCCTGGTTCAAGGATGTGGAAAAACTTACCTGTGCTTCCCCATGACAGGGATTCGGGTATAAATAACCCTTCTCAGAGGTAAAAGATAAATCAGTAATTCCTGTAACTTTTGTCAAGGTGAGAGTTTCATGCCCAAGGAGTTTTACCTTTTCATTTGTTCTCTGATTGGTTACCCAGATACTGTCAATTGTGTTTACGGCTTCTTTGGGCTGAAAGGAGATGGTGATATCCTGAGCTGTAAGTTTTAACACCACGACACATAAAAGAACGAATGGGGACAGCTTTTTCATTGGTCTGGAATTTAATAATTAAGTATCAAATTTACATAGAAAATAAAAAAAAGCAAAAAAATCATCCGGGAATGACTATCCTTACTTCTTCGTAATAGTTTTTTGCTACATGTTTATCAGTTTTTGGAGAAGGCATTTCCTGGGAGGAGAGGAGAAAATGCCAACATTCTTCAGTCTCCTCTTGAGTGGAAATAGGAGCAGGTGCCTCACTCCACTATGCCCTGTATAAAACCACTGAACCCCTTGTAATCATTGACATTGGGCGTAAGGGCGCAGGAATAGTGGAAACTCTTTTCTGTTGGAAACATGATTGCTTTTATCATCTTCAACGACAGGAAAGTTTTATCATTTCCCAAATCCATATGCCCAAAGCCTTTATTGACGGGCATTCTGCTGGGTTTTACCTGGGCGTGGTTGGTTTGTGTCTTTTGAAGATAAAAGAGAATTGATGTTCACTATAAACTGTGATCTCAGCTGTGTCACCGGAATTTTTGTCACAAAGAATTGAAGAGCGCTTGAACCGTTGGTTCAGGCGCTCTTCTCTTTATGGTTTTATTTCTGAAAATCAGTACAATGACGGAATTCTGGTTATTTTTCAGCTGGGGATTGTTTTATTACAGGTGACAGATATTTGTAAACCAATCCGGCCAGAAGTGCTCCGACAATGGGGGCGACCCAGAAGAGCCACAGTTGTCCCAGGGCCCAATCCCCGACAAACAGCGCCTGGCTTGTGCTCCGGGCGGGATTTACCGATGTGTTGGTGACCGGTATGGATATAAGGTGAATCAGGGTCAATGCTAGTCCGATAGCGACTCCGGCGAATTTTTGAGGGGCTTTGGGGTGGGTAGCGCCGAGGATGACGATCAGGAAGAAGAAAGTCATGACGATTTCGGTGATCAAGGCAGCCACGAGGCCAAATCCTCCCGGCGAATGCGCTCCATAGCCATTGGCGGCAAAACCGCCCAGTTCGAAATCCGGTTTGCCGCTGGCAATTAGATAAAGGATGGTTGCACCGGCGATCCCACCCAGGATCTGGGCGATAATGTAAGGGAGTAACTCTTTTTTGTCAAAGCGGCCTCCCATCCATAATCCGACAGAAACGGCTGGATTGAGGTGGCACCCCGAAATGTGCCCTATTGCGTATGCCATGGTCACAACTGTCAATCCGAAAGCCAGGGCTACTCCGGCAAATCCAATGCCCAGTTCCGGGAAGGCTGCTGCCAGCACAGCACTGCCGCAACCTCCCAGCACCAGCCAGGCGGTTCCGATGAATTCAGCAACTAATTTCTTCATAGGTTCAAAATTTAATGGTTAAATGATAAACAAAGAATATTAGATTGGAATAATGACTCCAAATATAACGATTTTCAGAATGAGATAGATTTCATTCAATTTCCTTTCGTTCATAATACAGAAACTGAACCGTTTTTACCAGTTTCCCGGCTTTCTCCTGTTTCTTTTTCCCAAAAGATTTTATATTTGCTTGATTTTGCGTCAAATATTCACTAAAACTCGAAGTATATGTTCAAAGATCATCCCAAAGGTTTGTTTGTAGCGTTTTTCTCCAACATGGGAGAGCGCTTTGGCTTCTACACCATGATGGCTATCCTGGTACTTTTCCTGCAGGCCCGTTACGGACTTTCCGAAGCGCAGGCAGGGGAGACGTACAGCTGGTTTTATTTCGGGATTTATGCCCTGGCGCTGATTGGCGGCATTCTGGCAGACTCCACACGTAAATATAAACTGGTGATTCTGGCTGGTATCATTGTCATGTTCGCCGGGTATCTCATTATGGCTATTCCTGGGAATCCCCTGGCGCTGACGCTCATCGGGCTCTTCACCATCGCATTCGGAAACGGCCTCTTCAAGGGGAACCTCCAGGCTGTGGTGGGACAGCTTTATGACGATCCGAAATATTCCAAAGTCCGTGATTCGGCCTTCATGATTTTCTATATGGGGATCAACATCGGTGCTTTTTTTGCTCCCTTCGTGGCTAACGGGATCCGCAACTGGTTCCTCCGTTCCCAGGGCTTTGAACACGACGGCAGTCTGCCTGCCATGTGCCACGCTTTTAAAAATGGTACCCTTGAGAATATGTCCAAATTCCAGGAGCTGGCCGACAAGGTGTCGGGAACTGCAGTGACTGACCTGGGTGCCTTTGCCAACCAGTACCTCGAAGTGTTCTCCAAAGGTTACAACTATGCCTTCGGCATCGCTGCCCTCGCCATGGTCGTTTCCCTCTCCGTGTATGTGATCTTTAACAGACTGTTGCCTACCGTCCAGAAGGTCAAGGTTGCCGATTCCGAAAAACCCAAAGCCACCACCAACCTGGTCAGCTTGCTGCTTGCCGGCGGACTGATGATCACCACTTCTGTGATTTTCTACCTGGCCATGGGTGACCTGGCTCTGGGTGCCGCTGTGGGTCTCTTCATCGGTTTCGTGGCCATGATGTTCATGATATCCACCAAAGAAGAACGCCCCAGGGTAACCTCCCTGCTGCTGGTGTTTTTCGTGGTCATCTTCTTCTGGATGTCGTTCCACCAAAACGGTTTGACGTTGACATTCTTCGCGCGTGACTATACGGTCAAGGAGGTGGGGCCTTTCACCAATATCTTTTTCAACCTGGGGTCCATGCTGGCTTTCATCGGCACTGTTGCGGGGGTGGTCATGCTCTTCAACAAGAAGCGGGTTATCAAACTGATCGGCCTGGGCATGTTCTTGGTGCTGGGAGCCGTGACCTGGTGGCTGGTTTCAGGCTGGGGTCCCAAGAATCCCATTGCCCCGGAAGTGTTCCAGTCCTTCAACCCGCTCTTTATCGTTTCGTTGACTTTCCCCGTGATGGGAATTTTCACCTGGCTGCGTAACCGGAACCAGGAACCTTCCACACCCAAAAAAATCGGCATCGGGATGATCATCGCCTCCTTTGGTTTCCTGATTATCCTGGTCGCTTCGATCGGTTTGGTGTCGCCTCACGAGCTTCAATATGTCGACTCATTCGGTGCTACCAAGTACAATCC
>Ga0209723_1000247_pt1 | contig 107243 bp, 92 predicted proteins | sample BiotimSIPDNA_2_FD_185750 | JGI IMG/M metagenome (GOLD analysis project Ga0209723, IMG submission 185750) | Anaerobic biogas reactor microbial communites from Washington, USA - Biogas_R2 time_0 SIP DNA (SPAdes) (version 2) | ecosystem: Engineered > Bioreactor > Anaerobic > Unclassified | place... | reverse complement strand
AAGCCGCGTAGGAAAGGGTTTTTATATACTCTTTCCATGATTTTAAATCTTCTTCATTGCCGGTTAATTCAGGAATATCTGCAAGTAATTCGTGTAACCTGAAATGAACAGGGGGGAATTCGGCCTGTAATATTTTACTGTAGGAGGCAGGATTGACAGGGTAATTCTGTTCATACACATTGAAAAAAAAGCGTCCCCTTGAAAAAATCATTTTTATAATACCTTTTTTAATGGCATTGTCCAAATCAGTATCCAGTAAGGGCACCATCAAGGGTTCACCAGCTGACCACCTGATGTCGAAATAACCGGAATATTGTGACTGCCGGCCTTTTCCCAACACATCGGCGATCCAGGGATTACGGGTATCGAATGCCAGATGATTAGGCACAATATCCTGCAACCATCCAATTTGTTTATGTTTCAGTTTATCACACAGGCTTTCCAGTTCTTCCCGTGTTCCTATTTCGGGGTTTATATTTTTCGGATTGATGCCATCATAACCATGCATACTGCCCGGAGTTGCTTCAAGGATCGGTGAGGAGTAAACAGTACTTACTCCAAGTTTATAAAAGTAATCCACCAGTTTTTCGGCTTCCTTAAAACCAAATTGTTTGTGGAATTGTATACGATACGTATTTATTGGATTATACATGTTAGTCTGTATAAATTGTGATAGATTCCGGAGGTATTTTAATGCTTGTACCTTTTTTTAATCCGGCTGGCAGGGGATATTTTCCCTTCCATTCCGGACCGGCAGAATTAAACAGGGTAGTCAGCTTTTTATCAGGCGTATAATCCGGTAATTTCTTTCCGGAAGCAGAAAAACTCAAAATACACAGGAGCAGGCCATCGTTTTTGCGGTAGGACAGACGAATGATTTTATCGGATTCGTTACAATAGACTTTAAACCGGTCTTTTTCGTGGGTTAAAAAATCGCGGTATTTTTTCCTGAAATCAATTAACTCTTTATAATATTCCAACATAGTTGAATGTGGTTCCTTGTCTGCCTCCTGCCAGGGAATTTTGGACTTAATGAATGTTTCTTCACTTTGTGGGTCAGGGGCTTCGCCTTTTCCATAAAATTCCTTAAACTCTTCTTTCCGGCCTTTTCTTACAGCTTCAATCAGGTCTTTGTCGGTATGGCTGACAAAGTAAAGGAATGGGCTGGAGGCACTCCATTCTTCGCCCATGAAAAGTAATGGGATATAAGGGCTCAGCAATACTGCTGCCGCAAGCAGTTTTTGCATTTCAAAGCTTACCAGATGGCTTGTCCGTTCGCCTAACATCCTGTTACCAATCTGATCGTGATTTTGGGAAAACACGACAAATTTTTCAGATGGCAGACGGGAAGCGCTTGCTCCAAATGTTCTGTTACGGTGTTCGGAGAAAATCCCGTCATACACATAAGCGTCCTGGTAAGATTTTGCCAGATGGCTTATCCCTTTAAAATCGGAATAATAGCCGCCAGCCTTTTCACCGGCAGTGATCCGAAGGGCATGGTGAAACTCATCAATCCATTGGCCATTCATACCATAACCACATTCGTTCCTGCTCCGTATATATTTCGGGTCATTCAGGTCACATTCGGCAATCAGGTAATAGTTTTTTCCCGTGAATTTTTCGAGTTCTGATACCATGTCGGACAATTCCGCCAAAAAGTGTTTCGCACCCAGATCTATTATAGCATGCACTGCATCAAGCCGTAAAGCATCTACATGAAAATCCCTGAGCCACATGAGTGCGTTCTCGATATAAAAGTCTCGTACCCCGTCGCACCCGTAATCGTCATAGTTTATGGCCTTCCCCCAGGGTGTTTTATATTTGTCAGTAAAATAGGGACCATACATCCCTAAAATATTTCCCTCCGGGCCAAGATGGTTATACACAACATCAAGAATAACAGCCATACCTTTTTGATGGCAGGCGTCTGTTAATTGTTGAAGCGCTTTATAACCACCATAAGAATTTTGCACGGCAAACGGGAATACCCCGTCGTAACCCCAATTACGTGAGCCGGGGAACTGTGCCACGGGCATGATTTCAATGGCAGTAATGCCGAGCGATTCAAGATATGGCAGTTTATCAATAATTGCCATGAGTGTCCCTTCCTGTGTGAATGTTCCCGAGTGCAGTTCGTAAATAATATAATCGGCCATTGCATGGTTCTTCCATGAGGTATCATGCCATCTGTAGTGGGAAAGATCAACAGCTTCAGAGAGACCGTGGACGCCATCGGGCTGACTGACTGATGCCGGATCCGGCCATCTGTTCTCGTCATCGAGTATGTAGTGGTAATGATCTCCCGGGATAATCTTTTCAGATTGAAATGTCCAATAACCTCTTTCACGAGGGTTTAATGGTATGATCAATTCCTTTTCGGGAATTTCTATTTTTACACTCAATTTGCCGGGTGCCCATACCCTGCCCTGTGCCACTTTACTATCCGGGTCAAATGTGACACCTGTGTTTCTTCTGTTAATCAGCACTTCCATCTTGCTGGTCCTGCGGTTTTGAAAGCGGATGTTGTAATACCACTACCGAACGGCCTTCCACTCTGACCATATCCGTAAGGGTTAAATCATCGGAATGCTCCTTCAGCATATTTTTGCTGGTATCTATCACAAGTTTCCAGTTGGTGCCATAATTTTCCGGTGGTAATTTATAATCAACAGGAATATCTGAAGGATTAAACATGATATAAAAACTGTCATCTTTTATTTTCTCTCCTTTTTTTCCCCGTGAACGTATCCCTTCTCCATTCAAAAATATGGCTAAAGAACGGGCATAATTATGGTCCCAATGTTCATCCTGCATTTCGGTACCATCGGGTAAGAACCATTCAATGTCTTTTAGTTTGTTGTCTTTAATGGGTTGCCCCTGAAACCAATTGCGTCTCCTGAAAACAGGGTGTCTCTTTCTGAAATGAATGAGTTTCCTGGTGAATTCCAGTAAATTCATGTCTGCCTTTTCCCAATTTATCCATGATATTTCATTGTCCTGACAGTAAGCATTGTTGTTCCCGTATTGCGTCCTTGAAATTTCATCGCCTGAAAGCATTATGGGTACTCCCTGCGAAAGGAACAACGTGACAAGGAAATTCCGTTTTTGTTTTTTCCTGCATTCCAAAACATTTTTGTCATCACTTGGTCCTTCTATCCCGCAGTTCCAGGAACGGTTATCATCTATGCCATCCTGGCTGTTTTCACCGTTTGCCTCATTATGTTTATCGTTATATGACACTAAATCATTGAGGGTAAAACCATCATGGACGGTAATAAAATTGATGCTTGCAATTGGTCTTCGGAAATTATCAAGATACAAGTCAGAACTTCCGGTAAAACGGTTGGCAAACTCAGGCAATGTACTTCCGCCACCCCTCCAGTAGTCGCGCATACAGTCACGGTATTTTCCGTTCCATTCTGCCCATCCCGGGGGAAATTTACCAACCTGGTAACCGCCTTCGCCGACATCCCAGGGTTCGGCAATAAGTTTCGATTGCGAAATGAATGGATCCTGATAGATGATATCAAAGAAAGTACCTAGCATATTCACATCATGCAATTCGCGGGCAAGCGCTGAAGCTACATCAAACCTGAAACCATCAATATGCATTTCCTGTATCCAGTATCTCAGGCTATCCATGATTAATCGCAGTGCGCTGCGCAGAGAAGCATTTAATGTATTTCCGGTACCCGTGTAATCCATATAATACCGCTTGTTATCGGTTACCCGATAATAGCCCAGATTATCAATCCCCTTAAAAGAAAGGGTTGGCCCCATGTGGTTTCCTTCACCGGTATGATTATAAACTACATCCAGGATCACTTCAATCCCAGCTTTATGGAGCTCTTTCACCATATCTTTAAACTCTGTTACCTGCTCACCATGGGTTCCCATTCTTGCATATCGAACATCAGGAGCGAAAAACCCCAGGGAATTATAGCCCCAATAATTAGTTAAGCCGTTATCCTGTAGATGCCGGTCGGTGATGAAATGATGTATCGGCATCAGTTCAATGGCAGTAATTCCAAGTTTTGTAAGGTACCCGATTGAAGCAGGATGCGCGATTCCTGTGTATGTTCCCCTCATATCTTCAGGAATATCAGGATTCAGCTTTGTAAACCCTTTGACATGAGCCTCGTAAATAACTGTTTTATGGTACGGTATTTTTAATAGTTTATCGCCTTCCCAGTTGTAATTCTCATCAATAACCACCGATTTTGGCATAAAAGGGCTGCTATCGGAATCACTAAAGGACAGATCCTCGTCTTTGTGCCCTATCCGATACCCAAAAAGAGAATCGTCCCATTTAATTGTACCGGAGATAGCTTTGGCATAAGGATCAATTACTAATTTGTTCGGGTTAAATCGGTGTCCGTTTTCCGGGTCATAGACACCGTGAACTCTATAACCATATAGCTGCCCTGGTTTTAACCCGGGTATGTACACATGCCATATATTATGGGTACGTTCCTTTACAGAAATCCTTTGACTTTCCTTCTCAGGTTTATCCTTCTCAAACAAGCAAAGTTCAACACCCGTGGCATTTTCGGAGTACAAGGCAAAATTCACCCCGTTTCCATCCCAGGTTGCCCCGAGGGGATAGGCTTTACCTGGATAGAATTCACTATGCTCCATGTTCGTAATTTGTTGAATTACTATTTTTTATAAATTTAATTTAAAATTAAACCAAAATATTATAAAAACATAACCAGGCCCATATGCAATACTTTAAATATTGAATACCATATCCTTTTATTTTGATTCTTTTATCATCTAAATATTATACTTTAGTGTTATTAATTTTGTGCTACCAGTTAAAGAAAATGTTTCCTGCAACCGGGAATGAAATCGTGGAGCCTGCCAAAGTTTATAGATTGAAAAGAAATCTACAGGAGGCTAAATTAATAATCGGGGTTCGGACACTAAAAACCTTCAAAACTGAAATATTTTATTCTCAGAGTTATATCTGAAAGTTAATTTAATCCAATAAATATTATGAACTCAGAGGAAGAAAATGATATGGTAACTGGCTCTAACCAGGATATTCAGTTAGCCAGGGATTTTGTACAATATACAAACCGCAGCATTTTTCTTACAGGAAAGGCAGGAACAGGAAAGACAACCTTCCTGAAAGACCTGAAGCTTACATCCCCGAAGCGCATGATTGTTGTTGCACCGACAGGTGTGGCTGCAATAAATGCCGGAGGTGTTACAATACATTCTTTCTTCCAATTACCTTTTCACCCTTATATTCCTTCTTTTTACCTGTCTGATTATAATACTGCCGTTAGTGCAGATCGTAATGATCCGCCCGGATATAAAATGAGCCGGGAAAAAATTAACATTATAAAAGGTCTGGACCTGCTTATTATTGATGAAATAAGCATGGTAAGGGCTGATACGCTTGACGCTATTGATTCTTCATTGAGGAGATACAGGGACCGCTATAAGCCTTTTGGCGGGGTACAGTTGCTGATGATCGGTGATCTTCAACAGCTTGCTCCGGTTGTAAAAGACGAAGACAGTGAAATCCTCAGTAATTATTATGATTCTTATTTTTTCTTTGGAAGTAAAGCCCTCAGCAGTACAGATTATGTGACAATTGAGTTAAAACATATCTACAGGCAGGATGACAGGGTTTTTATCAACCTTCTCAATAAGATACGCGAAAATGATGTGGATCAGGAAGTGCTGACCGAACTTAACAAGAGATATATTCCGGATTTCGACCCTGAATCCGGAACCGGATATATAACACTTACAACCCATAATCATCAGGCCAGGGAAATAAACGGTACAAAACTTGACAAACTGCCTGGAAAAATCCATTCTTTCACAGCCACTATAGAGGATCAATTTCCTGAGTTTGCATATCCCAATGACACCGAACTTGTTTTGAAGTCCGGAGCCCAGGTTATGTTTGTTAAAAATGACATATCGCGGGACAGGCTTTTCTTTAACGGTAAAATAGGGAAAATAAAATCTTTCGAAGACGACATAATTGTTGTTAAGTGTCCGGAAGACGATTTCAATATAAGAGTTGAAAAAGCGGAATGGCAGAACATGAAATATTCTCTTAATGAAGAAACCAAAGAGATTGAAGAGACTGTGATCGGGACATTTACACAATATCCTCTTAAATTAGCCTGGGCTATCACAATTCATAAGAGCCAGGGTCTTACTTTCGACAGGGCTGTAATTGATGCCTGTGCTGCTTTTGCGCACGGACAGGTATATGTTGCCCTCAGCCGGTGCCGTACTCTGGACGGAATTGTACTCACCAGCAGGATAAACAGGCAAAGTATTATTGATAATCCCCAAATTTCAGGCTTTGTTAACGGGCCGTCGCAAATCCGGCCTGACAGGACCCTGTTTACAGAATCAAAAAACGCCTACCAGCAACAGTTGCTTACAGAACTTTTCGGTTTTTCTTCACTTATGAATAAAGTCAATTATTGTCTAAAATTAGTGAATGAACACAAAGACAAAATATTGGGTAATCTTGATGAAAAACTTGAAGGTGTTTTATCAGCAGTAAGGTCAGATCTCTTTGAAGTCTCGGAAAAATTTCAGACTCAATTAGACAATCTATTAAAATTGAACCCTGATGCTGAATCAAATATTCTACTTCAGGAAAGGATAAAAAAAGCTGCTGTTTATTTCTCGGATAAACTCGAGGATGATCTTAAGGAAATACTGACCGGTTTAGCTGTGGAGACGGATAATAAAACAGTTCGCAGATCGCTTACTGAGGCTCTTGAAAGGACAAGGAAGGAAGGAATTATAAAACTTGCCTGTCTGAATGCTGTCAGACAGGGCTTTGAGACTGGCAGGTATCTGGATGTCAGAGCAAAATCTGCAATAAATATTCCTGCTGTAAGCATCCGTGCCCCTAAATTATTGGAGGATAGTTCCGGAGTTATTAAATACCCTGAATTATTAAGCCGGCTAAAGGAATGGCGGAATGATAAGGCAAAAGAAATGAATCTCCCGCACTACATGATACTCCCCCAGAAAACGATGGTCTCACTGGTCAATTTTTTACCACAGTCATTGCAGACTCTTAAACAGATAAGAGGTATAGGCAAAAAGAAAACTGAAAAATACGGGGAAGAGCTCCTGGATCTCATTGTTTCATATTGCACTGAAAAAAATATTACTGCTCCTGATTTGAAAATAATAGAGAAAAAGAAAGAAAAACAACCAAAGGAAGACACTAAGAAAATAAGTTACAATCTTTTCAGGGAAGGAAAGACTATTGAACAGATAGCAGGGGAGAGGGTGCTGAGTATCAGCACAATAGAAGGACATCTGGCGTATTGTGTGAAGAGGGGTGAAATCCCGGTCAGCAAATTTGTATCGCAGGAAATTACTGACCTTATCACCTGCCAGTTTGAAGGAACTGAAGAGTTTAAAATGGGTCCGGTCAAAATTGCCCTGGGCGACAGGGTTTCATGGAGCGACATCAGGTTTGTGTTAAGCCATCTTATTTTTCTAAAAAGTAAGGCCGATAATCAGAATGAAGAATAGTGGCAGAGGCTGGTAGCCTGAAAATGAAATGACCGGAAAGCGGACTTTAATATTTTAATGAAAGTAAAATAGTTGAATGAATAACAGAATAATGTCCATTACCTCAAAGTGATCCCAGCTGTCATCCATGGCATGCAAAAAGACCTGGGATTATAATACGAAACAGGGATTGATGCATGAAAAATAGATTGAAGAAAAATCTAAGATATATTGATTTATTTTATTACATTTATATACATAAACCTGTAACTCTTTTTATTAATTAAAATTTAATGAAATGGAAAACATTCTTGCGATTATCATTCAACTTGTTAGTGGAGCGTTAGGTGGTAATGCAGCTGGTGCCCTGATGAAAAAACTGTCATTAGGTACAGTACTCAATTCAATTGTTGGGATTATTGGTGGTGGATTAGGTGGGCAATTACTGGGAGCTTTGGGAGTAGGGACAACAACAGGTGGTGTTGGCATAGCCTCTGTAATTGGAAGTATCCTGGGAGGTGGTGTTGGTGGTGGCATCCTGATGGCTATTATTGGTCTTATTAAAAAAGCCTTTGCTAAATAATATCACATAAAAAGCTTTAATAAAGACCATTTATCCAACTCATTATTTGCTGTTTTTCCTGTTTTGTGCGGTTTTTAGGCCTCCAAAATGCCAACCAATTGATTTATAAATAAAAGGGTAATTTTTTCTTGTAAATATGGGTGTCTTTCGCACAAAACAGCACAGAAAGTTCTTCAGCCCGGAGGGCTGGACTTCCAATAGTACAGGTTCCACCGGGGCAGTGGCAATAAAACAGTTTCAACCCCCTTTCTTCAACTTCTTCAACTTTTTCAACCGGGGAAAAGCTACCGTCAGTCAGGATGTCATTTTGAAGTCAACTCCTCCAGGGTTGTTGTTATGATGTAATGCACCTTTCCCGGGGTGGAACCCGGGCTACTGGATGTTGACACCTCCGGTGTCATGGAAAAAAAGAATCAATGTTTTGCACAGCATTAAATTCCGGGAATAATTATATAAAATTTATTTTGGGTGTCTTTCGCACAAAACAGGAATAGATATTAAACTCTATAATACTGACATGAAACACTGGATCCTTATTTTATTGTAATGATTCAGTGTTTTTTATTTGCTGTTTTTGTATTCTCTAAGCAAAGACTGGAACACTTCTTTTACCGATGATATTTTTGTAGCCCTGAATGCATTACTGCCTGCAAAAGCAAAACCATTTTCAAAATTACCCTTTAGAGCATTAGCCAAGGCAGTTATTATGCAATAAGGGCTTTTTGATATATCGCATGTCTTAATACATTTAAACGGGCATTTTATTGGTTGCTTTTTCCCATCTCTCACTTTCCGGATGAAATTTGAAAAAATAGCTCTTCCCGGCATACCTACAGGACTGTTAATTATTTCAATATCTTTTTCTTCAGCACTTATGTAAGCTTGTTTAAAACCTTCAGATGCATCACATTCATACGTGGTTACAAATCTTGTTCCCATCTGAACACCTGATGCCCCTAGTTTCATGATGTTTCTGATATCTTCACCGGAATAAATACCTCCTGCAGCAATGACAGGTATTGTCTTGTTGTGTTTTTCCTCGAAAATTTTCACTTCATGAACAATTTCAGGGACCAGTTTTTCGAGGGTATAATTATTGTCGTTGATCTGTTCTTTTTTAAAACCCAGATGACCACCGGCCTTGGGTCCCTCAACAATAACAGCATCAGGCAGGTAATCATAATTTGTTTTCCATTTTTCACAAATTATTCTTGTTGCTCTGGCTGATGACACTATAGGTACCAGTTTTGTTATGCTGTCTTTCTTTAAGAATGATGGCAGGTCGAGGGGAAGACCGGCACCGGCAATTATAATATCAACTTTTTCGGCTATGGATGTCTTTATCATGTCAACAAAATTTGTCATAGCGACCATAACATTGACGCCAATTATTCCAAGGGTTTTTTCTCTTGCCTTCCTGATCTCTTCCTTCAGTCCATATATACTGGCCTCAAGATAATCCGCCGAAAAATAACGGTAAAGAAGACCCAGTCCTGCACTTGAAATTACACCAACACCTCCTTCATTTGCTACGGCTGCTGACAGTCGCGAGAGCGAGATGCCTACTCCCATGCCTCCCTGAATGACAGGGACAGCAAGCGTAAGATCACCTATTTTCAATGTCTTCATGTCGGGTGTTTTAAATATCATTTATGAAAATTTTACAACTCAGGATCAGCTCATATAGCTAATCTTTCCGGTTTTTTTTGATCTTATTCTTTCATTTCTGTTTCCTGACCATTCTGATTTTTTTCCTGAAAAATGGCCGTTGTTGCCTTGTCTGAATGGTTTTTCCCGGGCTATTTCCACAGCAACTTTTTTCCCTGTGTACTTTGTCTTGTTCAATGCTGAAATAACATTATCGGCATATACATTTTCCACTTCAAAAAAGGCAAATGACTTGAGAAGATCTATTTTGCCTACCCGTATATTTTTGTTACGTACAGTGCAATTTATCAGCTCAATAACCTGCTCGGGGGATAAACCGTCAGATTTTCCCAGATTTATGAATAGCCTTTTAAAGTTACTCTTATTGTAGTTACAGGATCCTTTTTTCCCTGGTTTGTCATATCTCTCATTTATTTCCGGGACAGGGTTTGTAAGGTTTTCACCATTACGGTAATCATCAAGGAATCTGTCAAATTCCAGCGAAACGATTCTTTTAAGGAGTTCATCCCTGTCCAGACCTGACAATCTCTCCTGTATTTCCGGAAGGAATTTTTCAATCTCCAGGTGGTCTGTTGCTACATTCTCCAGCCTGTTAACCCAGTTGGATAATTGTTTGCTGCAAATCTCGCTTCCTGTAGGAATAGGCAGAGCCGTGAAGGATTTTTTTATCAATCGTTCAATCTTGTGAAGGTTACTCTTTTCTCTCTGGTTGATAAGTGACACGGAGATGCCTTTTTTCCCTGCTCTCCCTGTTCTTCCACACCTGTGAGTGTAGATATCTGCGTCGTCGGGCAGATTATAATTAATAACATGTGTAAGGTCATTGACATCCAGGCCACGTGCTGCTACATCTGTTGCTACGAGCATATGAAGGTTCCTTAGCCTGAATTTCTGCATAACAGCATCTCTCTGTGACTGCGAAAGATCACCATGAAGTGCATCGGCATTATAGCCGTCATCAATCAGTTTTGCTGCCACGTCACGGGTCTCGTTCCGGGTACGGCAAAAGACCAGACCATATATATCGGGTTCCGAATCAGCAATACGCTTAAGTACTTTATACTTATCTTTTGCATGTACAAGGTAATAGGAATGTGAAATATTATCGGCTGATGCATTTTTCTTGCCGATAGTTATTTCAACAGGATCGTTCATATAATTACCTGCTATTGATGCTACTTCTGATGACATTGTAGCTGAAAACAAAAGTGTTCTTCTGTTGTCAGGAACTTCTTCAAGTATTTCATTTATACTGTCAAGAAAACCCATGTTAAGCATTTCATCCGCTTCATCAAGGATGACAGTGTTAATATTATTCAGTTTAACGGCCCTTCTTCCTATAAGGTCTATCAGGCGTCCCGGTGTTGCTACTATGATATGAACACCTTTTTTTAAGCTTTTTATCTGGTTAGCAATACTGGTACCACCATACACCGAAAGGATTCTAAGGTTACCGGTATACCTGGAGAAGTCTTCGAGGTCGCCTGTTATCTGTATACATAATTCGCGTGTCGGGCATAAGATGAGGGCCTGAGTGCTGTTATGTTCTGTATCGGTTGTCTGTACCAGAGGCAGTCCGAAAGCAGCTGTTTTTCCGGTTCCTGTCTGGGCAAGTGCAATAATATCTCTTTCATCTTTAAGCATCAGGGGAATTACTTTTTCCTGCACTGGCATTGGTTGTTCAAATCCCAGTTCCTGAACTGCTTTCAGAATGCCGGGAGTGAATCCCATTTCTTCAAAGTTGGTCATTAAATGTTTTTATAGTGTGGCTCCGGGAGCGGTCTATTTATATTCCGGCTGAAATGAACTCAAATACAGACAGGACTAAATGCGTGAAAACGCTACGTGGAAATCACTTGTTAAATAAGACCGCAAATGTAATTAAATTAGTATGATTTACAAAAAATTGGTATTCGGGGCAGAGAGGAGATTTTAATACCGTAATTGTTTCAGCGAAGGCACTGTACGGTTTTTTTCTTTTTCGTGTCTTTTTATATTGAAATATTTATAATAGTTTGGGAACAATTTTTTACATTGCTGTGAAATCATAATATTTCAGTTATGAATAAACATATTAATAATGTATTGATTTTCATGCTGGCAATAATATTGTCAGGGTGTGGAGCAGACGACAAAAAGCTTACTGAAGAGATGAAAGACAATCTTGATAAGTTCAGGGAAGTGACTCTGACTACCGATCTCTCGTGGCTCAGTTCACAGGAAAAGGAGATAATTACTATCCTTATTGATGTGGCGGCCATTATGGACGATATTTTCTGGCTGGAAGCCTATGGCGACAAGGAGGAACTTTTTGACCGTGTTGAAAATGAATATGCGAGGGAGTATATTAAAATCCATTATGGTCCGTGGGACAGGCTTAACGGCAATGCTCCCTTTATTCCGGGTTTTGGTGAGAAACCTGCCTCTGCCCGGTTTTATCCGTCCGACATGACTGTGAGTGAGTTCGAGGGATGGGATGATCCTGAAAAAAGCAGTCTGTACACCATCATTAAACGTGACAATAATGGAAAGCTACTGGCAGTTCCCTATTCCGAATATTTTAGTGAACAACATTCGGAAGCTGCCTCACTGATGATGAAAGCAGCCGAACTGGCAGAAGACGAGGGATTGAAGAAATATCTTACAATGAGGGCAGAAGCTCTTCTTTCCAATGATTATCAACCCAGCGACTTTGCGTGGATGGAAATGAAACAGTCAAACATTGATTTTGTTGTCGGTCCCATTGAGAATTATGAGGACCAGCTTTTTGGTTATAAGGCGGCTCATGAAGCTTTTGTTCTTGTCAAAGACCCTGAATGGAGTGCCCGTCTGGCAAAATATAATTCAATGTTGACCGGTCTTCAGGCTGCACTGCCCGTTGACCCCGCATATAAGTCAGAAGTGCCGGGTACTGATGCTGATATGAATGTATATGATGCAATATATTACGCCGGTGACTGTAATGCGGGTAGCAAGACTATTGCCATCAACCTTCCTAACGACCCGGAGATACATCTTGCAATAGGAAGCCGTAAGTTGCAGCTGAAAAACTCTATGAAGGCTAAGTTTGACAATATACTTATACCCATTGCAAATATGCTGATAGACGAAAGCCAGCGTCAGCATATTACTTTCGATGCTTTTTTTGAGAACACCACTTTCCATGAAGTGGCTCATGGGATGGGTGTTAAAAATACCATCAACAATAAGGGTACTGTAAGAGGTGCCCTTAAGGAACAATATTCTGCACTTGAAGAGGCCAAAGCCGATATAATGGGCTTATGGCTCGTAACCAGACTATATGAGATGGGTGAAATAACAAGCGGAGAAGTGATGGACAACTATGTAACTTTTTTTGCAGGTATCTTCCGTTCCAGTCGTTTCGGGGCTGCCAGTGCCCATGGAAAGGCCAATATGCTCAGTCTTAAATATTTTGCTGACAACGGAGCCTTTGTTTATCAGGATAACGGTTATTATAAGGTACGTTTTGAAGAAATGAAGAAAGCTGTTGAATCACTGGTGAGCAGGATACTTACCGTACAGGGAGACGGGGATTATGAAACAGCAAAAGAGTGGATAGAAAGAGATGGAGTCATGACTGAAAGTTTACGCAGAGATCTCGACAAAGTGAATGAAGAAGGGATCCCTGTGGATATTGTATTCAAACAGGGCAAGGAAGTTTTGGGTTTACAGTAAATGTACTTTTCAGGATTGTTTACAATTGAAAGGTTAACATTTATATATTAGAATGTGGAAAAAGCTGTGTTTATTCATCAGCATTAAATAAATCCTGTTTCCGGGTTTTGCTCTCCGAACTTTTCAGTTAAAACAGTCATTATTTCATTTCTTTTTTTACCTTTTTTTCCCAGATCTTTTATAAGAAGATAGGCCTGAAAAAGTGATGAGCGGGCTATTTCCGAAGAGGTATCCCGGAACGGTACAGTGATTTTCGCCCGGAGCTTTTATCTGATCTGGAAAATAATAATCAGGGTATGTTTGTGTTATTAATGAAAAATAATTTGTTTTGATGAACAGATTTTATTATGAAAGAAACAAAATACGTTGTTTTTGATTTTGACGGGACGCTTGCCGATACATTTGATCTGGCATTGAAAATTTACAACAGGATTGCCCCTGAGTATAACTGTACATTGATCGGACATGAAGACAGAGAGTTGTTAAGAACGGAGAGACCGCAAGAGCTGTTTAAGGAATATGGGTTCACTGATCTGAAGGTTTTTTTACTGCTTCTCCGGATGAGAAAAGAGTTGAGCAAACATATCCCGGATATAGGACTTGTTAAAGGTATAAAGGACTCTTTATTGAATATTAAGAAGGCCGGATACAATCTGGGGATACTGACATCCAATTCTAAAAACAATGTAAGTAAGTTTCTGGAATACAATGACATGTCTGGTCTCATTGATTTTATTTACAGCGGCAAAGGTCTTTTTGGGAAAGACCGGGTAATAAGGAGGATGCTTGACAGCGAAAAAATTTTACGGGAAAATGTAATATATGTGGGAGATGAAACCAGGGATATTGAAGCATCAAAAAAGGCAGGCATTCCTGTAATCGCAGTTACATGGGGGTTAAATAACAGGGAAGTTCTCTCTTCTCTGGGGCCGGATTGTCTTGCTGATGACCCTCAAGAATTATATTCCTGTGTTATGGCTATACAATGATCGGCCCTGTTTGCCAGTGTTTTCAGGTATTGATATAGTTGTTTTACAAAGCCGGAATAATAAAGTGTATTTTCATTATGAAAATCTCAGGTTTTTTTCATTATCTTCATGGAGAAAAAGGTTTATTTTGATATGACTGATATACAAACACTTTACCAGAATGCAATAAAGTTTGCTGCGGAGCGGCATGGATCACAAAAGGTAAAAGGCTCCAGAATTACTTATGTCGTTCATTTAAGTAATGTGGCGATGGAGCTTTTTGTTGCTGCCAGGAACACTCCCGGTTTTGATCTGTCACTGGCCATACAGGCAGCTCTTTTACATGACACTATTGAAGATACTGCTACCACCCGTCAGGAGATTGAAGCTACTTTTGGTCAGGATGTGGCTGATGCTGTATGGGCCCTCACTAAGGATAAGAAACTGCTTGAAGACTATAGGCTTACCGACAGTCTTGCCAAGATAAGACAATGTCCAAAAGAAGTGTGGGCAGTTAAGCTGGCAGACAGGATAACCAACCTGCAAAAGCCTCCGGAAAACTGGAGTAAAGACCATATTACTGAGTTTCATTATGATTCGGTTCAGATTCTTGAAGCTCTTGAAGGAGGAAATCAATATCTGGAACAGAGGCTGAAAGTGAAAATCAACGAATACAAAGAATATCTGCAGGACTGAAACCGACTTATAACTACAGTTGAAGCTTTACATGCTCTGGTCAGAATAAATGCAAAAGCCATGCCGGACAGTTAAAAGAAGCAATGGCTTTGTCAGCTGATTCAATTATATTTCCTATAAAAACCAATTTGCTCCTGCAAATTTTGCCAGATTATCCGGGGTATTATTTTAGATCCGAAATGAGTCTGCGTCCATCAGGCAGCATATTATCAGGATGTGGAATGCCCGATTCTTCCATCTTGTATCTTACACAGTTTTCCCAGTCGTTTTTGCAATATTGTTCAATCCATTTTTTATCAAGTTTCCCTTCTTTATAATACATTTTCATAGGACAAACCCGGTACCATTTGCACTCTTTTGTCATAATTGTTAGTTCTTTTAAAAAACGACAACTCTTAACATGATCACTTAAAGGAGGAGAGATAAAATTAGTGAACAAATAAATAAGGACACTGGTAGTTTAAAAAATATTTTAGATTAGTTTTGAATATGTACATTAAGATATGAAAACAAGATGAATATAAATGTAAATGAATTGATCATTTTCACTCTTAAGAATTCTTTGATGATTACCGTTTTTGTCCTTTTCATGATGGTAATTATAGAATATATTAATGTACAAACAAGGAATATATGGTCAGAGAAGCTCATCAATTCACCTTTTTTACAGCTAATTTTAGCTGCTTTACTTGGTATTACTCCGGGTTGTCTCGGAGCTTTCACTGTTGTATCCTTGTATACACACCGGATGTTGAATCTGGGGGCATTGGTGACTGTAATGATCGCCACCTCAGGAGATGAATCATTTGTTATGTTTGCCATGTTTCCCGGAAAAGCCTTGCTGTTACATTTTCTTTTGTTTGTAGTAGCAATTCTGGCAGGTTATCTGGTTAATCTGTTTAATAAATCCAGGCCCCTGAATAGTCCCCTCGGATTCAAAATACATGAATCAGATTATTGTAAATGCTTTACAATAGATATTATTATTCCGCAACTGAAAAGGATAACTTTTGAGAGAACACTTCTGTTATTATTCACGCTGGTCTTTGGATTGTTACTGGGACTGGGTATCGTAGGCTCCGATGTCTGGGACTGGGAGAGAATAACATTTATGACCGGGACGGTCATAATGCTGTTTGTTTTTATCACAGTACCGGATCATTTTATCCATGAACACCTGTATGGACATATAGTAAAAAAACATCTTATCAGGATATTCCTGTGGACATGGGGGGCATTTGTTGTTCTTTACTTCATTCAATCAAGTTTGGAACTAACAAATCTTGTGGAAAACAATACCTGGATAATATTTATTATAGCTGTATTGGTGGGCATCATTCCGGAATCAGGGCCGCACCTGATTTTTGTGACAATGTTCTCACAGGGCCTCTTGCCCTTTAGTATTCTCTTTGCAAATTCCATTGTTCAGGACGGGCATGGAATGTTACCCTTACTGGCTGAGTCGAGAAAAGATTTTATAAAAGTAAAACTAATAAACATGCTGGCCGCTTTTGTTGTAGGATCTATGCTTTTACTTTTCGGGGTATAATAACAATTCATAACCCTGATCTTTTTATTGTCCGGCCAGAGTTATGCAAAATACGGCAATGATTCTGATTTTACTGTGGCTTAGGCTACAGTGTTACATTCAGAGCCGTTTACCTGACTGAAAGATGAACAAGTGATAATTATTCTTTATTCCCCGTGTATGCGTTTCTTCTTTTCTAGAAGTTCTTCATGACTTTCCCGGTGTTCAGGGTCGGCTATAATAACGTCTACAGGACAGACATTAACACATTGAGGTTCATCAAAGAATCCTACACATTCAGTACAGAGGGCAGAATCAATGACATATATCGGATCTCCTTCTGAAATTGCTTTATTGGGACATTCCTCAACGCATAGTCCACAGGAAATACATTCATCAGTTATCATCAGAGCCATAATGTGCCTCCTTCCATTATTTATGTTAATTAAAATTCTGCTGAATTATCCGGCATATTAAACCTTATTATACTATAATCATTTATAAATATAGCGAGAATATTCTCATCATGCAAGCTTATTTGGAATAATTTTAAATTAGACTACCATCATTTTTTCAGGATAAAATGAAATTCAGCCGCTTCTTCGGATGATAAAAATATCTGTTTGGTAAAAATTATTATTTTTACCATTGGCAAAGAGGTCTGCTTTTTATTGTCCTGACCACAGGGCTGATGACTTCTACCATTATAAATAAAGTTTACTTTTATGGTGAAGTCTATATTCATAGCAGGTGTAGGTGGTTTTGCAGGAACAGTGATACGTTATCTGGTTTCAAGATATTTTCAATTTCATTATATCACAGTTTTTCCGTGGGGGACCTTCATTGTAAATATTGTCGGGAGTTTTCTTATCGGGATAATTTATGGTATTTCTGAAAAGGGAAATATACTGTCGCCTGAATGGCGTTTGTTTCTTACCATAGGTTTTTGCGGAGGTTTTACTACTTTTTCATCTCTTTCGAGCGATGCTTTTATCCTTTTGCAGAGCAGGGAAATATTTCGTTTTGCAGCATATACGGGGATGAGCTTTTTTCTGGGGATACTTGCAGTTTTTTTTGGGAGGTTATTAACAAAAATCATTTAGTATGAAAAACAATTCAAGTGCTCTTATTATGCGCGTATTTATCAGTTCAACCGATAAGTACAGGGAAGGTCTGATTTACGAGCATATTGTTTTTAAGGCTAAGGAGTATGGACTTGCCGGAGCAACTGTCTTTAAGGGAATCCTGGGATTTGGAGCCAGTTCGGTTATTTATTCCTATCGTTTCTGGGAAGTAACAGAAAAGCTTCCGGTTGTTGTAGAGATCATTGATCATGAAGACAAAATTCTATCATTTTATGAACTTATCCGGCCAGTACTGGAAACAATACGTTATGGCTGCCTTGTGACAACTGAAAAAACAGATATCCTCATGTATAAATCAGGAAAAAAACAGGAGTGACAGCTTTTCAGGCAGGATTTTTATGCTTCTTTTCTATTTAACATGAATAATATAAATTTAAATTATAACACCCGGGTACGGTTCTTAGAGGATAACTTTAAGTGTATCCCCGGACAAATCATTCAGAAATGAAATACAGATATTTTCTCTTTGCAGCTGCTATTATGCCAGTTTTTTTATTATTGAATCAGTGTAATGAAGCAGAATCCCATGTAAGTTGTGATTGGCCCTCTTTCCATGGTCATGACCGGTCCAATAAATCGAAAGAAACAGGACTTCTTAAAGAATGGCCTGAAGGAGGGCCGGAGATGTTGTTTGCCATCAGTGGTTTGGGTGATGGATACAGTTCAGTTTCTTTTGGTGAGGGGCTGATCTTTACTGCAGGCACGAATGGAGATCAGAGTTATGTTTTTGCTTTTGACATGAATGGTGAACCTGTATGGAAGAGCCCTAACGGAGACTCATGGTCTACTTCCGCACCATGGGCATCGTCCTATACAGGATCCAGGAGTACACCTTCCTATGATAACGGAAGGGTTTATTGTCTTAGTGAAGCAGGGCGTATGGGGGTATATGATGCCAGAACAGGAAAGGAGATATGGGCAAAAGACCTTGCAAAAGAATTCAATGCTCCTGAGACTGAATATGGATATGCCGAGTCGGTGTTTCTGGAAGGCGACCGACTTTATGTTCGTCCGGCAGGGAAAACGGGATTTCAGGTTTGTCTGGACAAAAATTCCGGGGAATTGATATGGGCTAATAATGATATTCCAGGTGTAGAAGGTTATTCATCAGCCGTTGTGTTTGAATACGGAGGATTCCGCCATCTCACAGGTTCCAGTTCAGATTGTTATTATGGGGTTGATATTACCACCGGAAGATTGCTGTGGAAGGTGGATTTCAAGAACAGACAAGGTCTTAACCTTACGGATATTATTGCAAAAGATGGTTTCGTATATATGACCAGCGGTTACGGCAAGGGCAGCCTGATGGTAAAACTGAAGCCTTCGGGTGAGAGCTTTATACCTGAAACAGTATGGCAGTCAGAACTCATGGATAATCAGCATGGCGGTGTTATCCTCCATGAAGGTTATCTTTACGGCTCAGGAAGTGATTCAAGAGGATGGTTCTGCATAGATTTTCTTACAGGAGAAAAGATTTGGAATCATACCAGAGGAAAAGGATCGATAACTTATGCAGACGGCATGTTGTATCTCCTGGACGAAAGAAGCGGCATAATGACCCTAGTAAAAGCATCTCCGGAGAACTATGAACCTGCCGGTGAGTTCAATGTGCCTTCCGGCGGCGGCAATACGTATTGGGCACATCCTGTAGTCTGTGGTAAACGGCTATATGTCAGACAATGGGATAAGATATTCGTGTATGATATAAGTCAATAAAAGCACTTCTTAACTCCTTTGTTGAATTATATCATATCAGTTAATTTTCAAAACAGATATACAGTAAAAATAATCAGCGTGCTGCTTTAACATATTACAGATCTGCCGGATTTTTTATTCTTTATTCTCTGTTTTCTATAACAAGGTCGTTATTAGCAGGTAGGATAAACCTTATAAGTTTATGCCCGTGGGCAGGTATTGCTTAAACTTTTTTTTTAGCTTAATTATCTGTATCTTTGTATTATATGCCTGAAAATTAGTGTTATGATAAAGATAGAAAAATACCATCTGACACGTAAACCATCAGATGAAGAAATAATTCAGTTTGTAGATTTTTTACATAATCATCTGGATCAGTTTGGCGATTCTGTGATTGATATAAAGAAAGCAATAGATTATGCTTTATCTGGTGAATCCGGGAAAGGAGGGTTTCTTTTGGCGGGATATCTTGAGAATGAACTGGTGTGTTGTGTTGTAATGAACAGGACAGGCATGGAAGGATATATTCCTGAGAATATACTGGTTTATATTGCCACTCATCGCGATCACAGGGGTAAAGGTATAGCCAAAGAACTGCTTAATGAGGCCATAAGTGAAGCTGACGGCAACATAGCCCTTCATGTTGAACCTGATAACCCTGCCCGATACCTTTATGAAAAAATGGGATTTACTAATAAGTATTTGGAAATGAGGCTCCAAAAATAGTGTAATGGCATACGTTGAATTAAACAGAGAAAAGTTAGTCTTCAACTATAAATATCTGGAGGAATTATTTAAGAAACACAATATTCAATGGGGTGTTGTTACTAAAGTCCTCTGTGGCAATGAGCTGTTCATCAGCGAAGTATTACGGCTTGGTATTAAGCAGGTCTGTGATTCGAGAACTTCCAATCTCCGGGTGATTAAAAAGCTGAACCCTGATATAGAAACTATTTACATCAAGCCTCCTGCCATAAGGAATATTAAAAATGTTGTTAAATATGCAGATATAAGTCTGAATACAGAATATTTAACTATAAAAGGACTGTCAGTAGAAGCACAAAAGCAGAATAAATTGCATAAGATAATCATCATGATAGAGATGGGTGATTTGCGGGAGGGTGTTTTGCGTAAAGAATTCATTAATTTCTATTCCAGGGTTTTCAATTTACCACATATAGAAGTTATTGGTCTGGGCACAAATCTTAACTGTCTCAATGGTGTTTTACCTGATAATGACAAACTGATACAGTTAAGTCTTTACAAACAACTTATTCAGGCCAGATTCAATAAAAATATACCGCTTGTCTCAGGAGGCAGTTCTGTTACCATCCCTCTTCTTTTCAGAGGATTGCTTCCTGTAGGTGTCAACCATTTCAGAGTAGGAGAAACGCTGTTTTTTGGCACGGATGTGTTTAACAAAACCTGGATTGAAGATATGGACCCGGACGTGTTCAGGTTGTTTGCTGAAATAATTGAGCTGTCTGAAAAACCTGTTGTTCCCAGGGGCGAATTAGGATATAATCTGACGGGTGATAAAATTGAAATAAAAGAAGAAGATTATAACAAGCATTCATTTCGTGCCATACTCGACGTGGGATTGTTGGATGTTGAAGATTGTAACATCCGGCCTGTTGATAAAGATCTGCAATTTGTGGGATCAAGTTCTGATATGATCGTACTGGACCTTGGCGATAATCCCCGGAGATATAAGGTAGGGGATATACTTGAGTTTAAGATTAATTACCTTGCCTTATTGAGCCTGTTGAATTCAAATTATGTAGACAAAAGAGTTGTCTGATCAATTCTGTTTTTACAAAGGGTCTCCATTGCTGCAATGTTATCCGGTCCTGAAATCCATATTTAGAGCGAACTCTGTTGTGAATTCATCCAGGCCCGATAACTCTATATATTTTGTTTTTCTCAGTATCCTGTTGATTTTTTCTCCGAAATGTTCTGACCGCAGGTACTGAAGAACACCAAAACCGGCGCTGTTCCCAACCGGATATATTCTGTCCTTAAGTTCTCCGGGAAGTAATCCGGTAAGCAAAGCCGAATCAGTTCTGATATAGTTGCCAAACCCTCCGGCCAGAAATAAAGCTTCAACATCGTTGAAAGTAAGGCCGGCCAGGTTCATCAGGACCCTTATTCCTGAATAGATGGCTGATTTGGCCAGTTGGATTTCTCTGATGTCATCCTGAATGATCTTTATATCATTTTCAGGATAAACAATAAAAGGTTCTTTCATCAAACCGGTTTCATCAATCAGGTTGTTTACAAGCAGGTAAGCGACAATGTCCAGGATGCCTGAGCCACATATTCCGGAAGGTTCGGTATTGCCGATTACTTCATATCGGCCAAAGCCGGGATAAGCTGAAATAGCTCCTGATACGGCAGCCATCCCGCAGGATATATTTGAGCCCTCAAAAGCCGGTCCTGCTGCTGTTGAGCACATAAAAATTCTGTCTTTGTTAACAAGGGCTATTTCTCCGTTGGTACCTATGTCAACATAAAGATAGTTTGTATGTGAATCTTTCAGGGCAGAAAGACCGGCAACAATATCAGATCCTACGTAAGCAGATACACAAGGAAGGGTGATGACTGAACCATCGGGATTAATACTCAGGCGGGTATTAATTGCCCTTCTTATTTGTTTATCTGTGAATTTAGGGGTGAATGGGGCAAGTGCTATGGGAACAGGGTCTTCACCAAGAAGGATATGCAACATTGTGGTGTTCCCTGCGAAAGCCATTATTTCAATGTTTTCCTGCGAACAATTCATCTGTTCCGTAAAATCATCAAGATACTTATTGATCTCTTTTATAAGCGATGTCTGCAACTCTTTCAGACCATCCCTGTTTTTCTGGCAGTATTCTATTCTTGTAATTACATCGGCACCAAATGTTTTCTGTGGATTGAGAAAAGAAGACGTTTTAACCGTTTTCCCGTTCAGCATATCAAGGAAATACATCACAACTGTTGTTGTCCCTATATCAACAGCTACTCCGAAAGGTTTTGTAGTAAAGGGTTGTTTAATTTTTTTTTCAAACGGCATTTCTTCCAGGTTGAGGCTCTGGCTGGTCAGTATAACGGCTTTACCTGTTTCCGGAAGGCTTATTTCAAGGTCCCTCTCGGGATAAAAAGTGCAGGATCTTATTTTTCCTTTACCTTTGACATTAACTGTACATTTGCCACATATACCCCTGCCCCCGCACGGAGCATATACAGAATAAGCTTTATCCCTCAGAATCTTAAGAAGTGTATCTCCGTATTCTGTTTCAATAAGGTCAGATTTCCCGCCACTGATGATTGTGAGTCTGATGGACATAAAATGATTTTCCGGATATATAAGAAGCCGGAACAAATATATCAAAGATACCCCAATCTTTGGTTTCAGATAACAGATACCCGGAGTTATTTATCCCTTATCAGGGTGAGGACCATCTTGAATTTTTCAACTGCTTTAACTGAATGAGGAGTATTCGCGGGCATTATTATTGTATCTCCTGTTTCCAGGATATTGGAAACGCCGTTTATAATAATTCCGGCTTTGCCGTCGACTATCTGTACTACTGCATCATAAGGAGAGGTGTGTTCACTTAGGCCTTCACCCTTATCAAATGACATTAAACTGATATTGCCTGTTTCTTTTTTGAGTACGTGTTTACTTACTACTGATTTATCTGCATAAGGTATACTTGCCGCATAAGAGAATTTTGTCCCTTTCTCAAATTCATTGTTTCCCATATATTTATCACATTATTTATTTTTTTCTTTAAACCAGATTGTCAGTTCTGCACTGCCCTTTTCTATATTCATTTTCTCAATCTTTATTTTTTCAATTTTATGGCCTGTTTTCAGTGACAGATCATTCAGTAACTCCTTTCTTAACTCAGGTTTCAGCAGGTCATGGTTATTATAATCAAGGGTGAAGGAGTTGAGTGTTTTACCCTGCATGAATATTTCCAGGAGGAGGGCAGTGATCAATATTATTGAATTGACAAGAACTGCTCCCAGCACCGGAGGTTGGAGGTCGGCCTGTGAATTGATGATTGAAATTCCTATTGTGGTGAAGAAATAAGTCATATCTTTTGCTGACATGTTCACTGTCCTGAAACGGATAATAGCAAATAGTGCGAAAAGCCCAAGGGCGATGCCAATCTGCACTTCCACATTTTCCAGCAGAGAAACGAGCATAAAGATCACAATGCCCATCAGGAAAAAGGAAAACACATTTTCCTCTTTTTTTGAAAAGCGGTAATATATTATCCTGATAAGAATGAAAATAATAGCAAGGTTAATCAGAAACCTCACAAAGACACTAAGAAGGCTGTTTTCAACTGCTAATGCTGTAATTGACATGTCATTATGATATTAATTATTACTTCCGTACCGTCTGCAATCATATAGAAGGGTATTGACTATAGAGTTACGTCTATCAAATTGTCCGTAAAAACTGTCAAGATATTTTATCATGTCACGTTTGGATTTTTCTTTCAGCCAGGGAAATTCATTTATTACTCTGTACAATTCTTCTTTTTTATCGGTAAATTCCCTTAGTGCATCTTCGAATACTTCTCTTTCCCGGCATAAACCCAGAAAAACTCGTTCCCGGACTGATTTGATGCCTAGATTTTCTCCGGGAACAGCGTAACTCGTATTGACCAGTCCCGAATAATCGAAGTCATACGGAACAACCACACCAAGATCGGGTCTCTCCGACCAGCTGTCAGAAAGGACAGTCACATTATGCTGACCTCCGATCGACCAATCCGCATTACCTATCATATAATTAAAGATAGCCATCCTGTCAAGCATTGAAGGTTTTATCATACTTCTGCTGAGGTTGTCCGATGTAACTTCAATAGTGCCTGTACGTTCAGCAAGATATTCAACGGGTTCTATAGCAAAGGCAAATTCCCGGATATTATTTTTATTTCTTCGGGTTTTTCCGGTGTTTATATAGTCGATCCTTAACAGTTTGACTTTGTAGCTGTTATCTGTCAGGACATTGTAAAGTTTATAAGTCAGATATTCCCTTAACAGGTAATCTTCATGGCCTTTTCTACAGATAGTTACCATCTTAAGCTTGTTGATCCTGCTGAACTCTTTGCCGACAGTATCTTTCGCTCTGAAATTGAGCATGAGAGGTGGGAAATCGCAATAGTTGCGTCTGAATTCACCACGTGCTCTGACCCTTATTTTTTTGCTCACAGAATCATTTTCACCGGGTTTATATGTAAGGATAGCATCAAGGTACTCCTTGTCAGATCTTTTCCTCCTGTATTGTGTAATATCGAAAAGTATGGAAATATCAAGTATACTGTCGCTTTCAAACAGCGATAGTGAGGGGGGTAAGGTGTCAGTTAACTGATATGTTGTGTCAGCATAACTGTTCTGGCCGGATAATGAAGTGTTTATTAGCAGCAACAGGATAAAAACCGACAGTATGAATCTGTTCATACAACTATATTATCTTACTCTTTATTAACAAATGTATTAATTTAATACCAATTACCCTGTAAACCGTCAGAGCTTAAGTTTGTTCAAAACAAGGTTTTTTTCATCTTTTTCTATCTTTATAATTACCTGTTGTTTTCTGTTCAGGCCCCCGGACAAATATGCAGCACTGTCCTGCAAGGTCTCATATCATCTGAATAGTATTACGAGGATTTGAAAAATTTGTATTACATTACAAATAACCTGGAAGAAGAGAGTAATATGTGAAACCAGAATGATTTACGAATAACAGATAATGATTAAAACAATTTCACCCGTTTGTTTGTTTTTCATGTATACACTACAAGTTTTTTGTTTCAAAGGTTGAATTATTTGTAAATGCGAAGGTTAATTTTCATAGTACTATCTCTTTTATTTACTTCTTGCGTCACTGTGTGGGGGCAGGAGGCAGACCATGAGCCTATTAAGTACAATGACGGGCCTTATATTTTCAGACTTGATAATACATTCAGTGCTTTCTGGATAAAAGATGGGCAACTCATTGAAGAATTGCTGGTACCAACGGTTTTTAATGACTTAAAAAAACTTTTTGGGTTACCCTTTGATTTTAAAGATATGAACAAGGTTTTTGAGGGCAGAACACGATTCAGGCAGAGTTACAGAAATGTTGACAACATCTGTGTCATCAGTGATGTTCATGGCCGGTATGACCGTTATATAGATCTGCTAAAAGCCGTGCCGGTCGTAGACGATGAAATGAAATGGAATTTCGGTAAAGGACACCTGGTAATACTTGGAGATATATTTGACAGGGGAGAGCAGGTTACAGAGATACTGTGGCATGTTTTTGGCCTGGAAAAACAAGCTGAGAAAGCAGGAGGAAAGGTGCATGTGCTTTTCGGCAATCATGAGCACATGGTGCTGAATCATGAACTATGGTATATAGCTGATAAATACAGAGAAACGGAAAAAACAACAAATATCAGTTATACTGAATTGTATTCTGAAAACAGTGTTCTTGGAAAATGGTTACGAAAGAAACCTGTAGCTGTCACGATAAACAATATTTTGTTTGTTCATGCAGGCATATCTCCTTTAGTAGTGATAAAAGGTTTCACTGTGAAGAAGATGAACAGGATGTTTTACAGAGAAGTTTTGGGGAAAGACCCTGAAATTGTTTTGCGTGATGAGAACTTGTCTTTACTGCTATCTGATCAGGGACCTTTGTGGTACCGGGGATATTTTTCAAGAGCTGGTATTGATGAAGAGATCATTGACAGGATACTCTCGTTTTACGGGGTAGGCCACATTGTTGTGGGACATACCCCGGGAGAAAGGATAAGATCGTTCCACAATAATAAAATACTTGGTATTGATGCCGGCATAGCGAACGGATTACCGGGAGAAGCACTGTTGATAAGAGAAGCTGAATTTATCAGGGTCGATAGTGCAGGCAGGCAATCAGGACTGACTGTTAAGAACAAATGAACTTTCAATATTTTACAGCGATAAGAGCCGGTATTATTTTGCTGTTGCTTATTAAACAATCACTTTAGTCCTGAGCTTTATTCTGTATTTTCCGGTAAAGCATATTTGTTATTGAATCGGGATTTTCATGGTGATAGATATAAGTGGGAAAGTTGATCTCTGCCATTATTGTATCCGACTTTACTGCCCTTTCAAACAGGTCATTGTCGGCACCAAGAGGTATATCCCGAAAACCTCCCAGTGAAAGCAGAATGGTTTTCTCAATAACGAATGTTCCGCCTATTTCACAATCATTTAAGTGTATTCTGACAGAAGGATTGTTTTTGTCAGGCACATACTGGTTGCCTGTTATTTGCACCCCGCCGTGAAGGAAGCCTGTATCGGGCTTCTGCAAGAGGTATTCCTTTCTTTTTTCAAGGTGATCTGGCCGGTATTCATCATCGGAATCCAGGAAAGTAATGAATTTCCCATTTGCCACCTTTATTCCGTGGTTTTTTGCAGAGACAACTCCTCCATGATCTTTCCGCAGGTATATGATGCCTGAACCAGTATTAAGCCAGTCTTTTATGTGTGAATATGTATTATCTGTGCTGCCGTCATCAACAATAATGGCTTCCCAGTCTTTTTCAGTCTGCGACACAAGTGATTTAAGAGCCCTCGGAAGAAGTGCTGACCTGTTATATGTTGTTATGATGACTGTGAAAAATGGCTGGTGATCCATTTTGATTCAATCAGGATATCAAGCTTAATATTGTCTGATTTGAATAAGGGTATGAGATATTACTCTGAAGATTCTTCATTCTTTGGTTCATCTTCCGTAAAGAGTTTGACTTTCATGGCAATTGGTCCTTTCGGGCCTCTCCCCGTTTCGAAAGTCACGACATCGTTTTCTGAAACATGGTCCTGTAAATTGTTGATATGTACGAAAACTCTCTCTCCTGTCTCCAGGTCGCGGATAAAACCAAAACCCTTTGAATCATTGAAGAAAGTGATAACTCCCTTACGTATAAAATCCGCGGCATCGGCAGTGTTTTTCGTTGCACTCAGTTCAATGCTTTCAGGGTCGACATCCTGTTTATTGTCAGGATCCGGAGGCGTATCTGTAATAACACCAAACTCGTTTACATAGGCTATCATATCCTCAAAGCTATTCTTTTTACCTTCATTTTTTTTCTTTACACGTTTCTGCTCTTTGGCTTTTCTCTTCTTTTCTCTTTTATTCCTTACTTCCTTTTTACCGAATGATTCCTGTGATCTGCCCATAAATAATTATAAGTCTGGTTATTTAATGAATTACTGTCCGGCTATTGAACGGGATTGTGAACAGTTATGAACTAACCGTATGATTAGCAAAAGGTTGCGCAAAATCGGAAAGCCGGGTCAACAAACAAAGGTACATAAAATACATGTAAATCCATTATTCCGTTTACAGAGGTCTGAAAATATCTTATTTCAGAATTCTGCAGGCAGGGTCAATCTGGTCTGTACAGGGTTTATTTTTGAACTTAAAAGATGTCCGTTTGTTATTAGATAAGGATACAAAATATAATTAATTATGTATAGTAAGCTCAGTGGATCAAACAGGAAAGTTGTAATAGTAGGCGCAGGGATGGTAGGATCTGTTTATGCTTATGCATTATCGGCGAGTGGACTGGCTGATGAGATAGTATTAATAGACAACAATGAAGAACTGGCGAGGGGGCAGGTTCTTGATCTTCTTCACGGACAGGTCTTTGTGCCGACAGTAGGGATAAGAACCGGCGGGGTTGATGATTACCGTGACGCAAAGCTTATTGTTATCACTGCCGGGGCAGCTCAGAAGCCGGGGGAAACACGTCTGGAACTTTTAAAAAAGAACGCAGGCATTGTAGGAAATATAGCTGAAAATATAGCCGCCAGCGGGTCAGAAGGTGTAATGCTGATAGTGACTAATCCGGTTGATGTAATGACCTGGGTTGCCCTGAAGAGTTCGGGGTGGAACAGGGGGAGAGTCATTGGATCGGGTACCGTACTTGACAGTGCACGATTCCGGCACCTCTTGAGTAAAAATTGCGGTGTTGATGTACATAATGTACATGGTTATATTCTTGGGGAGCATGGTGACAGCGAGTTTGCTGCCTGGTCGATGACCAATATAGCAGGGATGGCAATTGATCAATATTGTCCTGTCTGCCGTAAATGTCCCGACTGGAAAAATGAAAGGAAGAAGATTGAACAGCAGGTAAGAGATTCTGCTTATCATATTATAAATGCGAAAGGCTCAACACATTTTGCTGTCGGACTCGCACTGGTAAGAATTACCGGAGCAATTCTCAGAAAACAAAACAGTGTAATGACAGTATCAACATTATTGAACGGGGAATATGGGTTAAGTGATATCTGTATAAGTGTTCCGTCAATAGTAACTGATGGCGGGGTTGAAAGAATCATTACAGGACCTTTGAAGGAAGAAGAAACAGAAGCATTAATGAAGTCAGCCGCTATCCTTAAGAAATCGACAGACTCTTTATACGCCTGACAGAACTTTCACAGGTAAAGGTTTCTGGACGGAATTGCAGAATATACTTTATGTTTATACTGAACTTTAAAAACTGTGCTTATTTTTGGACCTTTGATTTAACACAGAGATACAGTTTATGGAATTAAATACGAACTTTTCTGTCAGAACCAGGGAAGATTTTATTTCAGATATAAAAGCCGGAAAGAAGGAATGGGATCTTATTATTATCGGTGGAGGGGCCACTGGTTTGGGTATTGCCGTTGATTCAGCCGGCAGGGGAATGCAGACGCTGTTACTTGAACAGTCTGATTTCGCTAAGGCTACTTCCAGCAGGAGCACAAAGCTTGTTCATGGAGGCGTCAGGTACCTGCAAAAGGGCGATGTGGCACTTGTAAGGGAGGCATTGAAGGAGAGAGGATATCTCCTGAAAAATGCACCTCATCTGGTCAGGAGTCAGCGATTTATAATAGGTAATTACAGGTGGTGGGAAAGGCCTTTTTATACTCTTGGTCTTATTTTTTATGATCTTCTCTCAGGCAGGATGTCTTTCGGCAGGTCTATTCCAATGAGTAAGAAGGAAGTTGTAAGGAGTATACCAGGTATTGTAAAGGAAGGTTTGAGAGGAGGCGTGATGTACTATGACGGGCAATTCGATGATTCCCGTCTGGCTGTTAATCTGATGCAGACAGCAATTGAGGAAGGAGCAGTAGTGGTCAACTATTGCAGGGTATCGTCAATTATGAAAGATGATTCAGGAAAGATAAACGGAGTTGTGGCACAAGATATCCTTGATGGTGGTACTTTCAGAATAAAAAGTCGTTCTGTGGTCAATGCTACAGGGATCTTTGTGGATGATATAATAAGGATGGATGATCCCTCACAGAAACCTCTGGTACGGCCAAGTCAGGGTATTCATTTTGTAGTGGACAGATCATTTCTCGGAGGCGATGATGCAATCATGGTCCCGAAAACAAGTGACGGAAGAGTGATGTTCGGAGTCCCCTGGTATAACAGGGTAATACTTGGCACTACCGATGTCCCTGTCGGGGACTTTGTTCTGGAACCCAAGCCTTTGGAAGAGGAAGTTGATTTTATTCTTGAAACAGCCGGTCGTTATCTTGAAAAGAAACCACGCAGAGAAGATGTTCTTTGTGTCTTTGCAGGGCTGCGTCCTCTTGCTGCTCCAAAGAATGATGAAGGCTCCTCAAAGACAAAAGAGATTTCAAGGAGTCATAAGTTATTTGTGTCTGAGTCGGGCCTGATAACCATTACAGGAGGAAAATGGACAACCTACCGTAAAATGGCGCAGGATACTGTTGATATGGTTATTAAAAAAGGAAGGATGCATTTTGGAGAGTGTGCCACGAAAAACCTGAAGATACACGGTTATCAAAAAGATCCCAAAATGGATAACCGCAGATATATTTATGGAAGTGACAGTGAGGCGGTCAGAAAAATGGAAAATGAGGATCCTTCTTACCGTGAATTACTTCATAAGGATTTTACTTATACAACAGGAGAAGTTATCTGGGCTGTAAGAAATGAGATGGCCAGGACAGTGGATGATGTTCTGGCAAGAAGAATACGTGCACTTTATTTTGATGCAAAAGCTTCAGTTGTCATGGCCCCGAAGGTAGCATCAGTAATGGCAGCAGAACTCAAAAAAGATAAATCCTGGGAAGAGAAACAGATCAGTGATTATACTGAAATAGCCAGTGCATACATACTGGCCTGACAGTTCACTGCAATAATTCTTTTACAATAGCAGAGATCTCTTTCCCGTCAGCCCGGCCTGACAGCTCTTTCATGGCAGAACCCATAACCTTCCCCATATCAGTTGAAGATTTTGCGCCGGTTTTTTCTATGATAGTGCTTATAATCTGTCTTAGTTCTTCAGTACTCATTCTGGCCGGAAGGTATTTTTCAAGAGCAGTTGCTTCAGCCATTTCATTATCATACAGATCATCCCTGTTTTGTTCTCTGTAAATGGCAGCTGATTCTTTTCTCTGTTTCACCAGCTTGCTGATAATCCTTAGTTCTTCTTCAGATGTGAGAACAGAGCCGGCACCTTTTTCGCTGATTGCCAGCAAAAAAGCAGTCTTTGCAGCCCTGAGAGCTTCAAGTGTGACTTTGTTACCCGTTTTCATGGCTTCTCTCAGGTCGGTGGAAATTTTTTCTGTAAGCGACATATTCTGCATATTTATTGTTCAGACAAAATTAGAAAATCATATTATACCATATCCCTGACAGGACGAAAAGTTGAAATTTATCTTTATTAGTTGCATTATTCTCCTGCGGTTGGTTCAGGTTTTTTTAAAAATCCAAAAGAAACCCCTTCCTTCTCCCGTAGCAGCAGATGAGATTAGTCAGATCATGATTTTAACAAAATTTTAATATTTTTGGGAAAGTTTTTTAAAACTGAGGGCTTTCTTAATAAGAAGGCAAATTATATTTTTGCCACTAGTTCATTTTTATAATTTTGAAAATTGGGAGGAAAATTATGTCAGCACACACCAGATTGATAAGGTATTTTTTAACGGTTTTCCTGGGATTACTGTCGGTAAATATTTGTTCTTCAGCTGCAGCAGATATTTTCGAACTTTATACCCCCTTTCGTACCATAACAGTTCCACCGGGTGAATCCATTGATTATCCTATTGAAGTTATCAACAACACACAGGAAACAAAAACTGTTTTTCTTGTTGTATCGGGTATTCCGCGGACCTGGAATTACAGTTTAAAATACGGTTCGTATGACATACGTCAGATATCAGTCCTTCCGGGAGAGAAGAAGAGTGTAAGTCTGAAGGTTGATGTTCCGTTACAGGTAAACAAGGGCCATTACGGTTTTCAGGTCACTGCAAGAGACCTTTTTACCCTGCCGCTTACAGTAACAGTATCCGAACAGGGTACTTTTAAGACAGAGTTCACTTCTACTCAGGCTAATATGGAAGGTGTTTCAACTTCAACTTTCAGTTTTGAGACCAAACTGCGAAACAGTACTGCCGAGAGGCAGCATTATGGATTATCAGCCAATGTGCCGGCAGGATGGATTGTGACCTTCCGGCCTAATTTCAGGCAAGCCACTTCGGTCGATATTGATGCAAACAGTGAAGCAAATATATCCATTGATATTGACCCGCCCGACAGAGTGCAGGCAGGAACTTATAAGATACCAGTCAGGGCATCAACAAGCGGAACTTCTGCTACCCTGGACCTGGAGGTAGTGATAACAGGAACATACGGAATGACACTCACAACACCGACAGGCTTACTCAGTACTACCGTTACTGCAGGTGATACCAGAAATATAGATCTTGTAATTAATAACACAGGTTCTACCCAGTTATCAAATATCAGTCTGGGAGCCACTACACCTCTTGGCTGGGAGGTTACTTTCGATCCGGAAAAAATTGATATCATTGCTCCCGGTAAATCGGAACAGGTATCTGCTACACTTAAGGCTGATAAGAAAGCTATTGCCGGAGACTATGTCACAAGGTTTAATGCAGTAGCCCCTGAAACCACCTCAGAAGCAGATTTCAGAGTGACAGTCAGGACACCAATGATTTGGGGATGGTTGGGAATATTTATTATAATCGGAGCTCTGGGAATAGTTTATTATTTATTCCGTAAGTATGGAAGGAGGTAATAAATGAATTCCTCTGTTATCGAATTTGCCGGTCTTACAAAAAAATACGGATCATTTACAGCCGTTGACCATCTTAATTTGTCAATAGATGAGGGAGAAATATTTGGATTACTGGGTCCTAACGGAGCCGGAAAATCAACGACTATACTGATGATGCTGGGATTAACAGAACCAACTTATGGCACTGTGAAGGTTTGTGGAATAAATTCCACGACCAATCCTGTGGAGGTAAAGAGAAAAACAGGCTACCTGCCTGAAGATGTTGGCTTTTATGATGATTATACAGGATTTGAAAACCTTATCTATTCAGCAAGACTTAATGGAATACCCGATAAAGAAGCGAAGGAGAAGGTGAAATATATTCTTGACAGGGTTGGATTAAGCGAAGAGATAAACAAAAAAGCAGGAAAATATTCCAGGGGAATGCGTCAGCGACTGGGACTGGCAGATGTTCTTATAAAAGATCCGTCCGTGATAATCCTTGATGAACCAACATTGGGAATAGACCCTAAAGGGATCAGCGAATTTCTTGAACTTATTTTAAAGCTTAGCAGAGAAGAAAAGAGCACTGTCCTTCTTTCATCTCATCATCTGCATCAGGTGCAGAAAATATGTGACAGAGTCGGTATTTTTGTAGAAGGGAAACTGATTGCTGAAGGAGATATAAATACACTGTCGAACAAATTGTTCTCCAGTGATCCTTTCCATATTGAAGCAGCCATAAGACAGGATGAAAAGGTTGGATCACCTGATATTGTCAGGAATGAATTAGTGGAAAAAATAAAACAAGTAGCCGGGGTTCATTATATTGAAACATTCAATGATACTTTCCGGATATCCTGTGCAGAGGATGTGAGTGGTGAGATAGCAAGGGTGATAGTGGGATCGGGAGTTCAACTGATCCATTTATCAGGGAAAGAGTACGGATTGGACGACATCTATAACCGTTATTTTGAACAGAATGGAAACAGTAACTGATATCTCAAACAGGATGAAAAGGCTGACAACAATTTTTAATAAGAGAATATTGCCAGATATTGAAAGAGAGCCGGAAAGGCAAAAAGTGAGCCGCGTCGCTCCCGGTGCTTTTATGGTGATGGTAAAGAAAGAAGTGTCGGATCATATCAGAAGCTGGCGGTTCATCATCTTATTTTCCATAATAATCCTGACATGTCTCGGATCAGTTCTGAGTGCTCTTCAGGGATTCAGTGATGCCATAAAGGCAAGCCAGGGCGATGAGTCCTTCTTCTTTCTCAGACTGTTTACTGCCACTGACGGCACACTGCCCTCTTTTTTCGTCTTTGTGAGTTTCCTTGGTCCTTTGCTGGGAATAAGTATGGGCTTTGATGCAATAAACACAGAGGAAAATAAGAATACCCTTAGCAGGGTAATGTCGCACCCCATCCATCGTGACAGTATAATAAATGCAAAATTTGTTTCTGCCCTGGCCGTTTTGAGTGTGATGTTTTTCCTTCTTGGATTTATCGTAATGGGCATGGGAATCATTGCTATTGGTATTCCACCCACTCCGGAAGAATTTTTAAGAGTTATCTGTTTTATCATTCTTACTATCCTGTATGTATCATTCTGGCTGAATCTTTCAATATTTTTCTCTGTTAAATTCAGACAACCAGCTACATCGGCTCTTTCAGGAATAGCTGTCTGGCTTTTCCTTACAGTATTTTACAGTATATTTGTAAGTGTTGTAGCCAAGGCGGCAGCTCCCTCTGAAATGGCATCACGCCAGCAGGTTATGAAGTATCAGCAGTTGGTTTTCGGGATGCAGAAGATATTGCCCAGCGAGATGTTCAGCGATGCCACAACTACTCTTCTTGTCCCTACTATAAGAACACTGGGACCTCTGACTGCGGAGAAGATGTACGGCACTCTTCCCTCAGCATTACCTCTCGGACAAAGCCTTCTGATAGTATGGCCCCAGATAACCGGCCTTGTTGCTGCCTCAATACTTTGTTTTGTTCTTTCGTATATCTCCTTTATGAAAAGAGAGATTAGATCAGGATAAAGTGTGTTGATTAAATAACTGATTGGTACAGTTTTTGTGTTATTATTCCTGTCTTAAACCCAATCGTTATGAAAAACTCAATCAGGATTTTAGTGGTCTTATCTGTAATCAGTTTACTTTTGCTATCTCTTTCATGTGAAAAACAAAAGGCTGATGAGCTTCCCGGAGATCCGGTACCAATAAATACCGAACCCTACCAGAAAGAAGTGATCAGGGCAGCTAATGAATTTGCTTTTGATCTTTTCAGACCTCTTTTAGTTGAGGCAAAAGGTACTGAAAACATAATGATCTCACCATACAGTGTTACGAGTGCCCTGTCAATGCTTTTAAACGGAGCATCGGGAGAGACATTTAATTCTGTCAGGGCGGCCCTGAGGATGGATGATAAAACACTCAGTGAAATAAATGAGACATATCTTAAGCTGATGACTGAAATGGTACCTGTTGATAAACGGGTTATCATGGAAATTGCCAACTCAGTATGGATCGAAAAAAGGCTTATTGTCAAACAGCCTTTTATCACTGCACTACAGACATGGTACAAAGCTGAAGCACGCGATATTGATGTAAGCGATCCAAATGCTGTTGATAGGGTAAATAACTGGATAGCTGAGAAAACGCATGATAAGATTACGGATATGCTTGATCAACTGGATCCCGATCTGGCCATGCTTTTAATAAACGCAATATATTTCAACGGGAAATGGAGACACCAGTTTGACAAATCAGAAACGTATAATGAGGATTTTTATGTTACACCTTCAAATCTGAAAAATGTACCAATGATGCACCAGAAGGAGAATTTTTGTTATATCGAAACTCCTGAAGCCAGCATCATTGAGTTACCCTACGGACAAGGTAATTATTCCATGGTAATTGCTTTGCCTGCAGAAACTATTTCCACAGGAGAACTGGCTGCTGCCTTAACTCCCGATCTGTGGCAACAATGGATGGATGACCTTTCGGTTGGACCTAAAGAGGTAAATGTTACCATGCCAAAGTTCAAATACAGGTATAAGAGGCTTCTTAATGCTGATCTTACCAATCTTGGTATGGGAATAATCTTTTCTGATTTGGCAGATTTCAGTAATATCAGTGATCAGTCTCTCATGGTGACCAGGGTGCTTCATGAGACCTTTATTGAGACCGATGAAGAGGGAACAGAAGCTGCAGCAGCAACAGTGGTTGAAGTTTGCTTAACATCGGTAACTCCTGTTAATGAAATGAATCTGAATCGTCCTTTCCTGTACTTCATACGTGAGACTTCAACGGGAACAATAGTATTTCTGGGACGCGTAGGTGATCCCACTGTCGGCTGAAGATAATTTATAACGGTTCCACATGGATTGTCACAGTCAGATTATCGTACGACTGTGTCAACTTTCTTTCAATCATGTTGAAATAATCGTGGGTATTGCCTGCTGACATATCTTCCGGTACTTCAATATACATGTCAATAAACCTGTGGTTTCCGGAACAACAATAATCTTTTATTCATGTATGTGGAGCCTTAACCACAACTCTCAGTGAAGGATGAAAGGGCAAGGTGTATTATAATTCAAATGGTTATCAGTTCGTATCTGGTATTTCCCAGTCCTATTTTTTCAGCATGTTCCAATCCTTCTTTCCAAAAGACATCGGGATGGGCGAGCCGGAATTTGTCTTCTCCTCTCAGGTCACCTTTTTTATGATCATGGCATATCTTACTTCCCGGCAGGGCAGGAGCAGCACTGACAAGATCGGCACAGGCCATATCAAGAGCTACAGGATCGAAAGATGCTGCTATTCCAATATCAGGTACGAGCGGATAATCATTAAAGGGCCAGCAATCACACATAGGTGAAACATCCATAATGAAGCTGATATGAAAACAAGGTTTGTCTTTAACAACAGCATAGGTGTATTCAGCTATTCTTTTGCATACTATAGACGATGACTTCTGAAAGACAACACGTGCGGCATCATACTGACAAACGGCAACACACTGTCCACAACCGACACATATTGAATAATCGATACGGGCAATTTTATCTTCTCCTACATGCACGGCATCATGAGCACAGTTTTTTTCACAAATACGGCATCCGGTACATGCTTTTTCGTCAATCACCGGTGATGATCCGGAGTGGAGAAATAATTTTCCTCCGACGGAAGCACAACCCATTCCCAGGTTTTTCAAAGCACCCCCGAAGCCCGTCATCTCATGACCTTTGAAGTGTGTAAGAGATATGATAACATCAGCTTCAGTGATGGCAGTACCTATTTTTGCACTTGCGGAATATTCCATATCGAGTTTTATTTCCCGGTAATCGGTACCTTTAATACCATCGGCAATTACTACCGGGCACCCGGTGGCAATGGGATTATATCCGTTCTCGTAAGCTGCCTCAAGATGAGAAGGACCGTTTGCCCTTCTCCCATAATAGAGAGTGTTAGCATCAGTCAGGAAAGGTATTGCATCTTTTGCTTTCAGCATCCTGACAATCTGTGCTGCATAATTGGGACGAAGATAGGCCAGGTTGCCAGGTTCTCCGAAATGGATCTTCAGAGCAACCAGTTTCCTGGAAAAATCAATGTTATTTATTCCAGCTCTTATAACAAGATTCTCAAGTTTCTTCAACAGATTCTGAGAAGGATTGACTCTTAAATCAGTAAACCATACTTTGGATGAAGTCATAATATTTATTATAGAGATAAAATTTTTGCAAGTTCCACAAGGTTGCGGTCGACATCTTTGTGAAGTTTTATTGCTTTACGGAAAGGCACCAGTACTATTTCGTCATTGGCAATACCCACCATAACGCTTTTCTGATCATCCAGCAGAGCTTCTACAGCAGCATGTCCCAGCCTGCTGGCATTAACCCTGTCGGTAGCTGTAGGAGAGCCTCCCCTTTGAAGATGACCTAGAACAGAAACTCTTATATCACAATTAGTGAAATCACATTTAACTTTTTCTGCAATGGCAAAAGCTCCACCCTCTTCATCACCTTCGGCGACAATAATAAGATTACTGGATTTCTTTCTGATATTTCCTGATTCGATAAAAGCTTTTAGGTCACGGGCTTCCCCCCTTGTTTCAGGGATGATAATAGCCTCAGCACCAGTGGCAATACCACTATAAAGTGCAATAAATCCAGCTTCAGCACCCATTACCTCTACAAAGAACATCCTGTTATGGGCACTGGCTGTATCCCTTATCTTATCAACCGCCTGCACAACAGTATTCAGTGCTGTATCATAACCAATTGTATAATCAGTGCCATAAATGTCGTTGTCGATGGTGCCGGGTATGCCTACAAAAGGCAGATCATATTCTTCGTTGAAGATTCTGGCTCCGGTGAAGGAACCATCGCCGCCGATAACCACTACTCCGTCTATCTGAGCCTGCTTAAGATTATTGAAAGCTTTTGCTCTCCCCTCAGGAGTCCTGAACTCTTCACACCGGGCAGTCTTCAGTATCGTACCGCCTCTCTGGATAATATCACTCACACTGCTTGATTCCAGATTAATGAAATCTGAGGTTATCAGACCCTGATAGCCCTGACGGATTCCTACTACTTCAAGTCCGTTATAAATAGCTGTACGCGTCACCCCCCTGATAGCAGCATTCATCCCTGGAGCATCCCCTCCGGATGTCAATACTCCGATTTTCTTTTTTCTTCCCATCTTTTCCATTAAAAAAATTAGCGCACAAAGGTAATATATTTCTTATAAACACAAAGTTAGGGATTTTGTCTTTTCATATATTGGATACAACATTATATACTTTTTCAATAAGCCATCCGGGTGTTGATGTGGCGCCGCTGATACCTGCACTCTTTTTTCCCCGGAACCATGCTTTATCTATTTCTTCAGCAGAAGAGATAAAATAGGTTGAAGGATTGATCTCCCGGGCGATAGAAAATAACATCCTCCCATTTGAACTATCTTTTCCGCTTACAAAAATTATTATATCATGCCTGGCGGCAAATTTTCTCAGGGAAGGTTCTCTGTCAGATACCTGTCTGCATATAGTGTTGTGTACATGGAGACAGCTGTCAGGATCACATATTCCTTTCTTCTTCATTTCCATCCCGAGACTTTTGATGAACATATCATATTTCTCAGTATTCATGGTGGTCTGTGAGAAGAGCCACACAGGTCTGGTAACATCAATTTTACTGATGTCTCCGGTATCCAAAACGAGAATACCTTCATTTTGTATCTGACCCATGAGGCCAATAACCTCTGCATGTCCGGTTTTCCCGAAAATAACTACCTGTCCGTTATATTCACGGGCTTTCAGCCATGCATTCCTGATTTTTGATTGAAGTTTCTTAACAATTGGGCAGGTTGCCTCTATTATGCGGATATTGTTTTTTTCTGCAGTAAGATATGTTTCCGGAGGTTCACCATGAGCTCTTATCAGAACGCTGACGTTTTTTAGTTTTCTGAATTCTTTATGACCAATAGTAACTAGTCCGAGCTTTGTCAGCCGCTCCAATTCTTTGTCATTATGCACTATCGATCCAAGCGAATAGATTTTTTCCCCGTTAAGAAGTTCTTTTTCAGCTATTTCAACGGCGTTCATCACTCCGAAACAAAAACCGGATCTTTTGTCTGTTTCAACTTTCATTAATCTTTTTTTCAATTATCCCCCGAACCCATTCCATTTGCTGTTCAACTGTCATACGGCTATTGTCCAGGATGATGGCATCATCAGCTCTTCTCAGGGGACTGATATCGCGGTTCTCATCGGTTATGTCACGTGCTATTATATTCTGTCTTACATCTTCAAAATCGACGACAATACCTTTCCCTGTCAGTTCATCGTATCTTCTTTTAGCACGTATATCAACAGATGCAGTCATAAATATCTTCAGTTCAGCTTCAGGAAAGACAACTGTTCCAATATCCCTTCCGTCCATCACAATACCTTTGGACAGACCAATCTGTCTTTGCAATGCAACAAGTTTCGTGCGTACCTGGGGGATAGTGCTTACAGGACTTACGTATGATGAAACATCAATACTTCTTATTTCTCTTTCAACATTTTCAGAATTCAGATGTGTTTCAAACTCTCCGGAAACTGGATTATATAGGAATTCGATATTTATCCTGTCCAATGCACCTGTTATTCTGTTATCATCGGGTATACCGTTTAAAATATAACCCTTTCTCATACTATAGAGGGTTACTGCCCGGTACATGGCTCCACTGTCGATATAAATATAACCGAGTTCCTTTGCAATGGTTTTCGCAAAAGTACTCTTTCCGCATGACGAGTATCCGTCTATCGCAATGACTATCTTTTTTGCCATGGATGACTTAATTAGTTATATAATTCATTGATTACAAATACTATGTGTTTTGTCCTGAATGGTGTTAGGTGAAATAAAAATACGGATTCCAGATGGATTTACAAAACCTTCATTTTTTAAACCGGCTGTATAACTGATCAGGTTTTATGGTAAGGGAAATATGTGTTGAGGCTCCTGCAAGATGATATGTCGCTCTTCCAAATTCGAGATTCAGGATAGTAGTATTGACACCGAACCCCCAGGATAAACCCACAGTAGATATTTTTGACTCAACCTGAAGTTCTTTTCTTCTCCTGTAATTATATCCTGCACTAATATATATGTTTTTATAGGGGATAAGCTCTGCGGATACAGTTACATGCCTCAGCATGTTTTCAAGAAAGGCAGATGACTGGAAATAATTATTTCCGGGATCTGAGTCCTCATAATCCGAAGTCAGGTCATATTTCTCCAGATGGTTTAGTGTAAGGGAGAATCTGAGGGGTGCATGTGGCAGTTTCTGTGACAAGCCTGCAAGTATTTCGAAGGGCAGCTTTTGTCTGTTTCCTCCTGTGTATGTTATAAGCTGGAGTCCGACGTTTTTTAGTACAATACCTGCTGAAAAAAGGTCTGATTGATTATGATATGAAGCGCCTATGTCAAAAGCAAATCCCAATGATGTATATTTTTCCAGATGGGATAAAATTGGTTTGAAGGCTATCCCTGCCGAAAAAGATGAATTTATTTCTCTGGAATAAGAGAGCAGAAGGGCATATTCCGAAGCCCTGAAAGACCCTGTTATGATCCCTGCAGCGTCGGCTTCGGTAAATGATCCGTAATTAAGGTAGATCAGGCCTCCTGAAAAATTGCCTGCAGATGAATATGATCCTGAATACAGCGCACAGCCATAATTGATGTCTGCAAAATAATTCACATAATTCAATGCAAGGCTTTTCCCCATGGACCGGTTTAAGAGGGCGGGGTTATCATATGTAAGATTCGGATTGTCATTGTAAATAGAAACATTAGTTCCTCCAAGCGAAGCAATAAACCCGGAATGGGTAAGATTCAGGAACTCATAAGTATTATCACCGCCTGTCTGAGCATTCAGTGTTCCCAAAACAAGAGATAAAAGAATTATATATTGAATTTTCCTTAACATGACAGGATAACCAAATATAGCAGATTTTTATAAAACGAAGCTTTACTGTTCTTAGTATCAGAATTATTCCGGTAGCCGGTAATGTTGCATTTGTGTTTGACCTGTACATATTTGGCCGTATTGTGATTATTATTCCGGTATATTTTTTATTATTGGAAATTCTTTCGACTACTTCGGGAAAGGGTTGTTGATAAGTCGTGTAAATAAATATATATCAATATTATAAGGCATCAAAAACTTTCGAACAAGGTAAAAAATACCAAAAAAGGTACTGATATTATGTTGTATAATTATTATATTTGCCGCCTCATAGTAAAAATGACTGATGAATCAGTATTTATTATACATTTATCATTTTAACTAAAAATCCGATTCAGATGAAAATTCTTGTATGTATTAGCAATGTACCTGATACAACAACCAAGATCAAGTTTTCCGAAGGTGATTCTTCTATTGATACAACCGGAGTGCAATGGGTTATAAATCCGTGGGATGAGTTATCTCTCACCCGGGCTCTTGAGTTAAAGGATGATCCTTCGTCGGGCATTAAATCTGTGACAGTAGCGCATGTCGGACCTGTTTCGTCAGAGCCCACTATACGTAAAGCATTGGCTATTGGCGCTGATGATGCTATAAGGGTAAATGCCGGGGCTGCAGATGCATATTTTGTTGCTGCCCAACTTGCAGAGCTTGTGAAAAAAGAACAATTCGACATTATAATGTGCGGGATTGAGTCCAGTGATCATAATGGTTCCGAGGTAGGAGCTATGATTGCAGAATTTTTGAATATACCTTCGGTATCAGCTGTCTCAGGTATTACTCCGGAGAACGGGATACCTGTAATAACCCGCGAGATTGACGGAGGCAGGGAAAAAGTTACTGTACCGGCCCCCTTTGTTATAATAGTTCAGAAGGGGATAGCAAAAGAGCCAAGAATTGCTTCAATGAGAGGTATAATGACAGCGAGAACAAAACCCATAAAGGTAGTGGAGCCCGTTGCGGGAGAATCTCTGACACAGATCATCTCGCTGGAAAAACCGGCTCCCCGGTCTGCCTGTAAATTTATTGATGCTGACAATCCTGCTCAGCTTATTGAACTCCTCAAAAATGAGGCAAAAGTTATCTGATAAAAAATATTATTATTTATAGTTATGTCAGTTTTAGTATTTACCGAAAATTGGGATGGGAAATTCAAGAAACTCACTTATGAACTTGTTTCCTGGGCTTCAGAAGTAGCGAAAATGATAAATGGCACAGTTACAGCTCTTTCGATAGGTTCTGTCGCTGAAGGAGAACTTGAAAAACTGGGAAATTACGGAGCCGGTAAGGTATTAACCGTAGAAACCCCGGCTCTTAACACTCTTGATAGTCAGGCTTATGCTGCTCTTCTGTCAGAAGTTGTCCTGAAGGAGAAGGCTTCTGTCGTCATTCTTTCAAATAATAATATGGGGAAAGCAGTTGCTCCCAGGTTATCTGTACGCCTGAAAGCCGGAATATGTTCGGGTGTCAGTAAGCTTCCTCTTAGTACGGATCCTTTTACTGTCTATAAAAGAGCATATTCAGGTAATGCATTTTCCAGAGTTGTTATTAAGTCAGACATCAAAATAGTAACACTGGCTCAGAATTCATTCGGAATAATTGAGAATCCGGTTAATGTAACAGTTGAAAAAGCAAATGTTGCTGTCGATAATTCCCTTGTCCACACACAGGTTAAGGATGTGGAGAAACAATCAGGGAAAATATTACTTACTGATGCCGATATAGTTGTATCAGGAGGCAGGGGGATGAAATCACCTGATAACTGGACTCCTTTACTTGAACTGGCTGAAGCTCTTGGAGCTGCAACAGCCTGTTCACGTCCGGTTTCCGATGAAGGTTGGAGACCTCATGAAGAACATACAGGCCAGACAGGGAAGATCATTTCTCCCAACCTCTATCTGGCTGTGGGCATATCAGGTGCCACACAACACCTTGCAGGTGTAAGTGCATCAAAATATATTGTTGCTGTAAATACAGATAAAGATGCTCCTATTTTTGAGGCGGCACAATATGGTATAGTCGGCGATGCCATGAAAATACTGCCACAGTTGGCGGAGGCAGTTAAACATATCAAATAAAACAGTTTTAGCGGGTAGGTGTTATCTTCAATCCGGTCACAAACGAAATAATCAATGGTTAAACAACTGATATTTGCAGCCTCTTTGTTAATAACCCTGGGCGTATTTGCGTATACCATGAACCGGTTAATAAGTTTCTTCCGGTTGACAAAACCGGCTTTCCCGGTAAGAGATATTGGCAAGAGAATTGGCATAATGCTGAAAGTAGCTTTTGGGCAGACCAAAATATTCCGGTTCCCGGTTATAGGCTTTTTCCATGCACTGGTCTTTTGGGGTTTTTGTATCATTTTATTTGGCAGCCTTGAAATGGTTGTTGACGGGCTTTCAGGGAAAGAGAAAATATTTAAATTTCTCGGCCCGCTACATGATTTCATAATGGCAGCCGGAGATATATTTGCCCTGATAGTACTTATATCTGTTCTTATCTTTTTGCTAAGAAGGCTCTTTTTCAGTGTGAGACGATTCGAAGGTGTGGAGATGGGAAAGAGATCACATACAGATGCCGCAGTATCTCTTGTGCTTATTTTATTGCTTATGGGATCTCTCATTCTGATGAATGCGGGATATACAGGATATAAACATGCTACCGGAGAAGAGATATTTGGTGTTTATCCCTTCGGTAATTTGATTGCAGGGTTGTTTCCCGGGATGACGGCCGGATCATTCAGTATTATGTATGAAATTTCGTGGTGGTCGCATATACTGCTGATTTTTTTCTTTGCAAATTATCTTCCTTATTCAAAGCATTTTCATGTCTTTATGTCGATACCGAACGTATTCCTTTCGCGGCTTGATCCTTTGGGGAAGATGAGTAATATGGACTCAATAAGCAGGGAGGTTAAGATGATGCTTGACCCCGGACCTGTTACTCCTTCTGTTACGGATGATCCTCCTGAAAGATTCGGTATAAAAGATGCGGAAGATGTTAGTTGGAAGAATTATCTTGACGCCTTATCATGCACTGAATGTGGTCGTTGTACTTCAGTGTGCCCGGCAAATATAACAGGTAAAAAATTATCACCCAGAAAAGTGGTAATGGACCTTCGTGCAAGGATGAAAGAAAAGGCACCTCTTTTATTAAAAAACGGGAAGGATTTCAGTGACGGAAGTTCATTATTGAGAAATTATATCTCTGAGGAAGAGTTATGGGCCTGTACCACATGTAATGCCTGTGCGGCAGAATGTCCTATAAATATTAATCATCCGGCTATAATACTTGATATGCGAAGATATCTTGTACTTGAAGAGGGATCCGCACCGGGAGAATTAAAATCGGTCTTCAGTAATATAGAAAACAACGGAGCGCCATGGCAGTATTCTCCGGAAGACCGTTTGAACTGGGCCAGAGATCTTGAATTTGAAGTACCTGTTATGGCTGATCTATTCGCTGCCGGGAAAAAACCCAAATATCTCCTGTGGATAGGTTGTGCAGGAGCTTACGACGACAGGTATAAGAAAGTTGCAAGAGCTTTAGTGAAAATATTGAATCATCTTAATATTGACTATGCTGTACTTGGAAAAGAAGAGACTTGTACCGGTGATCCTGCAAGACGTGCCGGTAACGAAATGCTTTTTCAAATGCAGGCATTACAGGTTATTGACACGTTGAAAAAATATGAGGTGTCTGATATAATTACCATTTGTCCACATTGTTTTAATACAATCAGGAATGAATATCCCGACCTTGACGGTCATTTTGAAGTTATTAATTATCTGCAGTTATTGAACCTCTTTACAAAAGAAGGAAAACTGAAGATCGGGACAGAAGCGTTCATGGGGCTGTCTGTCACTTATCATGATCCCTGTTATCTGGGCAGGGCCAATGGTATCTATGATGAACCACGTGAGTTACTCGGCAGTTTATCTTGTGATCTTATAGAGATGAAGAGGAACAGAAGCTTTGCCCTTTGTTGCGGAGCCGGAGGAGCCCAGATGTTTAAAGAAGCTGAGAAGGGAGATAAGGAGGTTTTCATTGAGAGGACTGAGGAAGCTCTTGGTACAGGTGCCGGAGTTATCGCCACTGCCTGTCCTTTCTGTATGACTATGATAACCGATGGAATAAAGTATAAGAACAGGGAAGAAGAAATAAAAAACCTGGATGTGGCAGAAATGATAGCTGTAGCATTGGGTTTGTAATGAAGGTTATATGGATCGTGTTTTTGTTAAGGGAAAAGGTAACAGACAATATAAAACAATACATAATAACTAATTTCGAAAAATGGGAAATAACAAAATACTGAAGAGCGGAGAATTTCTGGTAGAAGAAACAGATTCAGAAAATATTTTTATTCCTGAGGAGTTTACTGAAGAACAGCAGATGATAGCCCAGACATGCAGGGATTTTCTTGCGACAGAAGTCTATCCAAGGGTAAATGATCTTGAGAAAGGCGACCGTGAGCTAATGAAAAGTGTTCTGAAAAAATCAGGAGAAATGGGCTTGATGGGCATCTCGGTACCGGAAGAATACGGGGGCTTTGCCCAGTCGTTTGTGACACAAATGCTTGTGGCAGAAACCACAGGGGCAGGCTATTCCTTTTCTGTTGCATTTATGGCTCATTGTGGTATTGGTACTCTGCCGATAATGTATTACGGGAATGATGAACAGCGTCAAAGATATGTAAGCAGACTTGCTTCAGGGGAGTTGATAGGATCTTACTGTCTTACAGAACCAGGAGCCGGTAGTGATGCCAATGCAGGGAAGACAACTGCCACATTGTCTGAGGACGGTAAGCATTATATTCTTAACGGACAGAAGATGTGGATAACAAACGGGGGGTTTGCCGATACACAGGTGGTCTTTGCCAAAATTGATAATGACAGAGTGCAGAGTGCTTTTGTTGTTGAAAAGGATTATCCCGGAGTTGTGATAGGCCCCGATGAACATAAGATGGGCATTAAAGGATCTTCGACAGTTCAGATATACTATAATGATGTGAAGGTGCCTGTTGAGAACCTCCTCGGCAAGAGAGGAGAAGGGTTCAGGATTGCTCTTAACATCCTTCATATGGGCAGGCTTAAGCTTGGGGGAAGTGTTCTGGGTGCCGCAAAACGAACAATCAACGATTCAGTGAAATATGCTTCCGAAAGAAAGCAATTCGGTACATTGATCTCTTCTTTCGGAGCAATAAAATATAAGCTGGCCAATCAGGTTATTAAACTATTTGCCACAGAATCAGCAGCATACAGGGTGAGTAGTGACATTGATCAACTGATGGAGAAACTAAAGAAAGAACTTCCTGATCCAGGAAGAGCTTCAATTGAAGCCATCAGTCATTATGCAGTGGAAGCCGCTATACTGAAAGTCTACGGCTCCGAAATGCTCGATTATGTTGTCGATGAGGGAGTCCAGATTCACGGAGGAATGGGCTACTCAGCCGAAATGGATGTGGAAAGGGCTTATCGCGACTCCAGAATAAACAGAATATTTGAAGGGACAAACGAAATAAACCGCATCCTTGTTGTCGATACAGCAATGAAAAAAGCTAAGAAACACGATTTTGACCTTTTCGAAAAATCTGAAAAACTGGCAAACGATCTGGATAATATACCTGATGCCAATACTGATCTTAAGGATTATTTTGATCAAAAAGCAATGTATATCTCCGGCTTCAAAAAACTTACCCTTATTTGTTTGCATGAAGCGGTGAAAGGATTTGGCAAAAGCCTCGTTATGCAACAGGAAGTACTTAATAATCTTGCTGATATGATAATGGAAATATATGTTTCAGAATCATTAATGCTGAGAGTGAAAAAACTGGAGACAATGAAAGGACAAAGAGAGGTGTACAGGGATATTCTTGATACTTATATCTATGATGCAGCAGCTTTTATAAGAAAATCTGCCTGTGATGCTCTTTATTCTGTTGTGCCTCCCGAAAAATGCGAAGCACTGATCAGAACAACAGAAAAACTAACATCAGTAAAAGGAGTGAATGTAAAAGAAGCCAGACGAAGAATAGCGGATAAACTTATTGAAGATAACTCATACATGTTTTAAATCACAGGGTATTAAAATTTATAATAGCACTCAGCTGATGTTTTTGCGACCAGATGAGTGCTATTTTTATTCACCCCGGAAACTGCTCTTTCTTATCTTGTAGATGAGATAATCAGTTTTATGCTATTTTATTAAATTTGTCAGCTATAAAGGTTCCTTTTTATTATAATGTAATACCTGTTGCTGTATGTATCTTTATCCACTGTGGATCAGGCTATGGCATATATTAAATGCCCTTTCGGTAATAGTACTTATTATCACCGGTATCACCATGTTATTTGGCGATAATACACTCTCTTCAATTGGAGAAGAACAACCGGCAGTGGTCAGATGGCATAATATAGCTGCTGTTATTCTGACCCTTGGTTATGTGATCTTTGTTACAGGTAATATAATTACTGACAACGGAAAACATTACAGGATAAAAACAATGAAAGATATCTCCGGAACAGGAGAAATGATGAAATATTATCTTTCAGGAATATTTCATGGCAGGACGAACCCCTTTAAAATAAGCTTTGACCAGAAATTCAATCCTCTTCAAAAAATCATTTATTTTAAAACCATGTATGTGGTTATGCCTCTCTTAATACTATCGGGAATCGCTCTAATGCTTTCTGAAGAAAGGGCTCAGGCTGTTTTCGGGATTAACGGGCAGTTAATAACTGATATTGTTCATATTTTCATGGGGAGTATTGTCACTGTCTTCCTGATTATTCATATCTGTATGAGTACTATCTTTTCAGGAGGCAAAGCACACATGAGAGCAGTAATTACTGGCTTCAGTGAAGCAGACGAGGATTAATGCCCTGATTACATGAGCATATGTAACAAAAATCACTATTGATGAAAAAATCATTAAGAATTTTCAATTTTCTTTTTTCTCCGGTATTCATGGGATTGCTTTTGGTAATATTTGCCGTGGCTATGGCTGTTGCAACATTTATTGAAAATGATTACGGATCGAAAGCATCCCGGAGTATGATATATGGCGCCAGATGGTTTGAAATGATATTTTTACTTCTCGTAATCAATATGGCAGGTCAACTGATCAAATTCAGGATGTACCGGAAGGAAAAATTATCCGTTGCCTTCTTACATCTGTCATTTGTTATAATCATTCTGGGTGCCGGTATAACACGTTACACAGGATGGGAGGGAACAATGCGCATCCGCGAAGGTGAGTCTTCTGATATCTGTTCTTCCTCCGGCCAGTATCTTGGTTTTGTCGTGAGCGACGGGCAGGAAAACATTCTGGTGGAAGAGTCAGAGAGATTCGATTTGACATCATTCCGAAAAGAGAATTATAATAAAAGAATAAATATAGAGGATCGTTATTATGAACTAAGTCTCAAGAGCATAATTCCAAATGCTGTTGAAGATATTGTTGATCATACAGATGGCACAAGTATTATTGCCATGATGATTGTTGACGGGGAAAATAAGGGAGAGATGTTAATCCTGGAAAAAGGTAGATCAAAAGAGGTCTTAGGATTATCTTTCAGCTTCGATGCCGGTATTAAAACTGATGTGGAGATTAAAACTGATTCAGGTAAATTCTTCCTTTTTTCTGAGGAATATGAGACAGGGGTTATGAGCATGATGTCAGGAGAAGCCTCTTCTGTGAGTCCTGGCAACAAAGTGACTCTGGAACAGATGCAGGTGATCACAATAGAAGGAGTCAGGATTGTGCCTCAAAAAATGCTTGTCTCTGGAATAATTGTTCCTGTTCCCGTCAGTCCACAGGAACAAAGAACAGGAAGAAATGCTCTTGTTTTCAATTTTTTATCAGGAGGGAAAGAAGAAAGAGTGATATTGTGGCACAACAGTTCCGGATTGCCTGCAGAAACCTCATATCTGTTCGACGGCATGGAGTTATCAATAAGATATGGAACAGGATCAGTCAGACTACCATTCAGTTTAAAGCTCACTGATTTCACCCTGGACAGATATCCCGGTTCTGAAAGTCCTTCCGGATACAGAAGTGATGTGATACTTTATGATGAAGCTGCCGGAGTTGAAATGCCTTACAGCATTTTCATGAATAATATTCTTAAGTATAAAGGATACAGGTTTTTTCAGTCATCATTTGATGAGGATGAAAAAGGGACAGTATTATCTGTTAACCACGACCCGGCAGGGATTGCTGTTACCTACACCGGCTATGGACTGCTCTTTCTTTCCATCGTTCTTACTCTTTTAAACAGAAATTCTCTTTTTTATAAAATAAAAACTAAGGGATGGAATTCCCCATTCAGGAAAATATTGTTTCTGACAGGTTTTTTGATTGCAGTAAACATTTCAGCTAAAGCTGCCGAAGAGAGATTAGTGCCACCAAAAAATGCATCTGATATTTTTGGCCATACTCTGGTACAGGATCAAAAGGGCAGAACAAAACCCCTCTATACTCTCAGCAATGATATACTCCGAAAGGTGACAGGGAAAAATACTTTTGAGGGAAATACATCAATGCAGGTTTACCTGGGTCTTTATCTCGATTTTGAACGCTGGCAGAATGTTCCTCTTATCAAAGTGGCTAATAAGGAACTGAGACAGGAACTTGGTATAAAAAACGAGAGAGCGGCTTTTTCTGAACTGGTAAACATTGCAGAGGGTAGCTACAGGATCGCAGACAGGGTAAACAGTATCTATTCCAAACCTCCGGGATCAAGAAGCAAAAAAGAAAAGGAGATTCTCAAAGTTGATGAAAGAGTAAATATCTTATTTATGTTGCAAAGGGGAGATTTCATGAAAATAATACCCCTTAAAGATGGAACTTTGGGGTGGAGCTCTCCCGGACAGGTTCCTGATGATATTTCAAACACTGAAGATTCCCTTTTAATAACGGGTCTCACCTCCTCTCTTTTTAATGCACTGGAAACAAACAATGTCTCAGAAATAAAACTTTTATCAGAATCCATCAACAGATATCAACACAGCCATTCCGGATATACCCTTCCCGGTGAATTGAAAATCAAAGCAGAAATACTTTATTATAAGCTTGCTTTCTTCGAACGATTATTCCCCTTTTATGCAACAACAGGAACGATATTGCTTATCAGTCTGATCATTATGGTTATCACAGGCAGCAGAAGACCTTCTTTGATAATGCGGGGTCTTATCTGGCTCCTTATAGCCGGTTTTCTTTTTCATACTGTGGGACTGGGACTCAGATGGTATGTGTCGGGTCATTCTCCCATGAGTAACGGATACGAATCATTGATATTTATATCGTGGGTGACATTGCTGGCAGGACTGTTTTTCAGCCGTAAATCTCTTTTTGCTCTTTCAGCTACTGCTGTTCTTGCGGGGATGGCACTAATGGTTGCCCATCTCAGCTTTATGGATCCTGAAATAACAAACCTCGTACCTGTCCTGCAATCATACTGGCTGACACTCCATGTTTCTATTATAACAGCCAGTTATGGCTTCCTTGGTCTGGGTGCCATACTGGGTATACTGGTGATGGTTTTGATGATATTCGTAAACAGAAAAAACAGACAGAGGATATCAGATACTATAGATGAGCTTACTCTGATAAACTATAAATCACTCAACCTGGGGCTCTACATGCTTACTGTCGGTACCTTCCTGGGGGCAATATGGGCCAATGAGTCGTGGGGAAGATACTGGGGATGGGATCCTAAAGAAACATGGTCACTCATAACAATAGTAGTCTATACACTTGTGGTTCACTCCCGTATGATACCCGGAATGAAAGATATCTTTTCTTTTAATCTTTTTGCCTTGTTTGCTTTTTCTTCAGTACTGATGACATATTTCGGAGTTAATTACTATCTCTCGGGACTTCATTCTTATGCCGGAGGGGATTCTTTAAACGTTCCGGGTATGGTTTATCTTGTGCTGGTAATAGTTGCCGGTATTGCTATTACAGCTTATATTCGATACCGGGGAGCAGCTAGCCAATTACATAAGTTTACATGATAAATAGTAATTTAAAAGACTAATCTGTAGTGGTCTGAAATGGTCCAGGTATTGATAAGAATCAGGGATTGCCATATTCGCTACGCTCTGATGGCGATCCGTTTGGGGGAGTACCAAAACAGAAAATGCCTTTCATTCGCTTTGCTCATTTCAGTCTTTGTTTTCCAATTGCTTATGAAAGCAAGCTTTCAACGCAATTAAAAAACAAAGCCTTTCCCGCCGGTTGGCGGGGAAAGGCTTTTTCTGTTTTGGGTGGAAGATGGGATTCGAACCCACGACCTTCGGAACCACAATCCGACGTTCTAACCAACTGAACTACATCCACCGTGTAAGGAATGCAAAAGTAGCTTCAAAATTTTTATTCACAAAATTTTAAAATTATTTTCTGCTCCTTACGTTCAATAGTTATCTTTGATCGTTTGTAAGCACGACAATGACAGGATGGTATAGTCAGGGAGAAAAAAACTTTGACAAAATAAAGGATAAGGTTTGAAAAGGTTAAAGTTAATAGATAATATATCCGGGCTGCAAATATTCCAGCTGATAAAGTTTACAGTATTCCTCATTATCAGTATTGTATTTACAAAAAGCCATCTCTCCAGAACAGAAATCGGTCAGTGGGAGATGTTCCTTTTTATTGCAGGTTTAATAACTTTCTTCTGGGTTACCGGGATAATACAATCTCTCCTTCCTCTTTACCACAGGAACCGTACTTTCAGAAGTCCCGGATCTGAAAAGTCCCAAAAATCGCCGGAGATATTCAATACCTTTTTGTTGCTGTGTATCTTCAGTCTCTTTTTCTTTGTTGCAGGCCATTCCATTAAAAATCATTTCTCAGTATTTCATTTTTCCGGTAATGTACCCTACCTGAACCTGCTCCTCCTTTATATTCTTTTAAGTAGTCCGGTATGTCTGATAGAGTACATATATCTTCTTAAAAACCGGTCTTACCGGATCCTTCAATATGCTACGTATACTTTTTCTGCACAGCTCCTGCTCATATTAGTACCTGTTCTGCTGGGGAAGGATATTATATGGTCTATTTACGGGCTGCTGCTGATAACAGCTTTCAGATGGGTCTGGCTGATTATGCTGCTGCGGAGATATTCGGAGATGAGGATTTCTCCGGAGTATATGAAGGAACACCTTTACCTGGGGGCTCCTCTTATTATAGCTGCCCTGATCAGCGGATCAGCACAGTATGTTGACGGGATAATTGTGTCGGCAGTATATCGTGATCCTGAAATGTTCGCATGGTTCCGGTACGGAGCAAAGGAATTTCCTCTGGTTCTCCTTCTGGCTAACGGTCTCAGTAATGCAATGCTGCCGGAATTCTCGACACGCTCCATGATGAGAGAGTCGCTGGCGAAGATTAAACTGAAATCAACAAAACTTATGCACCTGCTCTTCCCGACAATGATGGTTATAATGTTTTTCGCCAGATGGTTCTATCCCAGATTGTTTAACCCCGAATTCCATAAGAGTGCAGGGATATTTATGGTGTATACATTACTCATAATACCCAGACTTGTGTTTCCTCAGACAATAATAGTGGGAAGGAAAAAAACCCATATCACACTTATCTCTGCCGTTATAGAAATAATAGTGAATATCCCCTTAAGCCTGCTTATGGTTAAATGGGGTTATGGTATTGTAGGTATTGCTCTGGCGACATTCGTCGTTTATTGTATCGACAAGATTTTCCTCATAGTATACGTATGGGTAAAGATGAAAATCAAACCTTCAGAATATATTCCACTGAAGATATATGCTGTTTATTCAATTCTCCTTTCCATAATTTTCCTTTTGGTCGACCGCAGAATAGTTGAAATCTGATTGACCTGAGCCAGTAGAAAAAATCTCTTATATTTGTAACTGAGGCAGCTTTTATACAATACGTTAAAATATATAATATCAGATATATACAGGATGGATATTATTGAAGTTTCAACAAAGCGAGAACGAAGGGAGTTTATTGATTTACCAAAGAGATTATACCGGGATGATCCATACTGGGTTTGTCCCCTGGATTCTGAGATTGAAAATGTATTTGATCCTGCCAGAAACCATGCTTTCCGCGACGGGGTGGCGAAGCGCTGGATACTGAAAGATGGCAAAACAACAATTGGTCGTGTGGCAGCTTTCATTGACAGAAGACGGTCTGCAGCAAATAAACAACCGACAGGCGGCATGGGGTTCTTTGAAGTGGAAGAGAACAGAGAAGCAGCTTTTGTCCTTTTCGATACAGTCCGCCAATGGCTCTATTCCGAAGGAATGGAAGCTATGGATGGACCTGTTAATTTCGGTGAGAACGATAACCACTGGGGACTCCTCGTTGAAGGATTTATGCAACAGGCATACGGAATGCCCTACAACAAAAAATGCTACAGAGACTTCTTTGAAGCCTACGGCTTTAAAAACTATTTTGAACAGTATTCAAACCATAGAAGTGTCCGTAATGAAAAGAATGAGATAGTGGTGTTTCCCGAACGCTTTATGAGAATAGCAGAACGTATATCAAAACGCCCCGGATATAGTTTCAGACATTTTCAATTCAGAGAAAGCAAAAAATTCATTGAAGATATATGTGAAATATACAATTCCACATGGATTTACCTTAAAGACGATTTCACTCCTATTGACCCAGTTATCCTGGAAGAATCTCTCAGAAAGGCAAGGATGCTTATTGATGAAGAACTTATCTGGTTTGCTTACCTGGATAATAAGCCGGTAGGTTTTTTTGTGATTTATCCTGATGCAAATCAGATCTTGAAATATTTCAACGGGAAAATGAATCTCCTGAATAAGATCAGATTCTTGTATTTGAAGCGTAAAGGCGTTATTACCAGGGCAAGGGCTGTTGTTGGTGGAGTACATCATGAACACCAGAATAAAGGTGTTGAATCGGCAATATTTTTCAAATTGTATCAGGCATTTAAAAAGAAAGAATGGCTTAAAGAGCTCGAATTATCATGGGTTGGAGACTATAATCCTAAAATGTCGGCATTGTATGACGCTCTTGGAGCTGTGAGAGCAAAAAAACACATTACCTACAGGTATATGATCAATGATAAGATTCCTTTTAAAAGGTATGTGGACGAACTAGCAGAAAAAGAACAAGATACGGCTCAGAGTGCATTGACCAGATAATTATTTAATCAATAAATATTGGAATTTAACAGGAGTTCATTAATTTTGCACTCCTTAAATAACAGAATTTTAGAGAGAAATATAAAAGTATACAGCAATGAAAAAGGGAATACATCCGGATAATTACAGGTTTGTTGTTTTTCAGGATATGTCGAATGGTTCTTCTTTCCTGAGTAAATCAACAGCCTCTTCTAAGGAAAATATTAAATGGGAAGACGGTAATGAGTATCCTCTTATTAAACTTGAGATATCTAATACATCGCATCCTTTTTATACCGGAAAGATGAAGCTGGTTGATACCGCAGGGAGGGTTGATAAATTTATGAACCGTTACAAAAACCACGTTAACAAGAAGAAGACAGCAGAAAATGCTGAATAGATAGTATCAGGGTGTTGCTCAGACACCCTTTTTTTTTCTGATTATCACTATCCGATACTTTTGGCATAATGATTGAATATCCGGTGAACAACTGATATTCTAAAATATTCAGTAATTTTAACATGCATTTGGAGAGAGAGATTATATGGAGAAAAAAACAAGAAAATCTTTAACTCAGCTCGTACTCCCTGATATTATTGACAGTGAGGGGGATATAGTACCTATTATAGCTGATGGAGATGATTTTGATCTTGAAGACACTGATTTGCCTGAGACTATTCCCGTTCTGTCCTTACGTAACACAGTCCTTTTCCCGGGTGTGGTACTTCCAATATCCATTGGCAGGCCGCGTTCTGTTCAGCTCATAAAGGATGCCTACAAAGGGGACAAGATTGTGGCTACTGTTGCACAAAGAGATCCGGATATAGAAAATCCTGGTTATGAAGACCTTCATTCAGTAGGTGTTATTGGTCAGATAGTCAAACTCCTGGAGATGCCTGACGGCTCAACTACTGCAATAATACAGGGACGGAAAAGAATAATGCTGAGTGAACTGGTATCTTCCGATCCATATTTCATTGCAAGGGTAAAACCCATGCCTGAAAGAAAACCCGAACCAGACAGCAAGGATTTTGATGCAATTGTGGGATCACTTAAAGACCTGTCTCTTAAAATTATTAAAATAAATCCGAATATTAGTCCTGAGGCCTCCTTTGCCATAAAGAATATTGAAAACAATACTTATCTGATAAATTTTATCTGTTCAAATACCGATGTAAAAGTCCAGGATAAGCAGAAACTACTTGAAAAGAATAGTATCAGAGACAGAGGATATATGTTGCTGGAATACCTTGTTCAGGAGATACAGGTACTGGAATTAAAAAACGAATTACAGTCGAAAGTCAAGAGCGATCTTGATCAGCAACAGAGGGAGTTTCTTCTTCATCAGCAGATGAAAACCATTCAGAACGAGTTGGGAGGCAGTCCCCTTGAAAAGGAAATAGAAGAATACAGGAAAAAGGCTGAAGGGAAAAAATGGACTGAAGAGGTAGAAAAAATATTTAACAAGGAACTGGATAAACTGGTGAGGCTCAATCCTGCCGCTGCCGAATACTCAGTGCAGGTCAATTACATACAGACGCTGCTTGATATTCCATGGGGTGAATATACAAAAGACAACCTGGATCTGGTATACGCCCGGAAAGTCCTTGACAATGACCATTTCGGACTTGACGATGTAAAGGAAAGAATACTTGAACATCTTGCTGTACTAAAGCTTAAAGGCGATCTTAAATCACCTATTCTATGTCTTCACGGTCCTCCGGGTGTGGGTAAGACATCTCTGGGTAAGTCGGTGGCAAAAGCGCTGGGAAGGAAATATGTCAGAATGTCACTCGGTGGTTTGCATGATGAAGCAGAAATAAGAGGACACAGGAAAACTTATATAGGAGCTATGCCCGGCAGGATAATACAAAATATCAGAAGGGCAGCATCTTCAAATCCGGTTTTTATCCTCGATGAGGTTGATAAAGTAGGACAGGATTTCAGAGGTGATCCTTCATCAGCTCTTCTGGAAGTACTGGATCCTGAACAAAACAGTACTTTTTTCGATAACTTTCTTGAGATGGAATACGATCTCTCAAAGGTTCTCTTTATTGCTACCGCCAATACTCTTTCAACTATCAGTCCGGCACTGAGAGACAGGATGGAAACGATAGAGTTAACAGGTTATCTTGTTGAAGAGAAGCTTGAGATAGCCCGGCGTCATCTGTTGCCCAGACAGCTTGATAATCATGGGGTAAAAGCCGGTCAGCTTTCTATCCCTGATAATGTTATGGAGAAACTTGTTGAGAATTATACCCGGGAATCGGGAGTACGCGAACTTGACAAGAAACTGGCAAAAATAGTAAGGGTTACTGCAAAAAATATTGCTTCGGGCAAAAAATATGACCCTGTTATGTCACCTGATATTCTGGGGTCTATACTGGGACCTACAAAATATAACCGGGATATATATGCTGGTAACGATCAGGCTGGTGTAGTAACCGGACTGGCATGGACTGCAGCAGGAGGAGAGATACTTTTTGTGGAGACAAGTATCAGCAGGGGAACAGGGAAACTAACTCTGACAGGCAACCTGGGAGAAGTAATGAAGGAATCGGCAGTAATAGCACTTGAATATCTTAAATCCAATGCAGCACTGTTGGATCTGCCGGATACTTTTTCGGAGAAATGGAATATTCATATTCATATTCCGGAAGGGGCTATTCCCAAGGATGGTCCGTCAGCCGGCATTACTATGGCAACTTCTATTGCTTCTGCTTTTACTCAGAGAAAAGTTAAGAAGTACATGGCTATGACCGGAGAGATCACTCTCAGGGGCAAGGTTCTTCCTGTAGGAGGAATAAAAGAGAAGATACTGGCAGCTAAAAGGGCAAGTATACGTGATATTATACTGTCATCGGAAAACAGAAAAGATGTGGAAGATATAAAAGATATCTATATCAAAAAGCTGAAATTCCATTATGTCGACACTATCATGCAGGTTTTGCATCTAGCTCTTTTAAAACAAAAAGTCAACAATGCAAAGAAAATAACATTTGAATGAAGAAAATTGCAGTATTCCCCGGATCTTTCGATCCTTTTACAATAGGACACGAGGGTGTCGTTAACAGGGCCCTGGTGCTTTTTGATGAGATAATAATTGCAGTTGGGGCTAATGCATTGAAAAAGAGTTACTATACGCTTGAGACAAGGAAGAAAATGATATCAAAAGTTTTCAGTCATGAGCCAAGAATAAAAATTGATCATTACGAAGGACTGACTGTTGATTATTGCGTAAAAAACGGAGCTAAATATATTCTCAGAGGCTTACGTACTGCCGCTGATTTTGAATTTGAAAGAGCTATTGCCCAGGTAAATAAGGCATTGATAGATGATATAGAATCGGTATTTCTGCTCACTGTACCGGAACATGCATCAATTAATTCCACTATAGTACGTGATATTATCAGAAGCGGGGGAGATGCCTCTAAATTTGTCCCTGCTGTAATCAACCTGCAAGAATATAAGGGAACCGAAGATTAAGGTCTGAGAGTATATGTATTGATCATGTCTGCCAGTGACAGCCAGGCCCTGTCTTTAATCTGCGATATCTCATCCGGAAAAAGCCAGTGAACATTTGTTATGCCCTCACTGATCTGTGGTTCTGATACCATTTCCCCATTATAACCCATAAGAAACCAGTCAGTCTTTTTCAGATATGAGATACCTTTTTTATTATATGTATGATATTCGGGGTCAAGAGCCTTTATGATCCTGTGACCTTCTATGCCGCATTCTTCACTTACCTCCCTCAGTGCACATTCCTCCGGTTCTTCTCCGGGATCAATATGTCCTTTCGGAAGATCAACCATCCCGTTTTTTTCAATGAAAAGAAAACGTCCTGTACTATGCTTTACAAGTCCACCTGCTGCAAATACTTCCGTGTAATAGATCCTGAATATTTTCCAGATATGCTTTATATTCGGACCATATACATTAATGGAGCTGAATACAGGATCTGACTGAAATTCAGATATTATTCTGTAAAATTCTTTTGTATCATGAAATTTATGGAATAAGCCGTATTTTTGTAGCCGGTCAGGTTCAGAACTGAAGAGGATAAATCTGTTTTCAAAATATACTTTATACATATTTCTTATGATGACTAGCGAAAAAAAAATAGCCGAATATCTATTACAAATTAACGCAATTAAATTACAACCATCAAATCCTTTTACATGGGCTTCAGGCTGGAAATCACCTATCTATTGTGATAACCGTAAAACATTGTCATTTCCGGAAGTCAGGTCTTATGTATGTGATTCATTTGTATCACATATAAACGCACTTTATCCTTTTGCTGAAGTTATTGCCGGAGTGGCCACAGGCGCAATAGCCCATGGAGCACTTGTTGCTGACAGGATGGATCTGCCCTTTATCTATGTGAGATCGGGAGCGAAAGGGCATGGTCTTGGTAATCAGATAGAAGGTTATTTTGAGGCAGGGCAGAAAGTTGTAGTTATTGAAGATCTCATTTCCACAGGAGGGAGCAGCCTCAGCGCCGTTAAAGCACTAAAAGAAGCTGGTTGCGAAGTACTGGGTATGACCGCAATTTTTACCTATGAGTTTAAAAAAGCATCAGGCAACTTTGCTGCAGAGAACTGTAATCTCAATACTCTGAGTAATTATTCAGTGCTTATCGAAACAGCATTACAGACAGGATACATTAGCGAAGCAGATGTAGAAACCCTTAAAGCCTGGAGAAAAGATCCTTCAGTGTGGGGTGTGGATTAATCATTTAATAAAAGTAAAACAATGAGTGCCGTTTCAACATATGAAAGCCGCCCGGGAATATTACACAGTCCGGTTGAAGATATTTATGATTTTGTGACTGATATACGTAATTTTAAGCAGTTTATTCCGGCAGGTTCATTCAGCGATATTAAGGTTGACCGCGATTCCTGCAGCTTTAGTGCAGGTATGCTCGGAGAGATCAGTCTTAAGATTAGTGAAAAACTGAACCCCGGACAGGTGGTTTTTTCGGGCTACGCCAGACAGGTAAATGATTTCTCAATTAATCTTGATCTGAAAGAATCAGGACAGGGAAAGTCTGAAGTAAGAGTTTTTCTGTCTGCAGCAATGAACCCTATGCTCAGGATGATGGCAGAAGAACCGCTGAAACAGTTTCTGAACAAGCTGATTGACGAGATGGAGAAATTTGATGGATGGAAAAACAGGTTTCAGGGTAAATAATCAATATCCTTAAAAGAATATTTCACTATGCTCCCTTTCTGATCCTCCATTATCAGCTGTCCCTGATCCGAGATTCCTGTAATCCTGCCTTTGAAAGTACACTCTGAACTTTTATAGTTATGCCACTCTTTGTATCTGTATAAAACAGATACATATTCCTGTTTTATTATCTCCCTGTCGCCATAAAGCAACTGTCTGTACCTCTTATCGAGATCGGCAAGCAGTTCCTGAAGAATGACATTAAGATCAAAATCTATTCCGGTGAGGAGTTTCATTGATGCCGGATCGGGTATCCCTGCAGGGAAAACAGTCTGGTTGACGTTCAGTCCTATACCGGCTACAGAACTTTTTATTGATGATCCAAGAATCGAATTTTCAATTAATATACCGGCTATTTTTTTGTCTTCAATGTAAATGTCATTGGGCCACTTTATTGAACAGGAAGGAAGATGTCTTATGACAAAGTCCCTTATCCCAAGAGATAATGATTCGGAAATGATAAATTGTTTTTCGGCTAAAACAGATTGGGGATATAATATTATGCTGAATGTGAGGTTTTTATTCCTTTCGCTTTCCCAGCTGTTTTCACCACAGCCCTTTCCTGAAGTCTGATAACCAGCATACACAACCGTTCCTTCAGGAGGTTCTTCATCACTGATCATTTGTAAAGCTGTCGTATTGGTGGATGACAGAGTGTCATAACATAGAAGTTGTGAGCCTATTGTCATGGTTTTTAAATGATTATCCGGCAGCCCTCTATTGCCGTCGCTGAATGGCCTGGTATTTGATTATGTTGCCGGGAAAGCAAAATTAATTTGTGTTTACAAAAATAAGGATAAAAGTTTGTACTTTTACAAATTGATGTCTAACTGATTATTATTGATGATTAAAAGATCTGATGGTGTTGATGTTCTTTTAGAAAGCGTTGTAAAAGGAATATTTAACAAGAAAGGACACAATGTTCTTAAAATTGATTTGAGGAAGTTCGAGAACAGAATTACTGATTTTTTTATTATATGTAATGGTAATTCTGTCACTCAGGTAGATTCAATATGTGATTCAGTAGAAGATACGGTAAGACAAGATACAGGTGATAAGCCGCTGCATGTAGAGGGACTTGAGAATTGTTATTGGGTTCTTCTTGATTACGGAGATGTTATCGTGCACATATTTCTGCAGGAATACAGGAATTTCTACAATCTTGAGTCGTTGTGGTCTGACGCGGTTTTTGAAGAGATGAAAGATATTAATACATAAATTATTTTTATGGCAGAGAACAATAATAATAATAATAACAATACGACAGATACAGATAAGAAGAACGGTAAGAATGCAAAACCCCGCTTTAATACCAACTGGATTTTTGCTATTCTGGCTGTTTCTATTATTCTCTTTGAAATCATTTTCAGTGGTAATTCGTCACAGAAAGCCACTACGGGAATGGTCAAAGATATGATCTCACATAATGACATTGACCAGCTTATTGTGGTAAATAAAGAAATCGCTGAGATATATCTGACACAGGAGGCTGTAGAATCGGGCCGTTATGAAAATCTTCCCAAGCCGGGAGGAGGTTTGGGCATGCAGGTGCCAAAGCCTCATTACACCTATAATATTGGAGATATCAGTAATTTTGAACCATTTTTTCTTGATACTCAGAGAGAAGAGGGATATGAGGAGGGTCAACTGATATATCCTGAATATGTGACCCGTAAGAATTATTTTGCCGACATTCTGGGCTGGCTTATTCTGCCTATTCTGCTAATTGCTGTCTGGTTATTTATGATGAGACGGATGGCTGGCGGTGCAGCAGGAGGAGGGGCCGGCGGTATTTTCAGTGTTGGAAAATCAAGGGCTCAGATATTTGATAAGGACACTAATGTGAAAATAAATTTTCATGATGTTGCCGGTTTGGAAGAAGCTAAAACAGAGGTGATGGAGATAGTGGATTTCCTCAAGAATCCAAAAAAATATACACAACTGGGAGGTAAGATACCCAAGGGTGCTCTACTTATCGGTCCTCCCGGAACCGGCAAGACCCTTCTCGCCAAAGCTGTGGCAGGAGAAGCTAATGTGCCGTTTTTTTCCATTTCAGGATCAGACTTTGTGGAAATGTTTGTAGGAGTAGGAGCGTCAAGGGTAAGAGATCTTTTCAAGCAGGCAAAGGAAAAAGCTCCGTGTATTGTTTTTATTGACGAGATAGATGCTGTTGGGAGGGCAAGAGGACGAAATGTGAATTTTGGATCGAATGATGAACGGGAGAATACTCTTAACCAGCTTCTTACTGAAATGGACGGCTTTGGAACCAACATAGGGGTTATCATTCTCGCAGCTACCAACAGGGCGGATGTACTTGACAGAGCCCTTCTCAGAGCCGGCAGATTCGACAGGCAGATACATGTTGAATTGCCCGACCTTACTGAACGGGAAGCTATTTTTAAAGTCCATCTGCGTCCGCTTAAGCTGGAGAAAAATTTTGATGTTTCCTTCTTAGCCAGGCAGACACCGGGCTTTTCAGGAGCCGACATAGCCAATGTGTGCAACGAGGCGGCCCTTATAGCAGCCCGGAAAAATAAAAAATTGGTTGAGAGGCAGGATTTTCTTGATGCTGTTGACCGCATAGTAGGCGGTCTTGAAAGAAAGAACAAGATCATCTCTATGGATGAGAAGAAAACAATTGCCTATCATGAAGCCGGTCATGCAACTGTCAGCTGGCTGCTGGAACATGCCAGTCCTCTGGTGAAAGTGACAATTATACCGCGTGGAAGAGCACTAGGAGCTGCATGGTATCTTCCCGAAGAGAGACAAATAACTACAAGAGAACAACTGCTTGATGAAATGGCCTATTCTCTTGGTGGAAGGGCAGCTGAAGAACTAATTTTCGGTAAAATATCAACGGGAGCACTCAGCGACCTGGAGAAAATAACCAAACAGGCTTATGCTATGGTCTCATTCTTCGGAATGAGCGAAGAGATAGGAAATATAAGCTTCTATGATTCTTCCGGCCAGTCAGATTATGGATTTACCAAACCCTATAGTGAGAAGACAGCTGAACTGATAGACAGGGAGGTGAAAATGATTATAGAAGAATCATACGAAAGAGCTAAAGATGTCCTCAGAAAAAATATGAAAGGATTGAGAGAACTGGCAGAATTGTTACTTGAAAGAGAGGTGATTTTCAGCGAAGATCTGGAAAGGATTTTTGGTAAAAGAAAAGCCGATATAAAAAAAGAAAAAGAAGCTTCTGAAGTAGAAAAGGCCAAAAACGAAAAGGATTTGAAAGAAAAAGAAAAGGAACAAACTTCCCCGGCAATCAGTGATGAAAAAGAAATAGCTGTTGTTAAGACAGATACAGAGAATAAGGCAGAGGAAGATATAAGAAAGCCAGAACAAGAAGTAAAAGAAGAAGGCGAACAAAAGAAAGAAAAGAATACAAATGCAAAGTCCGGAAAGAAAAACAAAAATACATCTGACCAGGAAAAATTGTTTCCTGATACTACCGCATGATACAGTTCAATAGAAAAATCCACCAGGTAAATCTCAACTGACTTGAATAATTTTTTCAGACGGACACTAACCGGGGCATGGATAGTAATATTTACCCTTGGAGGATTCTGGCTTCATCCTTTATCATTCTTTCTTACTGGTTTGATAATACTTACAGGATCAATGCTTGAGTATTACAAAATAATTCAGGGCTCAGGGGCAAAACCCAGGATTATCCCCGGTATTATGTCCGGCATGACATCTTATATTATAGCCGCTTTAGCAGCTGCAGGTTATCTGCCTGTACGGTGGCTGGTCCTGCTGATAATACCTGTACCTGTGATTATGATCACTGAATTATTCAGAAAAGAGAACAAACCATTCGATTCACTTGCACATACATTTTTCCCGTTTTTGTATATAGTCCTTCCTTTCGTATTGTTCCCCTTTTCAGCTTTTTTGTACGAGGGTCTCAACCCACTTATAAATATGCCGGACTTATCTTTTTCACCGGGACTGGTTATTGGGTTTTTTATTCTCCTCTGGGCCAACGATACCGGAGCTTATCTTACCGGAATAACATTCGGGCGCCACAGGCTAATGGAAAGAATATCTCCTAAGAAGTCATGGGAAGGATTCATAGGAGGAGTGTTAATAAGTGTTGTAGTTGCGTGGGTTTTATCGGATTGGCTGGGTGTCGTTACAAGAGGGCACTGGCTGGTTATTGCTGCAATTGTTTCCTTTGCTGGTACCTGCGGAGATCTGGTTGAATCAATGCTTAAGAGAAGCATGGGAGTAAAGGATTCGGGTTCGGTATTACCCGGCCATGGAGGCTTCCTTGACCGTTTTGATAGTGCTATAATATCCTTCCCTCTTGTCTTTCTTTTTATTTTACTATTTGGATGAATGATGTTATTAATTAGTTTTGTAAACAAAATTTCCGGAAATGAGTATTCATAAAGAAGGATATAAAATTCTGTTTTTCGGATTTTTGATCCTTATATTGCTCAATACTGCTATCTGGATATTCCTGCCTGATAGAGTACTGATAAAATGGGTAATAGGAATATGTACCACATCGTTGTACATCTTTCTTTTTTTCTTCTTCAGATTACCACACAGGAAGATTCAACCCGATCCGGGTCTTATCTATTCACCGGCTGACGGTAAAGTTGTTGTGATTGAAGAGGCAGAAGAAAAGGAGTATTTCAAAGACCTGCGTCTTCAGGTATCTATCTTTATGTCACCCTTTAATGTTCACAGCAACAGATATCCTGTTTCAGGAAAGGTAAAATGGGTAGGCTATCATCCGGGACGTTATATTGTTGCCTGGCATCCAAAGTCATCAGAATTGAATGAGAGAAGTTCTATCGTCATTGAGACGGAAAACGGGAGAGAAATTCTGGTGAGGCAAATTGCCGGAGCTGTTGCCAGAAGGATTAAAACTTATGCAAAAGAAAACCAGGTTGTAGAACAGGGAGATGAACTGGGATTTATAAAATTTGGTTCCCGGGTTGATATATTTCTTCCATTGGGTACCGAGATTGAGATCCCTATTCTTCAGCAGGTTAGAGCTAATAAAACAATAATTGCTAAAATCTCTTAATAATTTGGTTATGAGCGTTAATAAAGATAATAAGATAATTGATATTACAGATGATGTTAAGTGGATCGGAATACTTGATTATGATATCAAGACTTTCGATATAGTAATGACCACAGAATATGGAACTACCTATAACAGTTATTTTATCAATGCTGAAAAGAAGACACTTGTTGAAGTGGCAAAAGAAAAATTTCTTCCTGTCTATCTGGAAAAATTAAAGACACTTACTGATCCTTCTGATATTCAATATATTATTCTTGACCATACCGAACCCGATCATTCCGGCAGTTTAAAAGAAATCCTGGCTCTTGCTCCTTCTGCAACAGTTGTAGGAAGCGGAAATGCCATAAGATATCTCGAAGATATGCTGAACACCCCTTTTAAATCCCAGATTGTAAAAGACGGGGATGAGCTGGACCTTGGTAATAAGAAGTTGAGGTTTATCTCTGCTCCCAATCTTCATTGGCCTGATACCATATATACCTGGCTTGAGGAAGACAAAATATTGTTTTCATGCGATTCTTTCGGAGCACATTACTGCAGGGAAGAAATGTCAGATACCCTTAATGATGATTATCTGGAAGCTTTCAAATACTATTTTGATGTTATCCTTAAACCCTACAGTAAATTTATGCTGAAGGCAATAGAAAAGATACGACCACTGGACATAAAATATATTGGCACCGGCCATGGCCCTGTTCTGTCGGAAAACTGGAAATATCTGGTGGATCTGACAGAGGAATATGCCAGAGAATATATTAATCAAATCCAGGTAATTGCTAAAAAAAATATACTTATCGCTTATGTGTCGGCATACGGATATACCGGAGAAGCAGCTAAGATAATACAGTCGGGGATAAAGGAAACAGGTGATTTTAACGTGAAGATAGTTGACATTGAACATGTTGATCCTGCTGAGCTGGAGGATATGATAACAACTTCCAATGGTCTGCTTGTTGGTTCTCCGACTATAAACCAGAATACCTTGTTGCCTGTGTATAAACTATTTTCTCTTATTAATCCGATACGCGATAAAGGGAAGCTGGCCGGAACTTTCGGTGCTTATGGATGGAGCGGAGAAGCAGTAAAAATAATACGGGAAACACTTAGAAATCTCAAACTGGAGATATTTGAAGAGATGGCACAGTTTAAGTTCAGACCTTCAGGCCCCAAGGAAGAGCCATTGCGAATATTTGGAAAGAAATTTGGCGAAAAATTCGCTGAAAAATTACAGGATTAAAAAATGACTCTCATAATTATTGGAGAAGAAATCACGAATAATACTGACATTGATCAAGAAAAGAACAGGGCCCCTGAAAGAGGTGCCCTGTGAATTTGTGATTTCAGATTATTATGAGATTTTAATCTGTTTACTGATCTTATTTTTCTCTTCTTCAACTTTCGGGAGTTCCACAGTCAGTATGCCATCCTTGCAGGAAGCTCCTATTTTGTCTTTGTTTACATTCTCAGGAATATAGAAACTCCTGCAGAATGAAGAGTAGTTGAATTCTTTTCTCTGATATCCTTCATTCTCTTCATTTATCTCTTTTTTCGATTCTGAAGAAATAGTCAGAACATCTTCGTTAACATCAATTTTTAGATCTTTCTTCTCTATACCCGGAACAGCCAGTTCGAGAGTGAAATTCTTTTCGTTCTCTTTTATATTTACTGCTGGCATTGAGTTAGAACGGCTGGCCGGTACAGTGGTAAAGAAATCATCGTCGAACAGGTTCGACAACAATGGGCTGAAAGTTCTTCTTGTGATAGTTGGAAACATAGCTTTGTCCTCCATATTTTAAGTTATACTTTTTTATCATTACAATTTCAAGTTTTGTTCCAAAACCAAAAAACTGACTATATGGCATGCATTTTATTGATTAGCGGCCAGAATGACATGTTGTGAAAATCAAAAAAAATAAGTTAGGTTTGTATTAAGGAAAAGCAGAGATATGAAAGCAACTTTCAGGAACATATTAATCTTTTTGGGCATTGTAATACTGCTTTCCCTTGCCTGGTATTTCAGAAATATAGTGGTTTACATACTGGTTGCAGGTATTCTTTCAATAATTGGAAGACCTCTTGTTGATCTTTTTTCCAGAATAAGGATAAAGAAATGGACATTTCCCTTACCGCTGAGTGCTTTGTTGACCCTGATAATTCTGTGGGGAGTAATCTTATTGTTCTTTGCTATTTTCATTCCTCTCATCAGCAGGCAGATAACATATTTCTCAACTATTGACAGTTCCAAAGTAGTTCAGCTGATTGAAGAGCCCATAGCCCGGATTGAGAGTGTGTTGAGGGCATTGAACAGTGATTTGTCAGCGGAGATGTCCTTAAAAGACTATTTCAGTGAAAAAGTAGCTGAAGTGCTCAATATAGAGGTGGTTCAGAATGTTGTAAGTTCAACGATAGGTATTCTGGGTAATATACTTGTAGCTGTTTTCTCTATATCTTTTATTACCTTTTTCTTTTTAAAAGACCAGCATCTTTTTTTCGAATCCATCCTGATGTGGGTTCCTGATAAGTATACTGATAATTTTTCAAGAGCTCTGTATTCAATTAAAAATTTACTTACCAGATATTTTATAGGGATACTGATCCAGAGTACTTGTATAATGATCATGGTAGATCTGGGCATGACCATTGTAGGAATAGATTTCCAGCAGGCACTTATTATGGGCTTGATAGTAGGTGTTCTTAATATCATTCCTTACGTAGGTCCATGGCTGGGGTTCCTCATTGCCGTTACCATGGGTGTGGCTTCCCATATAAATATGGATTTTCATACTGTTGTAATACCTCTTGTATATTATATGAGTATTGTGGTAGCTGTTGCTCAGTTCATTGATAATAATTTTCTTCAGCCTGTTATTTTTGCAAACAGTGTAAGAGCTCATCCTCTTGAGATATTTGTAGTTGTTCTGGCTTCAGGTTTTGCAGCAGGAATTCCCGGAATGATACTGGGTATCCCTGCCTATACGGTTCTCAGGGTTTTTGGCAGGGAGTTCTTTTATAATTTCAAGGCTGTACAAAAAATCACTTCAGGATTGACTCCCGCAGATATTGGAACAACAATTACTGCTTCAAATGAGGAAGAAGAGCTTTCGATGTTTAGTGAAGAAAACAAAAAGGAAGGACCTTTGACTTCAAAAAAGCGAAAATAATTTCTGGGATAAAGGGACAATAAAAACTTTTCAGGCAGGTTGCTTTGTCAGGGTTTTATTATCTGAGTAGCAATGATAAAGCTGAAGAAAGCAGGTAGAAAGGTATGATGAGAGGGGCTGCCCCAATACCCAGGAACACGATGGAAGATAATATCAGGATAATAAGTAAATACCTTGCTTCATTTCCTTTTAATTTAAGATTGTTAGTTTTGAGTGATATTAACGGGATCCTGCTAATCATAAGCAGGGCAAGGATTACTGTAAGAATAATAAGGAAAATTGTTGATTCAGTAAGTTGTGTTAATAAGCTGATATCTGCATAATTTGTGGCAATGACCAGTGAAATTACCGCAAGTGCACTGGCAGGAGTGGGTAAGCCCCTGAAAGATCTGACCTGTGTATCGTCAATATTAAAAACAGCCAGTCGTAGTACAGCACACAGACACATAATAACAGGAGAAAGCAGTATAGCTGTTTCAGACGGGCTTATAGTGTTTTCAATAAAGGGGTAACCAAATCCCATGGAATATCCAAGGAGCTGGTAAATAATTATTGCCGGAGCAACACCAAAGCTCACAGCATCGGCCAGGGAGTCCAGTTCTTTTCCAATGGGAGAATATGCCTGTAGCAATCTTGCCGAAAAGCCATCAAAAAAGTCGAATACCATTGCTATCAGGATGAGCCATGATGCTGTCAGTAATTGACCGTTAAATGCAAAAATTATTGAAATAAAACCTGCTACCAGATTAAGGGATGTGATGATGTTTGGAATATGCTTCATTTTGAGGGTATTATCAGAAGGATAGCAAAATTAAGATAAATTTCAGTAATAATATCAATTTGGTTAAATTTGGCTCAATGTAATATGAACAGATGAATGATTTAACGAATATAAAGATAGCGGTTGATTTCGACGGCACTATTGTAGAACATATGTATCCTGAAATTGGGAAGGAGAAGTTGTTTGCATTTCAGACACTTAAAGAACTGGAGAAAAAAGGTGCAAAATTGATTTTATGGACTTTCCGGGCTGGCAGAGAACTGGAGGAAGCAGTGGATTACTGCAGGAAAAACGGAATAGAATTTTATTCAGTGAACAGCAATTATCCCGAGGAGATCTTTGACGGAACAATAAGCCGTAAGATTGATGCGGATATCTATATTGACGATAAGAACCTGGGAGGTTTCCCGGGATGGAGCGAAACGTGGCAGATTTTGTTCCCGTATGAAATACTACAGTTTGAAAATGAAAAACGTATTGCCGCTGCGCGAAGGAAAAAAATCAAGGATTTCTTTTTCGGTAAAAAGAAAAAAGATGATAAATAATTACCCTAAATATATGCTTGCTATGATTACAGCATTATTGATATGCTGGTCAATTTCCTGTTCAGGACGATCTGAAAAGAAAGATATTAGAGCAGACGAAACACTTCCTGAATCAGTTTCGGAAGTGTTTGTAAAACTGATAGACATTGTTACTCCGGAGGATAATTCAGAATACATTACCGGCGAAGGAATAAAAGTAAAGATAGAGTCTGTCAGGAGAGAAGAGAGGATTGATTCTGTAACGGTATTCTACGATGGTATAAGACTTATTTCACTTACAGAATCTCCGTGGGAGTACAACATTCCATCGGATATTATCTCGGCAACAGGCAGGAAATCACTTAAGGCTACTGCCTACAGTAATGGAAAAGCAAGAACAACCATAACCCGTTTCGTGAAAGTTAAATCCGATATTGAGCCCGAACGCTACAGTTACAGGGTTGTTAATTCTTATCCTCATGACAGGGAGGCGTTTACCCAGGGCTTGTTTTATGATAACGGCCTGCTGTATGAGGGGACAGGTGAGACTAATTCCAGTCTGAGAGAGGTTGAACTGACTACAGGGAAGGTGATTCGGCAGGTTAATCTGGACCCTTCACTCTTTGGAGAAGGTATTACATTGTATAAAGAAAAAATTTTCCAGATAACATGGACCTCAATGGTGGGATTTGTATATGACCTGCAGACATTCAGGCAGCTGAATAAAATATATTACCAGACCCAGGGTTGGGGATTAACTACTATTGATGACAGGATAGTGATGAGTGACGGCACAAATGTCTTGTATTTTATTGAACCCGAAATGTTTACAGTAGTGTCACGTATCGAGGTATACGATAATAAGGGAGAGGTGGACCAGCTAAATGAGCTTGAATATATTGACGGTGAAATATGGGCGAATATATGGAATACTGATCTGATTGCACGTATTGATCCGGGTTCAGGAAAAGTTCTGGCTTATATTGACCTGAGTGGTATACTGAAAGATCCTGTTGTAAACACAAATGAGGATGTTCTGAATGGCATAGCATGGGATAAAGATAACGGAAGAATTTTTGTTACCGGGAAGAACTGGCCCAGGTTATTCGAAATAAGACTGGTCAGATAATTTTTTCACCATAGACTACATTTACTGCTCCGGGAATAATACTGACTTCGACAGGAGTATGGCCAAGTGATTCTCCATCAGCTTCCGCATAAAGCAATGATTCTGATTGAACACGAATATTTTTTGCACGGAAACCGTCAATTTTAGGATGACTAAGTATTGTGCCGTCGTACAGTATTTTAAGGCTCTTTAGGATTTCTATCCTCCCCATTTCACGAATAACAGTGATGTCCAGAAGGCCGTCATCGGGAAGGGCTTCCGGTGTCTGTCTCATCCCACCACCACAGTATCTGCCGTTACCAATATTAATTGAAAAAATTTTGCCTGAATATGGTTTATCATCAATGACAATTTCTGTTTTTGTATTCCTGAACATTACCAGACTGCTCAGCAGATTAAGTAAATAAATAGCCTGACTGCTCCTTCCTTTTTCTTTCTGTCTGTTTGTTTTTTTTACTACAAGAGCTTCATATCCAAGTCCTGCAATATTAATGAAATATCTTTTCTCCTGCTTATCTCCATCATGATATTTAATTATTCCTATATCGTGAAGGACCAATTTATTTTCTTTTATCACATCAACGGCTCCTTCATAAATTAGAGGGATACTAAACATTTTGCCCCAGTCGTTACCTGTTCCGACAGGTATCATTCCTACTGAGACCTGGCGGGGAGAGCATTCTCCCTGTGTGAAGATCCCGTTAATAACCTCATGCAAAGTGCCGTCACCTCCTACTGCAATGATCTTCCTGTAACCTTTTATCACAGCTTCTCTTGCAAACTCAATGGCCTGATTTTTCTTTTCTGTGAATTTTACTGTTATGGGTATGGATCTTTTTTTGAAAAGATCAGCTATTCTGTACCAGTCTTTTTTACCTTTACCTTCACCTGCGTTGGGGTTTACTATTGTGTACCAATAGTGGCTCATTTCATCCGTTGACATGTCATGACATATTTTTTCGGATTATAAAGATGTAAATAATTAATGTAAACAAAAGCCTTCCAGGGCTTTTCAAGTAATTGAAAAAAAGTTATTAACCAAAGCGCAAAATGTCCCATAAGGCTCATTTAATGAACGATATACAGACAAAAAGCAGTAAAATTATTGTTAATAAGATGTTAATAAGCCCGGAATAATTGTTTACAATTACATCTTTCTGTTTCCCGCGCCATGGTAGTATAATTGGTAAATTTGAAGCGCAAAATAATATAAAAGAGGATTTAAATGGCAAGAATAATATCGATAACTAATCAAAAGGGTGGTGTCGGGAAAACGACCACTGCTATCAATCTGGCAGCCAGTCTGGCAGCTCTTGAGAAAAAGGTTCTGATCATTGATGCGGATCCTCAGGCCAATGCCACTTCCGGTATTGGGATTGATTCGAGGCAGCTAAAGAGTACTATATATGATTGTCTTATTGATGGGAAGGATCCTGAAGAAACGATAATCGGTTGTGAAGTGGAAAACCTTTCACTGATACCATCCAATATTGATCTTGTCGGGGCTGAAATAGAAATGCTTGAGAGACCGGAAAGAGAAAAGATTTTAAAGAATATAATTACGTCATTAAAAAATGAATATGACTACATTCTGATAGATTGTTCTCCTTCTCTCGGACTTCTTACTGTGAACGCTCTTACTGCCTCCAATTCAGTTATTATACCTGTACAGTGTGAGTATTTTGCTCTTGAGGGACTGGGAAAACTGCTGAATACAATAAAGATTATTCAGTCTAATCTGAATCCTGATCTCGAAATAGAAGGCTTCCTTCTTACGATGTACGATTCTCGACTGAGATTATCAAATCAGGTTGCAGAGGAGGTGAATAAGCATTTCCAGCAAATGGTTTTTAAAACAATTATACAGCGAAATGTAAAACTCTCAGAAGCTCCAAGTTTTGGTCAGCCGGCTATTCTGTATGATGCTGATTCAAGAGGAACGGTCAACTATCTTAATCTGGCCCGGGAGTTGATAGAGAAAGCGGAAGCGAAAGTTAACGAGGTTTAATATAGAGCATATGGCAAAGAAAAATGCATTGGGAAGAGGGTTGGGTGCTTTAATAGAAGGTGTGGAAAAAGAAATACTCGAAAAGAAAGTCGAAGCAAACAAGGATATTTCTGTCGATTCTATTGATGCGAATCCTTTTCAACCAAGAACAAGTTTTGATGAACAATCTCTGGAAGAACTGGCTTCATCAATAAAGAAGATTGGGATAATACAGCCACTGACGGTAAGAGAGGCAGGGGATGGACGATATCAGCTCATTGCCGGAGAAAGACGTCTTAGAGCTGCCAGGCTTGCAGGACTAACGCATGTGCCGGCATACGTACGGACCGCAGATGATCAGGCTATGCTGGAACTGGCTCTTGTAGAAAATATACAGAGAGAAGACCTTGACGCTATTGAAGTTGCAATATCCTTTCAGAGACTTACAGATGAATGTAAACTCACTCAGGAAGAACTGAGTGAAAGAGTAGGAAAACAAAGATCTACAGTGGCCAACTACCTTCGTCTGCTTAAACTCCCCGCTGAAATACAGCTTGGTATAAGAAACAGGCAACTGTCAATGGGACACGCCCGTACTCTTATAAACATTGAAGATCCTAAAAGCCAGATAAATGTATACTATAAAATAGTAGATGGTGATCTGTCAGTCAGACAGGCAGAAAAACTGGTAAGGGATCTGCAGGCGGATAAAACACGCGATCCGGAGAAACAGGAAAGAAAAATGAAACTTAACGATGATTTTGTGCAATTGAAAAATCATCTTAATCAAATATTTTCCGCAAATGTTAATTTCAGAATAAATGAACAGGGGAAGGGGAAAATTGTTATACCCTTTGAAAACCCTGAAGAGATGGAACGTATTTTGGGAATATTTGACCGTCTCAACTCCTTAAAATAATTATCTTTGTCGCGCCGTTATACTGTTACCGTATACTTTACCGGTATTGATATATTTTGAAGGCGTACAAAAAAATATTACTTCTTCTATTAATCTTCCTGTGTTGTTGGTATTCAGACATAAATGCCCAGGATACACTTTCTGTTGCTGATAACGGGAGTCGTATTAACAAAGCCGACCCACTCAAAGCCACGATGCTGGCAGTCGCTTTTCCCGGCCTCGGCCAAATCTATAACAGGAAATACTGGAAGGTGCCTCTTGTATACGCAGGCTTTGGAGGGGTTATTTATTCAATACACTATAATACATCAAATTACAATACTTATCTCAAAGCTTATCAGGATTTTACAGATAAAATACCTGAAACGGCTTCCTATCTTGATCTGATTAAAAATGCCGACCCTGCCACTTACGATCCCGTCCTCTATCCTGACAGCTATAACCCTTCAAATGAAGAATGGTATAAAGAAAGAATGTTAAGAGGGGTGGATTATTATAAAAAATACCGTGATCTTTCGTATATTGGCATTGCAGCCTGGTTCCTGATCACGGTGCTCGATGCAAATGTGGATGCCAGCCTGTCAGGCTTCGATGTAAGTGATAATCTGGGATTAAATATTATTCCTTTATCGATGCCTTTATACGGACAGTCATTGCCGGTACTGAATTTGAGTATGAAATATAAATTTTGATTAACTACTTATTAATGAAAATTATAACTGCTATTCTGTGTCTCTTGTTAACTTTTCCGGCTGTCAGAGCTTTTTCTGTTGCTGATACTATTATCATCAATTCTGGTCCAAGTATTGAACGTATGAGTACTGATCTTGACAGTCTTGTGAATGACTGGCATGTAAAACAGATGTTACGGAACAATCCATTGGTTCTGACAGATGATACAACAGGAATTGAATGTCCTGATTCAATATATACTTCACGGCTCGCGAGTATCAATTCAGTCATTAAGCTCAATTATAATAATATAATCAGAAATCATATACATGTTTATACAATCAAAAAGCGTGATCAGTTCAGAGTTATGCTGGGGCTTAAGGATTATTATTTCCCCATGATTGAAGATATTTTTGATTATTATGGTATTCCTGCTGAATTAAAGTATATGGCAGTTATTGAATCTGCTTTAAATCCCAATGCGGTAAACAGGCGTTCCGGGGCCACCGGTATGTGGCAGTTCATTTACAGTACAGGACGCGCTTACGGCCTTACGATAAATTCAATTATTGATGAGCGTCGCGATCCTGTCAGAGCTACCCATGCTGCAGCAAGGTATCTGAAGGATCTTTATGGTATTTATAACGACTGGATCCTGGTAATAGCCGCTTACAACTGTGGTCCGGGTAATGTAAATAAAGCTATCAGGCGGTCGGGAAACAAAAAAGATTACTGGGATATTTATTACCGCCTGCCAAGGGAGACAAGAGGATATATCCCACAGTATATTGCTGCCACTTATGCCATGAACTATTATCCGGATCATAATATTCAACCTGTGCCTGTTAATTTCCCCATTGCCACCGATACTATAATGATAAATACCGACATGCACCTGTCACAGATATCTGAAGTACTGGGCATGTCCCTGGGAGAATTACGCTCACTGAATCCCCAGTACAGGACAGGTCTTATTCCCGGTTCGGGTAAACCTCAGCCTGTAACTTTACCTATGAATTATCTGGGTAGTTTTATTGACCTGAGTGATACAATACGTAATCATAAATATGACCTTTATCTGAACAAGGAAACGGTGATAGCAAATCCAACCAGGTCAGTTTATGTGCCTCCGGATGTTAAGGGTAAGACCAAACTTATTTACAATGTTAAGGAGGGTGATAACCTTGGCTTTATTGCAGAATGGTATCATGTAGGCTTATCAGAATTAAGGTACTGGAATAATATCTATCAAAATATTATACGGATAGGCCAGCAAATTACTGTTTTTGTTGATCCTGATAAGGCAGATCTGTATTCCAGGATAAACACAATGTCGTTTACCGAAAAGCAGGCTTCGATTGGCAAAAGTGTTTCTGCACCGGACCCATTGCCTCTTGTTGCAGGTTCCCGGGAACAGGAAGGAGATTATGTTACTCATACTGTCCGTTACGGAGATACTATATGGGATATAGTAAAGATGTACGGAAATGTAACGACAACAGAAGTGCTTAATCTGAATAATATTTCCGATCCTCAAAAGATACAGGTAGGACAGAAATTAAAAATCAGAAAAATAACTGAATCCTGAAGTTACGGATATCTCTTTGAATCCGTGTTTTGAATATTGTTGCCGGCAGCGCAATATGGAAATATCTCAGATAGAAATATTTCCGGATACCGGTCGTGCATAAGCTAATACATCAGCTCCTGTTATTTCATCTTTACACAAGATTATCAGTCTTTCCAGTACATTTCTGAACTCTCTGATATTACCTGTCCACTGAATTTTCTGGAGTTCTTCAATGGCATCATTTTTAATGGTTTTTTTACTCATGCCATATTCTTTACATATCAGTGTGTTAAAGTGATCTGCCAGAAGGGGAATGTCATCTGATCGTTCATTCAGTGTAGGGACGTGGATGAGTATCACACTAAGCCTGTGATACAGATCTTCTCTGAAGTTATTGGTTTCTATCTCTTTTTTTATGTTTTTGTTTGTTGCTGTTACCACTCTGACGTTAACCTGGATATCCTTGTCTGATCCGACTCTTGTTATCTTGTTTTCCTGAAGAGCTCTCAGTACTTTTGCCTGGGCAGACAGGCTCATGTCACCTATTTCGTCGAGAAACAGTGTTCCTCCATCGGCCTGTTCAAATTTTCCTATACGTTGCTTTATTGCAGAGGTAAAAGAACCTTTTTCGTGTCCGAACAGCTCACTTTCAATGAGTTCAGAAGGTATGGCTGCGCAGTTGACTTCCACGAAAGGACCTTTGGCCCTGTTGCTTTTTTCATGTATCTGATGGGCTACCAGTTCCTTGCCAGTGCCGTTAGCTCCTGTGATCAATACCCTGGCTTCAGTAGGTGCTACCCTGTCAATCATATCCCTGACCTTTCTTATAGCTTCCGATTCACCTACTATCTCATACATCTTACTTACTTTATTCCTGAGAACCTGTGTCTGGGTTATAAGTGTTGACTTATCCATGGCATTGCGTATGGTTATCAGGAGCCGGTTAAGGTCAAGTGGTTTTTCCAGAAAATCGTATGCACCCTTTTTAATAGCATCAACTGCAGTATCAATATTCCCGTGTCCCGATATCATCACTACCGGTATCATAGTAGATATTTCCATTATTTTCTGCAGAACTTCTATGCCATCCATTTTCTGCATTTTTATGTCGCATAAGACAATATCGTAGTTATTGGAGGAAAAGAGTTCAATACCAGAAAGACCATCTTCTGCAAGATCGACTTCATATTTTTCATATTCCAAAACATCTTTCAATGTGTTCCTGATCGCTTTCTCATCGTCAATCACTAATATCTTCGCCATAAGTAAAAACTATTATCAGGTTAATTATGATTAAGTTATGAAGATTCCGGGTCGCAATTTCAGGACCGGAATGAAAAATTGTTTAGCAAGAAGGTTTATGCGCTATATTTCAGCCATTTCCATAATTCTTTCCAGGATGTTTTTTTGCCGTACATAAGAATGCCTGTTCTGTAAATTTTTGCAGCCATCCACACAAAGGCCAGGAATGTAATTACCATCAGGGCCATTGACAGAATGATCTGCCAGGCAGGAACTCCAAATGGAATACGGGCCATCATTACAATGGGAGAAGTAAGAGGTATAATGGAACACCAGAAAGAAAGTGAGCTTTCCGGGTTCTGCATTGTTCCCACAGCAACCATAAGGCCAAGTATTATTGGAATGGTAACAGGTAACATGAATTGTTGTGTTTCTGTTTCATTGTCGACGGCAGACCCTATTGCAGCAAAAACTGATGCATACAAAAAATATCCTGTAATAAAATAAAAGATAAAAGCAAAGATAATCAACAGCCAGTCCTGATTTAAAGCACTTTCAAACATTTTTGAAAACTCTGCCATTTCCGGAGATAGTGCTTCAATCGTTTCTTCTGCTTCAGCTGGTATATTATCTTCCGACAGAATATTCTGAGGCATATTCTGTGTTATCTCTGTTAGCCCTGATTCTTTCAGAACAGTTCCTTTAACAAAGGCTACTGCGCCTACAGTTAATATAACCCAAATCATGAATTGTGTCAGTCCAACCAGAGCTATTCCGATAATTTTACCCAGCATCAGCTGAACGGGTTTTACTGAAGATACAATAACCTCAACAACCCTGCTTGTTTTTTCTTCTATCACTCCTCTCATTACCTGCGAACCAAAAATGAATACCAGCATATACATGAGTAATCCTCCTAAATATGCGAGGACCATGGCAATACCTGTACTGGTTTCTTTAGCCTGCCCCGAATCATCAATCTTGATAGTCTGAATATCGATGTTAGTTCTGATACTCTTTAAGATACCATCAAGATCTTCTATGTTATAGGCAAGTAATTTCTGTTTTTCTATTTCTTTTTCCAGTGAACCGGATATATGATCAAGAAGACCTATAGATGGTTGTTTTTTTGATATAAGCTGAATAGCATTAGGGATATTTATCACTTCCGGTGATATATACAGAATACCGTAATAACCGGCCTCTTCAAAAGTCCCTTTCAGATCATTGACATTTACATTTTCGAGATACACAAATTCGGCATCTTTTGTGTTGGGGATTACATTTTTAAACAGGTCAGAACCATCTTCTATCACTGCAATTTTTTTGAAGTCTTTATCTCTGTCACTCATCATAAGAACTGTTGGCAGTATGATCAATGCTGCCATCAGAATTGGAGCAAGAATGGTCATGATGATAAATGACTTCTTTCTAACCCTTGTTATATACTCTCTTTTAATAATGACAGCTGTTTTATTCATGGTCTGGGTAAATTTGAAATTAGGGATTTTAATTCTGTGATCTTACCACTCTGATAAAGATATCGTTCATAGAAGGTAGTGAAGGGTTGAATGATACTATCTCACCAACTTTCATTAAGTGGTTAAGGATGTCATTTGTCATTATATTTTCTGTGGTTTTAATCCTGACAGTACTCTTGTTGTTATCGTCCTGGTGGTTCAAAACTGTAAAAAGGTTATTGTCTTTTATTGTAACATCACCTTTAAAAGTAAGGTCATATTCATTGGCACCCCATTGTTTACGGATTTCATCCACTCTTCCCTCAAGAATGGTTTTTGATTTATTTATGAGGGATATATTGTCGCACAGTTCTTCAACTGATCCCATGTTATGGGTTGAGAAAATGATTGTAGCACCTCTTTCTCTGAGGAAGAGTATCTCATTCTTGATGATATTTGCGTTTACTGGGTCGAATCCTGTGAATGGTTCATCGAAAATAAGAAGTTTAGGTTCGTGGAGTATAGTGGTAATGAATTGTACTTTTTGTTGCATGCCTTTTGATAATTCTTCAACTTTTTTACCCCACCAGTCGACTATCTCAAGTTTTTTGAACCAGTATTTAAGTCTTTTCATTGCCTCATTCTTTGAGAGGCCTTTTAGTTCTGCAAAATAGAGGGCTTGTTCGCCTACTTTCATTTTTTTATAGAGTCCTCTCTCTTCAGGAAGATAACCTATGACATGAACATCATCGGGAGAAAGTCTTTTCCCGTTCAAAAACAGTTCTCCTGAGTCAGGACCTGTAATCTGGTTTATAATTCGTATCAGGGTTGTTTTCCCTGCACCGTTAGGGCCAAGCAATCCAAAAATTGATTGTTCTGGTACTGAAATACTTACATTGTCCAGAGCTGTGAAACGGCCGAATTGTTTAGTGACATTTCTTGCTTCAAAGAGTGGCATAATAAAAAATATTAATTCCTGAGGAACTGTAAATATAGAAAAAACCTGTTTATCTAATTATTGTTATTCAAAATAACCCTTCATTCTTTCAAAAAAGCCCTTATCACTCTTATCGGGATTTGGGACGAAAGATGTGGATTCTTTAAATCTCTCGATTGTTCTTGACTCTTCTTTTGTTATGTTTTTTGGGATCCATACGTTCACATTTACCAGGAGGTCTCCGCGGCCATAGCCATTCACTTCAGGCAGTCCTTTTCCTCTGAGGCGCAGTATCTTTCCGGGTTGAGTACCGGCTTCAATCTTGATCTTCACTTTATTCTCTACAGTAGGGACTTCAACATTTGTTCCCAGAACAGCATCGGGAACACTTATGAATAAGTTATATATCAGGTCATTGCCTTCTCTGATCAGCTCAGGATGGTCAGTTTCATCGATAACTACGAGCAGGTCACCGTAGACACCGCCTCTTCTTGCGGCATTTCCTTTACCGCTGACCGTCATTTGCATGCCTTTGGCTACACCGGCAGGAATATTTATTTTAATGATATCTTCCTTCTGTACTATTCCTTCTCCGTAGCATGAAGGGCATTTTTTTGTAATATTTTTTCCCTCACCTCCGCAAGCAGGACAAACAGAAGTAGTCTGCATCTGTCCCAGAAGGGTATTGGTAATACGGGTTACATGGCCTGTCCCCCTGCATGTGGAACATGTTGAGATGCTTTCTGAATCAGCGGCTCCTGTACCATCACAGGCCGGACATGTGTCATATTTGGAGACTTTGATTTTTTTCTCAGTGCCGTTCGCGATTTCTTTGAGATTGAGTTTGACTTTAACCCTCAGGTTGGATCCTTTGTTTACTCTCCGGCCACTTCGTCTGCTGCCTCCGAAAGCACCAAACCCTCCGAATGCATCTCCGAAAATATCACCGAAAGAGGAAAAAATATCTTCCATAGTCATTCCGGCACCGCTGAAGCCGTTACCACTTCCCATACCGGCATGGCCAAAGCGGTCATAACGGGCCTTTTTCTCATCGTTGCTCAGTACCTCATAGGCTGCAGCTGCTTCTTTGAAGTGTTCCTCAGCCTCCTTGTCACCAGGATTCTTGTCGGGATGATATTTAAGGGCCTGTTTCCTGTATGCTTTTTTGATTTCATCCTTTGTGGCGTTTTTGGAAAGTCCAAGCACCTCATAATAATCTCTTTTTTCCATCCTGTTATTCTTCTTTTGTGCTCCAGATATGCTGAAAGCTTATTAGTTATTCTCCTACAACAACTTTTGCGTGTCGTATTACCTTGTCCTGAAGATAATACCCCTTCATTATTACATCCACAACCTTTCCTTTCCTTTCTTCCTCCTCAACAGGCGTCTTTGCCACAGCATCATGCAGCTCAAAATCAAAGGGTACATTAAGGGCATCTATCTCTTTTACACCACTTTGTTTGAAAAATTCTGTGAATTTTATATAAATAAGTTCTATCCCTTCCTTAAGTGACTTAAAGTCGTTGCTTTGCTCAAGGTGTGCAAGAGCTCTTTCAAAATCATCCATTACAGGAAGTATCTTTAGAAAAAACTCTTCACCGGCATGTTTTGAAAGATCTATCTTCTCACGAAGAGTTCTTTTACGGTAATTATCATACTCAGCTGACAGACGGATATACTTATCCTGCATTTCTGCCAGTTTTTCCATCAACTGTTCCTTCTCAGATACAACTTTGTCATAAATTTCTTTATTTATTTCCGTACACTCTACAGATGGATTTTTTGTTTTCATGTCATCTGACTTATCACCATCCAGACTTTCTGTAACTCCTTCAGGTTTGGCATGTGCTTTATATTCAGGCGTTTTGTTGTTTGTGTTTTTTTGAGATTCATGCTGTTCAGCTGTTTTCTTTTTTCCCATCTCCGTATCAGTTAAAAATAATACTACTCCATTAGCAAATTATCTGCCAGTCCTGTTGTTTTGACATTTTGACAGATAAGAAAAAATCTTATAACAGTATGTAAGGGAAGATTATTTTTTCTTTGCCGGAAAGAGATAAAATGCAAAATGTTTTTATACTCTTTTAATATCGGCTCCCAGTGCATTTAGTCTTTTATCAATATCCTGATAGCCTCTGTCTATTTGTTCAATGTTATGTATAACACTTTGTCCTTCAGCTGACATAGCAGCTATAAGCAAAGCTACACCTGCTCTTATATCGGGGGATGACATAACGGTGCCCCGTAGTCTTATCATTTTATCCAGGCCGATAACTGTTGCTCTATGGGGATCGCACAGGATAATCTGTGCTCCCATGTCAATTAGCTTATCAACAAAAAACAGGCGGCTTTCAAACATTTTCTGATGGATAAGTACTGACCCCTTTGCCTGAGTAGCTGTTACTAGGAATATACTTAGGAGATCGGGAGTTAGTCCGGGCCATATAGCATCGGCTATGACCATAATGGAACCATCGATAAATGTTTCAATCTCATAATGAAGCTGATGAGGTATAATGATATCATCACCGGACTTTTCCAGGTTAATTCCAAGTCTTCTGAAAGAATCAGGTATAATACCCAGGTTGTCGTATGAAACGTTTTTTATTGTCAGTTCAGATTCTGTCATTGCTGCCATACCGATAAATGATCCAATTTCGATCATATCGGGAAGGATCTCATGGATACAGCCGGTTAATTCTTTTACACCTTCTATGCGGAGAAGATTTGAACCTATCCCGTCTATGTTTGCTCCCATGGATACAAGCATTTTACAGAGTTGTTGTATATATGGTTCGCATGCAGCATTATAAATAGTGCTTGAACCTTTTGCCAGTACTGCAGCCATTACAATATTTGCAGTACCGGTAACTGAAGCTTCATCGAGGTGTATATATGTTCCGTTCAATGTACTTGCCTCCAGTTTGTAGAATGAACCTGTGCTGTCATATTCAAAATTTGCTCCAAGTTTCCTGAAGCCGATAAAATGGGTGTCAATACGGCGACGTCCTATTTTATCTCCTCCGGGCTGTGGAATGAAAGCTTTTCCAAAGCGGGCAAGGAGTGGACCGACAACCATAATAGATCCTCTCATGCTGATACTTTGATCTCTGAATTCTTTGGTCTGAAGATAATCGAGATTGATACTTGAAGCTTCGAAACTAATAACAGAACGGGATTCCCTTTTCACCGTAACACCAAGGGAAATCAATAATTCAATGATCCTGGATACATCAGCTATATCCGGAAGGTTTTTAATTGTTACTTTTTCCGGAGTCAGTAGTGTTGCACAGATAATCTGCAGAGCTTCATTTTTTGCACCCTGGGGTATTATCTCACCCCTAAGGGATTTTCCACCCTGAACAATGAAAGTACTCATTAGTGACGGCTATATCCTTTTTTCTTGCTATAGTGTTTGTTCTGTTGTCTGTTTTGTGATTTTCCCTGTGACTTTTTCTTTGTTTGTGGCAATAACTCTTTTACTTCAAGAATTTTAATGTTATCAGAAACCTTTAGCATACCGCGGGAAAGAGATTTCAGGTCGTTGATAATGACTTCATCGGCTACCTGGCTTCTGTTCCATGTAACATAGGCTTTTTTCATCTGATTTACTATCAGTGTAATAAGGTATTCTTTTTCCTCGCTTTCATCCATTTCAGCAGTGGCTTCGATCATCATCTCAATCACTCTGCCATAATGGAGGAACTTAATATTTCCCTGTTTATAGGGCACCTGTCGGGGTTTTTCAACGAATTTGGTCGGTTCAGGAACAGGATAAGGTGAGTCTATATCAAGTTCAAAATTTGCAATCAGGGCAAGATGGTCCCATAGTTTATGTTTAAAATCTCCTTCATCACGAAGGTGAGGATTCAGGTTGCCCATTATCTGGATAATAGTTTTGGCAGCACGGTTTCTCTCATTTCTGTCTTCTATCGTTTTTATGTGGTCGACCATTTTCTGTACATTCCTGCCATATTCAGGAAGAACCATCCGCTTTCGCTGGGTATTGTAATCGTATAACATATTATTGTATTAATCTTTATTTTGCAAATCTATTAATTAAAAGCCAATTAAGAAGGGGAAAAGTTTTTTTATGTCAGTAATTCAGAGTCCATCTGCCATCAAGATAGCGGTATTCATTTATATTAAGGTTTTCACGGTTGAGGAGTCTGCGCGAGATTGAAATGAAATTTTTCATTTGGACATAGTCATCATTGAGAGGGAAAAATCCGGGATCGTTTTCAAATTTTGAACAGGGCAGAATATAAAATTTCCTGATACCGTTTACAATGGGAGTATACACCCATGTAAGGTAATAACCGGCTTCAGTAATTTCAAGGGAGTCTTCTTTTTTGACCATTTCGAGTCTGATCATTGATCCTCCGTCTGTCCGTTCTTTCCTCTGGTTTGAGACAAAATTTCCCAGAGAATAAGCGACTGCTTTTCCATGTTTCAGTGAATCGTTTTTGTACCACATCATTTTCTGGATTACGTGGGGATGGGAGCCTATAATCAAATCGGCTCCCTGATCAAGCAGGCAGTCAGCCAGTTCGGTCTGGTCCCGGGAAGGTATGGTGTCATATTCAGTTCCCCAGTGAAGATAAAGAACCAGCAGATCAGGTTTTTTTTCTCTGGCTTTTTTTATATCGGCAATAATTAATTCTTTGCTGAGCATATTTACAATGGCAGGTTGTGGTACTCTTAACCCGTTGGTTCCGTAAGTATAGTTAAGTATCGCCACAGATATATCGTTTGCGGTGAGTATGAGAGGCTGGAGGGAGTCTCTTGCGGCCATGGCAGTGAAAGTGCCTGTGTGAGGCATTCCGATGCTGTCCAGCCGGTGTATTGTTCCGGTAATACCGGGCATACCCCTGTCGACGGAGTGATTATTGGCAGTCACAAGGCAGTTGATTCCGGCATTGAGGCAGGCTGTTGCCAGAGCTGCCGGTGAGCTGAACTGGGGATAGCCAACATATGGCCTGCCTGCCAGTGTAACTTCAAGGTTAGCTACAGCCAGATCGGGTTCACCTGTCTCGTCTCTCAGATAATCAAAGATGCCATTGTAATCATATTTTGCTGTTCCGGGTATCTCAGCAGCTTTTATCTGTGTGTCGTGCCCCATAATATCACCAATGAAGAGGAGGGATATCTTCTGTGCTGCCGTGTCCGCTGTCTGACAATGAAGGAACAGGGGAAGAAAGAGAAGATATGTGACCGTTATTATTATTTTGAACATGTTATCATGTTTGTATCCAATATTTAGATTACAAAGATAAAATATTTATAACTTTGTCCACTCCCCCGGGGTATGAAGTACAACTGGTATCCGGGAATGATGTAATGGATGAACAGTATCCAAATATTAAAAAGTTCACCTTTGCAGGTATAGTTATTACCCTGGGAATCGTCTTCGGTGATCTTGGTACCAGCCCTCTCTATGCTATGCGGGCTATTATCACTGGCGGAGCGGAAAACTACAATCACTTACTTATATACGGCGGTCTGTCCTGTATCTTCTGGACTCTGACTCTTTCCACTACAGTAAAATATGTTATTATTGCCCTGAAGGCCGATAATAACGGAGAAGGAGGGATATTTGCTCTTGTAGCTCTTATTAAAGAAAAAAAATCATGGGCAGCAATACTTACCATGGTCGGCGGTGCTGCTCTTATTGCAGACGGAGTTCTTACTCCGGCAATCACTGTAACTTCATCAATAGAAGGATTAAAGCTATATAACGAAGCTATTCCCGTAGTGCCTATTGTTTTGCTTATACTGGGTCTTCTGTTTTTTATTCAGCAATTCGGGACACAGTTTGTCGGGAAAGCTTTTGGCCCGATTATGCTGGCATGGTTTATTATGCTTGCAGTAGTGGGATTTTTTCAGATAGTAAAATACCCGGATGTCTTCAGTGCTCTTAATCCTGTCTATGCATACAGATTTCTTTCAGAGTATCCTGGTGGTTTCCTGTTACTTGGTGCAGTTTTCCTCGCGACAACCGGGGCAGAGGCTTTGTATGCCGATCTCGGCCATTGTGGCAGGAAAAATATACGGATATCATGGACCTTTGTCAAGATAGCCCTTATATTGAATTATTTTGGGCAGGGAGCATGGTTGTTGACAAATACTGAAAAGGGTCCCCTGGTGAATCCTTTCTTCGAAATGATACCCGGGTGGTTCCTTATACCGGGAATAATCCTTGCCACTGCTGCTGCAATAATAGCCAGTCAGGCTATAATAAGCGGATCATTTACTCTCATCGGAGAAGCTATATCACTTAATTTCTGGCCCAAAATAAGGGTATTACACCCTACATGGGTAAGAGGACAAGTGTATGTTCCTTTTGTCAACTGGTTTTTATGGCTCACCTGCAGTTTTACAGTACTCTTTTTTAAAGAGTCAGCAAACATGAATGCAGCTTACGGTCTGGCTATTAATATAACGGAGATTATGACCACATTACTTCTTTGTTATTACTTGTTTCAAAAAGGTGTTAATCACCGGCTTGTGCTGTTGTTGTTAATGACATATCTGGCTATAGAAGGTAGTTTTCTCTTTGCAAATCTTAATAAGTTTTACAGTGGAGGATGGTTTACCCTGACTATGGCTTCTTTGTTTTTCCTGGTTATGTATGGATGGTATTTTGGAAGGAAGATAAAGAACCGTTATATCACTTTTGCCAACCTTGATAAATATCTGGATCTTTTTGTCGATCTCAGCAAAGATGAGTCTGTACCTCGTTTTGCTACTAATCTTGTTTATATTATTCGTGCCAACAAGGCCGATCAGGTTGAATCGAAAGTAATATATTCCATTTTTCAGAAGCAGCCTAAACGGGCCGATACATACTGGTTTCTTCACGTTAACAGGGTTAATGAACCAAACAGGTTTTCTTATCAGGTGACTCAGATAATCCCGGGTATTCTTATCCGGATAGACTTCAATATAGGATTCAAGATAGTACCAAAAGTGAACCTCTTTTTCAGGGAAGTGATAGAGGATCTTGTCAAATCGGGAGAGATTGAACTGAAAAGCAGTTATGAGTCACTCAGGAAACATGGTATTGAAAGTGATTTCAAGTTTATACTTATTGAAAGGATTATGTCGCGTGATTTTTCTCTGTCGAACACAGAAAATTTCATACTCACCCTGAACAGTCTTGTCAGGAAACTGAGTATTGCAGATATCAGGTCTCTTAATCTTGATCCGGCCAATACTATTGTAGAGCGTGTACCCATCATAATTGACCAGCCTGTTCAAAGAAGGATCCGGAGGGAATAAATGGTTAAGGCTGCAGATTATTTCTGTCTGAGAATATTAAATGCACACAGATAACCTCCGTATATTGCTCCCGAGAATCCGCCACCTGTTTTTCCCCATGCTGAGGCTATATGAAGATTATCCAGAATTGTCTGCGGATCAAATACCTTTTTGCCGGGTGTCTGTGCAAAACCATAAACAGCACCTCCCGGATTGAGGGTATAGCGTCTGACAGTCAATGATGTGGCTGTCTCGTGGTGATCAATATGACTGCTTATCCCGGGTATCAGTTTCTCCAGTCTTTCAATAAAGAGTGAGGCCGTTTCTTCTTTTTTTAATAAGTATTCTTTCCTGTCAAGTCCGTCCCAGTCGTCCGGATAATCGATACAGCATATTCCACCTACTCCTTTGCCGGGTGCTGAAAGATCAGAGTCTATCTGACTGTAATCTACAAAAATAAAACTACGGCGGGAGAAATCGTCCCTGTTGTTTGTTTTGATATCAGCCTGTGTCTTAACAGAAGGGTCAAACATACATGTTGAATAAAACTGATTGCCTAAATCTCTTGGGGCTTTGTTGAAACCGAGATACAGTGTCAGGAGAGAAGCTCCGTATTCCATACCGCTGATCTGTTCATTTAGCAGACTCCCATACTGTTCCGGCAGGAGATCCGCCAGCCCCGGAATCGAATTATTGGCAATCAGATATTCTGCCTCAGCTTCTATAAATGATGAGTCATGGTCTCTCCTTTTTTTGTATATAACCCCGGTGATTCTGCGATCATGTGTTTTAAGTCCTGTTACCAGATGGTTAAATAATATTTCCCCACCATGCTTTAATATGTACCCGGCCAGGTGATCAGACAGCTTTTGAGAACCTCCTTTTATATAACTTGAACCTCCGGTATAATAACTACCCTGGGCAACAGAATAATATCTGAGAGAAAGAGAATAGGGATCATCGCCGAAGTATCCCAGGTTCCCGAGAAGAGCCAGTTTGAGATCTTCATTTTTTATGATGGAATCAAGGAATTCACCAATGCTTGTATCATCCTGTTCACTGCCGGCTTTTTTCCCGCGGACAGGTATTATCTGATCGAAATATGCCCTTATCCCGTCATTCTCATCCGGGAAGACTTCCAGAAGAGTATCTATTGCCTGTGAAACCTGATGAGGGATGGTGATATTATAACGGCCATTAGTAAATCTGTAAAATTCAGGAATAGTAATAAACTCAACCTTATCTAAGACATCCAGGTCCCTGAATATTTTTGTTTTCATGTCCCGGGGATGTAAGCCATCCATCTCATGTAATCCCACTTCAAAGTTGAAATTGCGGCGCCTGAATGTAGTGGCACAACCTCCCGCTTTGTTGTGTTGTTCAATGAGCAGGACTTTCTTACCTTCTTTTGACAGTTTGGCTCCTGCTACCAGGCCTCCAAGTCCTGTGCCTATAATTATTACATCGTATTTCATTCGTTTATTTTATTCAGGTATAGGATAACGTTTGAATTCCCTGTTACGATCGAAAAGATAACGGAAGGTTATATATTCCTTTGCCGGCACACTGCCCACGGAGATAAAGATCTTCCGCATTTTAGGATTGAAATCGGCAACCCAAGAGAATTCTATCTCGGTATAATGAGGTTTCTTTTCAAAAACCTTGAGTAGATTTATTATGAAGGCCGATTCTATCCCGTGTCCCTGGTATTTTGGGATAACACCCATCAGGAGCCCTTTCGCCCTTGTCATCGTATTCCTGTTCCTTAGCCATACAAATCTGAGCATACTTATGATATCCAGTTTGCCATTCAGATGTTTCAGTATCTGGTTCATATCAGGGAACATCAGGTATATGGCAATGGGTTTGTCATTAAAATAAGCAATCCATATAAATTCCTCTTCCAGTATCGGCTTTGATTTTTTCAGTGTAGCCTTGATATATTCAGGGCTGAGAGGTTCGAAATATTGTTTAAAAGAGGCCCAGGCTTCATTGAATACTTCGGCGAAATCATTTATAAATTTATCGGCTTCTTTCCATGTAAAATGTCTGAACGAATATCCTGGTTGCCTAATTACTCTTTCAGCTATCCTGAAGACTCTTTCAGGTATTCCTTTTGATATATCGAGATGGAATCCTTCCATTTTATAATATGTTCTGAACCCATATGATTCAAACAGTTCCTGATAGTAGGAATGATTATACGGCACATCGAAAGAGGGGTGAGTAAAACCATTTACCAGCAGGCCCCAGAACTTATCTGTCTCTCCGAAATTAACAGGTCCGTCCATGGCTTCCATGCCACGTTCTGTAAGCCATGATTTTGCAGTATCAAAAAGTGTGGCGGCAGCATCTTTATCGTTTATACATTCAAAGAAACCTATCCCTCCTGTGGCCTGGTCGTAGGAGTTGGCAAGATAGTAATCAATAAAAGCAGCTATTCTGCCTGAGAGCCTGTTATTGCTATCAGTCATGACCCATCTTTCCACTGTCCCGTGTTTGTGATATGGATTTTTTTCAGGGTCAAAAACAGCTTTGATATCATTATCAAGAGGACAAACCCATGTGTTATCGTCTTTATAAATTATTCTTGCAGTATCAAGGAACATTTTTTCTGTTTTCCTGTCGCTGACTTTGTGAATTTGCATGTTATATAAATAAAATTCTTCTCTGAGTGCCCGGAGTATATATTAATTTGTGGACAAGCAGAAAAGGGATCTGTTATTATTTCTTGTAGACTTCGTTAATGACAGCTTTATATTTATCAATGATAAACTGTCTCCTTAGTTTTAGTGTGGGAGAAAGTTCTCCTGTGGCAGGACTCCATTCGTCATGGACAAGTCTGAACCTGTTAATCCTTTCAGGCGGGCTCAGCATTTTGTTTATTCTTTGAATTTCAGAAGAAAAATATGTCTGTACCACAGGCAGGTTTATCAGATCGACATGGTCAGAAAAATCGATTTTTCTTTCTGTTTTCCAGTCGTAAAAATATTTGAAATTGGGAGAAATAAGTGCGCTGGGGAATTTCTCATGTTCCCCCATAACCATTATATGATCAATAATTGGCAGTTCCTTGAATATATTTTCAAGAAGCTGAGGTGCAATAAATTTACCGTTTGATAGTTTGAATATCTCTTTCTTCCTGTCTGTAACAAAAAGGAATTTACCATCTTCAATATGGCCTATATCTCCTGTATGGAACCATCCTTCATCATCAAAAGCCATTTCTGTCAACACGGGATTCTTATAATAACCCGGCGACACATTAGGGCCTTTGCACATTATCTCTCCGTCTTCAGCTATTTTGACTTCCACATCTTCTATGGTCGTTCCGACAGATCCGAGTTTAACGCCACCTTTTTCAGTTCTGTTGATAGTTATTATAGGAGAAGTCTCCGTTAGTCCGTACATATTTATTATTTTTATTCCTGCCGCCCAGAATATTTTCTCAAGTCTTGGCTGCAGACTTGCTCCTCCGCATCCCACTATTCTGACCCTGTTTCCCAGAGCCTGACGCCATTTGCTGAAGATCAGTTTATCGGCAATCCTCAGCCTTTGTTCATACAACCATCCGTTAGCGCCAAAAGGCTGATATTTCAACCCCAGACTGACTGCCCGGAAAAACAGTATTCTTTTTAAACCCTTAAGTTTTTTCCCCTTGGTTGTTATGTTGTCATAAAATTTCTCAATAACTCTCGGAACTGCATCGAACCCGTCAGCTTGTATCTCTTTCAGGTTGGCAGCTATTGTCCCCATATTTTCAGCATAATAAATGCTGCTTCCGCTATACTGTGTCTGATAATTGCCCATTCGCCCTCCTACATGACACAGCGGCAGGATACTCAGGAACTTGTCTTCCGGGGTTAGTTTAAAAACCGAAGCCGCTGAAGTGAAATTGCTTACAATGTTGCGGTGGGTTAGGATCACCCCTTTTGCCTTTGCTGTTGTCCCCGAGGTATAGATAAGTGAAGCAAAGTCATCGGGTAAAATGGACTTCTTAATAATACTTAAAGTCTTATGATGTTTTTCAGATGATGCTTTTCCTGCTTCGATTATCTCGGTCCAGCTTTTTATCCCTTCAATATTCTCAAAAGAGTAAACCGGCAGAGTCTTTCCTTCACTGAGCGACTGCGGATCAATTGCATTGAGCAGTTTTTTGTCAGAGACAAGCAGCATTTTTGCTTCACTGTGACTGATAATGTAGTGATAGTCTTCAGTACTTAAGGAAGTGAAGACAGGTACATGGACCACACCTGCCATGGCCATGCCAAGGTCGACGAAATTCCATTCCGGCCGGTTGTTTGATACAGTGATGATCTTGTCTCCTTTTTTAAACCCGAGTTCAAGCAATCCGTAACTGAAATGATGTGCATTATCATAATACTCCTGTGAACTGTATTTTATCCATGAGCCATTCCGCTTACAGCAGAGAGCATCTTCCTTCCCGTTGTATAATTCCATGTAGCGGTCAAGAAGATCAAAAGTTCTTTCTACACTCATATTTTTCTCTTGATGATGTTTGTTTTTTTTATGATCGATTTGCTTTAAAAAAAGCAGTGTAATATAGCAATTATCAGTTTAATATTGGTATACCGGAAATAATTGTCAGCTGATTTTGTTGGTGGACATCTTTTGTTTATTTTTGTTAAAGCCATGTGACCTTTGAAATAAAAATTATTTACAGATGAAAAAGACCTTTATTCTATTAATTGTACTGGCGGCAGGTACAATCTGTTTTAGCCAGTCGTCGGTATCTCTTCTGGTTGATGGAGCGAACGCAGAATACACAATCAGCCGTCATATTTACGGACATTTTTCGGAACATCTGGGCAGATGTATCTATGACGGTTACTGGGTGGATGAGTCTATGCCTGTCCCGAAGAAAGATCGTATCCGTCTTGATGTAGTTGAGGCCCTGAAGAAGATACAGATCCCTAACCTGAGGTGGCCGGGAGGCTGTTTTGCGGATGAATATCACTGGGAAGATGGTATCGGGCCCAGAGATGAACGTCCGACCATGATAAACACCAACTGGGGGAATGTAACGGAAGATAACAGTTTTGGTACACATGAGTTCCTTGAACTGTGTGAACTGCTTAATACCGAACCATTTATTGTCGGTAATGTTGGCAGCGGAACAGTTGAAGAAATGAGCAAATGGGTAGAGTATATCAATTACGACGGGATTAGTCCGATGACAAACCTGAGGAAGCAAAACGGCAGGGAAAAGCCATGGGGAGTTACTTTCTGGGGAGTAGGCAATGAAAACTGGGGTTGCGGCGGAGATATGACACCCGAATATTATGCCACCCAGTACAGGCGATATTCCTCATTTGCAAAGAATTATCCGGGTGCAACACTTCAAAAAATAGCATGTGGCCCAAGTGGTGGTGATTATAACTGGATGGATGTTATAATGCAATCTTTAGGTACTGGCAGAAGAGGAGTGTGGGGAATTGATTTTCATTATTACACTCGCCCGCCTAGAAACAGGATGAGACCTCCTGGTTCCGGTCAGGCAGGACAGCAACAGGCTCAGGTGCCAAGCCAGGGTTCAGCAACCAGCTTCACCGAAGAGACATATTTTGCTACCATGAGAAATGCATTCAGAATGGAAGAATATATTAAGATGCATGATTCAATAATGACAAAATATGATCCTGGTAAGAGGATTGCACTTGTTGTTGGCGAATGGGGTATCTGGACTGATCCTGAACCGGGGACCAACCCGAGGTTTCTCTTCCAGCAGAACAGCCTTCGCGATGCACTTATTGCAGGAGTGCATCTGAATACTTTTAATAATCATTGCGACAGGGTTAAAATGGCTCAACTGGCACAAACAATCAACGTCCTTCAGGCTGTTATTCTTACTGAAGGGACAAAGATCCTTCTCACACCTACATATCATGTTTTTGATCTGTTTAAAGTGCATCATGATGCAAAGATGCTTCCTGTCAAATTTACCAGTCCTGATTATGTACTTGGCGACGACAGGTTGCCTGCATTGAATGTGTCTGCTTCTCAGGATTCCCTGGGTGTAGTTCATATAACCCTCGTGAATATTGACCCTGATAACACAATTACCCTTAGTACTACTCTTAACCAGATCAATTGGTCGGAAGTGACAGGAGAAGTTCTAACTTCATCAAAGATCACTGATATAAACACATTTGACAAACCCGAAACTGTTAAGATCTCCCCGTTTAAGGGAGCGAAAAAGACAGGTGATCTGCTGAATGTTGTAGTGCCTTCAAAATCAGTTGTTTTATTGACTATTAAGTAAACAGGGTAACGAAAGAGGATTACAAAGCTCTTCCGGAAGACCTTTCTTCCGGAGGAGCTTCTTGTTTCCAAAATGTTGGTTATCTTTGGCAACCTAAAACGGCTGACGATTATGGAATTTATTAACAGTGTGGTAGAATGGTACATGGCAAACCTCAATTATTTCACTGTTGCCTTTTTGATGCTGATAGAAAGTTCATTTATACCTTTTCCCTCAGAGGTAATAATCCCTTTTGCAGCCTATAAAGCTGCACAGGGAGGTTTGAATATTTTTGGAGTGGTCCTGGCCGGAACACTGGGGGCTCTTGCAGGCGCTCTTATAAACTACTATCTGGCAGTATATCTTGGCCGTCCTATTGTATATAGGTTTGCCGAATCAAAGGCAGGAAGGATGTTTCTGCTATCAGAAGAAAAAGTAGTACATGCCGAGAATTATTTCAACCGTAACGGCAAATCCTCAACTCTCATAGGCCGACTGGTACCTGCTGTCCGTCAGCTTATTTCTATTCCTGCCGGACTGGCCAGGATGAACCTCCGTGATTTTATTTTATACACTTTTGTCGGCGCAGGTATATGGAATATAATACTGGCCTTAATAGGGTACTTTATCTATGATATAAAAGACCAGATATTTCCTTATCTTGAATATATTCTTTATGGTTTTGGAGCTGCCTTTGTTATATACCTTCTGATGAAATCAATAAAGAGCAGAAAAGCCAAAAGATCATCAGAATCTGGCAATGAACTCCAGAGTTAATTTATCGGTATGGATAGGCAGGGTACCCCGAAAATAATTTTCGTAGTTTAATCTGATCTCAGAATAGAACGGACGTGAATCAAATCCTGTATTGAAACCAATAGTTAACCTGTTTACATCAATATTATTACTGAAGATGGAAGAGCCGGTAAAATCCCACCTGAATACAGGAGTTATCATTTTAACCAATTCATTTCTTACAGGAAAATGATAATAGGAATGAATATACAATCCATCGTCATGCTGACTGAATGAAAGTGTATCAGTCCAGTTCCTTTTTATATATTCCGATTCGATGAGGAATGATTCAGTGGCATAACGAATCTCAGCTCCGAACATTGCAAGATGTATCTTATCCGGTGCCTCACCATAATAGGTATTAAAAGCAGTCCTGAAGCCCTTCTCATTACCGACCAATATTCTTCCTGCAAAGTTTGGTCGGGATATCCATTGAGGGTTATTGTTACCCGTACCATTTACAGCTCCTGCAAATATTTCAACAGGCAGTGTCTCACTGAATTTATAGGAGGCAAAAAATCCGATATCTCTTAACCCGTTATTTATATATTTTGAAAGAAAAGACCTGTTGGCGAAGATATTTTCAGCAGGGTTTCTCATATAATCGGTGCTGAAAGGTATTTTTCTCTGGCCCAGGTAAAAATCCAGGTTTTTTACAGGAGTGAAACGTATATAGGCATCAAGCATCTTCATCTGTCCTTCATCGGACAGATCGAGCTGGGTACGGTAAGACATCTTTTCGTTTATTTTACCTCTTAACCCGAAACGTGCATTCCTGACTTCAAAACGCATCAGGGAATTGTCCAGATCATGTTCAAGCTTTGTCTTAAGTATTACGTCGATATCAGGAATATATTCTGACATTTTCCCGCTACTCTCCTGTCCCGTCAGTCTAAAAGGAGAGATTAGTGAAAGCACAATAAAAATTATTACTGCTTCTTTTTTACCCGTTTTATACATGTTAATTTCAAATAGTGTAAGAGAAATAAATATCCGGGCAAAAATACAAAGATTTATTAATTAGAGTAATGTGCCGGTTTCAGAGAGTCTCCTTATTCCTGCCAGGATCGTATTTTTCAACTAAATGTAAGACGCCATCTTTTCGTAGCGTATCAACTACAGGTCCGGTTTTATCACCCCTCTCCCCGGGAACATCATAAGGCCAGAGATAAAACAGATCCTTTTTTTGCGAGTAAGAAGAAATGGAAATAATAAACAGGAAAAGTGTTATAATCTGTTTCATGGGCTTGTATATTATTATTGGTGAACAGTTATATCATTCTCTCAGGAAACACAGTTTTTTATTCTTCAATGATCTCTGCATGATCAAATCTCTGATCGTTGATGTTTATCCTGGTATGCTGTATCCTGCGGATGCTTTTTCCACCGAAGAATCCCCAGCCGCCGCTTCCCAGCAGAAATCCGAGAGCATAAAATCCCCCGTTATTGTTCTGTGCATACATGGTTATCTTGTCGCTAAAGAGCATTCCCAGAAAATCGAAGGGAGCAATAAAGCCATGCCACAGACCACCAACGAAGCCATAGGTATGACCTGAAAGGCACTCTTCCACAGATTCGCTTTGCGCACAGCCGGGAAGGATAACTATTGTAAGTATTAAAAGAAGGAAGAGGTAATGGTATTTAGAAAGTGTTTTCATGGATATATTGATAAGTGTTTATTTGTTCAAAAGAGATCCAGTTCCACAGTTTTACCGGAAAACTTTTTTTCATGATTGATGAGCCAACGTTTTCTGTCCAGTCCTCCGGCATAGCCTGTCAGGCTGCCATCAGAACCTATTATTCTGTGGCATGGAATAATAATTGCTATCCTGTTGGATGCATTTGCCCGGGCTACAGCTCTGGCTGATTTGCTGTTCCTGAGTTCTGCAGCCTGATCTTTGTATGATTTGGTGGTTCCGTAAGGCGTATTGTGAATAAGATTGTCCCAAACACATTTCTGGAAATCAGTACCATGCGTTATTAATGAAAGAGAGAATTCTTTTCTTTTCCCTTTGAAATAATCTTTCAGCTGTTTCCCAAGCATGCGCAGATGCTTGTTACTGCCTTTTTTAACAGATAATCCAAGAGTTTTTGAGAGTTTTTCAAGGCTTTCCGGGTTTTTGTTTTCGTTGTTAAAAGACAGGAAACATATCCCTTCCCGTGTTGCAGCTGCTTTCATCTCTCCAAGGGGAGTACCGATTATTACCGTCCTGATCATAAATCCGGATTGGATAAGTAATTATTATTTCTTTGAGAACCTGTCCGATTTTGTTCTGATGAACTTCACATTTCTGAATCTCAGAGCTGACCAGTTGTCATCTATCGTAATTATCCTGACTCCAAAGAAGCCTGCATTATTAAGGGTTTTCCATCCTTTGTCACGGCTCAGACCTATAGTTGTCTTTTTCGATTTTTTCTTTGGGAAGCAGAACCATAGTATACCGTCTGCAGTGAGATTATGGAGTGCCAGAGGTGCTGTATTTTCAACTTCAGCCATATTCCTGACAAAGATTATCATGAATTCATAGGGACATCTCTGGTCTATTTCAGGATCAATAACTATGTCGCTCAGTTCATTTCTGACAGCTGAGAGAAATGCCTCGTCGGCGTTCAGTACAGCTATCCGCTCATAATCCTTATAATTAAGTTTTCTGAGAAGATCTTTCATTCTGAAATGAGAATAAAATGATAAATGTAATAAAAAATTGAATTATCGGAAAAAGCTTTTAACTTTGAAGTCTCAAATATGGGGTGCCTTAAATTACAGGCTGAGATCATACCCTTGAACCTGATCCGGATAATGCCGGCGGAGGAAAATTATCACACTTGATTTCAGCCCGTAGCTTTTGGCCAAAAACTTTACTACTATGAAAACAAAAGTTTTTTGTCTGTTAATGACGTTGATTTTTATGTCACAGATATCTCTTGCCATTCAGAACAGAGATTCTGTGATAAAGGGGAAGGTTAGAGGAGAATCGGGTGAACCATTGGCTGGTGCAGCCGTATCTGTTGAAGGCACTTTTCTCGGAACCTACAGTAATACTGATGGTTCTTATCTTCTGGAGGGTCTCAGTGATGGTGTTTACAGACTTCGTTTTTCATTTATCGGATACGAAACGAAGATTGTTGAAGTTGAACTCAAAGGACTTACTGAATACGATATCCAACTCCCCGGGAGATCATTTCTGGCAGGAGAGGTGATCGTTAATGCTACCAGAGCGGGATCCAATACACCTCTGGCTTATACTACTCTTGACAGAGAAGTGATCAGTAAACAGAATGCCGGTCAGGATATACCTTTTCTGCTTGGCCTTACCCCTTCTCTTGTTGAAACATCGGAAGCCGGTCATGGAATAGGTTACACCAATCTGCGTATAAGAGGAACAGATCCAAGCAGGATCAATGTTACAATTGATGGCATCCCCCTTAACGATCCTGAATCCCAGCAGGTGTTTTGGGTTGATCTGCCTGACCTGGCTTCTTCTGTAGACAATATCCAGGTTCAGAGAGGTGCGGGGACGTCCACAAATGGTGCCGGAGCTTTTGGGGCAACAGTAAACATACAGACTCAAAATCCGGATAACGAACCTTTTGCGCAAATTGACGCATCGTATGGATCATTTAACACTTTTAAGAAAACGATTGCCGCAGGGACTGGATTATTGTCGGAAAGAGTAGCGTTTCAGGTCAGATTTTCCGATCTCAGAAGCGATGGCTTCATTGACCGTACAGGATCTTCTCACCGTTCTGCATTTATTAACGGCGTTTTACGTACAAATAAATCTCACCTTAAAACAAATATTATACTGGGCCAGGAAAAAACAGGAATAGGCTGGTGGGGAGTGCCAATGGAAATACTACCTCTTAACAGACGATATAACCCGGCTGGTGAGTATACCGACGGGAACGGAATAACACGTTATTATAACAATGAAAGTGATAATTATACTCAAAACCACTTTCAGCTTATTTATGGATACAATTTTAACAATAACCTTAACTTCAATGCTGCTTTTCATTACACATACGGAAATGGTTATTATGAAGAATTCAAGGAAGATGCCGTTCTGTCTGAATATGGCTTGCCGGATCTGCAAATAGGAGATACTCTGATTGATTACACCGATATTGTAAGAAGAAAATGGCTCTCAAATGATTTCTACGGAATAGTATATTCCCTGAGATATAAAGGTGAAAAGCTTACAACCACTTTCGGAGGAGGAATGAATTATTATGACGGAGATCATTTCGGAGATATTATATGGATGAAGTATGCAGGTAATCTGGAAAAGGATCATCAATGGTACTTAAACAACGGAATTAAAAAGGAAGTCAGTATATATGCCAAATCCGATTATCCTGTTAATGACAGATGGTCTTTCTTTGTCGACTTACAGTATAGATTCATTAATTATGTCATGGAAGGCCCGGATGATGATCTGAAAGATCTGGGGCAGAAACATAACTTCGGCTTTTTCAATCCTAAAACAGGTATCTTCTTTAGGATCAACCAGAACCATGATGCCTACCTGTCATTCTCTGTTGCAAACAGAGAACCTTCACGTGCCGATTTTAAGGAAGCAGCAGGAGACCCTGAAGCAACACCCCGACCTGAAACATTATACGATACGGAATTAGGATATAAAGTGAGAGGGAACATGTTTTCTTCGGGAATAAATGTTTATACCATGTTGTACAAAGATCAGCTTGTACCAACAGGAGAACTCAGCAGTACAGGTTATACTATTATGACAAATGTGAAGAGAAGTCACCGCATAGGGATTGAATTCATTACCGGTTTAAAACCTAATGATTTTTTTAGCTGGGACTTTAATCTTAGCCTCAGCCGTAATAAGATCCTTGATTTTACGGAGTATTACACCGATTATAATACTGACGACTGGTCTGAAGAATATAAAAGTAAAAAACTGGGAACAGTTGATATAGCTTATTCTCCTTCTATAACCGGAGCCAGCGATATTAATATCAATATCCTGAAGAATACCGGATTACATTTTATCAGTAAGTATGTTGGCAAACAATATTTCGACAATACCATGAATGAGGACAGATCAATTGATCCATACTTCATTAACAATTTAAGGATCGATTTCAATCCGGTTATTCGCGGTATAAAAAGTACTGAAATACAGTTCATGGTAAACAATATCTTTGATCATAAATATGAAAGCAATGCTTATGGAGGCAACTGGTACGAAGACGGAGTTGAAAAAACCTGGGCCTATTATTTCCCCCAGGCAGGAATAAATTTTATGATAAGAGCAGGTGTGACTTTCTGATACTGGAAAGAAATAGGTATATATGCATATAACAAACTGGATACAGGATAATTACATTGAGATATTTGGGGCCCTTACCGGCATTATATATGTCTTTCTTGAAATACGGCAAAATGTATGGCTATGGCCTGTGGGCATTATTACTTCTTCAGTATATATATGGGTCTTTTTTAACGGAAAGCTGTATGCCGATATGAGCCTGCAGGCTTATTACCTGTTTATAAGCATATTAGGATGGTATTGGTGGGTGAGGGGTTCTGTAAAAATGGGATCTGCTGCAGAAAATTTTTCACGGAGAGAAAATATTGAACCCGGAGGAAGTTCTGAAAAACTCAGAGTCACCAGACTAAATATACGGACGGGTATAATTTTATTTGTTGTATCTATTGTACTATGGTTTGTCTTATGGGCTGTACTTAAGAGTTTTACCGATTCACCCGTTCCGGCATGGGATTCCTCTGTCACCTCTCTCTCAATAGTGGCTACCTGGATGCTGGCAAGAAAGATATATGAGCACTGGTATCTCTGGGTGCTTGTTAATCTTTCAGCAGCTGCCCTCTTTTTTTCACGTAATCTATACCCGACAGTGATCCTTTATATTGTATATTGCATTATGTCTTTTGCCGGCCTCATTGAATGGAGGAAATCACTGCCAGGGAAACATCGTTTGGATTTTGTGCCGGTGGATAAAGACAGTCTGGTTATAACTGAAAAACAAAAAGAAAGAAGTATTTCTTAAAAACGGATATAGATTGATACCAAAATTGGAACCGATATCTAAAAAAGCAGTCATTATTGCTGATGGTGATTTCCCTCAACATGAGATTCCCCTTCGTTATCTTAGAGAATCTGAATTTATTATATGTTGCGATGGAAGTGCCAGGTATCTGGCAGATGCCGGCATGACTCCTTCAGTCATTGTAGGAGACATGGATTCTCTGAGTGAAGAATTAAAGGAAAGGTTTGCTGACAGATTATATGTTGACAGTGAACAGGAATCCAATGACCTAACAAAATCAGTAAGATGGTGCCTGAATGCGGGTTATGACGATCTTGTGATTCTTGGAGCCACAGGCAAACGTGAAGATCATTCAGTTGGTAACATATCTCTTCTTGCGGAATACATAAAAATTGTAAATGTCAAGATGGTTACAGATACAGGGATTTTTATCCCTTTCGTAAAAAGCTGCACTGTTGACTCTGCCCCCGGTCAGCAGGTCTCGGTCTTCTCAATTGACCCGTCAACCAGGATAACTTCTTACGGATTATTATATCCTTTAAAAAACAGAAATCTGAATAACTGGTGGGAGGGTACCCTGAACGAAGCAACGGGTGATTATTTTAAACTTGACTTTGACGGAGGAATTATGATAGTGTTTCTGGCTTTTAAGACGGATAAATGATCTTGATATCTTTAACCAGGTTGATAAGCTGAACCCTGCTTCTGACATTGGTTTTAATATATATCCGATGCGTGTGGTCTTTTACTGTCTGCAGACTGATAAAGAGCCTTTCGGATATTTCTTTGTTGCTTAGACCGTTACATATTTCTCTTATGATATCAGATTCCCTTGGAGATATGTCATACTTACTGCAGAAATCTTCAAATGACAGAATCATTGCTCCAACCGTCTGTTGATCCTTCATTACTGTGCAATAGCTCAGATAGAAAGGAAGAAAAACACTCCCTGAAAAGAATATAAAAATAAAAATTCCTGCCAGCCATGTCTCAGTATTATAAAATACCAGTACAGAACATTGTAAAAGAGTTATAAGGGGGAGAATAAGGGATATCAGTTTTCTGTTATCACTGCTAATCACAGAGTTCTTTTGGCTCGTGAAAAAGATAATACCTGATGCAGCCAAAGAGTAAAGAATACTGAAAAAGATATAATAGTGTTTTGTTAATTCAAGAGGTTCTTTAATATCTCTTGCAGCAATGATATAACCCAGAGTGAACAATATACTGAAGTTTGCTGTCAGAAAGCCCGGGATAAACCATTTAACTGTTCTGCCACCCGATAAGGCAAAAGAAAACTGAATAAGCATCATCCAGGCAAATACAAGAAAGGGTAATCCCATGAATAAGGAAATATTTGAAAATCTTGTAAGAATTTCTCCGGAAATATACGATTCGAAAAAGGATTTAATAAAAACCTGTCCCCAAACACCATAAAAACCAAAAGTAAAGATGAAGACCTGAAAATACAGTAAAGGAGAGAAAGTCTTCGTCCCCTTATTCTTTCTTAGTCTCAGGGATAGTCCTATCCCAAGCGAAGCAAGAGCTGCAGTAATAATAAATAGTATATGGAAAATTATTCTGAACATGGATTTTATAAAGTTATGAAACCCATATGTAATTTCTGCACAAACAAGGATGAATATTATGATGAATATGTATGATTGCCATTAGGCCATTAAAATTATATCCTGCTTAATTATTGGCATACATACTTTAGTAGGATTTTCATAAAACACTACTATAGTATTGAGATAATTCCTTTTGGCTGACCTACATTTGATTTTAATAACAAAAAAAATAATTATTATGAATACTGAAAAAGAACAGGGAAGACAATACCGGCTGCGGCCTTCTTTCGGTGATTCTTATGGGACAGGATGGAATGTAATGCTTGATAATTTTCTACGGTTATTACTGGTTGTTTTTGTCCTGGGAGTTTTAACCGGACCCATGAGTGGAATTAATTTCAAAGTTGACAACTTTGATTTTATGGATCACCCATGGAAATGGGATGGTAACTGGGGGCAGATATTCGGTATTGCCTCCATTGGTGCATTTGCGATTTTTGCAGGTCTCATAGCATTGGCCTATACTTTCCTTGCTTTACCTGTAGTAAGATATGGGGGCAGAATGATATTTCTTCAGGCTGTAAGAAGAGAAAAGCCGGATTTTGAGTGGCTTATAAGGGGGTTTTGGACTAATTACCTGAATATTGTACTTGCTAATCTCCTGGTTAGTGCTTTGATAGCTATCGGGATGTTTGCTCTTATTGTCCCTGGAATTATTATTGCGTGCCGGTTGGCTTTTACCAGCTTCCTGATAATGGATAAGAAACTTGATCCTATTGAAGCAGTGGAAACAAGCTGGAAACTTACGAAAGGACATGGATGGACTATTTTCCTTATGGGGTTTGTGGCTTTCTTTATATGGATATTCGGTCTGATCCTGTTTTTTATAGGTGTTTTCCCTGCAATAATGTGGATTAAGAGTTCATTTGCATCGCTTTACGAATCGGTAGTAAGAGAAAGCGATACTCCGGAAGAAGTGGTGGCTGTTGAATAAATGGATTGAAAGTAATATTTCAGGGTGCCGGATAATTTTTTATCCGGCTTTTTTTTTAATCATTCAATTAGCTGTTAAAAAAATTAGTAATTTTATTAGTTATTTACCTTAAGCTATATTTTTATGAAATCAAAAATCTTATTGTCGTTATTCTGCCTGATGCTTTTGACACCTTCTTCGCTGAATGGTCAGGTGGGAAATATTCTGAAGAACAGGTTAAATCAGGCCATTAATAAAAAAATTGAGGAGAAGGTTGACACAGCTATCAATAAAAAAGTCAGAGAGGTCGAGACATCCCTGGAAGAGGATGTTTCAGCAGCTGAAGACGAATCTGTCACAGAAAGAAGGAGAAAAACTTTCGATCCGGGAGCTATTTTAGGAGGGAGTGTTACAGCAGGATATGAAGAATCATATTCATTTAATAATGAGCTTTATATGGTGACAGAAGTTTATGACGGGGATGAGATTATGAATATGGATTATTATATATACTGGAACGATACTGACCAAAATGGAGGGTTTGAATCGAGAATGAAGGTTCAGGCGGGAGAAGATCAGGATATGGCAATGCAGTCAAAAATGGTCCTTGATAGTGAGAACAGAAGTTTTATTTTGCTGACAGATATGGGGAGTACAAAATTCGGGATTATAAGTGAAGTGCCTGATGAGAACAGTATATCCGCTGATGAAGATGACTCAGAGCAGATAATTACAAAAACCGGCAATACAAAGGTTATTGCAGGATATAAATGTGATGAATATCTTGTGAAGGAAACTGATAGTGATGACCATGGTAAGTTATGGGTAACAAATGATCTGAAACTGAGTCTGGATTCCAGAACCTATTCAAAAGCAGGGTTTTCGCCTTATTACAGTATTCCTGAACTACGCGACGGTTTTGTACTTGCTACAGAATCCTATGACGGAAACAATGAACTGCTTATGAGATCAGAAACTAAAGAAATAAAAACCGGTATCAGCCATGCTATTTCAACTGCAGGATATACTCTCAGGCAGATGAATTTTGACCAGGCAGGGGTTCAAAGCGAAAAATAGTATTGTTTATACTATTACCAGATTAGGTATACAAAAAAACAATAATATCAGCATTAAAAGTTTATACCTTATTCAGTTTTGCAAATCTCAGAAGTAATTTTTTTCTGTTGTTATTTGCAAATTCGACGGTAGCTGTGGTGTTGGGTTTATTACCTTCTATTGATACTATTACTCCTGTTCCGAATCTTTCATGATACACTTTATCTCCTTCCCGGAATTCTGAGGGATCTGAAGACTCGTTTGCGGATGACACAGTATTCTCTGTTCTTGTCAGTTTTTTAAGTTTGGAAGAAGGTTTATAATTAAATGTCTCTTCGCGGAAAGGGCGGGGTTTAAACTGATCTGTCTTAAAGGAAGGTCCTGTTTTCTTTGCCGGCTGTCTGTTGTCAATAAATTCAGGATTGATCTCACGCAAAAAGCGGCTTGGGTGACTGCTTTCAAGGTTACCCCATATATATCTGTTGAGAGCATAGCTGAGTGTGGCATGTTTTTTTGAACGGGTAAGAGCCACATAAAAAAGACGTCTTTCTTCTTCAAGATCTTTTGAACATCCAGTTGATTTTGGGGAGGGGAAAAGAGTATCCTCCATTCCTACAATATACACATACTGAAATTCCAGTCCTTTAGCCGAATGCATGGTCATAAGGGTAACCTTGTCGCTGTCTTTTTCCGTGTCAGTATCCTGATCGGTCAGTAAAGCGACATTTGCCATATAAGCTTCAAGGTTGGAAGGTTCTCCGTTGGTCTCTGCAGCTTCAGTGAAGATTTTTATGGCGTTCAATAGTTCCTGGATATTTTCATAACGGCTTATTTCTTCAGGGAGATTGCCATTCCTCAACTCTCTGACAATGCCTGAGGCAGCAGCAATTTCTCCGGCTTTTGCATAAGCATCTGTAGTGTCTTTATTTACAGAAAGAGCCTTGATCATTTCAGTGTATCCTGCCAGTTTCAGCGCAGTCCCTTTATTGAATTTTTCAGGGTAATTATTTATCCTGCATAGAATGTCCCAGACAGAGGTATCCTCCATGGAAGTCAGTTCGAGGATTTTCGCCAGAGTGGTGTCGCCAATTCCCCTTTTGGGATAGTTGATCGATCTTTTTATAGCTTCTTCATCTTCAGGATTGATGATCATCCTGAAATAAGCCAGCAGGTCTTTGATCTCTTTACGATCATAGAAAGAAAGACCTCCGTAAATTCTGTAGGGGATATTTTTTTTTCGAAGCGTTTCTTCAAATATCCGGCTTTGTGCATTAGTACGGTACAGAATTGCAAAATCAGACCATTTAAGCTTGAGAGAATATCTCCTGTCAAAGATATCTGAAGCAATGTTGATACCTTCTTCAATATCTGTCATAGATCTGAAGAGACAGATCTTTTCCCCTGGTTCATTATTTGAAAATACCTTCTTCCTGATCTGTCCGCTGTTCTTTTCAATAAGTTCATTGGCAGCATTCACAATGATCTGTGTCGACCGGTAATTCTGTTCGAGTTTGAAGAGCCGGTAATCGGCATAATCGTTCCTGAAACCCAGTATGTTCTCTATTCTTGCCCCACGGAAAGAATAAATACTCTGGGCATCATCACCCACAACACACAGATTGTGGTGTACAGCAGCAAGTTTATTTACAATGAGATATTGAGCGTAGTTGGTGTCCTGGTATTCATCCACAAGGATATATTTGAATCGTTCCTGATATGCTGACAGAACTTCAGGGAAATCTCTGAACAAGATATTAATGTTTAGCAGCAGATCATCAAAATCCATGGCATTTGCCTTAAAACAACGGGAGGCATAGATCCTGTATATTTCAGACAGAAGCGGCATACGGGCACTTTTATCGTAATCCGTCATTGAGCTGTCTGCTGCATACATGGAGGATGTTATAAGATTATTTTTTGCTGCTGAGATCCTTGAAGCTATAATACCCGGCTTATAGATGTTGTCATCAAGGCTAAGCTCTTTGATGATACTTCTGATAAGACTTTTTGAATCAGTGGTATCATATATTGTATAATTCTGTTTATAGCCCAGTCTGGAACCCTCTTTCCTCAGTATCCTTGCAAAGATAGAATGGAATGTGCCCATCCACAGGAACCTGCTTACTTCAGGCCCTGCTATCCCTGCTATCCTTTCTTTCATCTCTGCCGCAGCCTTGTTTGTAAAAGTCAGTGCCAGGATACTGCCTGCAGAAATACCTTTCTGAAGAAGATAGGCTATCCTGTAGGTGAGAACCCTAGTCTTGCCTGCACCGGCACCCGCAATAACAAGAGCAGGGCCGTCGGTATTGATAACCGCCTGTCGCTGGGCTTCATTCAGATTGTTAAGGTAACTTATGGCCATAGTATTTCGGAATTACAGCGTTCCGGGCCGGCAAATTTAATAAATATCTCTGACGGGCATACAGGAATTTAAATAATAGCTTCCGGAATAATCAGAAAAAACAAATAACCGGATATTTTGATCCTTTTTATTATAATTGCGTATTATTATACAAATACAGTCAAAATATCCGTTATCAAAAATAAATTATTCTGCCTGTGCGTTTTTGTTTATTATTTATCATATTGCTGTTACCTCTGTCAGCTGTTGCACAAATATCTGCTCCGGGATCAGCATCGTTGCGATATACTGATTATCCTTCCATGCCGGATGTGAAGCATCCTGTTTTTATTTACTGTAATGCCAGTGGTACGGAGACAGGAACACTTAATGCAGTCAATCCCAAATGTGAAGGCTCTGTTTATAATTTTTCATGGTATAAGTGGAATGATGCTACAAAGAGTTTCAGTGTTTTCCTTAAATCAGATAACGGAGTCAGCTCTTCCCAGCATGCAGGTCTTGAAGAAGGAGGTTACAAAATTGATATCACTGGAAGCGGTAACTGTGATACCAGTCTGATAGCATGGATTGTTATGGATGAGCCGCCTGTTGCAGAGGCTTCTCTCGCTCAGCAACTGTGTAATCGTGTCGCCCTGGATGGAGATGCCGAAGCAACTGTTGATGCATTCTATTACAGGGACCCGTCCAATGGAACTGTTGTTTCTTTTAGTAACGAAATAACTTTCCTCTGGTCATCCACACCACCTTCTGTTATCCCTTACCCTTCAATCGATATTGACCCGGTAACTTATTCTCCTCCACTCGAAGATGTGACATATAAACTTGAAGTATTCAGCCTGGGTTGTAAAAGCGAAGCATCATTTTTTTATGAATCTATTCATGTGAAGGCCGATGCACTCATCCAACCTGTAACAGGTGAAGCTCCTCTCGAAGTTATGTTCATCAACAAATCAGTAAGAGGGTCAAAATTCGAATGGGATTTTGGGGATAATACCACATCCTCTCTCGAGAATCCGGAACCCCATGTATATAATAAACCCGGACTCTATTATCCGAAACTCAGGATTGAAAGTGACCTGCTTTGCGTTGATTCTGTTAAACTTGACAGTATATATGTAGAACCTTCCAGACTAAATATCCCCAATGCTTTTACTCCCAATGAAGATGGTTATAACGACAGGTTTATAGTTGATGCTCGGTCTCTGCGCTACCTGAATGTTGAAATATTCAGCAGATCAGGACTGAAAGTATATGGCTACAGTGGTGACAGTGACAGAATTAAATCATGGGAAGGATGGGACGGGAAGGTTAATAACAGTTCCATCGAAGCCCGGCCCGGAATATATCTCTACATTATCCGGGCCCTTGGTTGGGACGATCTCCGTTATGACAGTAAGGAATACAGGGGATTTCTCTATCTGTACAGGTAAATAGAATAAACTACTCTTTCAGCTATAAACTATCTGTTTATTTTTTACAGCTATCCTTTTTCCTGTTTTGTGCGAAAGACACCCAAAATAAATTTTATATAATTATTCCCGGAATTTAATACTGTGCAAAACATTGATTCTTTTTTTCCATGACACCGGAGGTGTCAACATCCAGTAGCCCGGGTTCCACCCCGGGAAAGGTGCATTATATCATAACAACAACCCTGGAGGGGTTGACTTCAAAATGACATCCTGACTGACGGTAGCTTTTCCCCGGTTGAAAAAGTTGAAGAAGTTAAAGAGGTTGAAGAGGCTTAGGGTTCAGGTTACATCGGAGCATTGCGACGAGTTCTGAGAAATCAGAATGCAACATTTTCCTGTTACAACCCACTCCCGCCTAAAGGGGGTTTTAATGTACTTTATAACATGGTTTTATGTTCACTTTATTTCCAACCCCCTGCCCCCTAAAGGGGGTTTAATGTACTGCTATACAGTGCAATGTGCTATATAATTAAGAATATTTTTTGGGAGTACGGTGGAAGAATTTTTCCTGTTTTGTGCGAAAGACACCCAAAATG